>ERZ773227.1424-NODE-1424-length-16577-cov-7.754146_pt1 | contig 16577 bp, 13 predicted proteins | sample MGYA00580525_ERZ773227 | MGnify/ENA primary metagenome ERZ773227 (study PRJEB29015, sample SAMEA2737782) | human gut metagenome | biome: human gut; feature: human-associated habitat; material: faeces | place: China | collected 2012 ... | reverse complement strand
ATGATAATAAACTGCTTTTTGGGGCTTTCTTATAGGGCGATTTGATCAAAGGCAGTGTATTTCCGATCTCTGCCCTTCAAATTCATTGTGACAAATGAAAAAATCATTACAGATCGCAGTAAATCCAGTTTCGACATTTGGGGTGGTTTTCGTCCAATCAGACAGGTCTGGTTTTCTTTATCAAGAGCCAGCGGGCATTTTGTATCTTGTTTTGTGAGCAGACAGAAGGTACAATAATAACAAGTGACTCACATCTGCGAGGTGATACCATGCTGCGGGAAACTCCGTTTTTTGTATAAATAAAAACTTTTTACTCTTCGGTTTCACTCTATAAAACTTATATAAGAATGAGATTTTCTAAAATGCTGGAATAAAAATCGAAAATGAGGTATACTAATAACAGGAAGGAGTTGAAAGAATGCTTTGCCAGTTTTCTTTTCAGAATTTTAAGTCTTATAAGGATGAAACCACATTCGATTTCCGTGCAATGGCGATTCCGGAGTTTCAGGATGCCTTGATTCGACAGGAGAAAGCAGAAGATTTGCTTCCGGTCAGCGCGGTCTATGGCCCTAATGGTGGCGGTAAGACGAATCTGCTTCAGGCATTCTTTTGCCTGATTAACCTTGTCGTAAAGCCGATTCATGCGTTAGAGAAGAATCGACAGCCGATGATTTTTCAGCAGGGCAGCAGTGTGGCGCCTTTTATGCTGGACGAAAGCTCTGCGAATGAACCTACGATTTTTCAGGTGTTCTTCCGTGTAGGCGAGAAGGAGTACCAGTATTACATTTCGCTCAAGAAAGAAATTGTCTTTGAGTCTCTTCTGTGGCGCACTCTTGGTGGCAAGAAGACAGGACTGATTTTTGAACGAGACGGCCAGAAGATTGAATTGGGTGCAAGTATCAATAAGGCAAGCATCAACTTGGACGTCAACCCGAAGATGCCGTATCTTTCTTTTTTGGCAATCAACTACAATATCCCTGTGATTGCAGAAGTGCAGAATTGGTTTGAATCCTGTATTACACAGAGCTACGCAAACCCCAGAGCAGAAAACATTGTGCTGGTGTCCAAGAGTGAGACGACTAAGGAAAGCCTGATTCATGCACTGAATGATGTAGGTATTGATTTGTCCGGTTATCGCTATGATGAAGATAGCAAGCACCTGTTCACGCAAAGAACGATCAACGGCAAGGTCTACGAGCTTCCCTTTGAAGCAGAGTCGGATGGAACCAAGAAAATGATTGCAGCCTTGCCGGTTCTGATGGTAGCATTGCAGGAAGGCCGCACAGTGGTTGTGGACGAACTGGATGCCAAGCTGCATCCAAAGCTGCTCCGGTATGTGATTCAGATGTTCAAGAACCCGGAGCTGAATAAGAAAGGCGCACAGTTGCTGTTCAGTTCTCACGACCTGACTACGATGAAGAATACAGTTTTCCGTCGTGATGAAATTTGGTTTGCCGCAATGAATGACAATCATGAGAGCGAGATTTATTCGCTTTACGAATTCCGGCAGGAGGACAATACTCGCGTCAAGAGCACAGCGGCCTTTGACAAGCAGTATCTGGAAGGCCGATATGGTGCAGACCCCTACCTTTCTAATATGCTGACAGGGAGGGATTGGGCATGAGTCTGAAACCTCCAAAAAAGAGTGACCTTGGAAAAAGCTGGATGAAGAATCGCCGTGATAAGGCAAGGATGATTCAGCCGGAATACCACTTGATTGCATCTGAAGGTACAGAAACCGAGCCGCAGTATTTTGGCGCAATTCAACGGATTATCAATTCTAAGTACCGTGATAGAATCCAGCTAAAGGTAGAGGGCATTGGCGACAATACGGTGAATCTGTTGATGAAAGCTCGTCAATACGTTCAGAATAACGGCATTGTGTTTAAGCACGTCTGGATTGTCTATGACACAGATGATTTTCCGGCAGAAAATATCGACATGGTAGCACAGCTGTGCGAAGAATACAGTACACAAGGTGAGACGATTTACCATGCTGTATGGTCGAACCAGTGCGTAGAACTGTGGTATTTGCTGCATTTTATGTATATGGATACTGATATTGACAGATCTCGTTACTGGCCGAAGCTGAGCGATTGGCTGAAAAACATTGGTGCAGGGAATTACGAGAAGAACCGCCCGGATATGTATGAAGTGCTGCGACCTTACATGGACATTGCGATTGCTAATGCAAAGCGATTGGACAAGCAAAATGAAGGACGGAAGCCCTCTGAGTCAGCACCCGGAACGAAAGTTTACGAACTGGTTGAGGTGCTGAAACCTTATCTTTCGGACATACAGTGACCATTATTATAGTAGAAGGGTGATTATGCCTTCTCAAAAGTGAGTTCCTAAATGCCTATGGATTCCAATGGAATCCATAGGCATTTTTTCTGTAAAAGATGGAAGATTCTTGTTTTATGAGTGGCGGGACGGTATAATTAAGTTACAGTTATGAATATGAAAGGCAGGACTTTTGTGAAGAAGATATTCGCAAAATATAAATGGCTGCTGATTGCGCTGCTTATGATTTCAATAATCGCTATTCCAATGGTGGTTAATGTCCTCTTTAAGTTTTCCAGCGCTTTTCCAGCTGAATGGTCGGCAGGAGATGCACTTTCCTATGTTTCTGGATTGCAAGCTTTGCTGGGTACCATTATACTTGGCATTATCACTGTTGAGCAGGGACAAGACGCACAAGAAGTTAATAGGCGCTTAAGCGAAGAAAATAATAGACTCCAAAAAATAATGTCACAAAAACTTTTACCAGCTGTGAAGCTGACAAATCCATCATGCAAACCGACAATGCTTCATCGCGGAGCACTGTCCTATGTGCCACAGTCCAAACAGTTCAGAATTATTCGGTCTTATTATGGAGATTCCGTACAACATGAAACCAGTGAGATTCGAGTGAATATTGATTCCTTGGTTGAAGAAATAAAGTATATTAAAACAATAGAATTTTCCTTGCAAAATATTTCTGAATCAATTATTCGGCATATTCAAGTGGATAGCGTTGATATTGTTGGATTCCAAGGCAAAACAGAGTTAGTGGCGTGTCGAAATTTTGGACAAGGCGGAATAGGAACGTTACTCGCAACGGGCGATTCTGTGGATGTGAGTCTGAAATTGTATTCCAATAATGCTATTTATAAGGAACTTTGGGATGACGATTTGGCTGGAGTGGCTGTTGTGATGCATTTGACTAATACTACGATTTCTGGGACAACATTTTCGGAATATATTGAATTCGGAATGCAGAATAACGGCCATTACCATATCAACTATGGAGAACCCCTCAAGCAGACAGGGCGAGTGAAGGTGGATTGACTTGAACGCCCTGTAATTTTGGCACTCGCTCAGGCTGCTATTAAAAATCCGAGGAAATAAGATTTCCCCAAAGGATTGCGTAGCATAAATAGCTAACGAAGCCCCTTGGTTTCCGTAACTGGAAGCCAAGGGGCTTTTTGTGTCTGAGAATTGCAAAAATACATTGACGCTTCTACTACTTTCAGGTATGATAAAAGAGTCGTGCTATTAACAAAACGTGAATTGCCAAGAAAGAAGGAACATCATGAACTATGGCCTCCTAAGTCTGCTACCGCCTGTTGTTGCAGTCATTCTCGCCATCTGGAGTAAAAACGTTATCCTCTCGCTGTTTTGCGGTGGCTTTGTGGGTGCAATGATCTTCTGCGGTGGAAACCCATTTGCAGCAGTACATTCAATGATCGGTGATTATTTTTTTATTCAGCTTACAGATTCCTATAATGCGGGCGTACTGGTGCTGATCGTATTCATCGGTGGATTTATCAAACTGGTGGAAAAATCTGGCGGCGCTCAGGCTTTTGGCAAAAGCGTCTACCGTATTGTGAACACCAAGCTCAAAGCGCAGCTGTGTGCTTGGCTGGGTGGCATTCTGATTTTCTTCTCCGACTTGGGTACGCCGTTGCTGGTGGGGCCTGTGTTCCGTCCACTGTTTGACAAGCTGAAAATTTCTCGCCAGAAGTTGGCATGGATTCTGGATTCCACATCTTCCCCGGTAGCAATCCTGATTCCATTTATCGGCTGGGGCGTATATATTATGGGGCTGATTCAGGCAGAATTTGACAATCTCGGTGTTATGGAATCCGATTACACCACCTTTGTGCAGGCAATTCCGTTTCAGCTGTACGCCATTCTGGCAATTATTATGATTCCGCTGGTTGCTTTTACCCACAAGGATTTTTCGCTGATGAAAAAAGCGGAACAGGAGGCAGCTGCTAAGGATTATTCTTTCGATGAATCACTATCGGTCGATGAAGGAAAGGCGGATGGCTATTCGCTCAAAAACGCAAAGCCCATCATGGTGATTCTGCCTATCGCTGTTACTTTTGCCACTCTGTTTATCACGCTGGCTCCGCAGGGTTTTCCGTTCAAGAAGGTAGGAGGCAATGACTTCCGTGTGGCTTTGACTATGGGCTACCTGTTTGGCGCATTGGTGCTGATGGCCCTTATCCAGTTTTTTAAGGTAATGAATTTCAAGGATACCTTCAAGATTTACGTAGATGGCATGAAGAGTATGACGGATGTGGCGATTACGCTGGTGCTGGCATGGTCACTGGGAAGCATGATAAGCGGTTTGGGAACGGCTAATTTCATTGTGGAGACGATGCAGAGAATGCAGTTCTCGCCTGTTCTGGTTCCGGCCTTCATCTTCCTGTTCGGTGCGTTTGTGTCGTTTGCGACTGGAAGCTCTTGGGGGACTTTTGCTATCATGATGCCGCTTGCCATCCCTATGGCACACGCATTCAGTATTCCGTATGCCATTGCAACAGGCGCTGTACTTTCCGGTGGTTTATTCGGAGATCATTGCTCGCCTATTTCAGATACCACTATTCTTTCTTCTACTGGTGCTGAATGCGACCTTGTGGAGCACGTAAAGACCCAGTTGCCGTATGCGGTGGTAAATGGTATCATCGCATTTGGATGCTATATTCTGGTGGGCTTTACGCATAGTCCGATGATTGTTCTGCTGGCAGTGGCATTGCAGGCGGCAACGATTCTGATTTGGAATCGGTTGGATTTCAAGAAAATTTAACTGTCTGTCTGAAGCCTCTTGTTTTCCGTAACTGGAAGCCAAGGGGCTTTTTGATGCAAAAAAGAATGGCTCTCAGCCTCCTTGCGGAAGCTGGGAGCCATTTGCTGTCTTGATGGTCAGATGCTAATGATAACGGTCTTATCGTGCCATTTCTTGCCGAAGAATTTCAGGCCGATTTCCTTGCAGTAGGCTGCTGCCATCTCACGGGTGATGGTAAAGCGAAGCAACTCTTTGGGGTTTAGGATATGGTCGGTCAAAGCGCAATCGATGCAGGAAGGAGCATCGGGAAAATTCTTTTCCCGATAGGATTGCAAAGCAATCTGACTGGCGGTAAAATTGGGGTGTGAATCACGCCGAGCATCAAGGTTCAGTGTGAAATTGAATGTATTGTCATCCAGCTCGACAGCCTGTAAAACGAACTCATCAATGAGAGCATTCTTTGAGGGTTGCTTTGTCGAATGGGGATGATAAAGGTCTATTTCCATCCATCACCCTCAGCACCACAGGCTGCTATCAAGAACCCCCGCAAGTGATCACGTGAGCACCTGAAAAAGCACAAATAAAGCAAACGAACCGCCCCGGTTTTTGCGTGTGAGTGGATTGCAATAAGTGCAGAATACCGGTATAATAATGCTATCTGATGATTCTGACGAATGTGCTGCATCTGACTGCTGAGGATCGCTATGCAGAGAAAATAGGAGGGATCGAGATGCTGAACATCTACTTTGGAGATATGCCGGAGGCTGTCTACAATACTTCGGTCTATTTTAACTATACCTACGAGGATGGATGGCTGACTTCGGACTTTGCCAAAGAGGTCATCAAGAAAATTGATAAGTCCGAGGTCAAAGGTCCCCATGCGGTCGAAAGCCCGGTTCTGGGGGTCATTTCACCGGAAAAACTGTCTGGCGGCACGAAGACGCTTCTGCTCATGGCAAACGACCCGGAAAAGGTATTCAATGCCTCAACTTGTGGTGACAACTGCGCACCGTTCATTCTGAAGCTGGCGAAAAAGAAGGACCTGACCATCAACCTGCGGCATCTCATGGATTTCGGCAAGAAAAAATTCCCGGTGGATGTGAAAATCCTGAACACCGGTGATGTGGTGCACAGCATGGAAGAACTGATGCCGATTGCATTTCAGTTTGTGTGAGGCGATAGGATGAAGGGTAAACATAAAATCGAAGTCCGAAGCGGACGGGTCGTTTTCACGATCGAACTGGAACGGAACATTACGATTCTGCGAGGGGACAGCGCTACCGGAAAAACAACGCTGGTTGAAATGCTGCAAGCATACGAAACCTACGGCAGACAGAGCGGCGTGACAGTGAGTTGTGATAAGCCGTGCCGGGTACTGTCGGGTGTTAACTGGGAATTGCAGCTGAATGCGACCCATGACAGCATCGTGTTTGTAGATGAAGGCAGTACCTTTGTTTCGAGTCTGGATTTTGCCCGTGCGATCCAGCATTCGGACAATTACTATGTGCTGGTCACAAGAGAAGATCTGAGCACCCTGCCGTACAGCGTAAACGCGATTCTGGAACTGAAAAAGACTACTAGCCGCTTCAAACGAACTTATAATAAGGCGTACCCGGTCTATGATTCGCTGGCAGCCAGCAATGTGCAGATGGAAGGTGTCGAACAGCTTCTGACAGAGGATGCAAATTCCGGGTATCAGCTGTTTACAAAAGTCGGCGAGAAATACGGCGTTGTCTGTATCTCTGCGGCAGGCAAAGATAACATCAAACAGAAGATCTTCCTGATGAAATCCGAGAAGGTTCTGGTAATTGCGGATGGTGCGGCGTTTGGCCCGCAGATGAACGACATTTATCGCCTGATGCAGGAGGACAACGCAAAGTTCAGCTTGTACCTGCCGGAATCGCTGGAATGGCTACTTCTGAAAGCAGATTTGCTCGGACAGCCGGACATTCTTGAAATCCTGCAACATCCGGCAGATTTCATCGAGAGCAGCGAATTCTTCAGCTGGGAGCGGTTCTTTACCAACTTGCTGGAACAGCGAACGAAGGATGTTCCCTATATGCGGTATGACAAGGCAAAACTGCCGGAATTCTATTTGCAGGAAGAAAATTTGGAAAAGATCATTGCGGAGATGGAGTAAAACACACTGGAAATTCACAAATAACGTATCATCGCTACTCCGAACGCTCTGTAATTTTGGCACCCGCCCAGGCTGCTATCAAGAACCCCCGCAAGTAATTGCGTGAGCGCTTGAAAAAGCACAAATAAAACAAACGAACCGCCCCGGTTTCCGTAACAGGAAGCCGGGGCGGTTTTTGCATTGTAACTTGCAGGGAAAAGCGGAAATAGTCGAAACATCCTTTTTTGTACGGAAGGACAAGCAAACTGTCCAACAGAATCGTTATAATAGACAGACAAAAGGGCATAAACGCCATCAAAGGAGAGTGCACAATGAAAAAAATATGGATGTTTCTGCTGGGCGCGGCATTTGCTGCCGAACTGTTTCTGGTTGTCTGCATGGCAAGCAGAAGTGCATCACCGCGTCAGGTAATGTACACTTTTAAGGATGATGTATGGGATGTGATCTACCGGCTGAACCGCAGATGGAATTTGTGAGAAAAGCACTTGGCTTTTTGGAGGATGGACAGATAAGCTGTCCATCTTTTTTTGTATACTGGAGTTGTGCAAAAGAGACAAAAATTTTTTTGTAATTCTGTAAAACGACAAAAATCACACAAAGAATTGCGACTGCTGTTGCACTGTGTTACAATGAGCAGAGAAGGAGAATGAACTGTGCGTAATAGTAGATTGGACCGTATACTCTATATCCAACAGGTGCTGGTACAGGGCGGTGTGCTGAACAAACAGCAAACGGCTGATCGCTTCGGTGTCAGTGAGAAAACCATCCAGCGTGACCTTGACACCCTGCGCAATCATTTTGCAGACAGCGAGCCGCGCCGGGAAATCTTATACAACTCCGCAAAGGGCGGCTATTTGCTGGATGACACGCTTTCACGCTTCCTCACCAGCAGCGAGATTCTGGCGGTATGCAAGATTTTGCTGGAAAGCCGTTCCATGGTCAAGGAGGAAATGTTCCCCATTCTGGACAAGCTGGTGCAGGTGTGCACCCCGCTGGATCGGTTGAATCAGGTCAAAGACCTCATCAGCAATGAGCGCTTCCATTACGTTGAGCCGCAGCACGGCCGGAAGTTCATCGAGAGCCTGTGGGAGATCGGCACGGCAGTAGAAAATCACAATGTTATGGAGATTACCTACTGCCGCACCCATGACGGCGAGACCCGTGTGCGCACCATTGAGCCGGTGGGCATCCTGTTCAGTGAGTATTATTTCTATCTGGCAGCGTTCATCGAGGGCATCGACAAGGACAAGCACTTCCGGAATCCGCAGGATAACTCCCCGACGATTTACCGCATCGACCGCATCCAGAACTATAAGACGCTCGACCGGCACTTTGCCCAGCGGTACACAGACCGCTTTCAGGAGGGCGAGATGCGCAAGCGCATCCAGTTTATGTACGGCGGCGAGCTGCAGACCATTCGGTTCGAGTATACCGGGCCAAGTCTGGAATCGGTGCTTGACCGACTGCCCACTGCAAAGGTTTTGCAGGTGACGGAAAAGGGTTGGCTCATAGAGGCTGAGGTATTTGGCACAGGAATCCAGATGTGGATACGTAGTCAGGGCGACTATGTAAAAGTATTATAGAGACTAAAATGAAGAAAGAGTGAACTAGTATGTTTGGCTTATTCAAAAAGAAAAAGCAGCAAACAGAGGCGTTGATCGAAAAAGATGAGCACACCGGCAGCGATAATGGTGCAGCGGATATTGCAGCACGCACGGCTTCCAATCAGGCAACGCAGATTCAAATGCAGAAGGCTGCACAGACATTTGCAAAACCAAGCCAATACACCGGCAATCGAAATTTGTTTGACAGCGGTGCAGCTAAGCGAAATGCAAAAATGCAGGCATTTGCAAATGGACAAAAACCTATAGACCCATATACAGGTGCTGAATTGGAGCTGACCAAGAAAGCAGCCAAGGCTAAGTATGGCGCAGATTGGACAAAACACCTTGCAGAAACTGACCATGCGTTTTCTCTGGAAGAAATTTTTAATCAAACGCACAATGATCCATGGCTCAAGACCGAGAATGTCCGAAACGCTGCTAACAGTGAGGACAATCTTCGTGTCACGTCCAGAAGTTTCAATAACGCTAAGCGAAGCAGGACAAATAGAGAATTTGTAGAAAATGACGAGTATCTCAACAGAACTGGCGTTGAAATGACGGAGGAAGGAAAGAGGCGCGCCATTGAAGATGAAGAATACGCAAGGCAGTCTATTGGTAAGCAGCTTGGCAGTGACAGAATTGAAAATGTAGTCCGCACTGGTCACAATGCGGGTATGGCAGGCGCGGAGTATGCTGGTGTAACTGGACTAACCATGTCTGGCATCAACAACGTAACAGCACTTCTTAACGGCGAAAAATCGGCAGAGGAAGCCATTGCGGATACCGTTGCGCAGTCTGGAAAGGCTGCTGTGGACGGTTATGTGATGAGCAGCAGTTTGACTGTTCTGGGTCATCAGATGTCTAGCTCGTCTTCTAAATTTATCCGCAATTTGGCAGATGCAAATGTTCCGGGTAAGGTGGTCACGGCGGTCATGGTCACTGGTGACACACTGGCAAAGTGGGGCAGCGGTGAGATCACTACACAGGAGTGCATGATAGAGTTGGGTGATAAGGGTCTGAACATGGCAACCATGGGCTATTTTATGGCCATTGGACAAGCGGCGATTCCTATCCCCATTGTGGGTGGTGCCATTGGTGCTATGGTAGGCTCTACATTGACCAGCGGCTATTATCAGGAACTGATCCATATCCTGAAAGACCGCGAAGTAGAACATCAGGAGCGGATGCGTCTGATTGCTGAATCGGAGCAGGCGGCGGAAGAGACTAGACAGTTTAACGAGCAATTGCGGCAGTATCGTGATCAGTATTTTGCAGAGTGCCACGAATTTTTCGATACTACTCTTTCTACTATGCAATTTGCTTACGAAACCGGTGACGCAGATGGCGTAATTCACGCAGCTAACAAAATCACAGAAAAACTGGGCGGTAAGGTCCAGTACGAAACAGTGGATGAATTTGAAGATTTTTTGGATAGTGATGAGCCATTTGTGCTCTGAGGAGGAAATATGCCGCTTTTAACATTACTGGGCGGTGCAGCCGCTCTTGCAGCCGGTGTACTTGGTGTAGGCGGACATCTGGATGCGCAGGATAAGAACGAGGAGGCGGAAAAAACGCGGCAGATGGCGCAGAGCTATTATGATGCCGCAAAAGACCTGCTGGATCATACCCGTGAGGAAACCCAAGAAGCTCTTGTTAATCTGGGTACGACCAAGCAGACCGTGCTGGAAAACTCGATGGAGCGGTTTATCCGTAGCTTTGAAAAAACTAAAGAAATACAGATGGAACTTTCGGATGGCATTGATGAGCTGGAAAATTTCCGGTTCAGTTCAGATGATGCTATGGAAATCCAGAAACTAGACAGTGCTTATACCAGTGCAATTTCCACTGACGCTGTGGATACCGCCGCAGGTGCAGCACTTCTGTTAGCGGCGGGTGGATCGCTACCAGTTCTGGCAGAGGGCGCATCTTTAGCAGGTACCATGCTTTCAATCGGTGAGGTTGGCACAGCGGCCAGCATTGCTGGCAGTGCTGTTGGTGCTGCCTTTGCGCCGCTAGCGGCTGTGGCTGCTCCGGTTGTGTTGTTTACGGGCTTTACTGCCAGTATGAAGGCTGACGAAAATCTGGAGAAGGCACAGGTAATGATGTCGCAGGCAGGAGAGGCTGTGGACAAGATGGAAACATCGCGCATTCTGTGCGAGAGCATTACCGAAAAGGCAAAAATGTTTAATGGCCTGATTAACCAACTGAACGAAATGTTCGATGAATGTAGCCGCATGATGGAGCAGATGGTTGATCGGCGCGAATCTAAACGTCGGAAATACAAAAATAAGAAACTGCAAAGCAAAGACTTTACGAAGGATGAAAAGCGTCTGATGGCTGTTACTGGCGCACTTGCTAAAGCCATGAAAGCGGCCATCGATACTCCCATGCTGAAAAATGACGGCTCCAGTGGGCTAACAGAAGAAGCTGAAAGCGGGTTTGAAGATATGAAAGCTCAACTTCCTGCATTCAAAGAGAAAGTTAGCATTGTTGAGGCGGCAGAGCCAGAGGGTGGTTATGGCTCGCAGGAAGTATTACTTGAGGGGGAGGAAAAAGATCCGCTATATCTCGTCAAAGATGCTTTGGGAAAGAGACGTACAAGGAGCGCAAAAAAACCTGCGTCTGGTACCCCTGCACAGTCGCAGGGGATAATACGCAAGGTACGAAACATCATACTCTGGATTTTCTGTGTGTGGATGGGACTGACTGCTATCCTTACTGTAACAACATTGCCCGCACCCTTCTGGTATACAGTGTGCTATGTGATATGGGCAGTTATACTATGCCCAAAGGTGGCTCCGGAACGGCCTGTCTGGAAGCGTATCCTTATGGTGATCGGAGCGATGATTCTCTTTGTGTGTTTGGATGAGTTTCTCTAAATTAAAAAACTGACTTGAACTTAAAAATCTACTATACTTTCGGATTATTACAATCCCGGTCGATTGCACATACAATACAAGTATCACTTCAATGAACGGAGGGTACTTGTACTATGGTGGACTACGCCGACATCGGAAAACGCATCCGTGCCTGCCGCCTTGCAAAGGGCATGACGCAGGAACAGCTGGCCAATGAGGTCGGCGTGGTGGTCACGCACATCAGCCATATCGAAACAGGCAACTCCGTGCCCAGCCTGAAAACGCTGATCGACATCATCAACGCACTGGACTGCTCCGCGGATGAGCTGCTGTGCATCGAAATCAAAAAAGCAAAGCCGGTGTTCGACAGCTGGATGACCGAACAGCTTGCAGATTGCTCTGCCGATGAGGCAAAGATCATCAAAGAAACGGTGGTCAGCCTGAAAAAATCGCTCCGGAAGGTGTACGGAAAGTCCTCTAAATACAGATATGACTAAAACTTCAAAAACTGAATGCCATTTGGTAGGCATTGAGTGTCTGAAAGAACACCAATAAACAGAATGAACCGCCTCGGTTTCCATAGTAGGAAGCCGGGGCGGCTTTTTATACAAAAAAGAAATCGTTTTTTTGTAGCTTTGATGAATTGGCGCGGAGCCGTTGACAGCAGAAGGGCAGAAGCGTATCTTTGGAACAGAAGGTGGAACAGGGCCATAAATAGCAGTTTTCTTTACCTTGCAAGGACACTTTCGTTTTGATGAGGCACGACCCGGTGCGCCGCTTTTTTCATTTGCGGAGATAAAATGCAAAAAGTACGGATTATAGTACACATTATCTGCTATGCTCGGTACACGGAAAGCACACACCGGAAAAGGAGCAAAAATGCGCTGGACGTTGAATAAAACAAGGCTTTTGGCTGGTAAAACGGACCCGGAGAATACCAGCCTGTGGCTGCCGCTCTGGATGCACCTATGGGATACGGCGGGCATCATGGAGCGGCTGGTCCGGCAGTGGCTCCCGGAAAGTGCAAAACGGGCCATGGGCTTTGAGCGCGAGGAAGCGTTGCTCGCGCATGCCCGGTTTCTGGGCGGGATCCATGATATAGGCAAGGCTACGGTAGCCTTTCAGGCAAATATCCTGCGCACCCTGCCGGAGGCGCGGCAGCGGCTGGAAATGTTGACGCCGCTGGACTGTCCTGAACAGAACCGCCGGGAGTCGCCGCATGCCCGGGCGGGCGAGGCAGTCCTGCTGTGGGATGACTGCCCCGGCGGGATCGCCTCCATTGTGGGGGCGCACCACGGCAAGCCACAGAGCTGCGCGGCGGTCGATGATCAGTTAGAGGGTTGGGAGAGCAACTACTACCCCAAGGAACAGAAAAAGGTCTGGGAGGACTTCTGGACAGAACTGCTCATGACTGTTTTGCAGGACTGCGGCTTTGACGACACAGCGGAGTTGGATGATCTGAATCCGCAGGAGGAAGTGCTTCTGACCGGACTTCTGATCATGGCAGACTGGATCGCCAGCAATACGGAATACTTCCCCCTGATCCCGGTAGAGGAGCTGGGCAGCATGGAGGATTACCCGGCGCGGGTGGACAGGGCTTGGGAAAAGCTGGCGCTGCCCTTCCCGTGGGAGGCACAGCCGGGCATCGCAGACCCGCAGGAGTTTGCGGTGCGGTTCGGCTTTGCGCCCAATGCAGTGCAGAAGGCTGTTCTGGAGGCTGTGGATACCGCAGCGGAACCGGGCATCCTGATTTTGGAAGCACAGATGGGCGTGGGTAAAACCGAGGCGGCGCTGGCCGCTGCGGAGGTCATGGCCAGCCGGTTCGGGCTGGGTGGTGTCTTTTTCGGACTGCCCACACAGGCCACGGCAAACGGCATCTTTCCCCGGCTGCTTGGCTGGGCAGACACACAGTCTGAGGAGACGCTGCCGCAGGCTATAAAGCTGGCGCACGGCATGGCGGAACTGAACGAGAACTATTTGCGGTTACAGGGGCGCGGGGTGCAGCTGGAGGAAGATGCGCAGGAAGAGCATCGGGTACAGGTACACCAGTGGTTTCGAGGAAACAAACAGGTACTGCTGGCAAACTTCGTGATTGGCACAGTGGATCAGCTGCTGCTGGCGGCACTTGCCCAGAAGCACGTTATGCTGCGGCATCTGGGGCTTGCAGGCAAGGTGGTCATTATTGACGAGTGCCACGCCTACGATACCTACATGAACTGCTATCTGGACCGGACACTGGAATGGCTGGGCTGGTACAAGGTGCCGGTCATTCTGCTGTCGGCCACCCTGCCCGCCCGGCGGCGCACAGAGCTGGTCGAGGCCTACCAGCAGAAAAAGGCCGCCCCGGACGCTCCGTGGGAAACCAGCTGCGGCTATCCGCTGCTGACATGGACGGACGGCGCAGAGGTAAAGCAGACGGCCATCCCACCAGACGCACCCGGTAAAACGGTGCAGCTGACCACGCTCACAGAGCCGGAGCTGCCCGCGCTGCTGCGCCGGAAGCTGGCAGAGGGCGGCTGCGCGGGAGTGATCGTCAACACGGTCAAAAAAGCGCAGAAGATCGCGCAGCTGCTGCGGGAAAGCCTGCCGGACAAAGAGGTGCAGCTGTTCCATGCGCAGTTCCTGATGCCGGACCGCGCAGCGCGGGAAAACCAGCTGATGGCACGCATCGGCAAGGGCTCTGCACCGGAGTGCCGGAACGACCTGATCGTGGTGGGTACGCAGGTGATGGAGCAGTCGCTGGACATTGATCTGGACGTTCTTGTCACAGAGCTTTGCCCCATGGATCTGCTGCTGCAGCGCATTGGACGGCTGCACCGCCACCACCGCAGCCGCCCCGCTCCGTTGCAGCAGGCCTGCTGCGCGGTGCTGGACACCGGGGAAGATGCCTTTGATGCGGGCAGCGAGGCGGTATATGGACAGTGGCTGCTCTGGCGCACCCGGAAGTTTCTGCCCCGGAGCATCCGGCTGCCGGAGGAGATCTCTCCGCTGGTGCAGCGGGTCTACGGCTGGGAGCGGGAAGCTCCCGGCGGGGCGCAGGGCGAGGAAATGCGCTCCATATATGAGCGGACACAGGAGAAAATGAAAGCACGCGCCGAAGCATACCTTGTGCCGCAGCCGGAAACGCACCGGCTGGCGCAGCTGAACACGCTGGACGACTGGATGCAGAACGAGGGTGCCCGCTCCGACCCGGCAGCGCGGGCAGCAGTGCGGGACGGCGACCCCTCGGTAGAGGTGCTTATAATGCAGTGTCGGGCAGACGGCAGCATCCACTTTCTGCCGTGGCAGGAGGGTGGCAGCGCCGTAGCTGCTGACAGCCCGCCCCCGCCGGAAACGGCACTGAAGATTGCCCGGCAGAAGCTGCGGCTCCCGGCGGTGTTCGGCAAAGCGTGGAAGGTGGATAGGGTCATCCGGGAGTTGGAAGCGGATAACCGCAGCCGCCTTGCGGCGTGGCAGCTGTCTCCGCTGCTGCACGGAGAGCTGGTGTTGCTACTGGACGAAAACCTGACCGCCCATCTTGCGGGCATGGAGCTTTGTTATGACCGTGAAAACGGCCTGACCTACCAAAAGGAGGAAACGGATGAAGGAGATCGAATTTAACCTGTTGACGGAGCCGTGGGTCCGGGTTCGTCGGCCAGACAATACGGTGCAGGAAGTTTCTTTGACGGACGCACTGCTCCATGCGCAGGATTATGTGGATCTGGCAGGCGAAATACCCACGCAGGATGCCGCCATGCTGCGGCTGCTGCTGGCGGTGCTGTTTACCGTGTTTTCCCGCGTGAATGCAAAGGGAAAACCCCAACCGCTGGCACAGAGCGATGATGCACTGGAGCGCTGGAGCGAGCTGTGGCAGCTTGGGCATTTCCCGGCAGAGCCTGTCCGGGACTACCTGGAGCAGTGGAAGGACCGCTTCTGGCTGTTCCACCCGACACACCCCTTCTGGCAGGTGCCGACCCTTAGCAATGGCATTGAGTTTGACGGAAAAAAGTTGAACGGGGAACGAGCGGAAAGCGGTAATAAAACGCCGTTATTTCAGAACATTTCAAAAGCAGAATGTGCGGTACTCACCTATGCACAGGCAGCTCGATGGCTGATTTATCAAAATGGATACGATGAACGCGGCGGCCGCCCGAAGGCTGGCAATAAGCCAAGGCATGGTGTTGGTTGGCTGGGGCAGATTGGGTTTGTGGCTGTTAAGGGGAAAAATCTGTACGAAACGCTGCTGCGGAATATGGCGTTTTCGACAGAGCAGGATGCTCTACGGGAAAAGCAACTGCCTTGCTGGGAGCGGGAGCACGCCAGAACGGAACAGAGCGTTGAGATTGTGATGCCGAAAAATCAGGCAGAACTTTTGACCCTGCAATCCAGACGCATTTTGCTGATACGCTCAGAAGAAATGCCCGGTGTAGTCGGGTATGAGGTGTTGGGCGGAGACTATTGGGACAGCGAAAATGCGTTTGGCGAGCAAATGACTCTTTGGCGCAGAACATCGAAGGAAAATGAAAAGGTGACCTATGAACCGCAACAGCATGAGATGGGAAAGCAGCTGTGGCGAGAACTTCCCGCCATGCTAGACCCGGAGGGCCGTAAACCGGGTGTTCTGATATGGAATCAAAAGCTGCAAAGTCTGCGAATCCTGAGCAAAAAAGAACAAATCGTGATTAGTGTGGTCGGAATACGATATGACGATCAGGGAGCATCTGTTAAGGATGTGTATACTGACCAGTTGGAAATGCAACTTGCAACGTTAAACAATCTTGGCCGAAAATGGACGGTGCGGATAAGCCGGGAAGTACAGCGCTGTGAAGAAACTGCCAAAAACATTGGCACACTGTGCGTGGAACTGAAGCTTGCCGGGGGATTGGACTACAATAAAGTGAAAGGGTTCAAGGATAAGCAGAAGGTAACGGAGGACGCCC
>ERZ773227.1417-NODE-1417-length-16631-cov-5.610280_pt1 | contig 16631 bp, 17 predicted proteins | sample MGYA00580525_ERZ773227 | MGnify/ENA primary metagenome ERZ773227 (study PRJEB29015, sample SAMEA2737782) | human gut metagenome | biome: human gut; feature: human-associated habitat; material: faeces | place: China | collected 2012 ... | reverse complement strand
TTAGAGGGTATTGAAAATAAGATGGTACCAGATCCTTGTACGGATGTGGCAAGTAATGATGCTACAAAGCTTGCTCAAAGTTTAGATGAAGCAAAGTCAAAGGCGAAGAATTCGACTTGGCTAAAAGAAGTGTTAGGGAAAGATATTGTGGATATTTATGTTGGGTAAGTATGTATGGAGGCAAGTAAAGTATTAGTAATAGGAAATGAGAATTTCTTAGCTTTATTAAAAAATACGGCCAATTATCAATATGTGCTTTCAAAAACATATAATGATGCCTTAAGTAAGTTAAGGAATACTCAGTTTGATGTTGTGGTGATTTTGTATTCGCAAACAATTAGTGGTCTTTTGAATTTTGCAAAGAGTTTAAACACCTCTGTTCTATTAGTGTGTAAACTTGAAATCTATGATCAAGTTTTATATCAGTGTAAAGATAGTGGTATAATAGTCTTGTCGTATCCCATTAAGAAACAAGTTTTGTATGAAGCATTCCAAATGTTGATGAGTTTAAAATCGAAGATTGCGATGTATGAAAACAAAATCAATAGACTCGAAAAGAAATATTTAGAGCTTAAGATGGTGGATCATTGTAAGTTGGTATTGATTTCAAATTATCATTGGAGTGAAGAAAAGGCGCATCACTATATTGAAAAGATAGCGATGGAGCAGCATAAAGCGAAGTTTCTTGTGGCGAAAGAATTATTAGAGGAGTTTTCAGAATGAAAAAGATTCAAAAGACCAATGCGATGCGTTTTTTAGATCAGCATAAAGTGGAATACAAAGCGCATACGTATGAACATAAGGAAAATGATCCGGTGGATGGTATTCATGTTGCGGATATGTTAAATCAGCCTGTTGAAAAGGTATATAAGACATTGGTTACACAAGCTAACACAAAGGAATACTTAGTCTATATGATTCCGGTTGAAAAGGAATTGGATCTAAAGAAGTGTGCCAAAGTAGCAGGTGTTAAATCTTGTGAAATGATTCATGTAAAGGATATTAATAAGATCACGGGATATATTCGTGGTGGTTGTTCTCCTTTAGGAATGAAAAAGCAGTTTCGTACCTTTATGTATGAGGATGCATTAAATAAGGATAAAATCTATTTTAGTGCCGGTAAGATTGGTATGCAGATTGAGATGGATCCAAAAGATTTGGTGGATTTAATTCAGGTGCAAGCTGTAGATATCATAAAGGAGTAATATAGTATGTGGGCAAGTGAGAGTGTATTTTATCAAATCTATCCTTTTGGAGCTTGTGGAGCGCCATTTGAGAATGATCATGTTCTAGTAAATAGAATTCATAAGTTAGAGGAATTTATTCCGCATTTAAAGAAATTAAAAATAGACTGTATCATGTTAAATCCAATTTTTGAAAGTCGTACGCATGGCTATGATACAACGGATTTTAAAACGTTGGATACTCGATTGGGTACAAATGAAGACTTAAAAGAAGTCATAGAAAAATTCCACAACAACGACATTAAAATTATATTAGATGCCGTATTTAATCATGTGGGTCGTGATTTCTTTGCGTTTCAAGATGTATTAGAAAAGAAGTGGGATTCATCTTATAAGGATTGGTTCTATATTGATTTTAATGGAAACAATCACTACAATGATGGATTTTGGTATCAGGATTGGGAAGGCAATGATATCTTGGTGAAGTTAAATCTTCAAAATCAAGAGGTCGTAAATTATATTCTAAGCGTAGTGGATTTTTGGCAAGAAGAATTCAAGATTGATGGTTTAAGATTAGATGTCGCATATTGTATAGATAAAAACTTCCTTCAAACATTACATAATCATGTAGATAGAGACTTTTTTCTTTTAGGAGAAACACTACATGGAGACTACAATCAGTGGATGAATGAGACTATGTTGGATTCTGTCACAAATTATGAGTGTTATAAGGGGTTGTATTCAAGTTTTAATTCGGCTATGAAATTCTATATTCATTGAATCGTCAATTTGGCAAAGATCCATGGTGCTTATATACGGGTAAACATTTATTTAACTTTGTGGATAATCATGATGTTGAAAGGGTCGCATCTATTCTAGAGGATAAAAATCAATTGCCTTTAATTTATACGATGTTGTTTACAATGCCAGGTATTCCATGTATTTATTATGGTAGTGAATGGGGTATAGAAGGTAAAAAGAATTGGAATGATACCCAACTTAGACCAGAAATCAAAGCTTTTGAATGGAATGCATTAACGGATACCATTCAAAAGTTAATCAACCTAAAACATAATCATTCCGCTTTATCTTATGGAGACTATACACAGATTGGTATCACAAATACGGCTTGTATCTATCAAAGACAAGATGAAAAGGAATGTCTATGGATTTGTATGAATATGAAAAATGAAGCTCAAACATTAGGCTTTAATGGACAAGGTAACTTCATTGACATTGAAACAAATGAAGAGGTTCCTGTTAATAATGCACTTGAGTTCAAGCCTTATGAAGTAAGAATCTTAAAGAAAGTATCGTAATGGATACTTTTTTTCATATGGTATAATTTAGAAGAGGTATTTGTATATGGAAAATTGGATTCAGAATCTAGATTCGTTTTATGTAACGAAGGATGATCAGAAGATATATTTTAGTGATGATTTCATCAAGTCAGAGGAAAGAGTGACAGGTTTAGGTAAAGGTATTTATAGCACTTATAAATATTTTGATACATATATCTGGAAAGAAGATAGTACGAACCATTATTATTTTGAGTGGATTCCAAAAGTGGATGAAAATATTAAAGAGGTTCATTTTCCAGATAGTTTTGTGTGTGAAGATAAGGATGGCTATTCAACGATTCCTTATATGCAAGGTTTACTGATTCCCAATCGATATGATTATGATTATAGTCGTATTGCCTTTGATGGTCAGTTTACAAGTTGTGCTGCCTATATGCCTTGGCTTAGTCAGACAAATAATGGATTAGGTTATATCGCAATTAATGAAACGCCTTGGGATTCTAAATATACAATTGATCATGATGATAGGGGGACAAGGCTTCAATTTGTATGGTTAACAAGTTTAGGTAAGATGCGATATAAGCGTGTTGTTCGATATTCTTTTGAAAGTAATATGGACTATAATCGTGCATGTAAGATTTATCGAGAGTATGTAAAAGAAACTGGTTTATTTAAGTCTTTAAAGGAAAAAGAAGTTACACTTTGTAAAATATCAGAACTTCAACAATGTGCAGTTGTACATACAGGTATTAAGGCACATACAGAAAAGGATTCTAGATTTTATAATGGACAAGTGGATGTGATTCATTCTTTTGATTCGGTAAAAGAGATGATTCAAAGTCTTCATAAATTAGGTTCACACAAACTCTATCTTCATTTGGATGGTTGGGCAGATCCTGGTTATGATAATTGTCATCCGGATTATTTGCCGGCATGTATTGAAGCTGGTGGATGGGCTGGTTTAAAGAATTTACAGGATAATTTAAGTTCTCAAAATGATTTATTTGGCTTACACGATCAGTATCGTGATTATTACTATACGGCTAGAACACATAATGAAAATGAAGCTATTCAATTAGAGGATGGTAGTGTGTTTGAACATGCCAATTGGGCTGGTGGAAGACAAAACTATTTGTGTGCAAGTCTTGCCTCAAAATATGTAAAACGTAACTATACCGAGATTTTAAAACATATCGATTTGGATTGTGTATACTTAGATGTCTTTTCTTGTAATGAAATGGATGAGTGTTTTAATCCAGAACATTTGATGACAAGAAAAGAGTGCATGGATTATAGAAGGGCTTGTTTTCAATATATGATCTCAAAAGGAATCATTCCTTCAAGTGAGGAGTGTAGTGATTGGGCAATGCGTGAACTTGTGTTCTCTCATTATGGTCCTTATGAGTTTATGATGAAAGATGAAAATGAGAAAAGAATGGGTATACCTGTACCTTTATTTAATCTTGTATATCATGACTGTTTCATTTTGCCTTGGCCAATGGATCAAAAAAATGAAGACTACATGTTGTATGCGTTACTAAATGGTGGCATTCCATATGTGGTAAGAAATGCACCGTATGATAATGTGGATGGTAATTTTGGTTCAGATGGTTTATCCATAGCAGATCGAATTAAACGTGCAAATGTTGTTCTAGAATTTTATCAAAAAATTAAAAATGAAGAAATGGTAGAACATAAAATCATCAATGATCATGTTCAACAGACCACTTTTAGTAATAATATCACAGTTGAAATCAACACAAAGGAGAACACGTTTAGAATTGTATGAAAAGATTAGGATTAATATTACTAATGTTACTAACAGGTTGTACACAAGCACAGCCGGAACTTAGAGAAACTAAAGAAGTTCAAACATCAATCCCTTATTCAGATGAGGAATTGATTGAAAGTGCAAATGATCAAATTGAGGATGAAGCATATTATGTGGATTCAATCACTCAACAGTCGGATACAGAAGTGTGGTTTTCATTAAAGAATAAAGATTTAAACAAGCAATATGTATTCAAATACAAAGAGAATGAATTAATTCCTGACAGATTCGTAGATAATGTAGATTAAACGAATGTGGGTTTAATTTGTAGAGATGGTTTCTTTATATATTAAGATTTTAAAGAAAACAATAACGGATACTGAACTTGTTGTGTGCCAGATGCCATATATTCTAGATGAAATAGATAAGCCTAGAAGAGATTGGCTAAAGAAGAGTGGAGTAAACTATATAGTCCAGATATTGAAAGAGAATTTCATAGTGGTCCAATAGAAACAAAGAGCTAGAGTCTTTATGATTCTAGTTTTTTTATTGGTAGTGGTATTGAACTGAATGGTTAGTTTTTTTTGAAAAACATTCTGAGTTTTATTGACTGAAATTTGTGAAATAATGTGAAATAATATATAATTTTAACATAGATTAGGGCTATGTTGGTTATGGAGAAAGTTATGAATAAAATAATGAAAAGGGTTGGGGCAGTATGTATAAGTATATTTATGGTATTCACGCTGTGTATGCCTTGTTTAGCGGATGAAACACAGAAGATAATTCGTGTAGGATCTTTTGAAGATACATTTAATTATGTGGATGAACATGGTGTAAGGCGTGGTTATGGTTATGAATTAATGCAGGCTTTGGCTGGGTATACAGGTTGGAAATTTGAGTATGTGAAGTGTGATTGGTCAAACTGTTTCGAGAAGCTCGAAAATGGTGAGATTGATATCATGGGTGATATTTCATATACGGATGATCGTGCTAAAGAAATGCTTTATTCTGAGGAAACGATGGGTGAAGAAAAGTATGTTTTGTATGCGGATTTATCGGATACGGATATTGTGTCTTCGGATTTTAAGTCTTTGGATGGTAAGCGTATTGGTGTACTTAAAGGTACTGAGCCTGAAAATATGCTTACAGAATGGGAGAATAAGTATGGTATTCATATTGAGCATGTCAATGTAAGTGGTAATGAGGATGTTAAAAAGAAATTAGCGAATAATGAGATTGATTGTTTTGTGTCTTTAGAAGAGTCGATTTGGTCTGAAAGAGGGATTTCTAGTGTAACTACGATTGGTAAGTCTGGCATTTATTTTGTGATGAATAAAGAGCGTAGTGATATTAAACAAGAATTGGATTATGCGATGCGTCAATTGGATAGTGATAGTCCTTTTTTCAAGGCGGATTTGTATAAGAAATATTTTACTTTGGATTATACGCAAATTTTAACAGGTGTTGAAAAGTCATGGTTAGAAGAGCATGGTGGTATTCGAATTGGTTTTTTAAATAATGATCCTATTGTGTTTTCAATGGACAAAAAGAGTGGAGAGATTCGTGGTACACTGTCTGAATATATTTCGTATGCCAAAGATTGTTTGGGTAATCATACATTAAAATTTGATATACAGGCTTTTGATGATTATGACAAAATGATTGAAGCTTTACAGAATAAAGAGATTGATGTGATTTATTATGCGAGTCGAAATTCAAATGTTGCCGAAAAGAAGGGGTATGCACTTTCGAATACGGCTTGGACGTATAGTTTAATGGCGGTTACGGAAAAGGAAGATTTTAATGAGAATAATTCATATGTGGTAGCTGTACCGAAAAACAAGGTGGCTTTAAAACAACATATTGCGTATTATTATCCGCAATGGAAACTCGTAGATTGTGATACAATCAACGATGCTGCGAATATGGTTGTACATGGTAAAGTGGATTGTTTTATCATGGGATCGAGTCAAGTGTTAAGATATGGCAATGATAAAAATTTAAAGAGTATTCCTCTGACAAAGACAATGGAGGCTTGTTTTGGGGTTAAAGATGGGCAGGCAACACTATTATCCATATTGAATAAGACGATAAAGGCTATGCCTTCGGATATGTTGACAAGTGCGATTGCGATGTATGATAGTACGGCTTATAAAACAACTTTTTATAGTTTTTTAAAAGATCATTTGGCTGTTGTTCTTATTTTAGGCTTTAGTATTATTATTGTAATTCTTCTACTTTTACAAAAGGCAAGACAAGCAGAGGCGAGTGCTAAGGAGGCAAATCTTGCCAAAACGCAATTTCTGCATAATGTGTCACATGATATTCGTACGCCTATGAATGCGATTTTGGGCTATTCTGAACTTATGAAGAATGAATTGAAAGATAATGATTTGTCTAAGGTTGTAGAGCATTTAAATAAACTTCAAAAGGCGGGAAATATTCTTCTATCAATTATTAATAACGTTTTAGATATGGCTCGCATAGAAAGTGGTCATATGGAATTGGATGAAAACTATGCGAATATTGAGGATATAAGACAAAGATTGTTTGAAATGTTTGAGGATGAGGCGAAGAAAAAGAATATTCATGTGAGGTACACGTTTAATGTTGAGCATAAACATGTCATGGCCGATGTGACAAAGGTTGAAGAAATTTTTGTGAATATTTTAAGTAATGCCCTTAAATATACACCTTCGAATGGTTCTGTTGAAGTTAATGTGGATGAGCTTTTATGTGATGAGCCTGGATATATGATTGTTCGTACAAGCATTATGGATACGGGTATTGGTATGAGTCAGGAGTATTTGGAGAAGATTTTTGAATCTTTTTCAAGAGAAAGAATGACATCCAGTAAAATTAGTGGTACAGGTCTTGGTATGGCCATTGTAAAGAAATATGTGGATCTTCTTGGTGGAACAATTGATGTGAAGAGTGTTCTTGGTAAGGGGAGTACGTTTATTGTCACGTTGAAATATAAAATTGCGGATGAAAAATATTATTTGAATAAACAAGAAGAGAATTGTGAAGTTGACAATAAAATTCTTGGTGAGAAACATATTCTTTTGGCTGAGGATAATGATTTAAATGCCGAGATTGCACTAACCATATTAGAGCGTGCAGGACTTGTTGTAGATCGTGTGAAGAATGGTATTGAGTGTGTGAATAAGGTCATAGAAAATCCGGTTGGTACATATGATGTCATTTTAATGGATATTCAAATGCCTAAAATGGATGGATATAAAGCTACGTGTGAAATTAGAAACTTACAAGACAAGGCAAAAGCATGCATACCTATTGTTGCAATAACGGCTAATGCGTTTGAGGAAGACAAGAAAAAAGCGATAGATGCTGGTATGGATGGTCATATCGCAAAACCAATCAATATTGAAGATTTGTTTATGGTATTAACGGATATTGTGAATAAAAAGTAAAACTAGAGTCTATTGATTCTAGTTTTTTTATGCAAAAAGTTAAATTTTTTTCGAAAAAGTGTCTTTTTTTTCGTATAAGAGTATGTAGGCAATCTGACATTTGGTGTTTAATACACTTAGTTGATTCGATCGTTAAATCCTGCTTTGATGTTAAAAATGAAGGTAAATTTTTTTTTTGGTCTTTGACATGTGAGTGATAATAGTTCATTTATCTAACGAATCATTGTTACAAAAAGTGTTCAAACTACAAGTAAATATACGAATACACATTCAAATATTTTAGATGAATGATTTAAATGAAATGCCTACTAGAAAAGAGGTGCTCATGAGGAGTGCAAATTTATTAAATGATTTCGCCTTTAAGTATGTGTTTGGCGAAGATTGTAAAGAGGCTAATGATGCCTTAAAATCATTACTTACGGTGTTTTTAGAAAGGAAGGTCAATAAAGTTGTTGTAAAGAATTCAGAAATGGTAAAAGACTATAGTAAAATGAAAAGTCCACGTTTGGATCTATTAGTTGAATTTGATGATCAAACGATGGTAGATTTAGAAATGCAGTTAAGACAAACCAAAGATAATTTAATGAATCGCTTTCCTTATTATTCGGCTAGACTTCATGGCTCACAAGATATGGAGGGGAAAAGCTACAGTCAACTAAAGGAAACCATTGTCATGATTTTCTTCAATGTGAATATTTTTGAAAATGATAATATATGTAATACATTCAGGTACAAATGTGATGGTGACTTACCTTTTGTGAAAGAAGAAAAAGAAGATCGTATGAAGTTACGTACAATAGAAATGCCAAAAGTAGATTTAAACAAGTCATTAGAAGACATGAATGAACAGGAGAAAATGATTTATTACTTTTTGAATTGCCACAAGGGAATGGAAGATAGTAAAATTAAGATGATGATAGAGAAGGATGGGGTGATTCAAATGTTAGAGAAGCGTGTAGAAACCATATCGGATGATCGTTGGAAGAAAATAATAGAAGATTTTCAAAAACTACATGAAAATGAAGAACGAATTGAACTACAGCTTGAACTTGAAGAAGCTCAAAGACAGATGAAAGAGGCTCGTAAAGAAAAAGAAGAGGCTTATAAAGAAAAGGAAGAGGCTCGTAAAGAAAAAGAAGAAGCTCGTAAAGAAATAGAAGAAGCAAGAAAGACAAAACAAGATGCAAATAAACAATTAGAAGAAATAGTTCACAAGATGTATGAAGATGGACTTGGTCTTGAACAAATATCTGCATATTGTTCACTAAATGTGGATGAAATTGAGTTGTTGATAAAATCTTAAAATTTTCTGTTGCATTTAAAAAAATGTTTGTTTATAATAAAGCCATCCTTTGTAGAGGCAATGAAAAGAAGAAGTAGTCGTGGATGCTGCTGATAGTGAGTTCCTGATGGTGGAAATGGAACAGTAAGCACAGGGTGAACGTGTCTTAGAGCTAAGCTTTCGAAGATTGAGGAAGCTTCGGATACTCCCGTTATGAGTTAAGGGCCTGTACATTTGTGCAGGAAATAAGGTGGTACCGCGATTTTATAGTCGTCCTTGTATATTCAAGGACGGCTTTTTTTATTAGAAAGGAATAGGACAACATGAAAAAAGGATTTAAATTAGTTTCGACATTTTTAGTAAGTTTTATGATTATGATGTCTAGTATTATGCCTGCTTTTGCCGATGAAACAGACACATTAACTACAGGTGATTTATTAGATAAAATTCAAGAAAGAGGAGAATTGATTGTAGGTACGTCTCCAGATTTCCCTCCTAATGAATTTATTGATTCAACAAAGACAGGACAAGCTCAATATGTAGGTTCTGATATTGAATTGGCAAAATATATCGCAAAAAAGATGGGCGTTAAATTAACAATCAAGGCTGCAAGTTTTGATACAGTTCTGGCAAACCTTCAAACTGAAGAAATTGACTTGGCTATTACAGGATTAGCCTATACACCAGCACGTGCTCAACAGATGGAAATGTCTATTGGATACAATATGACAGAAGACACTGGTGGACAGGCTGTTATTATTTCTAAAAAAGATGAAGAAAAGTATAAAAAATTAACAGATTTAACGGGCTTAAAAGTAGCTGCTCAACAAGGATCGATCCAGCAACAATATACCGAAGATCAAATTCCAGACGCAAAATTACAATCGATTTCAAGTATTGATGATGGTGTTGCCCTATTAAAGAATGGCACTGTACAAGCAGTCGCATGCTCTGAAGGTACAGCTGATGAATATATTGAAAAGAACTCTGAACTTGCGAAATTAGATGAATTATTTAATATTGATCAAGATTATGCAGGTAACCGTGTAGGTGCTCCTTTAGGCGAAAAAAGATTGATGAAGGAAGTCAATAAAATCTTAAAGGAAGTTAATAAAAAAGGTTTGTATGAAAAATGGTATAAAGCAGCTAAGAAACAAAGTAGTGAACAATTCACATTGACTGCAACTGGATTCTTTGGAACATGTGTTCAAATTGTACAATATTGTTGGCCACAATTATTAAAAGGTTTAGGAGTTACTTTAGGACTTGCAGCTATAACTGTTATCTTTGGTACAATTATTGGTGGATTATTTGCTCTTGTAAAATTATCAAAGAATAAGATTGTACAAGCAATTGCCGGTGTATATGTAGAATTGATTCGTGGAACACCATTGTTGCTACAATTGTGGTTATTCATTAATATTTTCTCTTATTTGACAAATGGAAATATGCCAATGATCGTCAGTGTTATCATTGCGTTGATTATTAACTCGAGTGCATATGTCGCTGAAATTATCCGTTCAGGTATTCAGTCGGTAGATAAAGGTCAAAGAGAAGCTGCTAAATCATTAGGTATGTCAAATGTACATATGATGACTAAGATCATTATTCCTCAAGCTATCAAAAATATCTTGCCTGCATTAGGTAATGAATTCGTTATGATGATCAAGGAAACATCTTTGGCAAGTACATTCTATATTGGTGAATTAATGACTGTTAACAGTGTAATTAAATCCGCTACTTATAAATCTATTGAACCATTAGTAATTGTTGGTTTGATCTACTTTATCGTTACATATTCTTTATCAAAATTAATTAAATACATGGAAGGGAAGTTGAGTGTCAGTGACTAAGGAACTAATTGTTGTAAAAGACTTACATAAAAATTTTGGAGATTTAGAAGTATTAAAAGGAATCGACCAAACAATCCATCAAGGAGAAGTTGTTAGTATTATTGGGCCAAGTGGTTCGGGAAAATCGACTTTCTTACGTTGCCTAAATTTATTAGAAAAACCAACAAGTGGACAAATCATTTTTGAAGGTGTGGATATCGCAGCTGAAAATGTGGATATTGATACACACCGTAAAAAGATTGGGATGATCTTCCAACACTTTAATGTATTCCCACACTTAACTGTTTTAGAAAATATTACCATCACACCAATTTTAGAACTTAAAACACCTAAAGACCAGGCGGAAAAAGAAGCTATTGAATTGCTTAAAAAGGTTGGCTTAGAAGATAAGAAAGATGAATATCCAAGAAAATTATCTGGTGGACAAAAACAGCGTCTAGCTATTGTTCGTGCTTTAGCAATGCATCCGGATGTGATTCTATGTGATGAACCAACAAGTGCACTTGATCCAGAAATGGTAAAAGGTGTATTAGAAGTAATCAAAGAATTAGCAAACCAAGGAATGACAATCGTGATTGTAACTCATGAAATGGGATTTGCCCGAGAAACAAGTGATCGCGTATTATTTATGGATGAAGGTATTATTCAAGAACAAGGTACTCCAGAAGATATTTTTGAACATCCACAAAATCCTAGAACTATTAAATTTTTATCACAAGTATTATAAGCTTGGGCATATGCTCAAGCTTTTCTTATGGTATAATTTATTAAATTGGAGGAAATTGATATGAATTCAGAATGGTCATTAGACGTATTGTACAAAGGATTTGATGATCCTAAATTTAGTGAAGATCTAATTGCTTTTGAAAAAAAGGCAAAAGAATTGGATGAACTTTCAAAGACTTTAAGTCACGAAAATGAGAAGGAAGATTTGATTCGAATTGTTAAGGCTTTAGAAGAATTTGAACTTTTGGAAAAACATTTAAGCTGCTTTGGATTTTTGAGCCAATCCACGAATACCGCAAATACTAAAGCAGCAGCAGCTATTGATAAAGTAGCTACCATCGCAAGTATGGCAAGTAAGGCTATGGCTGTATTCTCGCGTTATATTTCGGATATGAAAGATTTGAACAGTTATTTAGATTGTCCAGAACTTTGCGAATATAAGTATTTTTTAAATGACATTCATGAAAGCGGAAAATACTTATTAAGCGAGGATGTAGAAGAAGCACTTGCTAAAATGAATATTTCTGGTGGTTCAGCTTGGGAAAAGCAACAAAGCCTTTTAACAAGCTCACTTGAAGTGGAATATGATGGCAAGAAGTTGCCATTAGCTTCTGTTCGTAATTTAGCTTATGATTTAGATAAAGAAGTTCGTAAAGCTGCTTATGAAGCAGAAATCAAAAGTTATGCACCAATTGCAGATGCGGTAAGTTTTTCATTAAATAACATTAAGCTTCAAGTTATTACCGAAGCTAAAATGCGTGGTTATGAAAGTCCAATGGATATGACTTTACATCAATCTCATGTATCCCAAAAAACATTAGACGCTTTATTGAGTGCTATGCAAAAATATTTACCTGTATTCCACAAGTATTTAAAGAGAAAAGCAGAAATGTTAGGGTATGAAAATGGTCTTCCTTGGTATGAATTGTTTGCGCCAGTCGGAAAATCCGCTACTACAAGTTTTACACCTGAAACCGCAAAGGAATATTTAGTAAATCATTTTAGACCATTCTGTGATGAATTGGCCGATATGATGAAAGAAGCATTTGACAATAGCTGGATCGATTTTTATCCACATAAAGGAAAAGTGGGTGGAGCTTTCTGTTGTAATATGCCATTTGTGAAACAATCACGCGTACTAACTAACTTTGATGGAGGTCTGGGCGACGTGGTCACTTTGGCTCATGAACTAGGGCATGCATACCATGGGTTAAACATTGAAAGTCATCGACCATTAAACTGGGAATATTCAATGCCAGTAGCAGAAACAGCGAGTACATTTAATGAAAATATCATAATGAATGCAGTGATTGATGAAACAGAGGATAAAGAAGTTAAACTTGGATTGATTGAAAATCAGCTTCAAGATCTATGTCAAATCATCTGTGATATTTATTCTCGTTACTTATTTGAAAAGTCTGTGTTTGATCGTAGAAGTGATGAATTCTTATTTGCGGATCAATTGAATGAAATTATGTTGGATGCACAAAAACAAGCTTATGGCGATGGACTGGATCTAAATTGTTTACATCCATATATGTGGGTATGTAAATCGCATTACTATTCTTCAGATTTAAGTTATTATAACTGGCCATACGCCTTTGGAGGATTATTTGCACGAGGATTAGTTGTTAAATATCAGGAAATGGGTAAAGAAAAATTTGTTCCTAAATATAAAGAGATGTTGCACACAACAACTGTTGCTTCTGTAGAAGATACAGCTAAAGTATTGGATATTGATTTAACGGATGAAACATTCTGGATTTCTGCACTGGAAACCGCAAAATCAAGAATTGAAGAATTCATTGAATTATCGAAATAATTGCTTGGAAACAAGCAATTTTTTTATGCAAAAGTTCACAAAAGATGATATAATCTATTGCGTTCGAAATTTTTTCTGGGGGAGATTTAATGAGTACAGAGATGTTAATGAAAAATAGAGAACGTTTTATCAAAAACGTAAATAGTAATGAGAATGGTGCAGCTGCACTTTCTTTAAGATTATTTTGTTACGCTAGATTTATGGCAGTAAAAAATCCATATGCAGAAACACATGATTGGGTATATGAAAATGAATTAACAAGTGCACAAGCCAATCAATATGTATTTCGTTTATTGGATGAAAGTACAGAAAGACCATCAATGGATTTGTTGATTCGTAAATTAAAAAGTGTTCGTTTGGTTCGCGATAGTGAAATGAATGGCAGAAAAATTTATGTCATTAAATTCACAGATATCGAAATGGAAGAATTGATGAATAAGAGTATTATTGATAAGCCAAGTGAAAAGTTATTAAAAGAAAAGAAGTCATCTGTAAAGAAAGAAAAAGAAGAAGTTGTGAATTTTTCATGGAAAGAAATATTCTTAAAAAATAGTAAAGGTGAAAATTTAGAAATGTTACGTTTCTGGTTTTATATTCAGTATAATGCTGAAAAAAATGGTAAGAAGTATATTTCAAAAAGCCAGGCATTAAGTGAAGGGGCTATTGAATATGTGTATAAGGGAATCCCTAAAAAGATGGATGTTCTAAAAGATTTATTCACATTGATGAAACAATTAAAATTAGTTAAAGAAGATGTTGTTAAAAATGAGATTGTGCTTCGTCCAGCCAAATTAGAGGGCATAGAAATTAAGGATTATATAAAGGATAAGCCTATAGATTTAAATAGTTTTAACTATACGAATGTATAAGAAAATGACGAGATTAGTTCTCGTCATTTTTATATATTTTATAATCGTTTTTGCCTGTTCGTTTTGTTTGATACAAGGCATGATCGGCATGGCGATATAATTCCATAAAAGTAGTGCCATTACTAGGGGCGAATGCCATTCCAACACTGATGGAAAGTTTAAAGTCTTGTAGTTCTTCAATCTTTAATTCATTGACTTTTTTTAGTAAAGATTGAATTCTTGATTCGGCAATAACTTCATCTTCGATTAGAATGATAAATTCGTCGCCACCAATTCTTCCAACAATATCCGTTTGTCTAAAATGATTTTTAAATAGTTCACTCAAATTTTTTAATACTTTATCACCTACGGCATGTCCATAATTATCATTCACCGATTTAAAATCATCCACATCCAAGATCAAGAAACAGAAGTGCTCATGATTTTTAAGTTTTTGATCAATGAGCTTTTGTGTTGTTTCTTTATTGAAAACGGAAGTTAATGGGTCAATTTCAGATAAATGAATCAAATATTTATTTTCTCTTGAATTTGAGTGAGCCAAATAAATCATCAAACAACATGTTTCCTAGCTTTGTCACATTATAGGAACCACCAAATACACCAATGACTTGATTATTCTTATAAATAGGAACACTTAAAATAACGCGTGTTTGTTGATCAACACTACTTTCTAATGGATTAGAAAGAGATTGTTTGCCTTGCATAGATTCTTGAAAATATCGGCGGTGAGCCACATTTTTTATGACTTCATTGTCATATAGTGCATTTCCTTCTGGGTCAATGATGGCCATTCTATCAAAGTCTGTATTATTCATCAATATTTGAATCTGCATTAAGTTTTTGCTTGAAAATAAGTCATCTGTATCTGCCAAGTCTTGAGCCATTACATTTAAATAGGAATAGTTAATATTCAAAATTGTACTTAAGTGTTCACTTTGTCTAGTGACATTGGTAATTAATATTTCTCTTGAATTTTTTTCGACAGAAGCTTGCACTACATTAAAAAATATAGAAATTCCAATCACAAGAGTTATGATAAAAATGGTGATTGCGTAAATATAGTTTTTAACGAATTTTTTTTGTTCGAAATATTTATTTTTCATATGGAACTCCTTTTTCTAATTGAACTAACACACTCTGGCGAGTGTGGGCTTTTTTTTAATATAGCCTAGCTCTTCTCCTGTTTCTTATTCTATCATAGTTTTGTCTTTATTTTTTGAAAGGATGTGTTGTTATGAATAAAGATGAAGCTTTAAACAAATTTACTTTTATGATGGAATATAGAAATCTTTCATCAAATACCATTCACATGTATAGATGGTATCTTTCAAGAATGTTTGATTTTTATCAATTGGAAGATGTATCTATTCTTGATGTTTCAATGGCACAAAATTATGTTGTCCATATGAAACAGACGTATGCTCCTGCTTCTTTAAACGCAGTCATCAGTGCTATCCGTTACTTCTTTGATGTTGTTTTAGAAAGCCCATTATCTAGAAGACAGTTTCCCAACATTTTATATCATCCTGTAGAAATCACTGTTTTTACAGATGAACAGATTCATTTGTTGCTCGATACAAAAGATATACGACTTCGTGCTTTTCTACTTCTTGGCTTGGATGCCGGACTTAGAGTTGGTGAAGTGGCTCGTTTAAAAGTTAGCGACATTGATTCTAAAAATATGTTGCTTTCTATTCAAAATTCAAAACGTGGTAAATCTCGCAAAGTACCTTTATCTAACACATTGTTAAAGGCTCTTCGTGAATATTGGATCGTCTATAATCCTGATAAGAATGAATACTTATTCCCAGCTGTTCAATCGAATTCCAAAACTCCATATATCAATCAGAGTTACATCAATATTCTTTTCAAAGAGTACATTAAAAATTTTTCCTTTTATGTTCCAACCATGCGTTTCCATAATCTTCGAGACACGTACGCTACACTTATGCTCAAAAACGGATGTAATATATTCACTTTAAAGAAACTGTTGGGACATTCAAGCTTTTCTTCTACATCACGTTATATCAAGTACGATATTTCTGATTTAGCACAGGCTCCAGTTCTTTCTTCTTTGATGGAAATTGAGTAATGGTACATATTCAAGACATATTCAAATACATGGATATCGAAGGTAAAATCGATTATTCAAAATTGAACCACAAACAGAAAAAAGCTCTTCGCAATATCATTGAATGTAAAACAGAAGTAATGGGATTCAATACAGATACTTGTGAATGCTGCGGTCATACTGAGATTCACTACAATTCATGTAAAAATCCAAACTGCCCTGAATGTGGAGCTGTAGACAAAGAGATATGGATACATAAGCAGGAACGTTTTACTTTGAATGTGAATTATTTTCATGTTGTATTTACGATTCCCA
>ERZ773227.1355-NODE-1355-length-17373-cov-92.846634_pt1 | contig 17373 bp, 10 predicted proteins | sample MGYA00580525_ERZ773227 | MGnify/ENA primary metagenome ERZ773227 (study PRJEB29015, sample SAMEA2737782) | human gut metagenome | biome: human gut; feature: human-associated habitat; material: faeces | place: China | collected 2012 ... | reverse complement strand
TTTTAACACTTTTTATAGTGCTTTTTCCGGTAATTCCGCAAAGATTTGACTTTGCTGTTGTACCTTTGGCACTCGTTTTGCTGATACGTTCAGCGAGCAATCTGATTGTGACATCTAAAAAGAAATAATGAAAGGACTACTAACTTCCCTCATCACCGTACTGACTTTCACCGGGCTACAAGCCCAGTCACTACCTGCCGCCCCTAAATTAGTGGTAGGGCTGACGATTGACCAATTACGTACGGACTATCTGGAAGCTTTTTCGTCACTCTACGGTGAGAAAGGCTTCAAACGTCTTTGGAAAGAGGGAAGAGTGTTCCATAATGCCGAATATACCTTCTGCGGTATAGACCGCGCTTCTGCCATAGCGGCTATTTATAGCGGTACGACGCCTTCCATGAACGGAATTATTTCTCAACGCTGGATGGATGCCTCTACCCTTCGCCCCGTCAACAGCACAGACGACACGGCATTTATGGGGTATTACACCGACCAGACTGTCGCCCCCACCAAACTTCTGACTTCAACCATTGCCGACGAGCTGAAAATAGCGACACAAGGCAAAGGACTCGTATATGCCATTGCACCTGATTGCGATGCCGCACTTTTTGCAGCCGGACATGCCGGAAACGCTGCTTTCTGGCTCAATCCCAACACCGGAAAATGGAGTGGAACCACCTATTATGGAGAGTTTCCGTGGTGGGCAAGCCAATATAACGACCGTCAAGCGATCGATTTCCGTATTGCCGGTATGACATGGGAACCCATATTTCCCCGGGGCATGTACACTTTCCTGCCAGATTGGCGGGATATGCTCTTCAAATATAAATTCGATGATGACCGCAGTAATAAATACCGCCGCTTCATCGCCAGCCCTTTTGTGAATGATGAAGTGAATGCGCTTGCCGAAGAAGCATTGAACAAAAGCTCCATCGGCATGGATGACATTACTGACTTATTGGCACTCACTTACTATGCTGGAAACTATGCGCACAAATCCGTACAGGAATGTGCCATGGAAATACAAGACACCTACGTGCGTCTTGACCGCAGCATTGCCGACCTGCTCGAAGTTCTTGATAAGAAAGTAGGACTACAAAATGTACTTATTTTCGTCACTTCCACCGGATATATAGACAGCGAATCGCCTGATTCGGGATTGTACAAAGTGCCCGGCGGAGAGTTTTACCTCAACCGTTGTGCGGCTCTATTGAATATGTACCTGATGGCTACGTATGGCGAAGGAAAGTATGTGGAAGCTCACCATAACCAGCAGATTTATCTGAATCATAAGTTATTGGAAAAGAAAGAACTGAATCTGGCAGAGATCCAACAAAAGTCAGCAGAATTCCTGATGCAGTTCAGCGGAGTGAACGAAGCCTATTCGGCTAACCGGCTATTGCTGGGTTCATGGACTCCGGAAATCTACAAAATACGTAACGGCTACCACCGCAAACGTTCGGGTGACCTCGTAATCGACGTCCTCCCCGGATGGACTATCGTCAACGAGAACGGCGGCGACAACAAGGTGGTACGTCATTCCTATATTCCCTCACCGCTGATTTTCATGGGACATTCCGTGAAACCGGCCATTATCCAGACACCTGTAACCATCGACCATATTGCGCCTACACTGGCACATTTTATGCGCATCCGGGCTCCCAACGCCTGTACTTCTGCTCCTATTACCGACCTGCGGTAAAAATTTACTCACAAAAACAAGGAGCAAAACATAAATAAATCAGCATTTTAATGTAACTTTGCGGAGGTTTCTTGATATAAAGATTCCCCAACGCGGATTAACGCAGATTTACGCGGATTAAAAAAAATCCAATTTAATCTTTCCTTTAATCTGTGTAAATCGGCGTTAATCCGCGTTGAAATTGAAATAAATAATAAACTAAATAATATAACATGGGATTTAATGAATTTTTAAGCTCGGTTTTCGGAAACAAATCCACACGAGACATGAAAGAAATCAAGCCCTGGGTGGAAAAGATCAAAGCTGCTTACCCGGAGATTGAAAAACTAGACAACGACGCCCTCCGTGCCAAAACGGAAGAACTCAAAAAATATATCCATGAATCGGCTACTGCTGAACGTGCGAAGGTGGAAGAGTTGAAGGCAAGCATTGAAACTCTCGAACTGGAAGACCGCGAAGAAGTCTTCGTACAAATCGATAAGACAGAAAAAGAAATTCTGGAAAAATATGAAAAAGCACTGGACGAAGTACTGCCTGTTGCTTTTTCTATCGTAAAGGCTACTGCCAAACGTTTTACAGAAAATGAAGAAATCGTCGTAACGGCTACCGACTTCGACCGTCAACTGGCTGCTACAAAAGATTTCGTACGCATCGAAGGCGACAAGGCCATCTATCAGAATCACTGGGTAGCCGGTGGTAACGATACATTGTGGAACATGGTTCACTACGATGTACAGCTCTTTGGTGGTGTCGTTCTGCATAAAGGTAAGATTGCGGAAATGGCAACCGGTGAAGGTAAAACATTGGTAGCTACACTCCCGGTATTCCTCAACGCATTGACCGGAAACGGCGTACACGTGGTTACCGTGAATGATTACCTCGCCAAACGTGACTCCGAATGGATGGGTCCTCTTTATATGTTCCACGGTTTGAGCGTAGATTGTATCGACCGTCATCAGCCGAACTCCGACGCACGTCGTCAGGCATATCTGGCAGATATCACTTTTGGTACAAACAATGAATTCGGTTTCGACTACCTGCGTGACAACATGGCTATCAGCCCGAAAGACCTTGTACAACGTCAGCACAATTATGCCATCGTCGATGAGGTCGACTCGGTATTGATTGACGACGCACGTACTCCGTTGATTATCTCCGGTCCTGTACCCAAAGGCGATGACCAGTTGTTCGAGCAACTCCGTCCGTTAGTGGAACGTCTGGTAGAGGCACAAAAGGTACTGGCTACCAAATATCTTTCCGAAGCAAAAAAACTGATCGCATCCAACGATAAGAAAGAGGTGGAAGAAGGATTCCTCGCTTTATACCGCAGCCACAAGGCATTGCCGAAAAACAAGGCTTTGATTAAGTTCCTTAGTGAACAGGGTATCAAGGCAGGTATGCTCAAGACGGAAGAGATCTACATGGAACAGAACAACAAGCGTATGCATGAAGTGACTGATCCGCTGTACTTCGTAATCGACGAAAAACTGAATAGCGTAGACCTGACAGATAAGGGTGTAGACCTGATTACCGGTAACTCTGAAGACCCGACATTATTCGTGCTTCCGGACATCGCTGGACAACTTTCGGAATTGGAAAACCTGAATCTGACCAACGAACAACTGCTTGAAAAGAAAGATGAACTTCTGACAAACTATGCCATCAAATCGGAACGTGTACACACCATCAACCAGCTGTTGAAGGCTTACACCATGTTCGAGAAAGATGATGAATATGTAGTGATCGACGGACAGGTGAAGATCGTAGACGAGCAGACAGGCCGTATCATGGAAGGTCGCCGCTACTCTGACGGATTGCACCAGGCTATCGAAGCCAAGGAACGTGTGAAAGTGGAAGCTGCTACGCAGACCTTTGCAACAATTACTTTACAAAACTACTTCCGTATGTATCACAAACTGTCCGGTATGACCGGTACTGCTGAAACGGAAGCAGGCGAACTTTGGGATATCTACAAATTGGACGTAGTCGTGATCCCGACCAACCGTCCGATTGCAAGAAAGGATATGAACGACCGCGTTTACAAGACGAAACGCGAAAAGTATAAAGCTGTTATCGAGGAAATCGAAAAATTGGTTCAAGCAGGACGTCCGGTATTGGTGGGTACTACTTCGGTAGAAATCTCCGAAATGTTGAGCAAGATGCTTACCATGCGTAAGATTGAGCACAAGGTATTGAACGCCAAACTGCACCAGAAAGAAGCGGACATCGTTGCTACCGCCGGTTTAAGCGGAACAGTAACCATTGCTACCAATATGGCTGGTCGTGGTACCGACATCAAGTTAAGTCCGGAAGTGAAGGCTGCGGGCGGTTTGGCAATTATCGGTACGGAACGTCACGAATCCCGTCGTGTAGACCGCCAGTTGCGTGGTCGTGCAGGACGTCAGGGTGACCCGGGTTCTTCTGTATTCTTCGTATCACTGGAAGACGATTTGATGCGTCTGTTCTCTTCCGACCGTATCGCCAGTGTAATGGACAAGCTCGGTTTCCAGGAAGGCGAAATGATCGAACACAAGATGATTTCCAACTCCATCGAACGTGCACAGAAGAAAGTGGAAGAAAACAACTTCGGTATTCGTAAACGTCTGTTGGAATATGACGACGTAATGAACAAGCAACGTACAGTGGTTTACACCAAACGTCGCCACGCTTTGATGGGTGAACGTATCGGTATGGACATCGTGAACATGATCTGGGACCATTGTGCCAATGCTATCGAAAACAATGATTATGAAGGCTGCCAAATGGAACTGCTTCAGACATTAGCAATGGAAACTCCGTTCACTGAAGAAGAATTCCGTAACGAGAAAAAAGAAAAGTTGGCCGAAAAGACTTTCAACATTGCGATGGATAACTTCAAACGCAAAACTGAACGTCTGGCACAGATCGCTAACCCGGTTATCAAACAGGTATATGAAAACCAGGGACACATGTACGAAAACATCCTGATTCCTATTACAGACGGTAAACGGATGTATAATATCTCTTGTAACCTGAAAGCGGCTTACGAATCGGAATCTAAAGAAGTGGTGAAGTCGTTCGAGAAATCAATCTTGCTCCACGTAATCGACGAAGCATGGAAAGAAAACTTGCGCGAACTGGACGAACTGAAACATTCCGTACAGAATGCAAGCTACGAGCAGAAAGACCCGCTATTGATTTATAAACTGGAATCTGTGACTTTGTTTGACGCTATGGTGAACAAGATCAATAACCAGACTATATCTATCTTGATGCGTGGACAAATTCCTGTACAGGAAGCTCCGGATGAATCAGCTGCACGCCGTGTAGAAGTGCGTCAGGCTGCTCCAGAACAACGCCAGGATATGAGCAAGTATCGCGAAAACAAAGAAAATTTGAGTGATCCGAACCAGCAGGCTGCTGCAAGTCAGGATACTCGTGAACAGCAGAAACGTGAACCGATTCGTGCAGAGAAGACAGTAGGTCGTAACGATCCTTGTCCATGCGGAAGCGGGAAAAAGTATAAAAACTGCCACGGAAAGAACCTTTGATTAATTAATAATTAAAAATTATAAATTAAAGGTTGGAAATTGTAGGGTAATGTGCTTTATGGCATAGTCTCTCTATATTCAACTTATAAAAGAAAGTCTCAAACGGTTAAAAACTGTTTGAGACTTTCTTTTATTCTTCCAAAGTTGTACTTTTGTTCAAATTACTAAATAGAACAAAACTATGGCAAAATCTTATTCACTGGTTTTCATCGTTTTATTCCTGCTGACTCTGGGTAGCTGTCAGAGTCTGGAACAGATCCCCATTGATTATCTGCAACCTGCCGACTTGAGCTTTCCTCCGCAACTCCGGAAAGTAGCTATTGTGAATAACACCAGCGACGCCCCGGATAATAAACTGATAACAGAGACTGAAAAAATTAAAGAAGGTACACCATTGATAAGTCGTGCAACAGCTTATGCCAATGGAGATCCTAAGACAGCCACTGAATCACTGGCAGAAGAAATAGCACAGCAGAACTACTTCGATGAGGTGGTTATCTGTGATTCTGCCTTACGCGCCAATGATAAACTGGCCCGCGAAAGTACATTGAGCCAGGAGGAAGTGCGTCAACTGACTTCTAACCTGGGAGTGGACTTTATTATTGCACTGGAAAACCTGCAACTCAAAGCAACAAAGACTGTCCGCTATCTGGATGAGTTCAACTGCTTTCAAGGAGCGGTAGACGTGAAAGTTTATCCCACGGTGAAAGTTTATCTTCCCGAACGTAGCAGACCGATGACTACGCTCCATCCTAATGATAGCATTTTTTGGGAGGAGTTTGGAGGTACAGCCATAGAAGCCGCCACTCGCATGATTCCCGACAAGCAGATGCTGGAAGAAGCGGCAGCATTCGCAGGAACGGTTCCGGTGAAAAATATTGTCCCTATTTGGAAAAAAGGAACACGGTATCTTTATACTGTTGGTTCGGTTCCTATGCGTGACGCTGCCATTTATGTACGCGAAAATTCATGGGACGACGCATACGAACTTTGGCGTCAGGCTTTCGAAGGTACCAAGAACCAAAAGAAAAAAATGCGGGCAGCTCTCAACATCGCTGTTTACTACGAAATGAAAGATAGTTTGGCTAAAGCGGAAGAATGGGCAGAAAAGGCCCAACAACTAGCCAAGAAAATAGATAAAAAGAACATCACAGATAGCCCTCAAGCTACCATTGATGATGTGCCGAATTATTATCTTACTACTTTGTATTTAGCTGAACTAAAGGAGAGAAATGCTCAATTACCCAAGTTAAAATTGCAAATGAGCCGATTTAATGATGATTTTTAAGGAAATTGTGTATCAAATCTTATTTTTTTTATACCTTTGAACTTATAAAAAGAAGGAACCCATGAAATTGAGCCAACAATCATTATCTATTATCGAATCGGCTATCCAAAAGGCAGTCGCTAAATATGTATGTAGCTGTGAACAAACAGTTGTAACCGATATCCATCTCCAACCGGATCAGGCATCGGGACAACTTAATATTTACAACGATGATGATGAAGAACTGGCAAACATCATGATCGAAGAATGGGCTACTTATGAAGGGGATGATTTCCTTGAAAACGTGGAACCTTCTCTTCGCAACATTCTTTGCAGAATGAAGGATGCCGGAGATTTCGACAAAGTGACTATTCTGAAACCTTATTCTTTCGTTTTGGTAGATGAAGAGAAAGAAACCGTAGCAGAATTGCTGTTGATTGACGACGATACCATACTGGTGAATGATGAATTGCTGAAAGGGTTGGATAAGGAGTTGGACGACTTCTTAAAGGATTTGTTGGAAAAATAAAGAAGAATTGTTGGAGAAATAAGATATCGTTCTTTTTGAATAGAGATCGTTCAAGATCCACATATAAAAAGATAATCGGAAGCAATCAGGATATGTCCTTTATTGCTTCCGGTTATTTTATATATATTCCCTATTGATTATTTGTTGTATTTGATTGAGATATTAGCAAGTCTAAGCGGCATGAAGCTGGATACCCCTGCCGGAAGTCTGACCGGTCGCAATCTGATGCAAATATTATCACGGTTCAACAAGGCATCCGGCAACTTAAAGTCATAGACTTTATAACCAGGAATGTTCTTCTCCGTCTGTCCACCTGCAGCCGTTCTATCAAACTGTCCCAGAATGGTAAACTCTGAATTATCTACTTTAATCCATTCACCATTCATCGAATAAGCATATTCAACCACTGCAACAGGGCCACCTCCCCAACTTGCATTCATTTCAACCTGAAGAGACAAGGATGTAGAAATACCTACTGTCGATATTTTGTCTACGTAGAAATATGAACTTGTAGACCACGGTTTACTATTAAAAGCACCGCCTCGCATACGACCATAGTATCCATCGGTCGTGTTAAGGTTAACATCTCCTCTGAAATCATCCTGGAATCCCAGAATGTAGTCTGCATAGGTTTGCTGGAAATATTTATTTCCGTCTTTGCTAAGAAGAGCATTCGCCTGCGATGCCTCGCCACCCGTAGGATGGTAATCCGTAAAAGTAGAAGAGCCTATTTCTTTCCAATCGGGTACATTACAATCCCATTCTACAAGCACAGAAGTGATCTCGTTTATATCACTGATGTTAATATCTTCTCTGTTAAGCGGAAGAATACATAACCGGCTTTCAGAGATGTCGAAATTTGTAAGTTTCACTTTCGCCACCATTCCTGTTATGCTTCCCGAACCTTTAGGAAGTGTTTCGTGAGCATAAGGAGCTTCAAACGCAGTAAGCATATATGTATTAGAACCGTTTTTATCTCTTATACAGGTCGGATAGTATCTGTAATATGCAGGGAACTTTTCTACCCAATAGTTTTTATTAATCTTACGATCGGCAGCTCCCGGGTCAGTAGTCTTGAAATTAGTGAATGCACCTACCGGAGATGCAATCTCGACATCTTTCAGGGTCACAAGACTAAATACCATATTATCCGTAAGTTCAGCAATCGTTCTTTCAGGAATTGTGAAGGTAGAAAGTTCCGAGCTGATTACGTGGGCAGCAGTGATACCGCTAATCAGTCTATAAGTAAAGCTACCCTCTGATTCTTCTCTTATCATTCCATCTTTCAGACACAATGACACTTTGGCAAATTGTGCAAACGTAATTAAAGATTCGGACTCAAACACAACTGTCTCTCCTGCCTCATTCTGAATGACATAGCGATTGCTCGGGAAGTTCTTCGAAGTGCCATTGGCTACGATGGTTCCTTCAACATATACATTGTTAGTAATTCCACCGACAGCATAACCATGTACGGTTGGATAACTGACAAGTTCCGCATTCGCATATTCAGAATATGCTTGCGAGAGATTAATGGTAGCCGTGACCTTACGCTGGTACTGATCGTCATAACTCAACACAATACTTCCTGTACGGGGTGATTGCGAATTTGTTTCCGTATTAAAATAAAGCTTTCCATCACTTATCCTATACTCCTGCACCCAGTTCACCGTTGGCGTAATAACGATATCCGTTTCGGGCACATTGGTAGAGATTTCCATTTCATATTCACCTCCTTTAGTAAACAGCTCCATCTTATCACTGGCAGGAACAATAAATGGATAACGGGATAATTGTTTTATCTTGATTACATCCGCAGTCTTACCATCTTTCGTAAACACACGAATATCACAGAAACGTTCGGAATCACTGATATTCTCATCATAAGTCACAGTGAAATAAGTTCTTGATGACTGGGCTCCACGTATATCCGTAGAGAACCAGGTTGATTCTACAAAATCAATTCGCCACTCGGTATTGGACTTCACCTCCACCTGAACCGGATCACCTTCCGCCTGAAGAATAATCTCATTATTTGTTATTTCCAATATACCGGCTTCATGTTCGTCAGAGCATGACGGAAACATTATGATTGCCATCACAGCCAGAAAAGCTGTCCAGACTATTGAATCTTTAATTTTCATGTTCATCAATTATTAGATTTAATCTCACCTGTTTTATATAGTATCTCATAAGCTTCATTCCGATCATTTAATACAAAGATCTGAAACTTCTCTCCACCCGGATAAACACGCGTAACAACATGTCCGGCAGGCTTTATCTTCAAGCCGTCTTCACCCAGTCTGCTCCTGTTACTGTCTACCATACCGGCAGCAAAAACCGACCGTTCACCAGGATAAAGAGTTTGAGACAGCATCCGGCTCAACGTTGCCGGTTGAGGGTGATAGTAATCCCATACGGGAATTACATAGACTTGTGGTTTCACTTGGGAAATGTAGGTATCGCACATAGCATCAGAATAAGCGTGATGATTGGCAACAACCACATCCGTCTCACCGAGCAATCTGGCTACCGGCGTTTCTATATCAAACCATTCCGGTGCTTTTTCTACGCCCAGAATATCTCCTGCGGAGAAATAATCAAAATTACCGTATGTGATACGAATTCCACAACTGCAACGGTTTTCGTTCAACTGTTCACTTGAAGAGGCTGTAGAAGGCACAAGCTCTTTGGCTGTTGTTCCGCTACCTGTCCAAATTTTACCATTACCCACGATATTACGTACTTCGAATGTAGGATAAGAGCCCGGATCTTTCAAGAGTTTGATCTGACTATTGCTTCCTATTACAAATCCCTCATTCTTTTTACCTTCCCTGTCACGAGCGGCAACATATAATTTATAGTTTGAGATATGAGCACCAGAGACTTTAGCTGCTGTCGGATAATCATAAGTAGGATAACCACGATCTATCAAAGTGGAAATATTGAGAAGATTACCAACATGAGTGATTCCGGTAAGTTTGTAATCCAGTCCTACTTTTTCGATTGCCAGTTTTCCATTCTGTCCGATATGGTCCGTATCAAAGTGAGTGAGCAAGGCATAATCAAGTGCTCCGTTATTTTTTAATGGCAATGAGAAATGTTTTATATATTGAGCAATCCATTCGGCAGGCCGCTTAGAATCATTAGGCACTGCTTTCATAATTTCCTGTGTGCCTGAATGTACTCCTAAATCTCCTGCATCCAATAACATGGTAGTCCCATCCGGAAAAATAAGATAGGCTGCATTACCTCTTCCGGTACTAATCTGATGAATATCCAAATAACCTGCCTGCCACTCCGGAAGGTATTCATACACTTTATCTACTGCATCATCAGGAAAAGGCTTTTCTTGTTGGCAACTTGCGAATGTAGGCAGCAACATGATGGCTCCTAAAAAAAATATCTTGCTATTCATTATATTATTCTTTAATAGTTGATTAATCGATTTGTTTCACACTATAGATACCGGCTTCTTCTTTAGTCATTTCATTGCCGCCTCCGTATCCCGGATTTTGCTTCAAGACATTGCTGACAGAAATTGACTTTTCCGGAATAGGAAAAAGCTCATAATGATCGTCGTTAGTAGGTTTATGATCCCACCAAGAACCTGTTGTATACAACCCCCAACGACGAAGATCGGTACGACGACGCTGTTCACCCAGAAACTCGACCATCCACTCATCAAGAATCCGGTACTTGTCGATATTCGTTTCGGTCACCGGATCAGGATCGGCTTTATTCTCGAAATTGCGTTTACGCACTTCATTGAAAAGATTGGCTGCTTCTTTTTTATAGCCGCTTCTATATTTACATTCAGCAAGCATATAATAGATTTCAGCAAAACGAATAACCGGATAATCTGGATTAAAAGCAATGGTTTTGTCGATATTGTCGGGAACCGGTAGTTTGCACAAACGTATTCCGGAATTCTCTTCCCCGGTACTTATATTGGAGGGAAGCTCATTCACTGAAGAATATTCTCCATCTTTCACTTTCTTGAATTGTGCCACCTGATCGACAAATTCAAGAACCTCACCTGGATATTCGTACAGTCCCGTACACTTCACCTCTGTACCACTTCTTGATGTACGCTGTAATTTTCCATAAAGGAACATTCCTTCGTATTTTCCATTCCCTTTATACAAGTACAATTTTTTACGAAGATCTTTATTGTTGAATTTGGCAAAAGGTCGCCCAAGCTTATCCGTATAGGGATCGCCATTGGGTTTAAGAGACGGCTGAAGATGCATACCATTAGTAGAAGAATAGCCGCTTAGATCAAAATAGTTCTTTGCATTATAATGATTATAGCGTTCGAACTGCCATTGAAACAAAGTGCCTTTTGCATATTGCGACTGAACAGACCACATTACTTCCTTAGATTTATTATTGTCGAAAGTGAAAGGACCGAACCAGTCTTCCTCCAATTCGTAATAACCGTATTTGCCATCTAATAGATCCTGGCAGACCTGCGCACATTCAGCAAAACGGTTCTCTCCCATGTAGACTTCCGCATTAAAATATAATTGAGCAAGAAGGGCGGCGGCAGTTCCTTGACGTAAATAGCCTTCTTCCAGCATATCTGCTCTTTTTTTCTCTAATTTGGGAATAGCGGCAAGCAACAGTTCTTCCACATAATTAAAGGTTTCGCGTGCAGTGGAACGTGGAACTTCCTCGGTAGTAGAGCGCCGGTAAATAGGCATACCCCCATAGAAATCAAGTCCCCGCAGATAAAAATAGGCAACCAATGTCTGAAGTTGCATCTGATGATCTGCTTTCAGTTCTTCCGTCATGCCCAGTGATACATAATCCACACCGGATAAGTCTTCCTTACAAGCTAAAGCCATTGCCACTCCCATGCCTACCCCACGCCAGGTTTCTTCGTTGTTGGGGTGAAGAGGTGTCCAGTCGTGATGCTGCAGTTGGGAATATCTGACATCATTGTAATGTATTCCTTTTTGTGTGACACACATCTCATCTGTTGTACATTCTTGAAGAATGGCACGGTCGAATCCGTGAAACCAACGCCAATGTGTGAAAGAGCGTACCAAGAAAGAATAAACAGTTTCCTTAGACGTGAAATAAGTGTCCGGAGTGACTTCGGAATACCACTTCTCATCCAGATTTGTACAACCGGATGACACCAGAAGGGTGAGGAAGGAGATAATGATTAAAATATTTCGTCTCATATCATTTTATTAGTTTATAGGTACTTTAATATTAGAATTGGATTTTCATACCAACGGTATATCTACGAGTTTCAGGATAAATATTATTAAACCATTCATAACCAGGGTCCAGTCCGTTGACATTCACTTCCGGATTAAGTCCTGAATATTTCGTGAAACATGCCACATTCCGGACAGTCAGGTAAAGATCAATCTTATCTATATATTTCTGCCACTTTTTCATGTTAAGAGAATATCCCAGACTAATGGCGTCTATCTTTAAGAAAGTGCCGTCCTCAAGCCAGTAATCGCAAAGCTGCTTTACTTCTTTGATGTGCCGGTTGTCAATGTACGCATTGCGAAGAACGTTCTGGCCTGCTACTTCAGAAAGTCCATAGTACATATTTATGGTATTAAACACGTCGAAATCGATCCAGCTACGCAGGTTGATACCTAAAGAGAGGTTCTTGTAAGTGAAGGTATGATCCCATGATACCATCAATGCAGGAATAGCATTACCGATGTACCGCTTGTCATCATAGGTCTTCTTATCGCTAAGAATCACATTGTCGTTCTTATCATACAGAAGCCATCTTCCATTATCCGTGATACCGGCATATTTCCAGATATAATAGCTTCCGATCTTTGTTCCTGCTTCAATTCTTCCGGCTGATCCGTTCGTTCCCGGTGACGGGAATCCTACACGATCCTGGTAAGTATTATTCCCCCACAAAGAGGTAATTTTGGAAGAAGAATGGGATAGACGCATGGTAGTTGTCCAGTTAAAGTCTTTCGTTTTAACAGGCACTCCGCCAATCTCAAACTCCCATCCGGTATTCTCAAGATTACCATAATTCATGGTCGTTTTCTCGTAAACGGCGGGAGGATTGGGTACACTGATATTGTATAACATTCCGGAAACTCTTCTTTTATATATATCGAACTTTCCAAAAAGCCGGTTATTCAGAAACGCATAATCCAAACCGATGTTAAGCTCTGCTTTCTTTTCCCAATGCAAGTCATTATTGACATTACGAGCCGGTCCATAAGAAGTAATCCATGTACCGTTATAAGGCCACATTGAATTGGAGGAGTACATGGCTGTGGATGCTCCTGCAGAGAAATTGTTATTTCCCGTCACACCATAACCGACACGTACTTTGAGGTCATCAAGAAAACTGACATCATGCAGAAAGGCTTCATTGGATATACGCCATCCACCTGATACAGCCCAGAATGTTCCCCAGCGATGATTCTTTCCAAATTTGGAAGATCCCTCATGACGAACACTTCCGGTAACCATATAGCGATCTTTATAGCTATAATTCGCCCGACCAAAGAAGGAGATAAGACGTTCACGAGGATATTTGTGGGACGACATAGCCGCCTTTCCGTCAGAAAGCCAGCTACCTGTTCCCATATCCCAAGCTCCTACTCCATCCACAGGGAAATCGTAGTTAGACATATCAAAATTTTCAGAATTGTTTTCCCAATAGCTATATCCGGCCACCGCACTGACTGTATGGTCATCTGCAAAAACACGCATGAAATTAATGGTAGGTTCAAAAGAAACATTGACTGTTTTACTATATCCGTGAAATCCCTTTCCTTTATAACTTCCATTCAAAGACGTTCTGTGTAATGCGGATACATAATGCGTCTGTTGATACTGGCGATCTTCCCAGCCGAGAGTGGCTTGTGCCGAAAATCCGGCAGGCAGATTGAGCTTTACCGTAGCATCCGCCTTGAGCCATTTATCAACATTATCCGTCTGCTTGAGCATAACTTCCGCTAATGGATTGTAATACTCACTACCACCAACCAATACATTATAGCCTGTTTCACTAGTACTATCATAAACATGTTCCGTTGGATTCATCTTCAATGCCATGTCGAAACAGGAACTACTGCTCCGCTGATCCCGATGTGCTTCACGATATTCTGTATGTAAGCCTATTTCCAGCAAGTCATTGAGAAGATTAAAGTTTGCATTGATACGCCCCGAATAGTCTTTACGATTATCGCCTATCGCAATACCTTTCTGATCCTGTGCCATAATAGTGGCATATATTCTGGCTGTATGTCCCCCTCCCGAAAGGGTGACAACATGGCGCTGGGAAAGTGCTCCCTCATTTAAAAGTTCACCGTACCAATCGGTAGACGCTCCCAAATCTGTTCCTACACCGAACCTCACGAAAGCATCGCGATCCAGGACCTGTGGTCTTCTGGAAACTTGTTCGGTGGACAGCTCGCCTGTATATGATAATGTGATAGGACCTTCTTTCGCTTTCTTGGTAGTCACGAGAATGACACCACCAGCTGCCCTTGTTCCGTAAATAGCACCTGCAGAGGCATCCTTCAAAACATCAATGGATTGAATATCTTCCTGACTGATAGAACGCAAATCACCACCAGGAATTCCGTCTATCACAATCAAAGGGGAAGAAGAAGCATTGATGGAAGCTACCCCACGAAGCTGGAAACTAGCAGAGGCATTCGGACTGGAAGTTTCGGAAACATTCATACCGGAGATTTTTCCTTTCAGAGCAGTCGCAATGGTAGAGCCTCCTAATCCGGTCACTAAATCTTTTGAAGATATGGAAGTAATGGAGCTGGTCACAGCACGTTTCTCCATTGTTCCATAACCGATAACGACTACTTCATCCAGCAACTGATGATCTTCTTTTAATACCAAAGACAAGCTTGTCCGATTTCCCACCTTTACTTCAAGAGACTGAAAACCGATATATGAAATCAGTAATACAGCATTTGACGCAACTGACAGGTTAAATTTTCCATCCAAATCAGAAACTGTACCTTTCCCGGCCACTCCTTTCTCCTGAATACTGGCACCAATCACCGGATCTCCATTCGTATCTACAATCACTCCTTGTATCTTTTTCGAAGTTGCTTCCGTTTGCTCTTGTTTTACCGGTACGGGAACCAGAACGATATACCCTTTTTCTATCTTGTAAGTAAACCCCGTTCCCGCGAGCAACTTATCCAAAACAATAGAGAGTTTTTGTTTCTTAAAATCAACACTCAATGTCCGATTCACATCTATTTTAGTCCGACTATAAGTAATGCTTAATTGAGTCTGACTTTCAATAGCATCAAAAGCTTTCAACAAAGTTATATTTTTTCCGGCAATAGTAATCAACTGATTCTGCCCATAGATAGTACCCAAAGGGACTATAAAGAATAAGGTTAACAATAAAATACGCAAATTACTGGTATGTTTTATAGTAAAATAAGAATTAAAATTCATACTTTTGTATATTAAATGAATACTACATTTAAGGTTCACTATTTCCTAAAATTTTAAATGATAACGGTATTTATTTCGGGTTGGACAAAAGGATCAGTTTTGTCCAACCTTTTTATGGATGGGTACCTCCTTTCTTACTCTTATTCGCCGGTGAAGCAGCTGTCAGTATCACAACCTTATTGTCTGTGACCTTGCTTTCCATACCTCCGACGGTCATTGTTACAATATGAATTGCTGCTTGAAGAGGTTCGCCCTTTCTAAGCTTAATGGTATATAAATCATTTGTGTATAAATGCGGTTCTGCCTTTATTTCTACATTATAATGTCGTCCCAATGTGTTCAGAATATCCTCCAGATGGCAATCGACAAAATTCAATTCACCACGTGTCCAACCGGAAGCCATCATCACATCTATTTTTCGTTTTTCATAATTCTTAGTCAGGTGATTGTATTCAAGTTGTTCACCGGGAGTAAGAATAAAACAGCTGTCTGGTGCCAGCAGGTTATTGATTTGCACTTTTCCATTTTCAAGAGTTGTAATCGTTTTCCTGTCTTCCGAATATGCCTGTATATTAAACTTCGTACCTAAAGCACGAACTGATAACAAAGATGTCTTGACAATAAACGGATGTTTCTTATCCTTATGGACATCAAAATTCGCCTCTCCGGAAAGATAAACAGTACGTGTATCGCCTCGAAAGCTTTTCGGGTAAATGATACTGCTCTCCGAATTGATCTGTACCTTTGTCCCATCCGGCAAAGTCAATTCTCCCCGTTCACCCATGGGAACAATATATTCTACCAATTTGCAAGAATCAGTATAATCATTTATATAATACCACGATAATAGCACTGAAAATAAGGGGATTAATATCATAGAAGCAATGCGAAGAAGTGGTTTGATTTCCCAATGCGGTTTTATTATCGGATTTGCAAGTCCCGCTTTACGCCGGACCTCATACCATGAACGCCGGGTGGCCTCATCAGGTTCAGCGATGATATTCATCCACTCTTCCTGTATAGCTTCTTCTTTATCTTCTGCATCAGCAGGAGAAACCAGCCAACGCCAAAACTTCATCTGCAAGGAGTTTTGCAGGGGATGGCGAACAAAAAAATGTATTAGTTCTGATATGCTTTTCTTCTTCATGATTTTATCCGTTTATTAATAAGATGCACGAGATAGAATACACACACAGTCTAAAAGCTATTTTTTCTACTTTTTTTGAGAAAGGAGAATAAAAGAAGAGTTTTTGTCAATAGGAAGTGGTTTTATTTAGAAAAGATAAAAGTGCTTCAGCATCTTGCGGATATCAGCCAATGCTTGTGTGAGATGGTTTTCTACAGTCCGTTTGTTTATTGCAAGCAGTTGCGCTATCTCATCATTGTTTTTGCCTTCTTTACGGCTCATCTCATAAATTCTTTTTCGTTGGGCGGGCATTTGCTCTACCGTATGCTGTATCAATAGCAGTAATTCTTCGGCAAACATATTTTCTTCGATGTTTCCCGCACCCTCATTCTGCTGACGGGAAAGATTCTCCTGTTGCTTTTCTCCATATTCATTCACCAAAAGTATATGTCGTAAATGCTGGTACACAGCATTCCGGGAAGTCCGATAAAGGTAGGCATTCAGATTTTCGATTTTTGCCATCTCCTCACGCTTCTGCCATAGTTTGAGGAGAATATCTTGTGCAAAGTCCTCTGCCGTTATATCATCCTGAAGTAAACCGGATATAAAACGTTTCACCCTCGGGAAATAACGCATAAACAAAACCTCAAAAGCTTTCTCATCTCCTCGTGACAAAGCTCTCAACAGTATTTGCTCTTCTGTAAATTCCATTTGCAACTATTGTGTTTAAGTATTAGTTGCAGCAAATATAAGAATTTTCCTATTAGCAATGAAATTAGA
>ERZ773227.1339-NODE-1339-length-17552-cov-6.947934_pt1 | contig 17552 bp, 20 predicted proteins | sample MGYA00580525_ERZ773227 | MGnify/ENA primary metagenome ERZ773227 (study PRJEB29015, sample SAMEA2737782) | human gut metagenome | biome: human gut; feature: human-associated habitat; material: faeces | place: China | collected 2012 ... | reverse complement strand
GCTCCCCTAGTAGGGGAGCCTCTGGCGAAACCGTTCACTTTGCGGGGACTGCCAAAGCCTCCCCTACTAGGGGAGGTGGCATCGCGGAGCGATGACGGAGAGGTTGTACTTTGCAGCAGCTTTTGTCCAAGCACGCAAAAAGCCCCCCGCATCTCTGCGGGGGGCTTTGAAAAGCCTTATGCTGTTTTATCAGACGGGGTGAGACTTGTTTGCAAAATCCGCATGGTCTGCATCCACGCCCTGCGCCTTGGCGTTGCGCTTCTCGAAGAACTTGGGAGCGACCTGCGGGAACATGGCGTAGGTCAGGACGTCCTCTTCCTGGGTAGCCCACTTTGCAGCCTCAGCCTTCAGCTTGTCCATCTCGGGAGCGAGGGTGTCAGCAAAGCGGCAGGTGATGGGCTGCTCGTCGCCCAGGATCTTCTTGGTGAACTCAGCGCTGATGGGAGCGGGAGTCTTGCCGTAGTCGCCGTGGACCAGGCCCTTGAACTCCTTGGTGACCATCTTGTAGCGCTCGCCCAGGATGACGTTGAAGACAGCCTGGGTGCCGACGATCTGGCTGGTGGGGGTGACCAGCGGAGGATAGCCTGCGTCCTCACGAACGCGGGGGATCTCAGCCAGCACTTCGTCCAGCTTGTCTTCCTTGCCGGCATCCTTCAGCTGCTTGAGCATATTGGAGAACATGCCGCCCGGCACCTGATACAGCAGGGTGTTGGCGTCCACACCCAGAGACTTGGGGCTGATCTGGCCGTTGGCGATGTACTTCTCGCGCAGCTTTGCAAAGTATGCGCGCACGACGTTCAGCTGCTTGAGGTCGAGGCCGGTGTCGTAATCGGTGCCCTGCAGGGCGGCCACGAGGCTCTCGGTAGCCATGTGGCTGGTGCCGCCGCTCAGGGGGCTCATGGCGGTATCGACGATGTCAGCACCGGCCTCGATGCCCTTCAGCAGGGACATGGAAGCCAGACCGGCCGTGTAGTGGCTGTGGATGTCCACAGGGATGGACAGGGTGTTCTTCAGCTCCTTGACCAGCTCGTAGCAGGTGTAGGGAGTCAGCAGACCGGCCATGTCCTTGATGCAGATGGAGTTTGCACCCATCTCTTCCAGAGTCTTTGCGTACTTGACGTAGTACTCGTTGTTGTGGACAGGGCTCAGGGTGTAGCTGATGCAGCCCTGAACGTGTGCGCCTTCCTTGTTGGCAGACTTGATGGCGGTCTGCAGGTTGCGGGGGTCGTTCAGTGCGTCGAAGATGCGGATGACGTCGATGCCGTTTGCAACGGACTTCTTCACGAAGTACTCGACGGCGTCGTCCGCGTAGGGGCGGTAGCCCAGCATGTTCTGGCCGCGGAACAGCATCTGCAGCTTCTGGTGGGGCAGCTCCTTGCGCAGGATGCGCAGACGCTCCCAGGGGTCCTCATCGAGGAAGCGGATGCAGCTGTCGAAGGTCGCACCGCCCCAGCACTCGACGGAGAAGTAAGGGATCTTGTCCATCTCGGGCAGGATGGGACGCATATCGTCCATCGTCATACGGGTGGCCAGCAGGGACTGGTGGGCATCGCGCAGGACGACTTCCGTGATCTTGATGGGCTTTTTAGCCATTGTTGTCACCTCTCTCTTAGTTCATGGAAACCAGAGTGTCACCGGAGTTGACGGTGTCGCCCTTATGGACATTGATGGAAGCAACGGTGCCGTCCTGAGGAGCAACGATCTCGTTCTCCATCTTCATGGCCTCGAGGATGACCAGCACGTCGCCGGCCTTGACGGAAGCACCGGCGGCGACCTTCACGTCCAGGATGTTGCCGGGCATCGGAGCCTTGACCTCAACAGCGCCTGCGGAAGCAGGAGCAGCGGGTGCGGCAGGAGCAGCAGCGGCAGCGGGAGCCGGAGCGGCCTTGGGTGCGGGTGCAGCAGCAGGAGCCACGGGTGCAGCGCCGGCAGCGGTCTCCTCGACAGAGACGCTGTAAGCAACGCCATTGACGGAAATATTGTAGTACTTCATGGAAGAGTCCTCCTGAATCAATCTAGATCGTTAGATGTACGTTTTCTTACAGAGCCATGTTGCCGTGCTTCTTGGGCAGACGGGCAGCACGCTTGGTGCTCAGCAGCTCGAACGCGGCCACGACGCTTGCGCGGGCGTTGGCAGCCTCGCAGGTCATGTCGGCAGAACCGGCGGCCACAGCAGCGTCAGCGCTGCACACCTCGGCGACGTAGGCAGCAGCCTTGGCCTTGGTAGCGGCGACGATGTTGTCGGAAGCGTCGATCTCGTCCTTGTACAGCACGGAGACGGCAGCGGAAGGCTCGAGAGCGCTGATGGTGCAGCCCTTGACAGCGATCTTCAGGTCAGCAGCGGCCAGTGCGGTGTAGACGGGGCCGACAGCCTTCCCTGCGATGAGAGCCACCTTGGCGGTGGTAGCGTCGGCATAGGTAGCAGCCAGACGGGCGGCCTCGCGGATGCCGCCGGCGATGTCATCGGAAGTGCTGGGGACGAAGCCCTCGGTGTTCACGATGGTCAGCACGGGGACGCTGAATGCGTCGCACAGGCGGACGAAGCGGGAAGCCTTGGCCACGCAGTTGTGGCACAGCTCCTTGCCGGTGGCCACGACGCCCACGGCGTTGCCGCCGATGGTAGCGAAGGCGGTGTAGACGTTCTTGCCGAAACCGGCGTACATCTCCACGGCGCTGTCCTTATCGATGAGGGCAGCAGCAGCCTTTGCAGGCTCGGCGTTGGCGCTCAGGACAGCGGTGGGCTGCTCGAACTCGAAGATAGCCGGGCCGGTCAGGTTGTTGGCAGGCAGCAGACCCACGATGTGGGCAGCCTTCTCAGCAGCCTCGGCAGCGTCAGCGGCCACGATGGCAGCCACGCCTGCCTTTGCGGCAGCAGCGGCAGAACCGGCGTCAGCGACCTTGTCGCCCTTCGCGGCAGCGGTGAAGGGAGCGGTGAAGAACAGCTCTGCGCCCTCAGCCATGATGCAGACATCTGCGTTGGCAGCGCTCAGAGCGCTGGTGCCGCCGCAGACGCCCAGAACGACAGCTACCTGAGGCACGACGCCGGACACCTTTGCGATGGTGGCGTTGAGCTTTGCAGCTGCATTCAGCACGTCCAGACCCTCAGCCAGCTTTGCGCCGACGGAATCGTAGAAGGTAACGACCGGGCAGCCCGTCTGGGCAGCCAGCTCGAGGACCTTGATGTTCTTCTCAACGTCCTTGACGGAAACAGCCTCGCCGTTCTGGAAGACGGCGTAAGCCTGCTGACCGGCAGCATAGCCGCTGGCAGCGCTCACCGCACCGTCCGCAAACAGAGCGGTGTATTCCCCGTCATCAAAAAACTTGGCGAGGATTTCTCCTTTGGTACTCTTTGAAGCCATGGTAAGACCTCCTGCTTATCTGTGTGAGTTTCAAAATTAGGTATATTATACCCGATTTTTCCAAGATTCTCAAGCCTTGTTCCATTCCTTTTTTTCAGAGAATGTTACAAATTTGGCAAAAAGAGCGGAAATTTCGGACACATTGCTCACTTATGCTTTTTGCCCGCAGCGGCTTTGTTCCCGCCCACAGGACCCCGGGGACGGCGGGCAGCAGCCTTGGACTGCAAAGCGGCCGAGCGGGTCTGGGCGCGGCCCTTGGCGGCTGCGGCGCGCAGGCCGTTCACCTCTGCCTTGGTCAGCTCGCGGTACTTGCCGGGCTGGAGCATTCCCAGCTTGACGACGCCCTCGGCGTTCCGCTTCAGACGGATGACCTCGAGGCCCACGGCCTCGCACATCCGGCGGATCTCGCGGTTCTTGCCCTCTTTCAGGGTCATCTCCATGACGGTGCGGCCCGGCTCGTCGGTGACGACGTTGATGGCACAGGGCATGGTCTTTGTGCCGTCGTCCAGCACGACGCCGGAGCTAAGCTTCAGGATCTGTGCCTCATCGGCCCGGGGCTGGACGGTGACGCGGTAGAGCTTGGAGATGCCGCCGGACGGATGGGTGACGGCCTGTGCGAAAGCGCCGTCGTTGGTCATCAGCAGCAGGCCCTCGCTGTCCTTGTCGAGACGGCCCACGGGGTACAGGCGGGCCGGGATGTCGGCCACCAGCTCCATGACCGTCTTGCGGCCCAGCTCGTCGCTGGCGGTGGTGACATAGCCGCGGGGCTTGTACAGAGCCAGATAGTACATCTGCTGGTTCTTCTGGATATAGATGCGCTCGTCGTCCACATGGAGGACGTCGCGGTTGGGGTCCATCTTGTCGCCCACCTTCACAGGGTGGCCGTTGACCTTCACGCGGCCCTCGGCGATGATCTGCTCGGCGGCGCGGCGGGAGCACAGGCCCTGCTCGCTCATGATTTTCTGAATGCGTTCTTCTGCCATGATAAGATCTCCTTGTGCGCCTCCCGGCGCTCAAATAGGGCTGCGGATGAACTCAACCTCTCAGTCTCGCTCACGCTCGACAGCTCCCCTACCGAGGGGAGCCTCTGGCGAAACCATTCACTTTGCGAGGACTGCCAAAGCCTCCCCTCGTTAGGGGAGGTGGCATTGCGAAGCAATGACGGAGAGGTTGATTACAGCAGCCTCAGTATCAAAACTGCGGGTTGGAAGTCCGCAGTTGCGGCGTAGGTTAAAGTTTACTCTGCTGCGGGAGCGGCAGGCGCAGCGGCGTCCTTCTTCTCCTCTTTCTTCAGCAGAGCGCTGACCTTGTCCACCAGCTCGGGCAGCATGGTCAGGGCGCGGTCAACGGTGTTGGAGCCGTCGGACAGCTGGATGGTGCGCACGCAGCCGTCCTTCACCACCAGAAAAGCCACCGGCTGGATGTTGACGCCCGCGCCGGAGCCGCCGCCGAACAGGTCCTTGTTGGCGGCGTTCTTGCCGTCGAAGTCGGTGCCTGCGGAAGCAAAGCCGAACGAGATGCGGGACACCGGCAGGATGGTGGTGCCGTCGTCGGTCTTGATGGGCTTGCCGATGATGGTGTTGGAATCTGCCATCTGGCGGATCTTGTCCATCGTGACGTTCATTAAACCTTGAATCGGATGCTCAGCCATAAAATCGGCCTCCTACTATTATTTTCCGGGAAAACTCCCTCTGGATAGGAGTATACACCATACGATATTATTGTAACACACTTTATAGGAAGACGTCCAGCACTTTTTCGCGCCAGAACTCATACAAAACGCGCAGAGCGGCTGCAACGATGAAAAGCAGCCTTGCGCTGAGGTGGAACGACACCCGGTCGGCCACCGTCGGCTCGGCACTGCCGAAGTCCGGCAGGATGCGCAGTTCGTCGAAATCGAGGTAGACGAAGCGGTCGATGACGCCGAGGGACGGGTAGAGCCATGCGTTCAGCCTGCCGTAGGCACGGGCAGCTTCGGCGGGGTCCTCGCCCCGGACGCCGAGGCAGACCCGGATCTTGGTGACGCGCAGCGAGCCGAAGACGGCTTTCGTCAGCCGCCCGGCACCCCGCAGGATGGTCACGAGGATGTTCAGCGTCAGCTTCGCCTTCCTGCGCGGAGCGGTCTCCTTTTTCGGTCTCTTCGCCTCTTTTGCGGCGGCTTTCTTCCGTTTGCGCTCTTCGCGGCGGGCGCGGAGCTTCGCTTTCAGCTTTCCCCAGAAGCCTTTCGGTTCTTCGGCTCCGGCAGGCTTTTCCGGCGCAGGCCACTGGAACACCGGCAGGGTGAGCCCAAGCGCACCGGCCCGGACGGTCAGGACGCCGCCCTCCCAGCAGACGTCCGCGCAGAGCGGGCAGAGCAGGACGAGGGCCAGCAGCATCAACAGGATCAGGAGCAGGACGCCCGCGATCTTCAGCAGGGTCAGCAGCAGCCAGCCCAGAGCCATCAGGACTCCCATCATGTCGCCGCCTCCCCTTCCTGATCTCCGCGCACCGGCGGCAGGTCTGCCAGCGAGGAAAGGCCGAAGCACCGCAGGAAAACATCCGTGGTGCGGAAGCTCACCGGGTGGCCGGGCAGGTCGAGACGGCCCGCCTCCTCGATGAGGCCCTTCTGCAGCAGGCCGCTGACGCTGGACGAGGAGTCCACGCCGCGCACCTGTTCGATGAAGGCGCGGGAGACAGGCTGGTTGTAGGCGATGACCGTCAGCGTCTCCATGGCCGCCGGGCCGAGAGGCACCGAGCGCCGGGCGTCCAGCAGGCGGCGGATGCAGTCGGCCCACTCGGTCCTGGTCGCCAGCTGCCAGCGGGTGTCCAGATGGAGCAAGCAGAGGCCGGAGTCCTCCCGGGCGTAGCGGACCCGCAGCTCTTCCAGCGCGGTCTCCACCGTGGTCTGGGGCAGCTGGACGGCGGCGGCAAGCTTATCGGCGCTCACCGGGTCGCCCGCCGCAAAAAGCATCGCCTCTACGGCGGCTTTTATCTGTTTCTGGTTCATTCTTCCTCCTTTGCCCTTTCACGGGGCAGGCGTCCGCGCTGCATGGTCAGCTCTCCCTTGGGGCCGAGGGTGACACGTCCGCCGCGCACCAGTTCCAGCAGGGCCAGAAAGGTAGCCACGTTGGTGCTTCGGCTCTGGCTGCGGGCGAAAAGCTGGCTCATCCGGGCCGCACCGCCCGCGATGAGGCGGCGCAGGATGTACACCACCCGGCTGCTCACCGACACCTGCGGGGCTGTCACCAGCGGCTCAAAGACGGCCTGGGTCGGCATCCGCCGGACAGGCGCACGGCCCATCAGGCTCTCCCAGCAGTCGGCCAGCACCTGAGGCAGATGGTTGAGGGCGTAAGTCTCGTCCCGTTCCAGCTGCATCGGCTGTCGGACGAAGGTAGGCGTCGCCTCCGCAGCGGCGCGGAGGGCAGAGGCCATCCGGCGGCACTGGTCGTACTCGATGAGCTGGCCGGTGAGCTCCTGCTTCATCCGCTCGCCCTCGGTGCTCCGGGGCAGCAGCAGATAGCTCTTCATCTCCACGAGGTGAGCTGCCATCTCGATGAAGGAGCTGGAAATGTCGGGGTCTGCGGCCTGCGCGGCCTCCACGGTGCGGGTGTACTGGTCGATGAGCTCGAGGATGGGGATGTTGTGCAGGTCCATCTTGTGCTTTGACACCAGCGCCAGCAGCAGTTCCAGCGGGCCTTCGAACTCTTCCAGATGGAAGGTAAGCTCCTCCGCCATCAGATCACCGCCCCTGCAGACGCATAGTAGGCCGAGTAGGCGATGGTGTCGATGTACTGGGTGCCATTGTCCAGCAGGTCCCACACCACATTGTTCATCACGCTGAGGGGGCCGTCCAGAAAGCCGCCCCAGACCGCCGCCAGCAGGACGATGAGGATGACCCGCTCATACTTCATCATGCCGAAGTAGATGCGCTCGGGCAGCACAGCCAGCAGGACGCGGCTGCCGTCCAGCGGCGGCACCGGGATGAGGTTGAACACGGCGAGGCTCACATCCAGATACACCAAGTATTGCAGGAAGAGCGCCAGAAAAATCGTCGCATCGTTGACGGGCGCCCAATAATAGAGCAGCTTCCAGACCACCATCGCAAGGTAGGCCAGGATGAGGTTCGCCGCCGGGCCGGCCAGCGCCGTGAGGGCCATGCCCTGCTTCGGGTTTTTGAAGTTGCGGGGGTCGGTGGAGACAGGCTTTGCCCAGCCCACGCCCGCGAACACCATGCAGAGCGTTCCCAGCAGATCGAAGTGGCGGAAGGGGTTCAGCGACAGTCTCCCCTGCTGCTTGGCTGTGGGGTCGCCCAGCAGCCATGCGGCCAGCGCGTGGCCTGCCTCGTGGAAAGGGATGACGGTCAGGGCGGCCAGCACCCGTGCGAGGGTATAAAACATTCTTGGGGTCATGGTGTTCTCCTGTTTTCTATAAGATATACGCGTTTATTGTACTATTTTTTTCGCCTTTAGACAAGCGTTTGGGCTGTAGACGAAAAAAAGCCGCAAAAAAATCGAAAAGGGACTTGCTTTTTGGCGGCAGTTCTGGTAAAATAGTCAAGCTGATTATTTTGATTCCATACTTCACTGTAGGAGGTGCAATTACCATGGCTAAGTGTGAATGCTGCGGCAAGGGTGTTACCTTTGGTATTAAGGTTTCTCACTCTCATCGCCGTTCCAACCGTACCTGGAAGCCGAATGTCCGTCGTGTCAAGGCGGTCGTGGAGGGTTCTCCCAAGTATATCTACGCATGCTCCCGTTGCCTGCGCGCTGGCAAAGTCACCCGCGCTGTCTAAGCTGATGCGTATTGCCGGTCACTTTGTCGAGTGGCCGGCTTTTTATTTTATCTCGGAACATGGGAGGAAACAAACGATGGCTCTGCCGAGCGACCCGATCATGCTTTTGAGCGTGGTCAACCTGAAACTGCGCGATTTTTACCCCAGCCTCGACGCCCTCTGCGACGACATGGACGCCGACAAGGACGCCCTGTGCAAGGCACTTTCTGCCGTGGGCTATGCCTACGACGCGGCACGCAATCAATTCATCTGACAGGAGGAGCATTTTCATGATGGAAGGCACTTATTATAAGGAGTGGAGCGCGGTGCTCGACCGCGAGATGGAGTTCAAGGTCTACGGCCACGGCGGTGTGCCGGTGCTGGCGCTGCCCGCCCGGGGCGGCCGCTTCTACGACTGGGAGAACAACGGGATGCCCGACGCAGCGGCCCGTCTGCTGAACGAGGGAAAAATCCAGCTCTTCTGCGCCGACAGCATCGACGGCGAGAGCCTGCTGGCCGGCAATGAGTCTCCCCGCCGCCGGGCCGAGATGCAGGAGAAGTATTTCGTCTACCTCACCAGCGAGCTGGCCGCGCGCATCGCGGAGCTGAATGCCCCCGAGCGCAAAGAGAAGCCCCTCATCTGGTGCGTGGGCGTGGACACCGGCGCCTATCAGGCCGTCCAGTGCCGCCTGCGCCGTCCCCGGACCTTTGCGGGTGCAATGGGCCTCTCCGGCCTCTACGATATGAACCGCTTCCTCGGCAGCGCAGAGGACGACCTCGTCCTCCGCAGCAGCCCCCTCGCCGCTCTGCACAAGAACGGCATCTGCGACAGGAATGTTCTGTCCAAGGCCGAGGAGAACAGCCTGCTGCTCTGCGTGGGTCAGGGCGGCTATGAGGGCGATGCCCTCGCCGACACCCAGGCTCTGGCCGACACCCTGAGCGAAGTCGGCTTCCCCTGCCACCTCGAAGTCTGGGGCGGCGACGTCTCCCACGACTGGTACTGGTGGGGCAGGGAGTTCGGGATGTTTGCCGAGCGTCTGTTTGGCTGAGCGTAAGGAGGATGCGGGATGTCTGAATTCATCGTCGGCGCACGGGGCCACGATTTTGGCCGTCACAGCGTGGAAGAACTGCTCCGCTCCATCGGGGACGCAGGGTTCCGCTGCACCCAGCTGGCCTACACCAAGGCCGTGGAGGGCGTCAAAAGCTATGCAGACGTGACCCCTGAGCTGGTGGCCGCCACCAATGCCGCCGTCCAGAAGAGCGGCGTGTCCATCGCCGTGGACGGCACCTACGTTGAGCTGAGCTATGCGGACGAGGACAAGCGCCGCGCCGAGGTGGCGAAAGCCCTGAGCCAGGTGCCGGTGGCAAAGGCTCTCCGGGCCGGCTGCATGGGCAGTGAGACCACCAACATGGCAAAGCAGCCCACCGTCAGCCGCAGGGAAGCGCAGGAAGCACTCCTTCGCAGCCTGGGCGAGATCCTGCCCGTCTGTGAGGAGCAGGGTGTGCTCTTCGCGGTGGAGTGCGTCTACTACCACGCCATGAACACCCCCGAGGCCGTCAAGATGGTGCTGGACACCATCGCCAGCCCCAACCTGCGGGTCATCTGCGATCTGGCGAACTACGTCGGCCCCGAGAACGCCTCGGTGGACGCACAGCGCCGCCTCTGGGACAAAGTCGGCAGCTGGTACGGCGACAAGATCGTGGCCGTCCACTTCAAGGGTCAGAACTTCAAGCCCGACGGCACCCTCTGCTCCACCAGCCTCGAGGACTCCTGTGTGGACTACAAGGGCGGCTTCGAGATGCTGCGCGCCCTGCCTCAGCCCGTCCTTCCCGTCCTGCGGGAAGAGGCTGTCCCGGCCCGCGCCGCCAGCGATCTTGCGTTCATGAAGAGCTTTTTCTGAGTTTTCGATAAAAAGATAAGAGGCTGCTAAACGCAGCCTCTTTTTGTTTAATCCGTATCGTATTCCACGCCGCCCTGCGCGGCATCCCCGCCGGCGGGCGTCCCGGTATCCGAAGGCGCTTCCGATCCCGCCGGGGCATCGGCGGGGACATCGCCTGCGATATAGAGCACGATGGTGGTTCCCACCTCCACCATGCTCCCGGCGTCCTCGCTGGCCGAGACGACGCAGCCCGCTGCCTCAGAGCCGTCGTTGACCACGGTGAAGCAGGTGGCGTTCAGTCCCTTGGTGGCCAGCTCCTGCACGGCGCTGTCCTGGGTCTGGCCGATGATGTCGGGCATCTCCATCATCTGGGGGCCCCGGCTGACCACGAGGCTGACGGTGTCCCCCTTCTGGATGACCTCGCCCGCCTCCGGCGACTGCCGGATGATGCGGCCCTTCTCCACCGTGTCGCTGTATTCCAGCGTGACGTAGAAGAGATACTCGTCGATATAGCTGCGGTTGTTGCGCACCTCGGCGTCATAGTCGCGGCCCACGAGATCCGGCGTCAGGGTGACGTTTTCGTTCACCGGCTCACTTGCCGCCTCACTTGCCGCCTCACTTGCCGCCTCGCTGACGGACTCCGGAGCGATCACCTCCGGCGGCTTCTCGCTCTGACGGCTCAGCAGACCCCAGAGGATCAGCAGGACGAGGACGCTGAGCAGGATGACGATGCCCGCCAGAAGATTTCGGACGCTCAGTAACTCAGCCTTCGCGGGCGCTTTCGGCTCCTGCGGCGCGGGGGCGGGCGGGTCCAGCGCCTCCATGCTGCGGGACAACTCCTCCGCATACTCCCGCTCCGAGAGGGCGCGGAAAAGCTGCTGCACCGTCTGGATGCGCTCCACCGGCTTGAGCCGGAGGCCCAGATACAGCGTCTCGGAGACGTAAGCCGGCACCGACGGCGTCACCGTGCGGGCCTTGGGGTTGGAGTCGGAGACGAGGCGCTGTGCCGCCGGGACGGGGCTCAGCCCGCAGACCATCCGGTAGAACACCGCCGCGAGGCTGTATTCGTCGGTGTAGCGGCCCTCGAACTCGGCGGTGGAATACTGCTCCGGGGCGGAATAGCCCTCGTACAGCTGCTCGTGGAGGCCGCTGCCCGCCGTGCGCAGACCCACCGTCGCGTAGCCGGTGAGCCGGGCGCGGCCATTGTCCATGATGCGGATGTTGGCCGGGCAGATGCCCCGGTGTACGAGGCCCACCTGATGCATGGCCTCCACCCCGTTGAACACCGGTTCCAGCATGGCACAGGCCTGCTGGGGCGTCACGGTGCCGTGCTCCTCCAGCCACTTCTGGAGCGGACAGCCGCCGGGGTTCTCCATGACGGCGTAGACCGTATTGTTCTCTTCAAAGACGTCCAGCACGGCCTCCAGGCCGTTGGCCGGAGTGATGCGCTGGATGAAGCGGTAGAGGTCGGCAAAATCCATCCGGGTGGTCTTGAACAGCACTTCGCTGCCCGGCTTCGGGCGGAGGATGCAGTCCCTCCCCCGCTCTGCCGCCAGCGTCAGGGGCATATACTCCTTGATGGTCACCCGGAAGGGGCCGTTGTTCTCCACACCCCGGTAGAGGATGCCCTCGCCGTCCACGCTCTGGATGTCGCCCACGGTATACCGGCCTGCCAGAACAGTGCCTGCCGGAAGACTGCCCGACGGGTTGCGCCCTGCAAGCTTCCGGCCGCAGTGGGGACACTGCTCCTCCCCTGCTTCCAGCTCCTGCATACAATATGGACAAATGCGTCGTTGCTCCATGTCGGCCCCTCCCCGTGATGTTTTGTTCTGTTTATTATAACATAGCCGACGGGAGAATGGTACCGTTCTTTTTATTTTCCATGCCCCAGCAGGCACACCTTTATCGCAGGCCGCCATAAAACAACAAAGCCGCTTTCTGTGTCTCACAACACAAAAAGCGGCTTTGTAACGTCTTATTTCAGGGGCAAAGAGCCTTGCGGAAGCTTATTCCGGCAGGTCCTCTTCGTTCTCGAGGCTGTGCCAGACGTTCTGGACGTCATCGTTATCCTCGAGGGCATCCAGCAGCTTGCCCATCAGCTTGAGCTGATCGGGGTCGGTCAGACGGGTGGTGGTCATGGGGACCATGGCCAGGTCGTCGGAGAGGATCTCGTAGCCCTTCTCCTCCATTGCCTTGACGACAGCGGAGTAGTTCTCGGGGTCGGTGGTGATCTCAGCGGCCTCTTCGCCTGCATCGAAGTCCTCAGCACCGGCATCCAGCGCGTCCATCATGGCCTCGTCGGCGTCCTTGTCTTCCAGAGAGATGTCGATGACGCCCTTCTGGCTGAACAGGAAGCCCACGCAGCCCATAGCGCCCAGATTGCCGCCGTTCTTATCGAAGTAGTGGCGCAGGTCGGCAGCGGTACGGTTGCGGTTGTCGGTCAGGGTCTCCACCATGACTGCCACGCCGCCGGGGCCGTAGCCCTCGTAGGTGATGGCCTCGAACTCGGTCTTGTCGCCGCCCTCGGCCTTCTTGATGATACGCTGGATGTTATCGTTGGGCACGCTCATGCGCTTTGCCTTGGCGATCAGATCTGCCAGCTTGCTGTTGGAAGCCGGGTTGGGGCCGCCGTCACGGACGGCAACGCTGATCTCGCGGCCGATCTTGGTAAAGACCTTGGCACGGGCGCCGTCAGTCTTTTCCTTCTTGCGCTTAATGTTGTTCCATTTGCTATGTCCAGACATGGGAAAGAGCCTCCTAAATTTATCGGTATCTCCGCCTGCGGGCAGACGGGCTGTGGTCGCCCGCTTGTGGCAGCACACAAAATCTAACTCTGTTATTTTATCACAATCCACCGGCGCGTTCAAGCCTGAAAAGCCCGATTTTCGCCCGGATGCGCGTAAATCTGCGGTTTACAGCAGCCGCAGTGCCTTGGGGTAGTGGTTTTTCACCCGCCCGCCGGACACCTTGCCGCCGCCCAGCGGCCAGCCGTCCACGGTCACGCAGCACCAGCCGTCCGCTGCCGTGCGGGCTTCCACCTCGCGGCCGGAGAGGTACTCGGTGCAGCGGCAGTCGGCAAGAGTCAGCTGCTCACAGTTCGTGCACAGGCTGCCAAAGGCCGTAAACAGATGGTGCTCCGGCACAAAGCGCCCCTTCTGCACACTGCCCACGAACACCCCCGCCCGCAGCACATGAAGTCCCGTCTGCGGGAAGGCCACCGGCAGCAGCACGCCGCCGCCGTGCACCACGGCCGGACGCTGCGCCAGCGCGGGGAAGTACTGCCGGGCAAACTCCTGCCATGCGGCAAGGCTCTGCGCCGGGGTGGCCTCCCCTGCCCCGGTATCCCGGGTGCGGCGGCTCGTGCCCTGCACGGCGTCCCGGCAGGCGCGACTGTCCGCGCGGCGTGCGCTGCGGGCATCTGCCGCCTTGGCAGGTTTTGCAGCCTTGCCCTTGCTCTTTTTGCCCGCTTCCGCAGCAGCGGCAAGCCAAAGCTGTTCTTCCGGGGTGTATTCTCCCTCCGGCAGCAGGGTGCGGGGCGTGCCGGCCTTGACCAGTCTGGCCATAAAATGCCCCTCGCCGCCCTGACAGGGCCAGATGCGGCGCACCTTGCTTACATCCAGCGGCAGACCGCCGGTGCGGTTATCTTCGCCTGCGCTGCCAAAGGTGTAGTCCACGTTGCCCAGCACATCTGCCAGTGCAAACTCCGGGTGGCGCTGCAAAAAGGCCGCCACCTGTCCTTCGTCCTCCTCCGGCGCAAAGGTGCAGGTAGAGTACACCAGCTGCCCGCCGGGAGCCAGTGCCGCTGCGGCGCAGTCCAGTATCTGTGCACCCAGCTCTGCGCACTGCTTTACCAGTGCCTCGCAGTGCTGCTGCAGCGCTACCGGCTCCTTGCGGAACATTCCCTCGCCGGAACAGGGCGCATCCACCAGCACCCGGTCAAAAAACTCCGGCAGTGCCTCGGCAATGCGGGCGGGGGTCTCGTTGAGCACCACGGCGTTGGAAACACCCATGCGCTCAAGGTTGCTTTTTAAAATCTCGGCACGCGCAGCCACATACTCGTTGCTTACCAGCACACCGCGTCCCTGCAATGCCGCCGCCAGCTGGCTGCTTTTGCCGCCGGGCGCAGCGCACAGATCCAGCACCCGCATCCCGGGCTGCACCCCCAGCAGCGGCGCTGCCGAGGAGGCCGAGGGCTCCTGCGAGTAGAACACACCCGCATGGTGGTACGGATGCCGCCCGGGCTTAAAGTCCGGCTGATGCACCACAAAAGCCGCCTTGCAGAAGGGCGAGGGTTCCAGCGGGAAATCTGCCCTCTGCGCAAACTGCTCCGGTGTGGTGCGCAGCGCCGACACGGTGACCCCGCGCTCTGCCGTCTGCTGCGGGGCAGCATACAGCTGCTGGTACCGCTGGCCCAGCAGGGCACGTTCCCGCTGCTCAAAATATTCCGTAGGCATATTCTTTTCCTCCCATGGGATGTATAAAGCCGCCGGCTGCGGCCACACTATGGACTGTGAGGGCGGCCCCGCCCCCACAGCAACGACCGAAAGGAGCATTCACACCATGGAAAACCGTAGTGAGAACCGCAGTACCAATTGCAAGAACCAGACCTCCAACCGCACCAGCAACAAGACCACCAACAGCGCCACCAACGAGCACAAGCACCCCAACCAGTACACCAAGGGTGCCGATGACGAGAGCGCCAAGAACTCCACCAACAGCCGTTCCACCAACGCAAAAAACAGCCGCTGATGGCGTAAGCAGCATCTGACGGACCGCAGATGCCAACAAGCAAAGCCCGCTGCCCTCCACCACTGGTTTCCAGTGCGGAAAGCAGCGGGCTTTCGCATTCTTATTTCTGGTCAGGGTCAAACTGCTGCCACAGTACCTCAAACAGCTGGTGCACACGCTCCAGCTGTCCGTTCAGGTACAGCCAACCCAACAGGCACTCGAAGCCGGTGGAGGCACGGTATTCCTCCGGGGAGGCATGCTTGGCGACACTGGCCTTGCTGGCATTGCGGCCGCGCTTGAACACGGCCAGCTCGTCCTCGGTAAACAGCGGCTCCAGCAGCTGCTGTTCCCGGAACTGCGCCTTGGCAGAGACATACTTGACCTTTTCGGCATTCAGCTTTCCGGCTGAAAGGCGGTGGTGCTCCACCAGACGCTGGCGCACCAGCAGCTCCAGCACGCTGTCGCCTACAAAGGCCAGCGCAAGCGGGCTGAGCTCCCGCGGGTCGATCTTTTCTGATTCGTTCATGCTGCTTTATCCTTAGAAGATATAGTCGAACTGATAATCGCCGATGAGGATGGTATCGTTTTCTTCCACGCCCTTCTGCACCAGCGCGTCCAGAATGCCGCTCTCGCCCAGCTGACGCTGGAAGAACTGCAGGCTCTCGTAGTCGTCCACGTTGCTGCCGGCCAGAATATACTCCAGCCACGGGGCATCCACACTCCACACATGGGCTTCCATGCGCTGGATGGTGAAGTCGCGGCCATTCTTCTTAGCCTCCGGCTTTTTGTACTCGGGGGTGAACACCGGCACCTGCGGGATATCCTTGAGACGGTTGTACACGAGCCCCGGCAACTGCTTGACGCCCTGCATGGTGGCGGCAGAGATAGGCACAAAGGTCAGACCCTTGCCCTCCACATACTGACGGAAGGTCTCGATCTGCTCCTCGGTGGCAAGGTCGCACTTGTTGCCCACCACGATCTGCGGACGCTCGGCCAGCACGGGGCTGAACTTGGCCAGCTCCTCGTTGATCTTTTCAAAGTCCTCGATGGGATCACGGCACTCACTGCCGGAAACGTCAACGACGTGCAGCAGCAGGCGGCAGCGCTCCACATGGCGCAGGAAGTCGTGGCCCAGACCGACGCCCTCGCTGGCACCCTCGATCAGGCCGGGGATGTCGGCGCAGACAAAGCTGGCACCCTCGCCCACCGACACGACGCCCAGAGTGGGCACCAGGGTGGTGAAGTGGTAGTTGGCGATCTTCGGCTGTGCATTTGTAACTCTGGAAAGGAAGGTGGATTTTCCGACATTTGGAAATCCGATCAATCCGACGTCAGCAATGACTTTCAGTTCCAGATTGACTTCCAGTTCCATGGCAGGCTGTCCAGGCTGCGCGTATTTCGGAACCTGCATAGTAGCAGTTGCAAAATGCTGATTTCCAAGTCCGCCTTTTCCGCCTTTTAACACGACCTGTCTGCGGTTGTCTCCTGACATATCTGCAATGACTTTTCCGGTCTTGGATTCTTTGATCACGGTCCCTTCCGGAACACGAAGAACCAGATCCTTGCCGTCCTTTCCGTGGCATTTTCTCTTGCCGCCTTCTTCTCCGTCTCCGGCAGCATATTTTCGTTTGTGACGATAATCAACCAGTGTGTTGAGTCCTTCATCTACTTCAAAAATCAGATCACCGCCTCTTCCGCCGTCTCCGCCGTCCGGACCTCCGTTTGGCACGTAAAGTTCCCGGCGGAAGCTGCAGTGTCCGTCCCCGCCTTTGCCGGAACGGATGAATATTTTCGCTCTGTCTGCAAACATTGTTTTTTCCTCTTCAAAAATTAGAATCAATTGTTTTGGTACCAAAATGTGTGTGGTGTTTTACGAAAAAGAAGCCTCAGACTAAGAAGTCTGAGGCTTTCTCACGGTAATTATTCAGCTACCGGATAGATAGAAACCTGTTTTTTGTCTCTTCCTTTTCTTTCGAATCTGACAACACCGTCAACTAATGCGAACAATGTGTCATCTCCTCCGCGTCCTACGTTCACACCTGGGTGAATCTTTGTTCCGCGCTGTCTGTAAAGGATATTTCCGGCTTTTACGAACTGTCCGTCAGCTCTCTTTGCACCTAATCTCTTAGCTTCAGAGTCACGTCCGTTTCGTGTGGAACCAACTCCTTTTTTATGAGCAAAATACTGAAGGTTTAATTTCATCATGGTTGTTACACCTCCTTGAAAATGATATCAATGTATGGTTCATATTCGCTGTCTTCTTCTATCTCCTGTAATCCAAGAACCATAGATTTGAACAGCAGCTTGGCATCATGAGAAGGTTTTCGGATGAACCGAAATTCAATCATCCCGGTCTCTTCATCAGAAACAAGAGAAATCTTATCTGATGTAAAACGTTCAATCGAATTGAGTGTGTTGATGACCAGTACAGACACTGCCGCACAGACCACATCACTTCCCGCTTCCGAATACCCTGCATGTCCGAGTACATCCAGACCTGCATAGTCATGATTTACTGTCTTATAAACGGTTACCTTGATCATATGACAGATTAAGCGTTGATTTTTTCAATCTTAACTGCTGTGTACTGCTGTCTGTGACCATTTTTCTTATGGTATCCAGTTTTTCTCTTATACTTGTAAACGATCACTTTTTTAGCTTTTCCGTCACCGATTACAGAAGCTGTAACTGTTGCACCTGCTACTGTAGGCTCTCCAACAACTAATTTGTCATTGCTTACTGCCAGCACCTGGTCAAATGTATAAGTCTCTCCAGCTTCTACACCAAGTTTTTCTACTTTAATGATATCGCCTTCAGCTACTTTGTACTGTTTAC
>ERZ773227.1335-NODE-1335-length-17570-cov-3.222780_pt1 | contig 17570 bp, 17 predicted proteins | sample MGYA00580525_ERZ773227 | MGnify/ENA primary metagenome ERZ773227 (study PRJEB29015, sample SAMEA2737782) | human gut metagenome | biome: human gut; feature: human-associated habitat; material: faeces | place: China | collected 2012 ... | reverse complement strand
GGGCCAGCAAGAATGGTGAATAAATTAACGGCAGGCCGCACGGACCGTAGGCCGGGTAAGGCGTCAGCCGCCACCCGGCAAAAAAATCAGCGCACGTTCTCAATGCCTCTGCGGAGGCATTTTTTACGCCCGTCTGGCAAAACTGACAAACAAGCTGGCAAAAGCAAACAAACGCCCCGGCGCCGCTGGCTGGTAGCTTAAGGATGACAAAGCCGACATTCGCAGCGGCAAGAGACAACACAACAATAAGATGAGGTCACAATGGCAAACGGCTTGAAATTTTCTCCTCGTAAAACCGCGCTGGCGCTGGCCGTGGCGGTGGTTTGCGCCTGGCAATCACCGGTCTTCGCTCACGGTAGCGAAGCCCACATGGTACCGCTGGATAAAACGCTGCAGGAATTCGGCGCTGATGTGCAGTGGGATGACTACGCGCAAATGTTCACCCTGATAAAAGACGGCGCTTACGTCAAAGTAAAGCCCGGCGCCAAAACGGCGATCGTCAACGGTAAATCCCTTGACCTACCGGTGCCTGTGGTAATGAAGGAAGGTAAAGCCTGGGTTTCCGATACCTTTATCAACGATGTCTTCCAGTCCGGTCTCGATCAGACCTTCCAGGTGGAAAAGCGCCCGCACCCGTTAAACTCGCTCTCGGCGGCGGAAATCAGTAAAGCGGTGACCATTGTCAAAGCCGCGCCGGAGTTTCAGCCGAATACCCGCTTTACTGAGATTTCCTTACACGAGCCGGACAAGGCGGCGGTATGGGCCTTTGCCCTGCAGGGAACGCCGGTCGATGCTCCCCGCACTGCCGATGTGGTGATGCTCGATGGCAAACACGTCATTGAAGCCGTGGTCGATCTGCAAAACAAAAAAATCCTCTCCTGGACGCCGATCAAAGGCGCCCACGGGATGGTGCTGCTCGATGATTTTGTCAGCGTGCAGAACATCATCAATACCAGCAGCGAATTCGCTGAGGTGCTGAAAAAGCACGGTATTACCGATCCTGGCAAAGTGGTCACCACCCCGCTCACCGTTGGCTTTTTTGATGGCAAAGATGGCCTGCAGCAGGATGCGCGTCTGCTGAAGGTGGTCAGTTATCTGGATACCGGCGACGGCAACTACTGGGCGCACCCGATTGAAAACCTGGTGGCGGTGGTCGACCTTGAAGCGAAGAAAATCATCAAAATCGAAGAAGGTCCGGTGATCCCGGTCCCAATGGAGCCCCGTCCGTATGATGGTCGCGACCGCAACGCCCCGGCGGTGAAACCGCTGGAGATAACCGAACCGGAAGGCAAAAACTACACGATCACCGGCGATACCATTCACTGGCAGAACTGGGATTTTCATCTGCGCCTGAACTCGCGCGTCGGACCAATTCTGTCAACGGTGACTTACAACGATAACGGCACAAAACGCCAGGTGATGTATGAAGGTTCCCTCGGCGGGATGATCGTCCCCTACGGCGACCCGGACGTCGGCTGGTATTTCAAAGCCTATCTGGACTCCGGCGATTATGGCATGGGCACCCTGACCTCGCCGATTGTACGCGGTAAAGATGCGCCGTCAAATGCGGTACTGCTGGACGAAACTATCGCCGATTACACCGGCAAACCAACCACTATTCCAGGCGCGGTGGCCATATTCGAACGCTATGCCGGGCCTGAGTATAAGCACCTGGAGATGGGCAAACCCAACGTCAGCACCGAACGCCGGGAACTGGTGGTACGCTGGATCAGCACCGTCGGCAACTACGACTATATCTTTGACTGGGTGTTCCACGACAACGGCACCATCGGTATCGATGCCGGCGCCACCGGCATTGAAGCGGTGAAAGGCGTGCTGGCGAAGACCATGCATGACCCCAGCGCCAAAGAGGATACCCGCTACGGAACGTTGATCGACCATAATATTGTCGGCACCACTCACCAGCACATCTATAACTTCCGCCTCGACCTCGATGTGGACGGCGAGAACAACACCCTGGTGGCGATGGACCCGGAAGTGAAGCCAAACACCGCCGGCGGCCCGCGCACCAGCACCATGCAGGTGAATCAGTACACAATCGATAGCGAGCAAAAAGCGGCGCAGAAATTCGACCCGGGCACTATCCGCCTGCTGAGCAACACCAGCAAAGAGAACCGCATGGGCAACCCGGTCTCATACCAGATTATCCCTTACGCCGGCGGCACGCACCCGGCGGCGACCGGCGCCAAATTCGCCCCGGACGAGTGGATATATCATCGCCTGAGCTTTATGGATAAACAGCTGTGGGTGACGCGCTACCACCCGACAGAGCGATATCCGGAAGGGAAATACCCGAACCGTTCCGCCCACGATACCGGCCTGGGCCAGTACGCGAAGGATGATGAGTCGCTGACTAACCACGATGACGTCGTGTGGATCACCACCGGCACCACCCACGTGGCGCGCGCCGAAGAGTGGCCGATCATGCCGACCGAGTGGGCGCACGCGCTGCTCAAGCCGTGGAACTTCTTTGACGAAACCCCTACTCTGGGCGAAAAGAAAAAGTAATCTTAACCGGCGGTGAAATCCAGCAGGATCTTACCGCCTCTTCCCGGCTGGCCGGCGGCGGCAATCGCCGCCCGCCAGTCGTTCAACGCTATACGCTGGGCCGGCGGCTGGGAGGTCGTCGGCAGGCGCTGCCAGATTTCGTCGAACGCTGCCCGCCACGCCGCCACGCTGAGTGTCGGCAGCGCCTCCCGCAGATGAAACTTGCGCTCCGTCGCGCTACCGCGCGTCTGGGTCAGCGGCCACCCGGATAACAGCCCATAGGAGATCAGGGTCGACGACCCGGGCAGCACCGACAGCAGCGTATTCGCCAGTTCGCCGCCCACCGCGTCAAACACCAGATCGCTGTGCTGGCTGACCTTCTCCATCAGCGCCCGGTCGGTATCGAGGATCGGATAGATCCCGGCCTGTTCCAGGCGCGCCCGGTGCTGCGGCGAGCGAATAATCCCGCTCACCGAGCGGGCGCCCATCGCCAGCGCCCACTGTCCCAGCAGACTGGCGCAGGAGGACGATGCCGCGGTCAGCACGAGGTGTTTTCCGGCAACCGGCCAGCGCTTGAGCATCAGCATAGCCGTCAGCGGATTGATATACCCGCGTGCGGCCAGCAGATCGTCAACCGCCGGCGGCACCGGCACCAGCCAGGTCTCATCCAGATCGATAAACCGCTGCCAGGTACCGCCTCCGCGAAGAGGTAGCACCCGCTGGCCCGCGCACAGCCGGCTGCCGTATGGCGCGGCGACCACCTCGCCAAGGCCTTCATAGCCGGCGACGGCCGGCAGTCGGGTGCGATGGCGATAGGCGCCGGTCACGGGGATCAGATCCGAAGGATTCACCGGGGCAAAGCGCATCCTGACCCGCACCCGTCCGCCCGCCAGCGGCGCCAGCGGCAGGCGTTTCAGCGTTAGCACCGCGGACGGCGGCCCGTAGCGGTCATAAACAATGGCGTCGTTGAACATCGACTGGCTCCAGACAACGAAAGTCGGGATCATAGCAGATCCCGTCCGAAGCCGCTTACGCCGGTGGCCAGACCTGGGGGAACAGTGGGGAATCCAGCGGGTCGCCGTCCCGCAGGGTCAGCTCGGGGAACGGCGGCGAGGTCACGCCGCCGCGGTCGGCAAACGCGGCGTCATCCCCCACCCAGCGGGCGGAGAAGACCCGTCGAGCCCGCGCCCCGGGGTTGCCGCGGGCGCCATGGACGGTGCGAAAATGGAAGGCCACCGCATCCCCCGGCTCCAGCGCCCAGCTGACGATATCGTACTCGTCCTCATGGGCGTCGATATCCGGCAGCGCGCTGAACCGGGTGTGCTCGTAAAGCTTAGTGCCATTGAAACGGGTAGGACTGTACTCCGCCTCCCAGCGATGCGACCCGCGAATGCAGCGCAGCGAGGTCGCCTCCGCCACCGGGTCCAGCGGGATCCAGAAGCTGACGTTCTGCCTGCCGGAGACGCAATAGTAAGGCTGGTCATGATGCCAGGGAGTCACCGTGCTGCCCCCGGCGGGTTTGACCAGCGTATGCTCATGGAAAAATTTCGCCGTCTGCGACTGCATAAGCGCCGCGGCGATCTCCGCGGCCGCCGACTGGAAGACAAACTCGCTAAACGCCGGGATCCGCGCCCAGTTGCAGTAATCCTGAAAAAAAGGCGGCGAACCATCTTTGGGGATCACCGTGCGCGCATGACCATATTCGCTGGGGCTGGCCATCAGCGCCGTGACCCCCTCGGCGAGGCGCTCGACCCAGTGGGTAAAAACGCCCTTCAGTAATACCACGCCGTCCGCCTGCCAGCGGTCGACAGTCGCTTGATCGATATGGGGAGAGTGTTGATTGTGCATCGCTTGGGTTCCTGTGTGGGTGGATCAGGTAAGCGGTTCCGCCGGTTCGGCGCGCATCCAGGCGCAAAGCTGGCCCAGCATCGCCATGCAGCGTTCGGTCTGGTCGATGCTGATGTACTCATCGGCCTTATGGCCCTGGGCCATGCTGCCCGGCCCGCAGACCAGGGTCGCGACGCCCATCTCATCGAACAGTCCCCCTTCGGTGCCGAACGCCACGGTGGAAAACCGATCGCTGCCGCACCACTGCGCCAGCCAGTGGGCGAAGTCGGACTGTGGATCGCTGAGCAGCGGCGGGTAGTGGCTCAACAGCTGAAACTGGATGTCGCTCCCGCCGCCGACCCGGCGCATCTCCGGCAGCAGTCGGCGGCGGGCGTAGGCCGCCAGCGCCTCGGTGACCGCTTCAGGACGCATCCCCGGCAGGTAGCGGATTTCAAAATCAAAGCGGCAGGACTGCGGAACGATGTTCAGCGCGGCCCCACCCTGAATGGTGCCCACCTGTAGCGTGCTGAAGGGCGGCGAAAAGCGGCTGTCCTGCTGCCGGGCCAGACGCACGCCCAGCCGATCCAGGTGGTTGATCAGCCTGGCCGCGTAGCGGATGGCATTCACCCCCTGCGGGGCGTAGGCCGAATGGCAGGCCTGCCCCTCGATGCAGCAGCGCATGGCCAGTTTGCCTTTATGACCGAACACCGGCTGCATCTCTGTCGGCTCGCCGATGAGGCACAGCGCCGGTTTCTCCGGCGAGGCCTGCAGAAAATCCACCAGGCTGCGCACGCCGAGACAGCCGACCTCTTCGTCATAGGAGAAGGCCAGATGCAGCGGCATGCGCAGCGGCGCCGCCAGAAAGTCATCCACTGCCGCCAGCACGCAGGCGAGAAACCCCTTCATATCGGCGCTGCCGCGGCCATAGTAGCGGCCATCGCGCTCGGTCAGGCTGAAAGGCGGAACGCTCCAGGCCTGGCCGTCCACCGGGACCACGTCGGTGTGGCCCGAGAGCATCACCCCACCGCCGCCGGACGGCCCCAGCCGGGCGTAGAGATTGGCCTTACCGCCCGACGGGTCATAAAAGCGGCGGGACGCCACGCCGCGGGCGGCGAGAAAATCGGCGATCCAGTCGATCATCGCCAGGTTCGAATGGCGGCTGGTGGTGTCAAAAGCCAGCAGCGCGGCAAGGATCGCTCCCGGCGTGTTATTCATCGCCAGGCACGCCATAGGCCGGCGCCTCTCGCGGGTCGAGCGCCCGGGTAATATAGGCCTCCATTTGCGGCTCCCACGCCAGCCACAGCTGCTCAAGGGCCGCCAGCGGATCCACCTCCGCCCAGTCAATGCGCAGGTCGACCACCGGCCACGGGTAATCGTCCACCACCTTCACCGCCGCCGAGTGGACCGGCCCGGCCTCGCCCCCGGCGACGATCCCGGCGCGCAGCCCGGCCAGCAGCCGGCTGGCCAGCTCTCCGGTGGCGGCCTCAAAGGCGCCCACCATCGCGGCGATTACCCCCTGACCGGCCAGCATGTTCCCCGCCGCCACGCAGTTATCCCCCGCCAGGGCGCCGCCGATCCCGAGGGTGAACTCCCCGCTGAACACCGCCGTGTCGCCGTTGGCGTCAATCGCCGCGACCTGGCGATATTCGCGGAAGCGATCCTCCGCCAGGGCCAGGTTCAGGGCCTGCTCAACGCTGGCCCCCGCTTCGAGCGCGCTGAGGATCTGCGGCCCCAGCGACGGCAGGGTTATGTTCTGACTGGCGACCGCGCCGACGCCGGGCAATAGCCACGGACAGCGCGATCCCACGGCCATGCTCGACGAACTAATGGCAATGCCGAGCTGACCTGATTCCGGGCAGCGGGCGCTAATAGAGAGAGTCATTCTGCTGCCTCCCCCTGCCAGTCGTCAGGGATCACCGCCGTAACGTCAATCTCCATCAGCCACTGCGGCTGCGCGAGGGCCGACACCACCACCCCGGTGGAGATGGGAAAGACACCTTTTAACCATTTGCCCACCTCCTGATAGACCGGCTCGCGATAGCGGGGATCGATCAGATAAGTAGTGGTCTTGACGATATGCGAGAGGTCGCTTCCCGCCTCTTTCAGCAACTGTTCAACATTCTTCATTGCCTGCTCCGCCTGCGCCCGCGGGTCGCCGAGGCCAATCAGATTGCCGGCGAAGTCGGTGCCAACCTGGCCGCGAACGTAGACGGTATTGCCGGCCCGCACCGCCTGGCACAGATCGTTGTTCAGCGCCTGGTTCGGGTAGGTCTCTTTGGTGTTAAACATGCGAATACGGGTATGAGTTGGCATCAAAGCACTCCTTAAGGAAAACGGTTAACAGGACGGCTGGTAACGCTGGTACTGGCGCTGAATGGCGATCTGGTCGGCAATATATTTGGCATCGTGCCAGACGCCCCAGATAAAGGTGGACCCGCGCCGCGAGAGCCACGGCAAGCCGAGGAAATAGACGCCCGGCTCCGTCGATACGCCGCGGTGATGCTGTGGCCGCTGTGCGTCATCGAAGGCGTTGACCTTCAGCCAGCGATAGTCAGTGGTGTAGCCCGTCGCCCAGATGATGGTGCAGATCCCGGCCTCGGCCAGATTGAGACTGAGCAGCGGGTCGGTAACGCAGGCCGGATCGGGCAGAAATTCGCGGGCGGAGGGCTCTTCGGGCAGGTCCATGCCGTTGCGGGCCACCCACGCGTCCGCGGCGTCGAGCAGCGCAAGGTAGGAGGCATCGCCGCGGCGGATATTCTCCGCCAGGTCGGGGTGAAACAGTGCTTTGTCACCGTCAAAGCCGCGGGTCTGCCCCACTAACGTGACCCCCTGATGCGCCAGCTGGCGAAAATCGACGGTATGGCCGCCGCGCGCGCCGCTCACCGCGATAGTGACATGCTCTTTACCCGGCGCATTGGCCGCGGCATCCCACATTCCCAGCACCCCGAGCCACCAGCAAAAATCGCGCTGACGATAGCGACGCGGCGGGCGGTCGTGCGCTCCCACCGACAGCCACACCGCGCGTCCGGCTCGCTGTAGCTCATCGGCAATCTGCACGCCGGAGGATCCTGCGCCAATCACCAGCACACCGCCCTCCGGTAGCTGCTGCGGGTTAAAATAGTGCGCGGAGTGGAGCTGCTGAATAGCCTGACTCTGTGGGGCGATGGCCGGGATCACTGGCCGCTGAAACGGCCCGGTGGCCGCTACGATCCGCTGCGCTTCAATCCCCCCCTGCGAGGTGTCAATACGAAAGCCCGGCCGTCCGACGAGGCGTTCGGCGCTGAAAACCTCCACCCCGGTACGGATCGGCGCATTGAAGCTGCGGGCATAGGCGGCAAAATAGTCTGCCACCTGCTCTTTGCCGACAAAGCTGTCTGCCGGGCAGTCCGGGAACACCATCCCCGGGAACCGATCGTGCCAGGCCGGGCCGTTGGCGACCAGCGAATCCCAGCGTCCGCTGCGCCAGGCCTGGGCAATACCCTGCTTTTCCAGCACCAGGTGGGGGATATCCAGCCGGGTCAGATGCTCGCTCATGGCGACGCCCGCCTGCCCCGCGCCCACCACCAGGGTATCGATCTCGGTAATCTGTTCAGTCATTTCGCTATCCTTCAAGCACAGTTGCCGACGACGTCGCCGGAATTGACGGCTTTCAGGTTATTTAACTGTGACGAATTGGTAAAATATTATAAAACGATCGACTGAATAGAATTTTGCGAGGCTGAGTGACGACAAAAAATAATGCCTGCCGGATCGACAGGCGTTATTTCAGGCGTGAGTTGGGGTTAATTCGATGCTGCGACAATAATCCATAAACAGTTGCGTCGGCCGCGTGGGCTCATTATTCGCGAGATGCGCCATAATTAAGGTCGAGGCGGGCATCTCGTCGGCAATATCCCGCTGCACCACTCTTTCACCATCGTAGGTCATGTCGCAGCAGGGCCGGGTGACCAGTACCGAAAAACCCAACCCCTGACCCACCATACAGCGCACCATTTCAATGGAGGGGGAACTGTAAGCCACTTCCGGGTGATAACCCTTTTCCTTAAAGATGGAGATAAAATAATTTTTACTGGGGACCGCATCGAGGAGGATCATCGGCTCACGGCTCAGCTCCTGCAGCGTCACCTGCGCCTTCTGCGCCAGCGGATGCGCGGCGGGCAGCAGCGCGTAGGGTTTATGCGGGGCATTGAGCCGTTCTTTATTGATCGAATGGCCGAGCTCCAGATCGTAGACCAGCGCCAGGTCGAAGCGGCCGCGGTGCAGGCCATGCATCAGCTCATGCTGTTCGCCGTCGTACAGATGCAGGGTGATTTCCGGATAGCATTTCTTAAACCCGGCCACCAGCTTCGGCATATACAGCGGGGCCACCGATTCAAAGCAACCGATGGAGATCATGCCAGAAACCAGCTCTTTATCCGCTCGCGAATTCTGTTCGAACTCCCAGGACAGGCGCAGCAGCTCTTTCGCTTTATCGTAGATCCGCCGACCGCTGGAGGTGAGCGAAACGCCCTGCGCGTGGTGGCGAATAAACAGCTGCTGGTCGAAGGTGCTCTCCAGATTCTTGATGGCAATCGAAATCGACGGCTGCGCAATGTGCAGCTGGCGGGAGGCCTCGGCGATACTCTCCGTCTCCACCACGGTGACGAAATATTTGAGCTGCTTCAGGGTAAATCGGTTCATAGCATCACCATTGATAAAATATGGTCCGGCGCACGTGGGGAATAGTTTTCCTCTAAGTCCCAAGCAATCCGCGTGCCACCCCCGGAAAAGAGCGGCGCGTTGCCCGACAAGGGGCGGCAATATTTATTATTGCTCTACGCCCGCGTGGTTTATTTCCGCCGTTGCACCATCATGCGCCACGCTGCACGCCAGACAGGCAGCAGCTGCCCCAGTTTCGCGCAAAATACCCTTCCCCCACAAAATGGCGTTATTGAATTACTGTCATTGTTTTTAAATTGTTTACACAAAGTATCTCAGCAATCACTTTAAATTCCATATCGTTAATATCGTTGTATAGTTTTTTTAAACTTAAAGGCCAAAAATTTACTAATTGCCTCTGAAAGCATCCTGCCAGCATAGTGTATTCGCACGATGAATACCGGTGGCTCCCCATTACGGCACAGCCGAGCCACTTTAATTTTTGATAATTATGACGAGTGAAATAGCCCATGACGTTTAACTGGAACTACATGTTAAGCCTGCTCAGCGATGCCGATTTTTGGTGGGCCACCTGGACCGTCATTAAATTAAGTCTGCTGACCTGGGGCTGCAGTATTGTGCTCGGATTTATTCTGGCGCTGGCCAAACAGTCGCCGCGCGGCTGGTTATCCACCCCAGCCCGGCTGTATATCTGGTTATTTCGCAGTATGCCGCTGCTGGTCCTGCTGATTTTTGTCTACAACATGCCGCAGGCGCTGCCCTCCTTCGCCCCGGTGCTGAACGATCCCTTCTGGGCCGGCCTGCTGGCGATGGTTCTCAGCGAAGCGGCTTATATCGCCGAGATCCACCGCGGCGGATTGATCTCCATCCCTCGAGGGCAGAGCGAAGCCGCGCGGGCCCTGGGGTTGCGCTACGCCGGGATCCAGTGGCGGGTGATCATCCCCCAGGCGCTGCGCGTCGCCCTGCCGGCGCTGGCCAATGAATATATCGCCATCGTGAAGCTCAGTTCACTGGTGTCGGTGATCTCCCTGACCGAAATATTGATGGTCGGCCAGCAGCTCTACTCGCAGAACTTTCTGGTCATGGAGACGATGACGGCCGTGGCGTTTTATTACATCTTTATCGTCACGGTGTTCGATTTTCTGCTGAAACGGCTGGAGAACTACCTTGACGTAACCCAGCGCAATACCGCTCGTCCGGTAGATGCCGAGATGCAGCGGCTGGCCAGCGCCCGCCGCCCGGCGATGGCGCGCAGCGTCACCCAGAGTCATGAGCCGGCACTGCAGGCCTCTAAGCTGCATAAGGCCTACAACAACGTCGAAGTGCTGGGGGCGGTGAGCCTGCAGATCCAGCCCGGCGAGGTGGTCTCGGTCATCGGTCCGTCAGGCTCGGGGAAAACCACCCTCATTCGCCTGCTGAACGGTCTTGAGCAGATCGATAACGGCGAAATTCAGATTAACGGCCAACCCTTTATTCACCTCGACCGCCAGGGGCAGCAGAAGCCGCGCTTTATGGAGAATGCCGAACATCGCCTGAACATCGGCATGGTGTTCCAGAGCTTTAACCTGTTCCCGCATCTGACCGTGTTCGGCAATCTGCTGCTGGCCCCGCGCTATCACCATCTGGCAAGTGACGCGGAGCTGCGCCAGCACGCCTGCGAACTGCTGCACAAAGTGGGCATGCTGGAGCACGCCTGGAAGTATCCACACCAGCTCTCCGGCGGACAGCAGCAGCGGGTGGCGATCGCCCGCGCCCTGATGATGCGTCCGCAGATCATGCTGTTCGATGAGCCCACCTCGGCGCTGGATCCGGAAAAAGTGAATGAAGTGCTGCAGGTTATCGAATCCCTGGCCCACGAAGGCATCACGATGGTCATCGTCACCCACGAGATGAACTTCGCCTTCAAAGTGTCTGACCGGATCGTGTTTATGGAGAAAGGCCGGGTGGTGTGCGATGACACGCCGCAGGCGATGCGTAGCGGGCATCACCCGCGGGTCGAGGCCTTTCTGAAAGATGTTTCTCTGGCTTAACTATCGGAACGTGAAGAGGAAAAACTATGATTGCGCAGTGGCAAATTGATCAGTTTCATCAGCAGGGTTTTCTAGTGGTCGAAGAAGTGCTTTCCAGCGCTGACATCGCCGCCCTGCAGAGCGATTTCGACGGCTGGGTCGAGGAGAGCCGCCGCCACGCGACGGCGTGGGGAGAAACCCTCGACGGGCGGCCACGTTTCGATATCGAACGCGACCATGCTCCCGACCATCCGTCGCTGCGCCGGGTCGCCTCCCCGACGGAGATCTCCGAGGCCTATCGCCATACTGCGCTGAATTCGCGGATGGCTACCATCGCCGCGCAGTTGATCGGCGGCAGCGGCACCCGCTTTCATCACAGCAAAATTAACTCCAAGCTGCCGCACACCGCCACCGAGGTGAAATGGCATCAGGATTTCCTCTTCACCCCACACAGCAATGACGACATCATCACCGCTCTGCTGATGGTCAGCGAGGTGACGCCGGAGAATGGCCCGCTCAACGTGGTGCCGGGCAGCCATCAGGGGCCGCTGTGGACCCACTGGCAGGAGGGGCGCTTCACGGGGGCGGTGGATGATGAGGTGGTGGCGACGCACTGCCAGCAGCCGCAGGCCTGTTTTGGCCCGGCGGGCTCGGTCTGCTTTATGCATACCCGCCTGCTGCACGCCTCCAGCCCCAACGAGACCGCCCTGCCGCGCACCCTGTTCATCAGCGTCTACGCCGCCGAGGATGCGCTGCCCTTCGGCGAAAACCCGCTGCCGAGCCGCCATGCCGGCCAGCTGGTGGCCGGGGAAGAGAGCGGTCTGGTGCGCAGCACCGATAACCAGCTTCGCCTGCCGCAGAAGCCGCGCGGCGCTTCGTTTTTTGTTCAGCAGGCCGGTACCGATCGCGCCAGCATGTAATTCGCCCACACTCCGGAGGTTTTATGACACGCTTTTTCGCACCACGCCCGCTGGCTCTGCTGCTCTGCGCAGTGGGGGCTCTGACATCCCTGAACGCGCTGGCCTTCCAGCAAAGCGGTAAGATCACCGCTGGTTCGGACATGACCTTTTTCCCTTACGAGTACATGGAGAACAATAAGCCGGCGGGGTTTGATATTGAACTGCTCAACGGCCTGGCGAAGAGCATGGGCCGTGAAGCAGTGAATATCGATACCCGCTTCCCCAACCTGATCCCCGGGCTGCAGGGCGGGCGCTTCGATATCACCAACTCGTCGATGTACATTACCGCCGAGCGCCTGAAGGTGATCGACATGGTGCCGTACCTGAAAAGCGGGGAGGCGATCCTCGCCCGCAAAGGGAGCGACTACCAGCCTAAGACGCCGGAAGACTTCTGCGGGCATAAAATCGGCTCGATGGGCGCCACCTCGTGGCTGGCGCAGTTGCAGAAGCTTTCCGCCGACTACTGCGTGAAGAAAGGGCTGAAGCCAATTGCGTTGAGCGTCTATACCACCGACCCGCAGACCACTCAGGCGCTGCTGTCGCGCGCAGTGGATGCGCAGATCACCGACGCCGCCGTGGCGCGCGGGGTGGTGGAAAAGCTGGGCAACCGGGTGGTTATCTCCTCTGACACGCTGATCTATCCGGTGCTGAACGGCTTTGGCGTTAAAAAAGGCAACATGGAGGTGAAAAACGCCCTCGAAGAGGCGCTGAAAAAATACAGCGCGACGCCGGAATATGCCGCCCTGCTGAAGAAATATCACTTCCAGGCGCCGACGGAAGAGGATCTGCAGACCCTGATGCCGAAAGCGGAGTAATGCCCATGCGCGATTCCGATGAAGAGCAGATCCGCATCGACCTGGCGGCCACCTTTCGCATCATTGCCCATCTCGGCATGCATGAGGCGGTGGCCAACCATTTCAGCGCCGCGCTCTCCGCTGACGGGAAAACGTTTTTACTCAACCCGAAGTGGAAACACTTTTCGCGCATCCGCGCCAGCGATCTGCTGGTGCTGAACGCCGATGATGAACGTTGCGCCGCGCGCCCTGACGTCGATGCCACCGCGTGGGCCATCCACGGGCAGATCCATCAGCGACTGCCCGACGTGCGGGTGGTGCTGCATCTGCACCCGGTGTACACCACCAGCCTCGCCTGTCTGGCGACGCCGCAGATCCTGCCCATCGACCAGAACACGGCCCGCTATTTTAACCGGGTCGCCGTCGATACCCTGTACGGCGGGATGGCGGACACCGCGGCAGAAGGCGCCCGGCTGGCGGGGCTGCTGGCAGATAAACGCCGTCTGCTGATGGGCAACCATGGGGTGCTGGTGACCGCCCCGAACATCGGCGAAGCGTTCGACGATATCTGGACCCTGGAGCGCGCCTGTCAGATCCTGATCACCGCCTGGTCAACCGGCCAGCCGCTGAAGGTGCTGTCAGACGCGGTGGCGGAAAAAACCGCCCAGGACTGGGAGAAGATTGCCGATTTCTCCAGGCAGCACTTTGCCGAGATGAAGCAGTTGATGATCGACCTCGATCCCTCGCTGGTGGACTAACCCCGCGCCAGCCCGGGTCAGCCCGGGCCGTCGCTGGCCGCCGCCAGCAGCGGCACGATGATATCGCTGAGCGGCGTCGGAATGCCGTGCTGACGTCCGCGACGCTGCACCACGCCGTTACGAATATCCCACTCCAGCGGTCGGCCATTCAGGCGATCGATCATAATCGAGGTGCTTAAGTCGGCAGGCGCCCGGTGAAAGCCGGCGATAATCTCCTCCGGCACGTTGTCGCTCAGGGCGGCCCCTTCCGCCCGCGCCACCTGTAGGCATTCGCGCAGATAAGCCAGTCCGAGGGCAGTGATGTCCTCCCGGGCGAACATCCCGGCGCGGCGTCCGGTCAGCACCATCAGACCGGCAACCGCGTTCTGCAACAGTTTGCGCCAGGCCACGGTGGTAAAATCAGCCGCCAGGTCCACCGCGCAGCGGGTTCCCGCCAGCGCCTGCTGCACCCGCTCTGCCCCCGGCAGATCCGGCAGCGTCAGGCGCGGCGTGGCGCGCAACCAGACAGAGGCACCGGCATCGCGCTGCGCCGGGAACCAGACCACCGACGGCAGCACCGTCGCGCCGCCGGTCAAGGGGGCAAACTGCTGGCGCTGCTCAACGCCGTTTTGCAGCACGCACACCACGGTGTCAGGGGGAACACAGGGCCGTCAGCCAGGGGGCGATGGCCTCCGTCTGGGTAGTTTTCACCGCGACAAAGACCAGGTCGAAGGGGGCGGCTATCGCCATCGGGTCGGTGTGCACCGGGCCGGGCACCACGATCTCACCCTCGTCAGTGCGCAGCACCAGCGCCGAATGGGCGGTACGCCCGCAGACCATCGGCGCCCTCCCCCTCTCAAACAGGGCGGCGGCAATCGTGGTGCCGATGGCGCCGGGACCAATTAGCGCAACCTTAGGAAATGCTGTCATGCCGAAGACCTCCTGATGATTCACCGCCCAGATTAGGCAAAGATTGCCCTCCACAGTAGCGAGAAAGACCGGAAGTCGGCAAGGGGCGCGTCGGGAAAAGCCTTTCGCCTTCCCCGACGGAGGGCTAGTAGCGCACGCAGACGGATTTGGTTTCGCACCAGCCGTCGAGCCAGTCAGGGCCGAAATCGCGGCCGGTACCAGACTGCTTCATGCCGCCGAAAGGCAGGTTGGCGTCAATCAGGGTATGGCTGTTGACCCATACCGTTCCCGCCTGCAGACGGTCGGTGTAGTTCAGGGCCTGGGTCAGATCGCGGGTCCAGACGCTGGCGGTCAGACCAAAATCGCTGTCGTTGGCCAGGCGCAGCGCCTCCTCGCCATCGGCCACTCGCACCAGGTTCACCACCGGGCCAAAAACCTCCTCACGGCTGAGACGCAGTCCGGCGTCGGGGTTTACCACCAGCGTTGGCGGAATATAGTACCCTCCCGCATCTGGTCCGGCGCTGCCGCTGATGAGTTCTGCCTTCTGCTGGCGAGCCTCTTCGAGGTAGGCCGCCACCTTGTCGCAGTGGGCCCGGGAGACCACCGGGTTGATCTGCGCCGTCTCCTGCATCCCCGGCCCCACCTGCAGCGATTTCACCGCCTGCTCGAAGCCGCTGACCAGGGTGTCAAACAGCGGCGCTTCGATGTAGATCCGCGAGCTGGCGGCGCAGACCTGCCCCTGATTGAGGAAGCTTCCGGTCATCAGCCCCTCAATAACCCACTGGGGGTCGGCGTCTTTGAGCACAATCGCCGGATTCTTGCCACCCAGCTCCAGCGTCACGCGGGTCAGGCGGTCGGCAGCCACGCGGGCAATCTGTTTCCCGGTCGCCGTCGAGCCGGTAAAGCTAACCTTCGCCACCTGCGGATGGGCGGTCAGCGCCGCGCCGCAGCCGGCGCCGCTGCCGGTGACCACGTTGAACACCCCGTCAGGAATGCCCGCCTGGGTCGCCAGCTCCGCCACCCGCAGCAGGGTCAGCGGGGTGGTTTCCGAGGGTTTGATGACGATCGAACAGCCCGCCGCCAGGGCCGGCATGACCTTCCACATGCCGATCATCAGCGGGAAATTCCACGGAACGATGCCCGCCACCACCCCGACCGGCTCTTTTTTGGTCCACGCCTGGTAACGCGCCCCTTGCGGGAACGGGATCGAAACGTCCAGCGTCCGGCCGCTGATCTTGGTGGTCAGCCCCGCGGTGTAGCGCATCCAGTTCAGGGTGCAGCCGACCTCAAAGGCGCGGGAGATGGCAATGGATTTCCCCTGCTCGAGGGTTTCCAGTTGCGCCAGCTCTTCGCCGTGCTGCTCCACCAGATCGGCAAAACGCAGCAGGATGCGTTCACGGTCAGCCGGGGTGCGCCCGGCCCAGCGGCGATCGACAAAAGCGCGCCAGGCGGACATCACCGCCCGGTCGACATCCGCCGGGCTGGCGTCGGCGGTGGTGGCAATCGCCTGCCCGGTGGCCGGATCCCAGACGGTTAACCGGTTTTCGCTCTGCGCGGCGCAGGGGGCGCCGTCGATATACAGGCCATGCTGACGGTCTAAAAACTGCTGGACGCTGGCAAGCAGCGCTATCTGTGAGGTGGACATACCCTTTCCTTATTCATCGCGGATAGTGCTTTCAGTCTATGTCTGGTTGGCGGTTGGCGCTTTTTTCTCTGTGACATTCGTTTGCGCCGCTGTGACAGTCGCCGCAATTCCGTCGTCTGCCCTCGCAGAAATGTGCCGCGGGTAATAGTTCTTTCATATACCCGCCATCGCGCCCTTGCCTGAGGCGACACAAATGCAACAATGCGGAAACATTGTTATTAGAGGAGAAGGGCGAATGATGACCACGGCAGAGGGAGGGCTGGCGTATCAGCGCTGGCTGGCGACGATCAATCAGGTCTGCGGCCATTTCGCCGCCCGGCCGTTGGAGGAGAGTTTCCACGGCGAGATTGACGCCCGCTACGCCGGCAGCCTCAAGGTCAGTACCGTCACCGCCGCCGGCGTCAATCTCTACCGCACGCGCAATGAGATAAAACGCGATAACGACGCCTGGTTCTATACCGTGTTTCAGCTCGCCGGCGAAGCCATCCTCGAACAGGACGATCGCCAGGTGACGCTGGCGGCAGGCGATATCACGTTAATCGACGCCGCCCGCCCATGCTCCATCGTCTGGCAGCAGACCTCGCGTCAGGCCTCGCTGCTGCTGCCGCGCCAGCGGGTGGCGCCCACAGGGGACATCACTACCGCCTGCCGGCTGGACAAATCTCTGCCAATGGTCCAGCTCAGCCAGCGACTGCTGCTGGAAAGCATGGGCGGCACGACGCTCTCCGCCAGCGAGAGCGAAGCCGCGCTGGAGGCGATCGCCTGCCTGTTGCGCCCGGTGCTGCATCAGCGCGATCCTGCCCCTTCCCGGCGGGAAAAGCAGTTTCAGAAGATTATTGCGTTAATCGATGCGTCCATTCAGTCGGAGCATCTGCGCCCGGAGTGGCTGGCCAGCGAGACGGGCATGTCGGTACGCAGCCTGTACCGGCTGTTTGCCGACCAGGGGCTGGTGGTGGCGCAGTATATTAAGAACCGGCGGTTGGATCTGTGTGCCCAGGCGTTACAGAACGTCCATGACGATGAAAAGCTGGCGGGGATCGGCTACCGCTGGGGCTTCAGCGACCACAGCCATTTCTCCACCGCCTTTAAGCAGCGCTTTGGCGTCACCCCGGGGGAATACCGCAAGCGCTGTCGCTAATTATTTGCGCAGCCACTGGCCGTTCAATCCCTGGACGTACTCCCCGGGCTGCGCGCGGGCCACCAGCTTCTGCCCGGCCATTTTCGCCACTTCATCCACCGGCAGATTGTTGTCATCCGCCAGCTGCTGGTAGCTTTCGCTGCGCGCGGCGTTAATCTGCTTTACCAGCGCCAGCGTCTCTTTATCCTGACGCAGCGGCGCGAGATAGCCGTTCAGCGTCTCCCCCACTCGTCCCTGCTGGCGCGCTTCGCTCAGGGTCAACGCCAGCGCGGGCGCGCTGAGTAAAGCCAGTGTCAGCGCCGCGGTTAACAGTCGTTTTCTCATCGTCGCCTCAGAACAAATCGCTGCGGGATTTGAGCAGGTTTTCCACATCCTTATCGACCTT
>ERZ773227.1327-NODE-1327-length-17661-cov-2.431728_pt1 | contig 17661 bp, 12 predicted proteins | sample MGYA00580525_ERZ773227 | MGnify/ENA primary metagenome ERZ773227 (study PRJEB29015, sample SAMEA2737782) | human gut metagenome | biome: human gut; feature: human-associated habitat; material: faeces | place: China | collected 2012 ... | reverse complement strand
CCAGGTTGCCGTGCCGGTTATCGCGCTGGTGCTGTGTTACATCCTCTATGTGGCAACCCATACCGAAGTGGCAGTACCAGCGGCGATTGTGGAGATGAATACAGGTGTCGCCGTTTCCACCGTTGTTGGCACCATTATTGTGCTGGTTGCCACACTGCCTGATTTCGGTAGTTTTGTGCATAACCGCAAACATGCGCTGATTGCCGCAGGCGTGACGTTTCTGGTTGCCTACCCTCTGCTCTACTGGGCGGGTGCAACGCCGAGCGCCATTAGTGGTCAGGGATCTTTACTGGGTGCGATGGCGGTATTCGGTGCGGTTCTGCCTGCGGCGCTGTTGTTGATTTTCGCCTGCGTCACCGGTAACGCGGGCAATATGTTCCAGGGCACGCTGGTGGTTTCCACACTGCTTACCCGCTTTCCCAAATGGCAGATTACCGTGGCACTGGGTATCCTTTCCGCCATCGTAGGCAGTATGGATATTATGGCGTGGTTTATTCCGTTTCTGCTGTTCCTGGGTATCGCCACGCCACCCGTTGCCGGAATTTATATCGCTGACTTTTTCCTTTATCGCCGTAATGGCTATCAAGAGTCAGTGTTAGCCCAGGAGTCACAGATTAAAGTGCTGACATTCGCAGCATGGATCATAGGCGCAGCGGTTGGCTTTATGACCGTAAAAGGCTTATTCACCCTGACGACGATCCCTTCGGTAGACTCGATTCTGGTGGCATGTATCGCGTATGCGATTCTCAGTCGGGCAAGTCAACACCGCTAATTCCTGGGTATACTCAGGCAATGATTACGGCTGAATCTGGAGAGATTCAGCCACTTTACCACTGACCAGGGAGCCTTATGTTCATCTCAGACGAAACGCTTCGTGTTATTCATCTGGTCGCCAGACACCAGAGCATTACCACCGCAGCCGAGCAGTTAAATAAAGTCCCTTCCGCCATCAGTTACACCATCAAGAAAGCGGAAGAGAGCCTGGGCGTTGAACTGTTCATTCGTAAGGGACGCTATATTGAATTATCGCCAGCGGGAAGTTACTTCATCGAACATAGCAAAACTATTCTTGGCGACCTGGAAGCATTAAAGCGCAACACAGTGCTGATTCACGATGGTATTGAGCGTGAACTGACAATTGCGGTAAACAATATTATTCCTGGTGATTTGCTGGTGGCATTTATTCGAGATTTTGAACGGCAATTCACATCAACAACACTGACGGTAGATCTTGAGGTATACAACGGCTGCTGGGATGCGCTGTACAGTAAGCGTGCTGATCTGGTCTACGGTGCTCCTCATGCAGTACCAAGCAGTGAAGGCATCATTAGCGAACCGGTCGGACAAATGGAATGGGATTTTGTCGTCAGCCCACTCCACCCACTGGCAGCGAAGCGGCATCCATTAGAAAACAGTGAATTGCGTCATTATCCAGCGGTTTGTATCCGCGATACCTCCGTTAACTTCCCCCCGATGCAAGCCTGGTTGTTGGAAGGACAAAAACCCATTTTTGTTCCTGACTTCGCTACGGCAATCGCCTTAATAGAACAAAACGTCGGTATTGGTTATATTCCACATCATCTGGCATTGCCGTTATTGAACAGCGGTAAATTGCTTAAAAAGCCAATGCGCGAACATAAACACGCCACCAAGTTATTTCTTGCCGCTCGTTCCGATGGTATGGGCAAAGCCTGTCAGTGGTGCATAGAATATTTAAGAAACCCACAATTAATGACACGATTTGTATTTAATTGACAATACAATGATAAAAATATAAGTCTTGCTTTAATTAGAGCACCCGTTTAAATTATTTTTGTGCAGTTGACGTAATTCATGAAAATTAACCGGCCTGTTAATCATTACGTTCACTGCACACCTTCATTTTTTTCACACCTATCCACGCCTGAAAACTATGTTATAATCAGCACTTTCTGTCAGAATGAAATTTACTAATTATGAATAACATAACCGTAAAAAGTCTGATTCAAAGCAATTACCCTACACTGCATCAGGCGGAAAAAAAGGTCGCTGACTATATTCTTAGCCACGCACATGAAGTCGTGAACTATAGTGTCACTGAACTATCAGAAAAAAGCCATGCCAGTGAAGCGACTATCGTACGCACCTGTAAGAAATTAGGTTATCAGGGTTATTACCATTTAAAAATTGCATTAGCAAAAGAAGTCATTAATCCTGACAATAGCTATCCTGAAAATACCGACTTCAGCGATATAACATCTTTGGCAACCTTCTTATTAAAAAAACAGGCCGAAGATTTAATACAATCAACGCAATTTTTTAATGCCGACGTGCTTGAGTCCATTCTCAAACTACTTGCTAATTGCGATACTATTTTCTTTTTTGCTGCCGGAAATTCAAACCCACTGGCCGTTTATAGTGCTTATAAATTCAGCCAACTCGGATTAAAAACCGTTGTTCACGTCAGCCCGGAAATGCAAATTAATGCGGCATATTCTATGGGGAAACGCGACCTGGCGATTGGTATTTCTAACTCTGGCAGCACCAACTTAATGGTCGATATCTTTAAAGTGGTGAAAGAGCGCGGTGCCAAATCCGTTTGTATCACTAACTATATTAAATCTCCGTTATCAAAACTCTCCACCCATCAACTCAATACCGCGGTCAGCGATAAAATCTTCTTTGAAGCCTTCGACTCCACTCGCGTTCCGGCAATGGGCGTTATTGATATGCTGGTGCTGTTGTTTATGTATAAAAACAAGGCGCATTACGAGAAATACCGCACCCGTGAAGAGTTTCTTGGCTCCCGTTTCAAGGGGTAAAAGGTCATCCTTTCACCCCTTGTGCAGGTTTAGCTGTTCAGTAGCTCACGCGCCTGCGCCAGGACATTTTCCGGCGTAAAACCAAAGTGTTTGAACAACACATTCGCCGGAGCAGACTCACCAAAGCTCGTCATGCCGATCACTTTACCGTCCAGGCCGACGTAGCGTTCCCAGAATCCGGCGATGCTGGCTTCTACCGCCAGACGTTTGCGTACAGCTTTTGGCAATACCGATTCTTTGTACGCCGCATCCTGATTATCGAAACGCTCGGTACACGGCATAGAAACCACGCGAACTTTACGCCCTTCTTCCGTTAACGCTTTTGCGGCGCTGACCACTAACTCAATCTCTGAACCCGCAGAAATGAGGATCATCTCAGGCTGACCGTCACAATCACTCAGTACATAACCACCACGTGCAATCTCTGCCAACTGTGCAGCGGTGCGCGGCTGTTGCGCCAGAGGTTGGCGCGTTAATACCAACGACGTTGGGCCATCTTTGCGCTCAATCGCCTGTTGCCAGGCCACCGCCACTTCCACCTGATCGCAACCGCGCCAGGTTTCCATATTCGGCGTCAGACGCAGCGACGCCAGTTGCTCAACGGGCTGATGTGTCGGGCCGTCTTCGCCGACGCCGATAGAGTCGTGTGTAAAGACGAAGATAGAGCGCAGTTTCATCAGCGCAGCCATTCTCAGAGCATTGCGGCCGTAGTCTGCGAACGTAAGGAATGTAGCGCCGTAGGGGATGAATCCGCCGTACAAAGCGATACCGTTCATGATGGCACACATACCGAACTCGCGAACACCGTAGTTGATGTGGCGTCCGAGATAGGTATCCGGTCTCATGGCCTGAACACCTTCCCAGTTAGTCAGGTTGGAGCTTGTCAGGTCTGCAGAGCCGCCGAGCAGTTCAGGCAGATGCGGTGCGTAAGCATTCAAGGCCATCTGACTGGCTTTACGGGTTGCGACTGTCTTAGCTTCGCCGGCTGCGTTAACGATAGCCTCAAGGATGACGTCATCCCAGTTTTCGGGAAGCTGGCCCTTCATGCGGCGTTCTAATTCAGCTGCTTTAGCCGGGAAAGCTTCGGCATAACGGCGATATTTTTCAAGCCATGCCTCTTCCATTTCGGCACCGGCCTTACGTGCATCGAATGCGTCGTAAATTTCCTGAGGAATTTCAAACGGTGCGTATTCCCAGCCCAGAGCCTTCTTGGCTTCGGCAAGCTCTTCGTCTCCGAGCGGAGAACCGTGAGCTTTGCTTGTGCCGGCGCGGTTGGGAGAACCGAAACCGATCACCGTCTTGCAGTCGATGAGTGTCGGCTTGTCAGATTTCTTAGCCTCTTCAATGGCTTCGGAAACTGCTTCGATATCGTGGCCGTCGATCGGGCCGATGACGTTCCAGTTATAGGATTCGAAACGTTCGCGAACGTTTTCGCCGAACCAGTTTTCGATCTTGCCGTCGATGGAAATACCGTTGTCATCGTACAGAGCGATGAGTTTGTTGAGTTTCCAAACACCGGCCAAAGAGCAGACTTCGTGAGAAATGCCTTCCATCAAGCAGCCGTCACCTAAGAATGCATAGGTGTAGTTATTGATGATGTCATAGCCCTCTTCGTTGAATTCGGCTGCCAGCATTTTTTCAGCCAAAGCCATACCGACAGCATTGGCAATTCCCTGTCCGAGCGGACCGGTGGATGTTTCAACGCCGGGAGTCACTCCGATTTCGGGGTGTCCCGGCGTCTTGCTGTGAAGTTGGCGGAAATTCTTCAGATCATCAATGGTGAGGTCGTAGCCCGCCAGATGCAGCAGTGCATACTGGAGCATGGAACCGTGGCCGTTGGAAAGAAGGAAACGGTCGCGGCCGAGCCATTTAGGATCAGAAGGATTGTGACGAAGGTGTTTAGTCCAAAGGGCCACTTCGGGTCTTTCGGGTTGTGGCGGAGATGGCGGGTCCACAGGGCGACAGCGATATCTGCCATACCCATCGGCATTCCGGGGTGACCGGAATTTGCTTTTTGGACTGCATCCATAGCCAGAGCGCGAACTGCGTTGGCCATTGTCTTACTGGAGACGGAAGAGGACATAGTCAATATGATCTAAATAAGAAAAATCCCGAGTTTCGGGCTTGAGAATACCTGTAATTCTACCAACTCTGAACCCTTATCGAAATCAGCCGTTTAGTCGAAAAACCCTCCTTATTTTCCTTAATAATCCGACAATTGCTTTATCATTTTGTTTTTCTCTGAAAGCACTTTTAACAAAACATGCCCCGCTTTTACTATTTTTTTGAATCCGCTGACACCGAAGCACCTCTTGTTCTGCCGCCGGAGGCCGTCCATCACGCAATGCGGGTTCTGCGCATGAGACAAGGTGACGCAGTCGAAGTGTTCAACGGAAAAGGCTGTGCTGTTAAAGGAACGATTCGTTTTGCAACGGATTTCGCAGAAGTGATTCCACAGGAAGTCATCATGCAGCCGAGAGGACTTAAGCTTGTTCTCATGCAGGCGTTGGTTGCCAACGAGAAAATGGATTGGATTATTGAAAAGGCTTGCGAGCTCGGTTATGCGGAGATCGCTGTTTTTCCGTCCGAGCGCGGCGAAGTGCGCTTGACCTGCGAAAAAGCAGTGAAGCGAGTTGAGCGTTGGAACAAAATTGCCGTCTCTGCGTGTCAACAATGCGGAGAAAACTATCTTCCGAATATTCGGTTCTGCAGCAGTTTGAAAGATGCCGCAGCTCACGCCGAAGGCTTGAAATTCGTCCTGAGCCCGATCGGAAAGACTTACGATTCTCCTGACACTCCGACAGCGGTCACATTCGCCGTGGGGCCTGAAGGCGGCTTATCTCCGAAAGAAATTAATACCCTAATAGAAAGCGGATTTTACAGCTGCAAACTCGGCAACAGAGTCCTAAGAACAGAAACGGCAGCTCTTGCTGCCGCTTCGTTTGCTCAAACTTTGGGTGACTTTCGCTAAGCCGCCATGCGATTAGGCTGATCCGTTCCCGTCAGCGGAGCCGGAGGTCTGAGTCGTCTTGTACCCTTCAGTAATCGCACGGGCCAAATTGGCACCGTAAGTTGCAAAAACCGGACCATCTCTGTAGTTTTCAGGGAATTTGCTCGGTGCACGAGCCTGAATCTTTGCCGCTTCCACCTGACCGCTGGCAGCCAGACGAAGATGGTTTCTCATAGAGAGAACCTTGCGGCTGTACCCGCCGTCGTGAGAATGCTTAGCAGCACCGACGTAGTACTTCAATGCGCCCTTCAGAGAGCCGGTCTTATTCAGATATTCTTTAAGAATCTGGGTACCGACTTCAATTCCGGCTTCCACTTCATGAACGGCTTTAAGACCGCCGAACTCTTTGAAGCGTTTGGCATGCACTTTGGCGTGAACCTGCATCAGACCTTTCGCACCGACAGAGCTGCCGGCCTTCGGGTCAAAAGAGGATTCAGTCGCAATAACTGCCAAAATCAACAAAGGATCAACATCGTGATTTTTGCCAGAAATAAATGCTTGTTCAACAATTTCAGAAGCATCTTCGCGGTCAACGCGGTAATGCTCGGAAATAAAACGAGCGGCATTGGTTTCCATTCGATCAATGACCTGCTCCTCGGTTTCAAACGGCTTGGTCAAATCCTCGCGTTCGAAATTGGAGTAGCTCAAAGATTTAACCTTCAGCGGAGGCTCGGTCTGAGGACCTTTAGAATCAGCGGCTACCTTCGGAGAGGAAACTGCTAATGCACTTTGTGAGCCAAGAGAACCTAGACCCAATAAAACAACCAGGGCCAGCGTCAGGGACGCGGCAACCTTTTTGCCCTTGAAAACAGGTTCTTCCTTACAAGCGCGTAGGACGGAAAAAGCGCCTCTATGTGTTTGTTTTTTAAACTGCTGGTTTTTAGTCATCCCGTAATGGTGCCTTTGACAGAATCGTTTGTCCATCGTTTACTAGGTGTTAATACGTGACTGACTGTTAAAAACTTCTTGCCAGTGCAAAAATGATTATGCACCCATTAAGTACTTAAATATGCGACAAATTTTCAAAACCCACCCCTGGGTTCCGCCTAAAGAATTACCCGAGACCCAGGAATTATTCCGCAAATACGGGGTTCCCGGCTCTATTCGGCCGGGTCATCTGCTCAAGGGCAAAGGTGAGCCGTCAAAGCTCTACCTCATCACAAGAGGAGCCGCTGCTTACTATGTTGCAGATCGTTACAAAAGTCATCCGAGTGTTTTAAGCTTATTGATCCCCGGATGTTCAGCGTGCGACTTATCCGTCATCACCGGAGATCGGGTCAATGTTACTACCCGAGCCATTGGGCCTTGTGAGGTGCTCATCATGCAGCCGCATGTTCTAACCGATTTAATGAAAAACAACAGCGAATTTGCCGCCAAGGAGGCCGCGCACGTCACCCGGAAACAAGAGTGTTCTCTGGAAGCAATGGTCGCCAACTTCACACTGGAACCAGCCGAACGTCTAAGGCGTTTCCTTAAAGTTCTGCTGATCAACTATGAAGTTCCGATCTCGGATACCGTGTGGAATCGAATTCCGCTGGATTTGACCAACGAACAATACGGAGCTGTGGTCAACCTGACTCGTGTTTCAGTCAGCCGAATCTTCTCCGACTGGATCAGCAAGGACCTCTTATATAAGAGCGGCCGCAACGTCTACGTTAAAGCCAAACTGTTTGAGAATATCTACGACTGGTGGACCGATTAGTCCGGGCCTACCGTTTCTTCTGCCTTAGATATCGAAAAGAGGAACGCGAACAGCACCATCAGGACCATGGCGATCACGGCACAGGCGCGCACAGCGACGACAGCCGTGAACTGCTCGGAGGCAAAACCTAAGATCAGCTGCCCGACGGGCACGAGTCCGAGCATGACCGCCAAATACATCGCCGAGAAACGCCCGCGGTAGATATCCGGCGCCTTGCACTGCACAAGATTATTTGCCGCCGCAAGCGCAAAGGTCAGTGAGCCTCCGGCTACCAGAGCACAGAGCCACTGTGAAGTCACAGTCTCCAGAGCAGGAAGAACCGCAAAAGCAATACACGTGACCCAACCGCCTGTCCAAACCGTCGTCACATGATGAATAATGCGGCGGTTTCTCTGCATCAAAACAGCAGCAGCCACCGCGCCGAAACCTAAACCTGAGGACATAGAACCGAAGCTCATCAATTCGCTGCCTTTCAGAGAAATCGCAGGCAGCAGAGCTACGGCAGGCATCACTAAGATAGAAAGGCACGCCACCTGCGGCAATACTTCTCGGAGAATAGGATAAGTCATGAAAAGCTGACGAGAAGTCACGCCCACACTCTCTTCTCTCTGCTCACTCGTAGTGCGGTTCGGTATTTTGACAACTGCCATCACGGCGATCATCGGGATGAAGCAGATCGCATTCATCGCGAAACACCAGGTAGCAGAAAAACTTTCAATAATGAAAACCGCCACCATCGGTGCAATCGATCGCGCCACATTCATCACTAAAGACTGCCGAGCCACAGCTTGAGAAACCGTCTCACCGGTCTCTACCAGCATCGAGTGCATAGACGGACCGTCAATAGAAGTCACAATGCCGAAAATCAATGCCAGCACAGCTAAGTTGTACGGATTGAGGTAGCCGAAAAAAGACAGGAACGCTGTAAGTGCCGCGATGACACAGCCAATTGTCTGTGTAATTAAAAGAATATGGTGGCGATGGAAACGATCCGCCATGGAACCCGCTACCGGCGCCAAAGGCAAAGAAGGCAGCGCAGATAGTAGAGCAATAGCGCTCAGCCAGAGCGGGGAATGCGTTTGAGTCCACACAACCCACGACAACGCCATACCGTGAACAAATCGTCCGAGCGTGGAAAAGCTGTAAGCTCCCCAAAAATATCGTCTCGCGGCTATCAGTGGTGTCATGGTGTCCTCTTGTTATTACGAGGTCATTGTAATTTGCCATTCGAATGAAGTGTGAATAGTCAGGCTCCGAAGCGAGCTCGTCTTCCGCGGCGAAGTCGATGTGTTGAAGAACTTGAGGTTTAAAAGTAAAGTAGTCTGACTCATCGAACTCGTTTGAAAAGCCGGAACAACACACTTAAGATGCCCGCAGAAAAAGTCGAAATCCTCACAGATAACGGCACGACAGTGAAAGCAATCGCTCCGGTCATCATCTCTGCCAGCCGTTCAACGGACATCCCAGCTTACTTTCCGAAGTGGTTCGCAACACGATTCAACGGCGGCCGAGGCTACGTGAAGTGGTTCAATCCGTTCAACCAGAAACCGGTCTTTGTTTCTTTTGAAAAAACCAAAGTCATCGTTTTTTGGACCAAGAATCCGAAGCCTTTGATTCCGTATCTTCCGCAACTTGATGCCGCCGGTGTTCATTACTATTTTCATTTCACTCTGAATGACTATCAGCAGGAAAATCTTGAGCCGAACGTACCGTCACTAGAAAGCAGGATTCAAACCTTCAAGGAGCTCGCTTCCTTACTCGGTCCGGAAAGAATCGTCTGGCGTTTTGATCCAGTGCTATTTACTAAAACGCTCACGCCAAGAGAGCTCGCAACGAGGATTTTCAAGATCAGCAAAAAACTCAAAGGCTGTACTAACCGACTGGTGTTTAGTTTCATCGACATCAAGGTCTACAAAAAGGTTCAGAGAAATCTACTCAAGTACTCTGAGCACTTTGCCTCTCAATACGATTCAACCTCTATCTGTGAGGCTGAACCGTCAGCAGAACAAATCGAAGAGTTCACCGGATACCTTTCGAAGATTCGCGCTTACTGGAAAGAGCGCGGATGGAACTTGGAGATCTGCGCTTGCGCAGAAAAATTCGATCTGTCTCACCACGGAATACTTCCGAGCAAGTGCATCGATGCTGAACTGATGCTCAAAGTTTTCGGCGAAAATCCCGAGCTCACAGACTATCTCACAAAGGCTCCGGCCAGAACTCCGTTTGAGCTTGATCACTTAGATCTGTTCAACGCAAATCGGGTTGAAATGAAAAAGATCGTCACGATCAAAAAAGATCCGGGACAGCGAGAAGAATGCGGGTGCGTTAAAAGCAAGGACATCGGAATGTACAACACGTGTCTCCACGGCTGTGTCTACTGCTATGCAAATACGTCTCCGGAATCAACTCTCAAAAATTTTGAACGGAGAAAGAACCATCCTTTGGCCGAAAGTATCTTCATTCCAGATTTTCCTGAAGCCTAAGTGCAGAAAAGCCGCCCGAAGGCGGCTTTCTTACTAGTCCTTAGTACTGACTAAGGATTATTTTTTGCCAAGGTTGTGATCTTTAACGGCGCTTTCAGCAGCGATACGGCCGGAGTTAACTGCGAAACCAATTGTGGAGCCTGCCATTAGCAAGTCATAAGAGTCACCGTACATACCGCCGACATCGGAACCGGCTGCGTAGAGGTTCGGGATAGCCTTGTCTTTATCTGTGACAACCTGCAGACGGTCGTTAACCTTAATACCGCCCAGAGTTCCCAGAGAGGACGCTACACTCTTGATGGCGTAGTATGGGCCCTGTTTGACCGGGAAGATGTACTGCGGATCCTTAGCAAACAGAGCGTCATGGCGCTGTTCGGCAGCCTTGTTGTATTGTTCAACACTGGCTTTCAGGACGGCAGGATCCATACCTGTCTTTTTGGCGAGTTCGTCAAGCGTATTAGCTTTAACAGCCCAGCCTGCCTGTTCTGCTGCCGGCCATTCTTTTTCGAAGTTAGTCAGTTTTGCTCCGATCGGAACCATAACGCCGACACCTTGGACAATACCGTCGTGCTTCATAGAGTCAAGGTTCTTGTTGTCATAGACAACCCACATCTGACCGCCGATTCTTTCAAGAGCATTACCGGCAGCGGGCCAGTCGCCCATAATGGTTTCGTCGCAGAAACGTTCGCCGTTCGGAGTCAGCCAAAGATGAGGCTGTTTGGCAGTAGCAGAAACATGGTTCGTTGTGGAAACTGCACGGGGGCCCGGACGATAGGACTGCTGAACTTCTAAGCCTTCTTTACCGCCGCCGGCAGACCAAGCCATCTGGATACCGACACCGTTCTTACCGGTCTGGGCAATACCGTCAGTGTTCGGGAAGCGTGTGTACTTCTTCATCATTTCGGGATTGTCAGCAAAACCGCCGGTAGCGATAATCACGGCTTTAGCGTGGATGTTGAGCGTATTGCCGTCTTTATCTTTAGCAACAACGCCGACAACTTTGCCGTCTTTGCCGAAAATCAGTTTTTCAGCAGGAGTGTTCAGGAGAACCTGCATGCCGTATTCGTCTTTGCCCTTCTTCTGAAGGGCGTTAATCCAGCCAGCGCCGCGGCCCTGATAAATATGCCATGTGTAGAGGCCGCCCGGATAGTTGGTGGTCAGTTTTTCGAACTTAACTCCGTGTTTCTGCATCCATTCGACTGTATCGGCAGATTTATCGACGAAGGCACGAACCAGACGGGCATTGCTGCGCCAGTGACCATAGTTCATGATCTTCTTGAAAGCTTCGTCTTTGGTAAGAGGAATGTAGTAGTCGCGCTGCATCTTGGAACCTACAGCGAAAATACCTTCGGAGAAGTTACCCGTTCCACCGACCATGCCTTTCTTTTCAAGGCCGATGACTTTAGCGCCCTGTTCGGCTGCGGCGAATGCGGCGGCGGTACCGGCGGCACCCTGACCGACCACGACGACGTCTGTTGTGATGTCTTTTTCAGCTGCATAAGGAAGAGAAGAGAATGCAGCAAGCACTGCAACAGCAATCAGCTTTTTCATGTTTGTTTTCTCCGTGTTTTGAGTGTAGTGCCGCTATTTGCGGCGGTGTGTTTTTTGTTATCAAGTCCGTCTGAATCGTGGTTTAAGGCGGTCTTGTTAAGTGTTATTGTGCGGTAATTACACCTCGGCTGTCAGTATCATCCGATACACAAAAAATTCCTGAAATGTATCTCGTGATACATTTTCAGGAGTATTCCTAAGTTAAGTCAGCTGATTATTTTCGATTTTCGTACTTGTCGTCCGCTATACAGTTCGACTGAAGTCTGCGGCCATATGTCGTCTTCCATTCATCGAACTTCGTTCCGCGGGGAAGAATCTCGAAATCATCGGTTGGCTGAGTCACCCTCTCTGCATGAATTTGTTCGGGTGATAACGCCGAATAAAACACACGGATTTCCGGCTGTCCGTTAACGGACCATTTCTCAAAGGTCAGATAACCGCCCGGCGTATTTTCGTTCTGATCTCTTCCGGGAAGTTTCCAGTTCAAATCAAAAATTTCGCCGAGGTTAGCCAAGTTCGTGTCATGCCCGATAAGATAGGTGTATTTAGGACCGTGATCGAGGCTCTCAATAATCTTGTTCGCTAAAGCCGAACCTTTGTAACGAGCAACTTCCATGTCTCGATTAAGCGCAGAAAATACAGCAACGCGTATCGGCATGAGATGCAGAATTCCGTTCCAATCCAATTGGTCCCAAGCGACCTTCTTTTCAGGATTTTGGCCCCACTCCAAAGCAAAGATCTCGGTAATGCTCGAGCAATCGTACGGTGCTCCCTTAAAGCCAACTTTATATTTACTGACCTTTGCGCGCATCGGCCCGGTAAACTCATGTCCCGTTAGTTTCGAGATCTCAGCCATTTGAGCCGCAAACTTTTCGTTGATCCCGACAACTTTTTGAGTGAGTTTTTCTTCGAGCTCTTTGGGATAGTCAATTCGACAGACTTTCGCCTTCAGCGGAGAAAAAATCGCTGAATGTTCGGAACTCGTGACCTTAACTTTATAACCACAGGTCGGATAGAGGCCCTCATTTAAAGCCTCGGCTGTTTTGCGTGTTCGTTCATCAACGTCTGCAATGATTTGAACGTCTTCCGGCTTCGGACAGACCCCGTAGGTAAAAGGAGCGCGACTGCGATTGAGTTTCCACGTGGCTTTGACAAGATAAAAACCGCGAGATGTGAGCAATCCAGGAGCAACGGGCCAAGCCGACCACTTCTTATCCGACCAACCGTGCAGTTTTTCTGCAGATTGAGTCGGAGAACGCACACCGTGGCGTGAGACTACAACGACATTGAGAAGCTCTTCTGTATGGGGAATCGCTTGCAAAACGTCGGAGGGAGTTTCTGCATGCGCATTGGATAAAAGAACCGCAGCAGAAAGTAGACATAAAGAACCGCAGATTTTTGCTTTCATTCGGATTCTCAAAGTTGAGTCTTGATTATCCGAATATATAGGTTGCCAGGCCGAGGAAGATTAAGAAACCGCCTGAATCGGTAATAAATGTCAGGAGTACCGATCCGCCCATGGCCGGATCTCGGCCGAGTTTCTTAAGCGTAATCGGAACGAGGATAGCCACAATCGCGCCCATGAGCATATTCAGCATCATGGCCAAGAACATGGTAAAGCCGAGCTTCATGCCGTCCGGAGAGTCGTAGTAGAGCCCCCAGGTAAAGAGACCGGCAATAATGCCCCAAATAAAACCATTGACCAAAGCCACCAAGACTTCTTTTTTGACCACGTCGCTTTGGTTGGCTTCGGTAATCTGACCGGTAGCAAGGGAACGGACCAGCAGTGTCAGTGTCTGGTTGCCGGAGTTGCCAGCAATACCCGCGACAATCGGCATTAAGGCTGCCAATGCAACAACCTTTTCAATCGTTCCGTCGAATGCGGAAATTACGCGGGAAGCAAAGAAGGCCGTAAAGAGGTTCACACCGAGCCAGACCCAGCGGGCTTTCGCAGATGACCAAACCGAATCGAAAATATCCTGATCGTCATCCAAACCGACCGCACCGTAAGCCTCTTCATCGCTTTCTTCACGGATCACGTCCACCACTTCGTTCACGGTAAGACGTCCGACCAAACGTCCTGCCTCGTCAACAACCGGTGCGCTCACCAAGTCGTAACGTTCGAAGGCCTGTGCTGCGTCACTGACATCTTCCAGCGGAGACAGTCGTAAAACCTCCGTGAGCATGACGTCTTTAACGGCATCCTCCGGATAATGCGTCAGAATACGGTCAACAGGCAGCGTACCCATGAGACGTTCTTCTCGGTCAATCACAAATACCTGGTCGGTATGGTCGGGGAGTTTCTTTAAGCGGCGAAGATAACGAAGCACGATATCGAGCGTGACTTCCTGACGGATCGATACGATTTCGAAGTCCATACGGGCACCGACCGTATCTTCCGGATAGCTCATGGCCGCGCGCAGCTGAGCTCTTTCTTCGTGCGACAGACCTTCCTGAACTTCGGCCACAACGTCCGGCGGCAAGTCTTCGACTAAGTCGGCGATTTCGTCGGTGTCCAAGCTTTCGACAGCGTCCACCAACTCATCGCGGTTCATGGCGTCAATCAAGGTTTCTCGAACACCTTCATTGACTTCAACCAAAATTTCGCCGTCGCGTCCGGAGCGCACGCAGTCCCAAACGATGAGACGTTCATCGAGCGGAAGGGCTTCCAGAATGTAGGCGATATCGGCAGGGTGCAGTTCCGACAGAGTATCGCGAAGCTCTTTTTTGATCTCTTCGCCGACCTTTAGATCTTTGCGGTCAGCCGCATCTTCCCCTTCGTCAAGCAGCTGCTGCACAAGCGCCAGCCCCCGGGCTGCTGCCTCAGGGTCTCTTACTGCGACGTCATAATCAGGGTCGTGAAGCTGAGAAGAAGGATTGTTTGCGCTCAAGGTTTCACCTGTCGGGTTGCGCCCTTATTTTGCGCTTTTATCCAGAGTTTCGCGAAGTTTTGCGTAAACGTCTTGGGTACCCGGACGATGGCCCATCCAAATTTCGTAGGAATCGGCCGCCTGTTCAACCAGCATCCCGAGACCGTCGGAAGCGTGTCTTGCGCCGCCCTGTTTAGCCAGTTCCATGAACGGTGTGGGCTTAGCGGCGTAGACCAAGTCGTAGGCGAGTTCGCATCCGTCAAATGCGAACGGAGAAACCAAAGGAGCTTTATTCTGCAGGCTTGTCGGCGTGGCATTCACAATCAGGTCATAAGACTCGGAACCGGTCTCATCATAAAGGATGCTCTGAATCCCAAACTCGTCGCAGAGTTCCTGAGCACGAGCAACAGAACGGTTAGCCACGGTCACAGACTTGGGCATGCGTTCCATCAGGGCCGGGAGAATACCGCGAACACCACCGCCGGCGCCGAGGATAAGAATCTTTTTGTGTTCTACAAAGAACTTCAGACGCTCTTCCAAATCACGAATGAAACCCGTGCCGTCTGTGTTTTCACCGAGAATCTTGTTGTTTTGGAAAGTAAGCGTATTCACGGCACGTGACTGGCGAGCCTGAGAAGAACACTTTGTAGAACAGCGGAAAGCGTCTAACTTGAAAGGAATCGTGACATTGAGTCCGTGATAGCCCTCGTCGATCATTTCGCCGATGGCGCTCTCAAATTCGCCGAGCGGGATTTCAACTTTATCGTAGGAAATCTCGTCGCCGAACTGCTTGGCAAACATTAAATGGATTTCCGGAGAGAGACTATGTCCGATGGGATTACCCATAACTCCTAATTTGGTAACCTGCTTCATATTGATGAATCCTTTCAAGATTTCTTTTCTAAATCTTACCTCATGTCTTTACGGGATAGAAGAGAGGTTTTCTATCCATCACGGCAGCCCTTCGTTCCCAGGCTCAACCCCTTCAATCTGAGGCTCTTCCGGAGGCACAGCTTCCGGCGTCCCGACTTCAACTTCGATCTCTTCCTCTTCTAAATCTTCCTCATGGCTTTCGTTCAGCACTTTAATAAGACTGCATTCCATGACTAAAGACAGATAGTCGAGATTCAAAACCTTCATCAGGACGCTCTGACCGCGCGGAAGCTCAGGCAATCCGGGGACGCGCTGAGCCATCGGCAGGCCTTCAATCCTTACGAGGTCGCCCTTAACCACCGTAGCTTTGAGTTCGTTAATGCCTTCCTGTTCAATCCACCGCATCGACCAGTAGCGATCCATACGGGACTGGAAGTCGTTGAAAGCCGAGTAGTTGGAATCAAAAGTAGAAATGATCGAGAAGAGCTCGGAGTCATTATTGCGATACGGGGCTTTTTCGCCTTTAAGGGTCGCAATAATCTGACGCTGGTTGACCATGTCAACGTAACGGCGTAGTGGAGAAGTCGACCAAGCGTAATAAGGAACACCGATACCGTCATGCGGCCCCGGAACGCTTGTCATCTTGACGCGCCCCATTCGCTGGGAACGATAGATACCGGCCACATCTCTTTCTTCCAGCCATCCGCCCCAGGTCGAGTTCGCAAAAATCATCATTTCGGCCACGAGCAGATCCAGCGGATCTCCTCTTCGGCGTCCCTTCAATTCGATTTCCGCATTCTCGTCTTCGCCCTTCAGGCTGAAGTACCAGTCAATGCGTCCGACGGGTTCGGGTCTGCCGCGAACTTCTTCGCGATCTTTCAGAAGTTTCTTGGCGAACTTCCAAAGCCAAATGAGCTCGGGGCCATAAGGAACAGGAAGGTTGCCCTCTTGAATAGCTTCTTCCGTCACCTTATCGGCGATCAGGTCATAACGCAGATTCTTTTCGATTTTGATGCGTTCGAGGCGAGTATCAGTGGAGAGAACGGCAAGCGTTTCGTTATCGACAACGGCGTAAAGAGAAACGACAGGACAGATCAGTCCTTCGTCTAAAGAGAAGGCTGCTACCCAATCTTTCGGCAGCATCGTGGTCTTAAGTCCCGGTGCATAGACGGTCGACATTCTTTCCCGAGCGACCAAGTCGATGTCCGACCCAGGTTCAATGCCCAGGCCCGGTGCGGAAATATGAATACCAACGCGCGTTTTTCCGTCTTCCAACGGCGTTACCGACAAGGCATCATCAATTTCCGTGGTTTCCGAGTCGTCAATAGAGAATGCAACGGCATCTGATAAGGGAAGCTCGTCATGTGCTTCGCGATGAGGCTTGGAGAGGTTTTCGGGAAAATTCTTTCCTTTCGGAAAGTTAATCATGAAGAAGCTTTCGACGTGCCAGCGCCAAGCATTCGGAATCGCACCGACATCGAGCAGCAAACGCAGCGGCATACAGCTGAGTTTGTCGCTCGCTTCATTCAGAGCCTTCCACTCAATGGAGTTCTTATCGGGACGAACCAAAAGCTCAATAGCCTTATTGGCAATTTCGGCTGGGACCTTATGTTCTTCGATGAGCATCTGAACATAAGCGTCCTTCTGCTCTTCCAGCTTTTTCTTTCGTTCAATCGCGGCAAGAGCCAGCTTCAGTGTCTCGGCCGGTGCCTTACGGTATTTGCCGCGGCCTTTTCGATAGAAATAAACCGGATTGGAATGCAGACGAAGAATCGTCGCCGCCTGCTGAATTGGGGTAATGCTGTCTCCGAAATACTCTGCCGCGATGGTTTTGAAATCGAACTCGTCATCCGGTGCAAATTCCCAGAGGATTTCCAGATCGATTTCTTCAGACTCCTGCTGGGCTCGAGCTAAAAATTCAGCCGGTGACGGACTGTTGTACGTCACGAAGATGTGAGAGCGCTTAACTTTTATTCTTTTTCCTGTCGGTAGTTCAACTTGGCAGGCCGAATCGGTGCCGGACATTTCTGTTCCGACTTTGAATGCTCCGTCTTCTTCAAAAAATAAATTCATTGCGTCCTTTCGTATTGACGTTATGACTGACTGGTATTACCTGTTCTCGGTAGAGTTTAAGCCTATCGTTTAAGGCTCAAACAAGAATTCTTAGGCGCCTATGGCCGGTTACCCGCCTTGGGAACAGGCGCCGCGATGATTTCTTCGCTAAAACGGCTATTCAGCAATAAAACTCATGATCTCTTCGACATGAGGCGCAAAGTCCGTAATTCTATGATCTCCGTCAGGAATCTTCACAATCTTTGTATCTTTTAGAAAATCCAAAGTTTGCTGCGGATCTAAGACTTCGTCCTTCAAG
>ERZ773227.1309-NODE-1309-length-17852-cov-2.723942_pt1 | contig 17852 bp, 15 predicted proteins | sample MGYA00580525_ERZ773227 | MGnify/ENA primary metagenome ERZ773227 (study PRJEB29015, sample SAMEA2737782) | human gut metagenome | biome: human gut; feature: human-associated habitat; material: faeces | place: China | collected 2012 ... | reverse complement strand
GTGGTACAAACAACCGGCAGTCCTGCCGGGAAATGTGTCGCCAGTGCGGCTTGTGGTGTGATATGTCCGAGGACGGTGCCAGGCATTTGCACATCAAACAGCATATGACGGGGGATATTAAACTTATCCATTACCGCAGCATCTTCGCTCCATGCCCAGCTCTTATAATCCACCGGCCACTGACCAAAATAGTTGGCGATATTGTCTTTAAACTCGCCGGTTAAGCGATGTGTCAGATAACCCGAAAAAGAGGTGACATAGGCCACGTCAGGATTAGTGTGTTCGTAAGGGCGTGTAACGCGTGCATCCTGCCAGCTAATCAACGGCGCGGCTGGCGTACCATCGGCTTTCAATAACGCACGGCAGCAACGGATGGATCCCAGACCAATACCGACAATATCTTCTTTATTCCCGGCAAACTGACTCATCAAATCGTGACCGGCAAAACATAATGATGCCCATAAATCGTCGTCAGGATGTTCTGCGGTATCGGCATCTGGCGTGTGCATCGGCTGCAATAAGCCTTTGCCTTCGCAAACCACATTACCTTCCAGATCGTACATCACCACTTTTGTGCTCTGACTTCCGCCATCAATCCCTATGATGTATTTTTTCGACATGATTTTTCTCCTGTAATTTTCCTGGCTTACTTGCTGCTAGCCATTGCGGGGGCGCTATCAGCAGTACGAATTTTTTGGAACAGCAAAAAGGTAAAGATGATCACCATGCCAAGCGCCGCCATGCCCATTAGCCACATGTTGCGGTAGGCTTCTGCAGCGGGCAGGGTGTCTTGCCAGTAGCCGATAATCGGTTAAACGAAGACATCCGGCAGGAATCCAATCACCGAACAAATACCTACCGTGGTGCCCATAATGTAAGACGGTGTTCTCGCTTCGCCAGGGCAGGCCCAATACAGCCCGCGTGAGGCGTAACAGGTGAATCCCAGTAATAAAATCAAGCCAATCCCCATCGCGACCGATTGCGGGTTAGAGTTCGTGACGAGCAGGGCTGTCAACGCCAGCAAACCGATGATGGAAAGGATTTGGACCACGCGGGTAGGGGATTTCACTTTACTGTAGGTGGTGATAATGCCGCCAAGTGGGCCGCACAGCGCGCGGAATATTTTGTTGATCACAATCCCCATGTAGCTCGCCGCCACCAACGACATGCCGTACATTTCGGTCAGATAGTTGGTGGAGTAACTCAGAATGGCGTAGATGGTGAAGACACCAAAAATCACCATGCTGCAATACCAGGTGGTGCTGATGCGCAAAACGGCCAGGATGTCGCTAAGCTGGAATGACTGTTTTTCTTCGTTATTGGCACTGCGCAGATTGTTGTTATCGCTAACAAAAAACCAACACAAAATGCCCAGCAGAATGTAAACCACACTATAGATAATAATGACCGTTTTCAGGCTGGCGCTGTCATCCGGTGCAAAGCGAGAAAAGACCCACATGGTAAACACCGCCAGCGACATTACACCGACGCCGCGCAGCCCTTCCATCCAGCCCATAATTTTCCCTTGCTCGCTATGATCGCCCAGCAACGATGCGGCTTTAATCGACACCGACCACAGCATTAAAATCGTCGTTATCGCAAAGGCGACCTGAATACAGAGCATTACCCACAGCGGTGGATATGTTGCCATTAACAGACCCAGTAATCCGGTAATGATCATCGCGGAAGTAATCATTTTGCGATGTGAAAATTTATCGGCAATAACGCCGCTAGGGGCATAGAAAATAATGGCCGCAATACCAAAGGTACTCATTATTAAACCTATCTCGGTATTGCTGAATCCCATAAATTTTGCCATGGGAATTTGATAAATATAACGTAAATAAGCCAGGTCGAAACTAACGCCGCCGCTAAAACTAATTATCGCGAGGGCTATCCAACGGCGATATGAGTTGTGTTGCATATCGTATTCCCATTTGTAATAGACAAAAAAAGAGAAAAGTAAGCCGCCCTTTCAGGTGGATTACTTTTCTCAGGTCTCTAGTAATTGCAATAAGAAATAACATGGAAAGCAGAGGTGTTGTGTGAGAGTAATCACGCTTCTGCTTTTTTAAATTATTTGACAATACGAACATCACACTGTGATTACGATCACATTAGCAGTTATGCCCTTATGCTAAAAATTATCTCCAGTTACCAGAGATAATGAGAAAGGTAACTTCCCTCTCGCGGGGGAAGTTACCTTTCTTTTTTTTTGCCTTACGGAAATTGGAGCTAACTATGTCAATCGAATCTCTCAATGCGTTCTCAATGGATTTTTTCTCCCTGAAAGGTAAAACAGCAATTGTTACCGGCGGGAATAGCGGTTTAGGCCAGGCATTTGCCATGGCGTTGGCCAAAGCTGGCGCAAATGTCTTTATTCCTAGTTTCGTCAAAGATAACGGCGAAACAAAGGAAATGATTGAAAAACAGGGTGTCGAAGTTGATTTTATGCAGGTGGATATCACCGCAGAAGGCGCGCCGCAGAAGATTATCGCTGCCTGCTGTGAGCGCTTCGGTACCGTCGATATTCTGGTTAACAATGCCGGTATTTGTAAGCTGAATAAGGTGCTGGACTTTGGTCGTGCCGACTGGGACCCGATGATTGATGTGAACCTGACCGCCGCATTCGAGTTAAGCTATGAAGCTGCAAAAATTATGATCCCGCAGAAAAGCGGTAAAATCATTAATATCTGTTCATTGTTCTCTTACTTAGGTGGTCAATGGTCACCTGCTTATTCTGCCACTAAACATGCTCTTGCCGGATTCACCAAAGCCTATTGCGATGAATTAGGCCAATATAATATTCAGGTGAATGGTATTGCTCCTGGTTATTATGCAACCGATATTACGCTGGCGACCCGTAGTAATCCAGAAACTAACCAGCGCGTTCTTGATCATATTCCGGCAAACCGTTGGGGCGATACTCAGGATTTAATGGGCGCAGCCGTATTCCTCGCAAGTCCGGCATCGAATTATGTCAACGGACATTTATTAGTGGTTGATGGCGGTTATTTAGTGCGCTAATTCATAACGGTGGTTTCTGTTTTCTCTTATTAATAACTATTCCATTTTTATTATCAGGAAGGAATTACTATGTCTTTATCTCGCGTAGCGATTGTCGACCAGCTAAAGGAAATTGTTGGTGCAGATCGCGTAATTACCGATGAAACAGTATTAAAGAAGAACAGTATTGACCGTTTTCGTAAATTTCCGGATATTCATGGCATTTATACTTTGCCAATTCCGGCAGCGGTCGTAAAACTCGGTTCCACAGAACAAGTATCCCGTGTGCTGAATTTTATGAATGCGCACAAAATTAACGGTGTGCCACGTACCGGTGCTTCCGCCACCGAAGGTGGGCTGGAAACCGTTGTGGAAAACTCGGTGGTGCTCGACGGCTCCGCCATGAATCAAATCATTAATATTGATATTGAGAATATGCAGGCCACGGCGCAATGTGGCGTTCCGCTGGAGGTGCTGGAAAACGCGTTGCGTGAAAAAGGTTACACCACGGGGCATTCTCCGCAGTCAAAGCCGCTGGCGCAGATGGGCGGCCTGGTAGCAACCCGCAGTATCGGGCAGTTCTCCACACTCTACGGCGCAATCGAAGATATGGTCGTTGGTCTGGAAGCGGTGCTGGCAGATGGCACCGTCACACGCATTAAAAACGTGCCACGTCGCGCGGCTGGCCCGGACATTCGTCATATCATCATCGGCAACGAAGGTGCACTGTGCTATATCACTGAAGTCACAGTGAAAATCTTCAAATTTACGCCGGAAAACAATCTCTTCTATGGCTATGTGCTGGAAGACATGAAAACCGGCTTCAACATCCTGCGTGAAATCATGGTGGAAGGGTATCGTCCGTCGATTGCTCGTTTGTATGATGCTGAAGATGGCACCCAACACTTCACCCATTTTGCCGACGGCAAATGCGTGCTGATCTTTATGGCTGAAGGTAACCCTCGCATTGCGAAGGCGACGGGTGAAGGGATTGCTGAAATCGTGGCGCGCTACCCGCAGTGCCAGCGCGTGGACAGCAAGCTGATCGAAACCTGGTTTAACAACCTGAACTGGGGACCGGATAAAGTAGCTGCCGAACGTGTGCAGATCCTCAAAACCGGCAACATGGGCTTTACCACTGAAGTGTCCGGCTGCTGGAGCTGCATTCACGAAATCTACGAAAGCGTTATTAACCGTATTCGTACCGAGTTCCCGCACGCCGACGACATCACCATGCTGGGCGGTCACTCCTCTCATAGCTATCAGAACGGCACCAACATGTACTTCGTCTACGACTACAACGTCGTTGACTGTAAGCCGGAAGAGGAAATCGACAAATACCACAATCCGCTCAACAAAATCATCTGCGAAGAAACCATTCGTCTCGGCGGTTCGATGGTGCACCACCACGGTATCGGTAAACATCGCGTTCACTGGAGCAAACTGGAACACGGCAGCGCGTGGGCGTTGCTGGAAGGGCTGAAAAAGCAGTTCGATCCTAATGGCATTATGAACACGGGTACTATCTATCCGATTGAAAAATAATGTGTCAGGCAGCGTTCCGCGATGACGGGGCGTTGCCTTTTCGGCTTCTCAGGCGAGAAGCCGTTCTTATTACCGGACAATGAAGGGGTAAAGATGAACACTTCACCGGTGCGAATGGATGATTTACCGCTTAACCGTTTTCACTGTCGAATTGCTGCGCTCACTTTCGGCGCACACCTGACCGACGGTTATGTTCTCGGCGTCATTGGTTACGCCATTATTCAGCTTACGCCCGCCATGCAACTGACGCCGTTTATGGCGGGAATGATCGGCGGCTCGGCGTTACTTGGTTTGTTTCTTGGCAGCCTGGTTTTGGGGTGGATCTCCGACCATATCGGGCGGCAAAAAATCTTCACCTTCAGTTTTATGCTGATTACGCTCGCTTCGTTCTTGCAATTTTTTGCCACCACGCCAGAGCATCTTATTGGACTGCGCATTTTGATTGGCATTGGTCTGGGAGGCGATTACTCAGTCGGTCACACCTTGCTGGCTGAATTTTCCCCGCGCCGCCATCGCGGTATTTTGCTGGGCGCATTCAGTGTGGTGTGGACCGTAGGCTATGTGCTGGCAAGTATTGCCGGACATCACTTTATTTCCGAAAGCCCGGAGGCCTGGCGCTGGCTGCTGGCATCAGCGGCGTTACCAGCCTTGCTGATTACGCTGCTACGCTGGGGAACGCCAGAATCGCCACGCTGGCTACTGCGCCAGGGGCGTTTTGCAGAAGCTCACGCTATCGTTCATCGCTATTTTGGCCCGCATGTTTTACTGGGCGATGAAGTGGCAACGGCGACCCATAAACACATCAAAACCTTGTTCTCTTCGCGCTACTGGCGGCGCACGGCGTTTAACAGCGTCTTCTTTGTCTGCCTCGTAATCCCATGGTTTGTGATTTATACCTGGCTGCCAACTATCGCCCAAACTATTGGTCTGGAAGATGCGTTGACCGCTAGCCTGATGCTTAATGCGTTGTTAATTGTGGGCGCGCTGCTGGGATTAGTTCTGACGCACCTGCTGGCACATCGCAAATTTTTGCTGGGAAGTTTTTTGCTGCTGGCGGCAACGCTGGTCGTGATGGCCTGTTTGCCTTCCGGCAGTTCATTAACCCTGCTGCTTTTTGTTCTCTTCAGCACCACCATTTCGGCAGTCAGTAATCTGGTGGGCATTTTGCCTGCGGAAAGTTTTCCTACTGACATTCGCTCGCTGGGCGTCGGTTTTGCCACCGCCATGAGTCGACTTGGCGCGGCGGTAAGTACTGGCCTGCTGCCGTGGGTGCTGGCGCAGTGGGGAATGCAAGTCACCTTATTGCTCCTGGCGACAGTATTGTTGGTTGGTTTTGTTGTGACCTGGCTATGGGCACCAGAAACTAAAGCCCTCCCGCTGGTGGCGGCGGGAAATGTAGGAGGTGCGAATGAACATTCTGTTAGCGTTTAAAGCCGAGCCGGATGCCGGAATGCTGGCGGAAAAAGAGTGGCAGGCGGCGGCTCAGGGTAATAGCGGACCGGATGTTTCGCTACTGCGAAGTTTACTCGGTGCTGATGAACAGGCCGCTGCCGCGCTGCTGTTGGCGCAGAGAAAAAACGGTACGCCGATGTCTTTAACCGCGTTGAGCATGGGGGATGAACGGGCGTTGCACTGGCTGCGCTATCTCATGGCTCTTGGGTTTGAGGAAGCTGTAGTGCTGGAGACGGCGGCAGATCTGCGCTTTGCGTCGGAATTTGTCGCTCGCCATATTGCCGAATGGCAGCGTCAGAATCCGCTGGATCTGATAATTATCGGCTGCCAAAGCAGCGAAGGGCAGAATGGACAAACGCCATTTTTGCTGGCGGAAATGCTGGGCTGGCCCTGCTTCACCCAGGTGGAGCGTTTCACTCTCGACGCGCCGTTTATCACCCTCGAACAGCGTACTGAACATGGGTTGCGCTGTTGCCGGGTTCGCTTGCCTGCGGTGATTGCCGTGCGCCAGTGTGGTGAAGTGGCCTTGCCAGTACCGGGAATGCGCCAGCGAATGGCTGCGGGGAAAGCAGAAATTATCCGTAAAACTGTTGCTGCCGAATTGCCAGCGATGCAGTGTCTGCAACTGGCAAGAGCAGAGCAACGACGCGGAGCGACGCTGATTGATGGGCAAACGGTAGCAGAAAAAGCGCAAAAGCTATGGCAGAACTATTTACGCCAAAGGATGCAGCCATGAATATCGCAATTGTGACAATAAATCAGGAGAATGCCGCAATAGCAAGCTGGCTGGCGGCACAGGATTTCAGCGGTTGTACCCTGGCACACTGGCAGATTGAACCTCAGCCCGTAGTGGCGGAACAGGTGCTGGATGCGCTGGTGGAACAGTGGCAGCGAACGCCAGCGGACGTTGTTCTCTTTCCGCCGGGAACGTTTGGTGATGAACTGTCGACCCGGCTGGCCTGGCGTTTACATGGTGCAAGCATCTGCCAGGTGACTTCGTTAGATATTCCAACCGTAAGCGTGCGCAAATCCCACTGGGGAAATGCGCTAACGGCGACGCTGCAAACAGAAAAACGCCCGCTATGCCTTTCGCTGGCACGTCAGGCGGGAGCAGATAAAAACGCCACGTTGCCCTCTGGGATGCAGCAACTGAACATTGTCCCCGGCGCGCTTCCAGACTGGCTTATCAGCGTCGAAAACCTGAAAAATGTTACCCGTGACCCATTAACCGAGGCCAGACGTGTGCTGGTGGTGGGACAGGGCGGAGAGGCAGATAACCAGGAAATCGCTATGCTGGCAGAAAAGATGGGAGCCGAAGTGGGCTACAGTCGGGCACGAGTGATGAACGGTGGCGTTGATGCCGAAAAAGTGATTGGTATTTCCGGACATCTGCTGGCACCTGAGGTGTGTATTGTTGTTGGCGCTTCCGGCGCAGCAGCGTTAATGGCGGGCGTACGCAATAGCAAGTTTGTGGTGGCGATTAATCATGACGCCAGTGCAGCGGTATTTTCACAGGCAGATGTTGGCGTGGTTGATGACTGGAAAGTGGTGCTGGAGGCACTGGTGACAAACATTCACGCAGATTGCCAATAACGTGTTGCCGGATGATCCTGCCTACGGTTCTGGCCTGGGGACTTGTAGGCCTGATAAGACGCGTCAAGCGTCGCATCAGGCGCTGAATGTCGGATGTGGCGTGCGGCCTACAAATCAAAACAAATTCAACTTGTTACGATTATCCCGTCAAAGCAATTTTTTCGCTAACGTCCAGACCCCAGTATTCGTGGTGGAAAGCGCCACGACACCTGCGTTAATCGCATTACGCGCATCTTCTTCATCGCACACCAGCCCACCGGCAATCAGCGGTTGGCGGATTTTCTCCGTCACCCAGCCCAGCACTTTAGGCATGCAGCCTGGCAGGATCTCAATACAATCCGGATTCGATTGCGCAACTTGCTTATCAATGTTGTGAAACGAAATCGAATCAACAATAAACAGTCGATGAATACAGAAAAAACCTTCCGCTCTTGCTGCTTTCAGCATTGAGGCTTTGGTACTGATAATTCCGTCCGCCTCGGTTACCAGTTTCAAAAACTGAATCACCACTTCTTTATTTGACGCGCCTTCCAGCAAATCAACATGAATAAAAGCATATTTCCCGGCGTTCTTAATCTTTTTAACGATATTACTAATGGTGCAGATATTGCCGTACAACACGGAAATAAACTGGCATTCAGAGTCGATTGCCAGTTGCAGGCTGGCATTATCTTTAACGGCAGCAATCACCGGATTCTGGCGGAGCAGGTGTAAGAGGGGCATAAATTATCCTTATTATTTATCCAAAGCGGTAGGTGATGCCGAATCCGGAAGGCGGATAGCGCCACTGTTGTAGTGTTGATTCGTCGCACAGCAAACGGCAGGTGCCACACTCCAGGCAACTGCGATAGTCAATACGTAAGTTACCTTCCGGTGTGAGCGAAAAAAGACCTGCTGGACAGGCGTTAATCAACCGTTGTGCCGTCTGGCGCTCAACGGAGTCAGCCGGAACAATGTGCGGCGCATCGGCAGCGCGCCAGAGATTACGGGCTACAGACATCGCAGACTCCTGATAACATCGCCCGTCAGATGCCACAAGCCGTGACGACGTAAATGACGCCAGAGCAATTGGCGCAGCGGTGGAACAGGTTTATCACCCTGATCCCATAAATCGCGGGAAATATCCTGCATTAACCCAGGCCACACCCGATACCAGCCAGGGCGTTGCAAAAGCGCCGGAACATGCTGATAACGCTGTAGAACATCCCACAGCAGGCTGCGCTCTACGTTGTGATGATAAAGCGGAAACAGATTTTGCGGCTCGCGGTGCTGGCAGGCGCTTATCAGCGTTTGTGCCGCCGCCTGCGCGCCAGTTAGCGCCATATCCATACCGCGCACGGAAATTCCGGTATTGACGCAACTGCGCAACGCATCGCCCACCAGCAGCCAGCCGTTACCGGCGTATTGCACCGGCATACTGCGCAGGCCACCTTCTGGCACCAGATGCGCACCATACTCCAGTGATTCCGTGTTTTTGATAAGCGGGCGCACTGCCGGATGCGCTTTAAAGCGAGTCAGCAGCTCGCTTGCCGGAACACGACTTTGCGTAAGGGAGGAGAGCGGGCAAACAATCCCTAACGAGAGCGTTTGTTGATTAGTATAAAGAAATGCGCCGCCGGGTAAGTCATCACAGATTCCGCCGCTGAACAGCAACGCTGCGCCTTCGTTATTCTCCAGATGAAAACGTTCTTCAATAGCGGATGGTTCCAGCGTCAGCACTTCTTTGATCCCCAATGCCATCGCTTCGCCAGCAGGACGAGTCACTAACCCGTGGCGTTCCGCCAGGACGCTGTTGGCACCTTCTGCCAGCACCACATAACGGGCGCGAAGAATATCGTCACCACAAATGACACCACACACCCTGCCGTTTTCTTCATACAGTGCATCTACCGTCGCACCGGGGATGCATTCGACACCTTCTTTTTCGGCTTCGGCAACCAGCCACGGATCGAATCGTGCGCGTAATACACTCCAGGATTCACCGCCGGGCAGTAAGCTGGAAAACGTCGTTGCGCCATCTGGCGTTAACAGAGAAAGACTTTCGTGAGTGATGCGTCGTTCAAGAGGCGCGGTCAGGTGAAATTGCGGGAGGAGTTCCGCGAGCGCATGGGTGTATAGCCGCCCGCCGGAAAGATTTTTGCTGCCGGGAATCTCCGCTCGTTCCAGTAACAAAACGGATAAACCCGCTCGCGTGCAGCGTAACGCGCAAGCGGTGCCAGCAATACCGGCACCGATAATAATAATGTCGCAGTCGTCTTCCATGTCATGCCCCAGATATCCAGAACACAACACCCTAACATAGCGTTACTTAAGGGAAATTGACCGCCGACACACTCTTATCATTCGCCGCGATAGATACAACCTGCGGTGCAGGTTTCTTTTACCATCACCGCACTTAACAGCGGCACAACGGGTTTAACCTGATCCCAAATCCATTTTGCTAAAACTTCGCTGGTTGGGTTTTCCAGACCTGGAATATCATTGAGATAATGGTGATCGAGGCGCTCATAAGTTGGTTTAAACGCCGCTTTCAGTTCAGCGAAATCGATAATCCAGCCCGTATGCGGATCGACTTCCCCGGTAATTTCCAGTCGCACCATAAAGGAATGCCCGTGCAGGCGACCACATTTATGCCCTTGTGGGACGTGCGGCAAGCGGTGAGCGGCTTCGAAGGTGAAATCTTTAAATAACGTGGTGGACATCATAATTTCTCTACATGACGATAAAACCGCCGTAGAGTACCGGAAAGGCTGTTTTTTCGCATTATCTAAAACGACTTTGTTGCGCAAAATCGCTGATTTATCTTATTGATGGGCAATATTCATTTGTTTTTCATTGGGTTGGTTAATCTATTTTGTTGTTAAAGACTATTGCTAAAACAGGTTAGTCGATTTGGTTATTAGTTATCGCTATCCCGTCTTTAATCCACACCGTTTACCCCGTTAACCTTACCTTCTCTTCTGTTTTATGGGCGCTGACAGGGCGCAGAAACAGCTTTGCTTACTGGAACATAACGACGCATGACGACACAGGTCCCACCTTCCGCGTTGCTTCCGTTGAACCCGGAGCAACTGGCACGCCTTCAGGCGGCCACGACCGATTTAACTCCTACCCAGCTTGCCTGGGTTTCTGGCTATTTCTGGGGCGTGCTCAACCAGCAGCCTGCTGCGCTTGCAGCGACGCCAGCGCCAGCCGCAGAAATGCCGGGTATAACTATTATCTCCGCCTCGCAAACCGGCAATGCGCGCCGGGTTGCTGAAGCATTACGCGATGATTTATTAGCGGCAAAACTGAACGTTAAGCTGGTGAACGCGGGTGACTATAAATTCAAACAAATCGCCAGCGAAAAACTGCTTATCGTGGTGACGTCAACGCAAGGGGAAGGGGAACCGCCGGAAGAAGCCGTCGCGCTGCATAAGTTCCTGTTCTCCAAAAAAGCGCCAAAGCTGGAAAACACCGCGTTTGCCGTGTTTAGCCTCGGCGATAGCTCTTATGAATTTTTCTGCCAGTCCGGGAAAGATTTTGACAGTAAGCTGGCGGAACTGGGCGGTGAACGCCTGCTCGACCGTGTCGATGCCGACGTTGAATACCAGGCTGCTGCCAGCGAGTGGCGCGCCCGCGTGGTTGATGCGCTTAAATCGCGTGCGCCTGTCGCGGCACCTTCTCAATCCGTCGCTACTGGCACGGTAAATGAAATCCACACCAGCCCGTACAGCAAAGACGCGCCGCTGGTGGCTAGCCTCTCTGTTAACCAGAAAATTACCGGGCGTAACTCTGAAAAAGACGTTCGTCACATTGAAATTGACTTAGGTGACTCTGGCCTGCGTTACCAGCCGGGTGACGCGCTGGGCGTCTGGTATCAGAACGATCCGGCACTGGTGAAAGAACTTGTCGAACTGCTGTGGCTGAAAGGCGATGAACCTGTCACCGTCGAGGGCAAAACGTTGCCTCTGAACGAAGCGCTACAGTGGCACTTCGAACTGACCGTCAACACCGCCAACATTGTTGAGAACTATGCCACGCTTACCCGCAGCGAAACGCTGCTGCCGCTGGTGGGCGATAAAGCGAAGTTACAGCATTACGCCGCGACGACGCCGATTGTCGATATGGTGCGTTTCTCTCCGGCACAGCTGGATGCTGACGCGCTGGTCGGCCTGCTGCGTCCGCTGACCCCGCGCCTGTATTCCATCGCCTCCTCGCAGGCGGAAGTGGAAAACGAAGTCCACATCACCGTTGGCGTGGTGCGTTACGACATCGAAGGCCGCGCCCGTACGGGTGGAGCATCGGGCTTCCTGGCAGACCGCGTGGAAGAAGAGGGCGAAGTGCGCGTCTTTATCGAGCACAACGACAACTTCCGCCTGCCGGCGAACCCCGAAACGCCGGTGATTATGATTGGCCCGGGCACCGGTATTGCGCCATTCCGCGCCTTTATGCAGCAGCGTGCGGCAGACGACGCGCCGGGTAAAAACTGGCTGTTCTTCGGCAACCCGCACTTTACGGAAGATTTCCTCTACCAGGTTGAGTGGCAGCGCTACGTCAAAGAGGGCGTGCTGACCCGCATCGATCTGGCCTGGTCCCGCGATCAGAAAGAAAAAGTATACGTACAAGACAAACTGCGCGAACAGGGCGCAGAGCTGTGGCGCTGGATCAATGACGGTGCCCACATTTATGTCTGCGGCGACGCCAATCGCATGGCGAAAGACGTTGAGCAGACTTTGCTGGAAGTGATTGCCGAATTCGGCGGTATGGATGCCGAAGCGGCGGATGAATTTTTAAGTGAGCTGCGCGTTGAGCGCCGTTATCAGCGAGATGTCTACTAATGAGCGAAAAACATCCGGGGCCTTTAGTGGTCGAAGGTAAACTGAGCGATGCCGAGCGCATGAAGCTTGAGAGCAACTACCTGCGCGGCACCATTGCGGAAGATTTAAACGACGGTCTGACCGGCGGTTTTAAAGGCGATAACTTCCTGCTGATCCGTTTCCACGGCATGTACCAGCAGGACGATCGCGATATCCGCGCGGAGCGCGCCGCCCAGAAGCTGGAGCCGCGTCATGCGATGCTGCTCCGCTGCCGTCTGCCGGGCGGGGTGATCACCACCACCCAGTGGAAGGCGATCGATAAGTTTGCCGCTGAGAACACCATTTACGGCAGTATTCGCCTGACCAACCGGCAGACCTTTCAGTTCCACGGCATTCTGAAAAAGAACGTCAAGCCGGTGCATCAGATGCTGCACTCGGTGGGGCTGGACGCGCTGGCCACCGCCAACGATATGAACCGTAACGTGCTGTGCACCTCCAACCCCTACGAGTCGCAGCTGCACGCTGAGGCCTACGAGTGGGCGAAAAAGATCTCCGAGCATCTGCTGCCGCGTACCCGCGCTTATGCCGAGATCTGGCTGGATCAGAAAAAGGTCGCCACTACCGACGAAGAGCCGATCCTCGGCCAGACCTATCTGCCGCGTAAGTTTAAAACCACGGTGGTGATCCCGCCGCAGAACGATATCGATCTGCACGCCAACGACATGAACTTCGTGGCGATCGCCGAAAACGGCAAGCTGGTGGGCTTTAACCTGCTGGTGGGCGGCGGTCTCTCTATCGAACATGGTAACAAAAAAACCTACGCCCGCACGGCGAGCGAATTCGGTTATCTGCCGCTGGAGCATACTCTGGCGGTGGCGGAAGCGGTTGTGACCACCCAGCGCGACTGGGGCAACCGTACCGACCGTAAGAATGCGAAAACCAAGTACACCCTTGAGCGCGTCGGTGTCGAAACCTTCAAAGCGGAAGTGGAGCGCCGGGCAGGCATTAAGTTTGAGCCGATCCGCCCGTACGAATTTACCGGCCGCGGCGATCGCATCGGCTGGGTGAAGGGGATTGATGATAAGTGGCACCTGACGCTGTTTATTGAAAACGGCCGCATTCTCGATTATCCGGGTCGTCCGCTGAAGACTGGCCTGCTGGAGATTGCTAAGGTCCATCAAGGCGAATTCCGCATCACCGCTAACCAGAACCTGATTGTCGCCAGCGTACCGGAAGATCAGAAGGCGCGGATCGAGAAGCTCGCGCGGGATCATGGTCTGATGAATGCCGTCACCCCGCAGCGCGAAAACTCGATGGCCTGCGTCTCCTTCCCGACCTGTCCGCTGGCGATGGCGGAAGCCGAGCGTTTCCTGCCGTCGTTTATCGACAAGGTGGAAGGGGTGATGAGCAAGCACGGCGTGAGCGATGAGCATATCGTCACCCGCGTCACCGGCTGCCCGAACGGCTGCGGCCGCGCGATGCTGGCGGAAGTGGGACTGGTGGGCAAAGCGCCGGGCCGCTATAACCTGCACATCGGCGGTAACCGCAACGGCACCCGCATCCCGCGGATGTACCGGGAGAATATTACCGAGTCGGAAATTCTCGACTCGCTAGACGAACTGGTAGGGCGCTGGGCGAAAGAGCGCGAAGCGGGTGAAGGCTTCGGCGACTTTACGGTGCGTGCGGGCATCATTCGCCCGGTGCTCGACCCAGCCCGCGATTTCTGGGAATAACATCCTGGTGCCCGGTGGCGCGTAGCGATCCGGGCCAGCGAAACCCGTAGGCCGGACGAACGCAGTGTCGTCCGGCAAAACAGGCAAACGAGGTTCATATGTCCGTACTCGATCTAAACGCGCTTAATGCATTGCCGAAAGTGGAACGCATTCTGGCACTCGCGGAAACCAACGCCCAACTGGAAAAGCTTGACGCCGAAGGGCGTGTGGCGTGGGCGCTGGAAAATCTGCCGGGAAACTATGTGCTGTCGTCGAGCTTTGGCATTCAGGCGGCAGTCAGTTTGCATCTGGTGAATCAGATCCGCCCGGATATTCCGGTGATCCTCACCGATACCGGCTACCTGTTCCCGGAAACCTATCAGTTTATTGACGAGCTGACGGACAAGCTCAAGCTGAACCTGAAGGTCTACCGCGCGGCTGAAAGCGCAGCCTGGCAGGAGGCGCGCTACGGCAAGCTGTGGGAGCAGGGCGTTGAGGGCATTGAGAAATACAATGAGATCAACAAGGTTGAGCCGATGAACCGGGCGCTGAAAGAGCTCAACGCGCAGACGTGGTTTGCCGGTCTGCGCCGCGAGCAGTCGGGCAGCCGGGCTACGCTTCCGGTGCTGGCGGTCCAGCGCGGGGTGTTCAAGGTGCTACCGATTATCGACTGGGATAACCGCACGGTGTATCAGTACCTGCAGAAGCACGGGCTGAAGTACCATCCGCTGTGGGATCAGGGCTATCTCTCGGTAGGCGATACCCACACCACCCGCAAATGGGAGCCGGGCATGGCAGAAGAAGAGACCCGGTTCTTCGGGCTTAAACGCGAGTGCGGATTGCACGAGGGTTAAGCTGTTAGCTCTTCCTCTGAGTGATAATTCAAAAAGAACACGCGGGCGATACCGCGCGTTCTTTTGTGCGTATTAGCTTTTCTTCTCCACCTTCGCCAGCTCTTTCACCAGCGGCAGCATGACTTTCACTACCTCGCGTCCGCGGTGTTCGATGCGCCCGGGCAGCGCGTGGTCGATATACTGCTGATTATCCAGCTGGACGTCATGCCAACTGGTTCCCTGCGGGAAACTGGCCGATTTGCTCCGCTGCTGATAGCCATCTTTTTTGCCGAGTGACCAGTTAGTCGCCTCGACCGACAGCACCGGGATCCCGGCGTTGTCGAAGACGCTGGCGTCATTGCAGCAGCTGGTGCCTTTCGGATAAGCCGGATTGAGTCCCGGGTTGGTGTAGGCGGCGATGCCCTTGCTGCGAGCGATAGCCAGCGCGCGGTCGCGGGTCAGCTTGCGCACCGAGGCCGGCGTGCTGCGGCCGCTGTTGAAGTAAAGCTTATCGCCCACCACCAGATTATCGAGATTGATCACCAGCAGGGTATTTTTCTTTTCCGCTTCGCTCATCCGCTGCAGCAGGTTTTGCGCGCCGAGACGGCCTTCCTCTTCACCGCTGGTGGCGATAAAGCGGATGCCATAGCGGGTAGGGACGTTCTTTAAATGCTCCGCCAGCTCCAGCAATACGCCAAGTCCCATCGCGTTGTCGTCGATGCCCTGCAGCGTCAGGCCGCCGAGGTTGTTCTCCACGTCTTTATCGCTCTGCGGCGCATAGGTGTCGAGGTGTGCCATGATAATAATCTGCTGGCGCACTTTACCTTCATGGGCGGCGATCACCGTACTGCCGGTGGCGTTATGCCAGTTCTTGCGCTGATTGCTGTCGGTATAGATATAGCGGGTATTGAAGCTTCGCACGTCGCTCTGATACCCCATCAGGGCGAACTGCTGGCGCAGATAGTCAGCTGAGAGCATTTCCGGCGGCGTTCCGGTCATTCGTCCCGGGAAGACGGTGGCGATATGGCGGGCCTGGCTACTGGCGGTGTCGCCCAGCGCGCTGAATGCGGGGGCGGCGGCAAAAACAAAACCGGTGCCGAGCGCCAGCGGAAGCAGACGGCGGCACAACGCGGAAAACATAAGGGGTCCTTACACGAACAAGACAATTTGACGGCTACAGTATGAAACTGTGACCGCGGTTAAACAATTTCAATTGCTCTTAAATAGCGGAAAAATAGCGCGTTAAGCACTTTTTGATATTTGTATTTCCGCTGCGTTATTCCTTTGTGTCACAACTCATTCCATTTCGTAATTTCATTTGCTCTAAGGCGCACCCTATAGTCGCAGTATCGCTGAATGTAAGAGAGTTGTTGCACCGTGGATTACTTGCCCCTTTTTGCCGAACTGAAACAAAGGCCCGTGCTGGTGATCGGCGGCGGCGAGATTGCTGAACGTAAGATCAAGTTCCTGCTGCGCGCCCAGGCGCAGGTGCAGGTGGTCGCTGAAACGCTGTCACCGGCGCTGGCCGATCTGGCTGCGCGCCAGGCACTCAGCTGGCGGGCGACGGAATTCAGCGACTCGCTGGTGGATGATGTCTTTCTGGTGATTGCGGCCACCGAGGATGAGGTGCTTAACCAGCGGGTATTTGCGGCAGCTAACGCGCGCTACCGGTTGGTCAACGTGGTGGATAACCAGGCGCTGTGCTCGTTTGTTTTCCCTTCTATCGTCGACCGTTCGCCGCTGCTGGTGGCGATCTCCTCCAGCGGTAAAGCGCCGGTACTGTCGCGCATTCTGCGTGAAAAAATCGAAGCGCTGCTGCCGACGAATCTCGGTCGGCTGGCGGAATCAGCAAGCTACTGGCGCAACCATCTGAAAACCCGCCTGACGACTACCGAAGCGCGTCGCCGCTTCTGGGAGCGCGTCTTTACCGGCCGCTTCGCCAGCCTGATGGTGGCGGGCAACTCTGCGGAGGCGGAAAAAGCGCTGCAGGATGAGCTCGACAAACCCGAACGCGAGACGGGAGAAATTATTCTGGTCGGCGCCGGGCCGGGCGATGCCGGGCTGCTGACCCTTCGCGGTCTGCAGGCGATCCAGCAGGCGGACGTGGTTTTCCACGATCATCTGGTGACTCAGCCGGTTCTCGAGCTGGTGCGCCGCGATGCCGAGCTGATCTGCGTTGGCAAACGCGCCGGCGAGCATTCGGTGCCGCAGCATGAAACCAATCAGCTGCTGGTGGAGGCGGCGAAGGCGGGGAAAACCGTCGTGCGCCTGAAGGGCGGCGATCCGTTTATTTTTGGCCGCGGCGCAGAAGAGCTGCAGGCTGCCGCCGAGGCGGGGATCCCGTTCCAGGTGGTGCCGGGCGTCACCGCCGCCGCCGGAGCGACAGCCTACGCCGGTATTCCGCTGACCCATCGCGATTATGCGCAAAGCGCCGTCTTTGTCACCGGCCACTATAAGCCGGACAGCGCCCCCTTCGACTGGTCGCTGCTGGCGAAGAGCCAACAGACGCTGGCGATCTACATGGGCACCATGAAGGCAGCGGAAATCAGCGCGCAGCTGATCGCCCACGGTCGCGACAGCGACACGCCGGTGGCGGTAATTTCCCGTGGCACCCGTGACGATCAGCAGACGATAACCGGCACATTGCAACAACTCGAACACCTGGCGAAAGACGCCCCGATGCCCGCCCTGCTGGTGGTAGGCGAAGTGGTGCAGCTGCATCAGCAGCTCGCCTGGTTTCAACATACATCATCCGCCGAGGGGTTTAACGCTTCGGTGGTCAATCTGGCTTAAGGAACGGTTATGGACCAAAAACGACTCACTCACCTGCGGCAACTGGAGGCGGAAAGCATCCATATTATTCGTGAGGTGGCCGCCGAATTTTCTAACCCGGTAATGATGTACTCCATCGG
>ERZ773227.1283-NODE-1283-length-18169-cov-32.739980_pt1 | contig 18169 bp, 15 predicted proteins | sample MGYA00580525_ERZ773227 | MGnify/ENA primary metagenome ERZ773227 (study PRJEB29015, sample SAMEA2737782) | human gut metagenome | biome: human gut; feature: human-associated habitat; material: faeces | place: China | collected 2012 ... | reverse complement strand
CTTCTGAGAATTTCGTGAGTGACGAGGTGATGAACGCTATGGGTTCTTACCTTACCAACAAGTATGCAGAGGGTCTGCCAGGCAAGCGCTACTATGGTGGATGCCAGGTGGTGGATATCGTAGAGAACCTTGCCATCGAACGCGTGAAGAAAGTCTTTGGTGCTGAGTATGCCAACGTGCAGCCTCACTCTGGTGCTCAGGCTAACGCTGCTGTATTGCTCGCCGTACTGAAACCGGGTGATACTTTTATGGGATTGAACCTCGATCACGGCGGTCACCTTTCTCATGGCAGCCACGTCAATACTTCTGGCATTCTCTACAATCCTATCGGCTACAACCTGAACAAGGAGACGGGTCGTGTGGATTACGACGAGATGGAGAAGCTGGCTCTGGAACACAAGCCTAAGCTGATTATCGGTGGCGGTAGTGCTTACAGCCGTGAGTGGGATTATGCCCGCATGCGCAAGATTGCCGATGAGGTGGGTGCCCTCCTCATGATTGATATGGCTCACCCTGCTGGTCTGATTGCTGCCGGTCTGCTCGACAACCCATTGAAGTACGCTCACATCGTTACTTCTACTACTCACAAGACTCTCCGTGGTCCTCGTGGCGGTATCATTCTGATGGGTAAGGATTTTGACAACCCATGGGGATTGACTACCAAGAAGGGCGAGGTTAAGAAGATGAGTATGCTCTTGAATTCTGCCGTATTCCCTGGTCAGCAGGGCGGTCCGCTGGAGCACGTCATCGCTGCCAAGGCTGTTGCCTTCAATGAGAACCTGCAGCCATCCTGGAAGGAGTATGCCATGCAGGTGAAGAAGAACGCAGCCGTTCTTGCTGACGATCTGATGGGTCGTGGCTTCGGCATCGTAAGTGGTGGTACAGACAACCACTCTATGCTCGTTGACCTCCGAAGCAAATATCCAGACCTCACTGGTAAAGTAGCTGAGAATGCGCTTGTTGCAGCAGACATCACTGTAAACAAGAACATGGTTCCATTCGACAGTCGTTCTGCCTTCCAGACTTCAGGTATCCGCCTGGGCACAGCTGCCATGACAACCCGTGGCGCCAAGGAGGATATGATGCATCTCATCGCAGAGCTCATCGAGGAAGTATTGAATTCACCTGAGGATGAGAAGGTCATCGCCCGCGTTCGCGAAAAGGTAAACGAGACTATGAAGGATTATCCTCTCTTCGCTTACTAAGCAAAGGAAAAAGACTGGATTTTTATCTAAGCAAAGGAAAAATCGATTCAATTTATATATACAAAAAAAGACTGCGGGTATCAAGTTCGCAGTCTTTTTTAATTCCGTATCATATTTTATTTTTTAGTTTCAAATCATATTTTAAACTTCATCATCAAAAACAAGAAAACATTGTTATGAGAAAATTAAAAAGCCTCCTGCTGATGGCATTGGCATTGCTTCCAGCAAGCAAGACTCTTGCACAGACCAACGCACAGATTCTTTATGATTTCGGTACCGACCGCAAGTATGTAACCCTGACCTTGGAGATGTTCAAGCAGGACAAATGGGGAAGCACCTACTTCTTCGTTGACCACGACTTCAACTATGACAAGATGGACCCTAACAGTCCAAACGTAGCACAGGGCGGCACCTATACCGAGATTTCACGTGCCTTGAACTTCTGGCAGAACAGCAGTATGAAAAACTGGAGCCTGCACGTAGAGTACAATGGCGGTATCACCAAGAACTACCCTATCAACAATGCCTGGCTCTTCGGTGTGGAGTATCTGATTCACGATGCTAGCTACAAGAACACCCTGAATCTGGATGTTCTCTACAAGACCATCCGCAAGACCGACCAGAATGTTCCGATGCAGTTGACAGCCGTATGGACCTGCAACGACCTTTTCGGAGTAAAGGGACTGAAGTTTGACGGCTTCGCTGATTTCTGGTGGGAAACCCACGGAACCGTAGATGGCGACGGCAAGGCTAAGACCCGCCACACGGTATTCATCACCGAGCCACAGCTGTGGTACAAGGTAGGTCAGCACTTCGGCTGCGAGAACCTGAGCCTGGGTGGTGAGGTTGAGATTACCAATAACTTCGGCAGCACCGATGGAGCAAAGGTTCGCCCTTGCCTGGGTGTAAAATGGGACTTCTAAAGCTCCGAAAATATAGGCAAGAGATTCTGAAAAAAGAGCGTCTCTTGCCCAAATCCAAGCAACTTTTGCACCCCGTTATATATTAATCATATATATATTAAAAAGAAAATATATAAAAGAAAAATATAACAAGTATGTAACGGGGTGCAAAAGTTGCTTTTTCTCAAAAATACTCCCGATTATCTGCCAACCTTCAGTCCTCCATCAGAAATGCTTCCCACTCCATCCTTATGACGGGTATATTTGCCGGCAACACCGCTCAGATGCACGCCGCCAACACCATCCAGATCAACATTCAGAACCTGGCAATCAACCTTGGCGCTTACCTTACCCACGCCATCATTGTTGATCTTCAGATTTCCGCCCTTGAAGAAATCGAGCGTAACGGAGCCTACACCCTCGTTATCCACCTTCAGGTCGCTCATCGCCACATTGCCAACCTTTACGGAGCCTACACCTTCGTTGTCAATCTTCATCACGTCGCCCTTGGCATGATCGATGCTGACGGAGCCTACCCCCTCGTTGGTAACATCCAGCTTGTTGGCAAGAATCTTATTGATACTGACAGAGCCTACGCCTTCATTATCGATTTCCAGGCGGTCGCTGTTGATAGACTTGGCATAGAAAGCCCCTACCCCTTCCTGGGTAATCTTCACCAGATCAGGACTGGTGATATAAATCTTCAATCTGTTTTTTTCAGAATTACAGCTGGCAGGCACCTTGAGTCTTCCCGTCAGACCGATCTTCACCTCGCCGTCTCGATACACCACCTTGATTTTCTCCTTGAGTTTCTGAACGAACTCAGCATCCTTGATGGCAGAGTAATCCAGTCGAACGCTGCATTCATCGCCGTCGTTCTGTGTATAATAGACACTGGCAACCATATCCACGTCGATAGCCTTGAAAGGCTTCTCTCTCAAATCATCCTGCGTAAACTCCAGGCTTCCTCTCATTTCAGAAGAGGTAGTAGAACCCATACTGCAGGAACAGATGCCCATAGAGGCAAGAAACAAAGTTGCCGAAGCAACCCAAATACTCATTGTTTTCATACTTTTTCGATTTTAAATTTCCTATATTCTGATGCTTAGACGCAAAAGAAACCCGAAAGGTTGCAAAAAAGCCCAAAAAGATTGCAAAAAGAGCCACAAATGCCTTGCAATAGAGCCTTACTTACCATCCAATTAAGCCTCAATTAAGGTTTACGTTAGGCTTAATTGAACGTTACGTAAGGCTCTTTTGGACAGCAAGTAAGGCTCTTTTGAAACAAGAAAAACATGCAAAGGAATGAAAATATATCCCCAAAAACTTGCAAGTTCAAGAAATAAATCGTATTTTTGCCACAGGAATTTTAAAAGCAATACACTATGACAGCATTAGAGTTACAATCAGAATACCAGTCACTCGTCAGCATAATAGCTAACGAAGACTACGAGACAATTAGCAAGGCAGTCAAAGCACTCAAGAAAATATTGTCTCCCAACAAAACAAAGGCTAAGAAAATAACCAAGGCAGACTTAGTTATAGACCCAAGAATTGCAGCTATGACCAAAGGCATTCATACGCCTGAGACATTCGACTACAAAAATGAATACTACAAGGACTATATAAAATAAGCTGATATGATACAGGTTTTCTTAGATACAAACGTGATAATTGATTATCTTGGAAACAGAACAGGGTTTTACGATGATGCAGCAATCATCATGAGCTTAGCTATCAACCAAAAGATAGAATTACACGCAGCAGCTTAAGAAACGTACCCTGATTTTAGACATTTTCACAACTCCGTTACCGCCAACAAAAGGTAACTCCATAGCACTCAGTACAAAAGATTTTCCACTTTAAGAATATTTAACCCGTAAATCTACTCTATTTGCAATAATTACAGTATATTTGCACCGTGAATTTGCAGATAGAAGAGTAATGGCTTAGCATTCGCACTTTGCAGTTGCCCTAACACCTGCTAAAAAAACATTTATTATTCGAACTGAACTTAAAAATAAGTGTCCGAACTGAACTTAAAAAGCGATTATTCGAACAGAACTTAAAAAATAAGTAAAAGTAAAGGTAATAATGAAACACAAGGTAATGATGAAGTAAAGATAATAAAGTCTAAAATAAAATTAAAACTATTAATAGATATGAAGGTAATCAATTCCAAGCTTGCTGCCATCGGTTTGGCGGCATTTGTTTTCGCATCATGTAGCGACAGCAACAGCGATCCTACTGGTGGCCCAGACTCTAAAGTGGATGTTGCAGAGACTATCACTGCAAATCTTACAAGCAGCTCTGCTGCAGAACTCAAAGCTCGCGTTTCAAACTACAAGAACACAACAGCTAATGCCAGAAAGTTCTTCTTCTCAAGAGCAACTCAGACAAGAGCATTTGCTTCTGCCGACAAAGTTACTATCCCTGCTGTTCCTAAGGATGCAAGACAGTGGAGCGGTGCAGAAGACATGACTCCAGGCAAGACATATTTGATCACCAGCAAGACTACACTCGACATGAGCGGTCACAAAGTAGCTGGTACTACCATCTTCGTAAAGGGTAGTTCAAAGTTGATTTTCGACAGTTCTATTGCAGGCTGTACCATTTACGTTGACGGCGGTGCCACATTGGAGTACAAGGGCAAAGGTGCCTTGGAAATTCCTGCTGACGCAACCATCATCAACGATGGCGGTTCTATCATTGCAGAAAACGATATTACCGTAGCTGGTAAGCTGTACGCTAAATATACAAATGAAAAGGGCGGTATCGGTTCTATCAACGCTTATGACAAGAACGACAAGAAGGCCATCATCACACCAAAGCACAACATCACATTCAAGAATGGTTCTGAGGCATACATCGGCGGTTCTATCCGCGCCGTTGAGCTGAACATCGAGGAAGGCGCAACCGTAAACGTAACCAAGCACATCATGAACGCTACAACAGTTAACGTAAATGGTGCCTTGCAGTTCGGCGGTTTCTTGAGAACAGAGACATTGAATGTTAAGGGCGAGATGATTGCCAGCGAGAAATCTGCCATCAAGGCTTCAAAGGTATTCAACGCAGAAGCAGGTTCACGCATCACAGCTGACTACATCAACGTTACCAACGATACCAAGGATGCAACTCTCAACCTGAAGGGCAACTGCCAGATTAATATCAACAACAAGAGCGACATCTACACCAACAATATCGTAACTGATAACGCAAGTGCTGGTCAGATTACCTTGAACGATGACAACGCCATCGCTGTTATCAAGGCTAAGAAATTCACCAACAATGGTGACAACCAGATTAAGGCTTTGGCAACATCTGGAAACAACGCAACCTTCCTTCTCCAGTTCACAGAGTGCTATACTGGTACAACTAAGGAGAATACTTTCGAGGATCTCGACATTGCAGCTTCTTACCTCGACTACGATAAGGCAACTAATGGTAAGGGTGTCAAGGAGAAAGCAGATGGCGCAGACTACAAGGCTTATGGCTTTGAGTGGGCAGGTGATCCTGCAACTATCATCGCAGCTCCAAAGCTTGACTTGGTTGCAGAAGACAAGAATAAAGACAATGACATGTCTGCTACTTGCATCCAGCCAGGAGTAAACGGCAAGTTCTATGTAGCTTACCATACAAACGGCAAGGCTTCTAATGGAGCTATCGAGGCTATCAGTCTGGCAAACAACACCTTGACTATAGATCAGAGTGTAGAATCAGACAATGCAACCAATGACTACAACCACATTCTGGTAGATGGCAACACCCTTTGGGTAGCTGGTAGCCAGAGTGGAAACAAGAGCCATGCTGATGAGGTAATAGGTGTAGGTCCTTTCATGGGACAGATTTCACTGAACGGCGATGGAACAATCGCTAACAAGATTCAGATTTCTGCCATCAACAGAAAGACCAAAGGTATGGATGCCAACTGTGTAGCTAACTTCAAGAATAACCACATCGTTGCTACAACAAATGGATTCACTATCTTCAATGCAAAGATGAACAAGTGGAACGAGGGTAGCACAGAGGGCAAGTATCTTGTTGCAGCAAACGGCAAGCTCTACGCATTGACAGTTGATGGCACACTGACAGCATATAACGACAATGAAATGCAGGACGTTGCAGCAACATATAATGTCGGTGCAATCTCTCCTAAGGGCAACAAGGCTGTGATTGCAGTAGATGAAGCCAAAGGTGAAATTTACGTCTGCAAGGGCGAGAATGGTATCTCAAAGATTGCTGCCGATGGTACAGTTAGCCAGTTCTTCGATTGCCCAACATTCAAGGCATCTAATAAAGCTGAGAACTTGGAAGCAGGAAAGGAATACGTGAAGGGTTGCGCTAATGGAGTTTACGTTACAGCTAACAACGTATTTGTAGCTTGCGGTTCATACGGTCTGGTTGTTCTCGACAAGAGCGGCAACGTAGTTTGCCACCGTAAGGCATACAACGGCAAGTCTGCCAACTTCGTAACAGTAGATAACAACAACAACATCTTCGTTGCATACGGTAAGAGCCGTGTACAGGTATTCAAGCTTACAGATACCAAGAAGTAATACGAATAAAAGAAATAATCCTTGCTCTCTCCCACTCCTCTGTGAGTGGGAGAGAACATTCACCTTATTAGAGCTAAGTTGACTGGCTGAAACAAGAAATACGTTCAACAAGAATGTTAACGATAAAAGTTAAGTAAACGAATATGAAAGCTATAAATATTAAACTTGCAACGTTCTCATTTGCTGCAATGCTCTTGGCATCTTGTAGCGATAGCGGAACACCCGGCAACGACTCGGTCATAGACCCTATCGGTAAAGCTGCTACTATCGTTGGTACAGACGTAACCGCAGAGTATGCAGACCAGCTGGCATCCAGAGTATGGAACTATAAAGGTGCATACGCTAATACAACTACAAAAACTAGAGCTCTGGTAACCAGAGCAGAGGCTACAGAGCCAGCCGTTCCTGCAGGAACTCCTAATCTTTCTTCCTTAGCAGATAAAAAAGGGGAAGAACATCCAGGAACCTATGTAGTACCAGCTGGTGAAACCCTCAAAGCAGATGGTTACAACATAAAAGGAATGACCATCTATGTGAAAGGTACACTAGATTTTAATAATGCCAACGGTTCTGATGCCACAATCAATGTATTGAGCGGTGGTAAACTGATTGCGAAAAATCACACTGAAGTATTTGGAGATACAAAGGTATCCAACTGGGGCAAAATCGAATTTCCAGCCAACCAAAAAGAATATCTCATCAAGAATACATTTTATCAGAATGCTGGGGATTTAAATATAAAAGGACACGATTTGAAAATGGTAGAAGGCTCTCAGCTCTATGTCCAAAACTCCCTCTTTGCTGATAAAGTTACTATGTCCCAAAAAGCCAATCTGTTTGTAACAGACAATGCGACCTTGACTGGAGCGTTCGAAATGTCAGACCAGTCATACGCCTGGGTAAACATCATGACAACTACCAGCGTGAAGATTCAAAATACAACAGAGCTCCATAGCGGTTGTTCCCTCAAGGTAGAAGGAGATGTTAACGCCACCTATGGCACAAATCTCTACGTCATGTATCTGAAGGCAAAGAACTACAGGCAAGATTCTGGTGCAAAACTCCACTTGCAAAACCAGAGTATGGTTGACATCGAAGGCAAATACATAAATCTGAACCAAGAACAAGGTTATGCAGACTTACAAGACAAGGATGGTGTAGCTGTGATCAAAGCAGATGCCTTCTACTACAATGCGCCTAACAAACAGGGTGATAGGAATCCGGGTGGAGCCAAGACGGTAGATTGCTCTGTTTTCTCCACATCAGGAGATAATGCCCATATCATCGTGGATGCAAATGCTGTCTATGGAAGTGAAGGAGCTACCACTCCGATTACAGATGACAATACAACTATTGTATGGAACAATGACGCCGATGTCCTCTTCAAGGATGATCCAGAAGCCAAGAACTACGTCATCAAGAAGACTGAGTGCAATCCTAACGGTTACAATGCAGACCAAGAGTCTGAAAAGGAGCCTGAAAAAGAGCCTACACTCAACTTGATTTCAAGTATCGACTATAATCACGACCATGACATCTCTGCAACTTGCGTACAGGTACACAATGGCAGATTGTATATGTCTTACCATACCCGTGACAAGAATCACGGTGGCTGTATTGAGGTATTCAGTCCTGTAGAAAACAACAAGATAACACTGGAGCAGTATCTCTGCGATGACCAGAAAGACCTCGACTTCAACCATCTGCTGGCAGTCAAGCTCAAGTCTGGCAAGCGCATGGTTTACTTACCGGGAAGTTCCAACAAGAAGGGTGCTATGCTCGCATACCTCCCTATCCAGGACAATCATCTGCTGGCAGACCAATCAAAGTCTATCACAACAACCATCAATGGCAAGGACACCGTGATCTACGAGAAGCCATTGCAGTTCATCCAGATGAATCCTGCAACAGCAGAATTTGCGAAAAAGGGTTATGATGAGAACTGCGTGGTCTATAACGACGAAACCAACCATCTGATCGTTGCAACCACCAAGGGCTATCTGGTTTACAATGCAGATACCTATAATGAGCTTGACAAGATCAACAAGCCAGGAAAGGTAAAGCACATAGCTATCGGTAATGGCAAGATCGTTACAGTTTATCTGGACAGAGCTGCAACCAACGAGACAGAGGCGATCCCTGCTACCGTGGAAATCTTCGACCAGAAGGCAGAAGACCTCAGCAACCCGATCAAGAGCTTCGCTATCAGCACCATTGAACCAAACAACGGTAAAAACGTGGTTCGTGTGGATGATAACAAGATTTACGTTTGCCGCGGTGCTGCCGGTATGTATGTTTACGATATGGAAGGCAATGAACTCTGGCACTACCAGATGCCTAGCCCTACTATCACAGAAGGCGAAAATGCCGGAAAGTATAAAGGTCATGCCAATGGCTGCTACGTAGGAAAGAAGTATGTATATATCGCATACGGCGGATTCGGACTTGTAGTTCTCGACAAGGAAACTCACAAGGTGGTTGCACACCGCAACCTTGCCCACTCTGCCAACTATGTAATAGAATATAATGGCTATATCTACGTAGCCTACGGACAGAGCAGACTGCAGGTATTCCAGCTCAAGAATGCCGATCCTGAGTTTTCTTACTAAATAAGGAATCTGATATATGTTTAATTCATAAGAAATAGATAAGAATTGTCATTGAGCAATATAATCAAAAGACACTAGTTGAATGCAGCTGCAACAGCTTGCGGCTGCATTCATAGTGTTTAAACTAAGAGAATGATGAAGCGAAAATTGATACTATACACTACAGCTGTTCTTCTGATGAATATCGGAGGAAGGGGTGTTATGGCTCAAAATCTGAAACAACAGGCAAAGAAGAAAGCATTCAGCCCGAAGATGCTCGTTTATGAAAATCTAAAAAATGAAAATGTACTCAAGCACTTCAAGAATCGCTTCGCACAACTCGATACCCTACTCAACCACCCTATATGGGTACAGTCGCCGGTCATCAACCTGGGACTCAACAGTCAGCACACGGCTGACATCAGAAACACTGACTCGCTCTACTGGTCTAAGACTGCCCACGAGCAACTGGCAATAGCAAGACACAACGGACTGGAAGTAACCGGACAGGTGTATGCCAGACCCGATGCCTACTTCGACGCCGACAACGACAACGAAGACCAGGTATCCAAATACAAGGTAAAGACCCAGGCAGAACTGGGATGGAACATCATCAACAGCAAGTTCTACCAGGGCAAGGAAAAGAAAGCCAAAGTAGCTTTGGCTAACGAACTCTCCAGGCTGCAAAGCAAGAAGAGAATGACTGCAGACATCTATGAAAAGGCAGCTGAAGAGCTGACCGAACAATATAACTTCTACATCGGTACCATCATCGCTCACCGACTGGACAACCTCGATATCATGAACGAGGCATACCAATACATGCTGGAGAAAGACCGAATCAGCAACGACAAAATGCTGAAGGTGATGAACGAGAAACTGGCAGCAGAATACGATATCTCCATTCTCTGCTCTGACCGCGACATCTCCAACAAGCCCATCTACCGCATGAAGCCAACCCGGATTGTGATAGATACAACGGCACTCTGGCGCCACATCGACGAGGAAAGCATCGATGCAAGAATCGTGATGGTAAAAGAACAGATTGCCGACAACGACAGCAAGTTGGCTAATTACTTATCGACGACAAGAATCACGCCTTTCGCCAGATGGTCATCCTACTGGCAAAGCAACAACAAGATAAGCAACAACGGTGATATCGGAGTGCGATTCACCATCCCGATCTACAACGAGAATCCACGCAAGCGCAAGGCTCTCGAAACAGAAAAGGAAATCATCAGAAGCAGCAGAAGCACCGATGTCAAGGAAATCAAGCAGTCGGTAGGCATCCTGCTGAAGAGAATAGAGAATTTGAACCAGGCCATCGCCACCGAGGCGTTCCATATAGAACAGACCGGCAAATACATCGATATGAGAAGATTTGCCTACAAGAACCAGAAGCAGGGGTACAACTACCTGATGAGAATGGACGAATATACGGGATTCCTCGAAAGCATGGAGAGAATGTATAAGCTGATGTTAAACCGCGGACTTGCCATCATCAATATCGAGAAGGCAGTCAGCATCTACGACAACAATACTATTTTCAGGGAAATAGAACTATGAATGAGTTTCAATATAATAGCACGCCGCAGGAACAGGCTATGTCTGACATGCTCAAGTCGCAGAGCCACCGACTGGCAAGACAGCAGATTATCTTCGCACTGATCTTCCTGCTCGTCATCGTACTGGCGGCATACTATATCGTCACAAGAATGATATGGGCCATCTACGACGGATACATCACCATCGATGAGAACCCGATTTCAGCAGTTGACGACATCTACATCCTCAAAGTCAACAAGGAGGTGGGAGAAGTAGTACACAAGGGTGATACCCTCTACTCCTACGTTCTGCTGGGAAACATCGTAAACCAGTATGACCCCAACATCCTGCCTTCGGCTGTAAAGGAAACGCACGACATGGAGGTACAGGCACAGCTGGCAAGGGAAGAAATCCCGGTGCTCCGTACACGACTGACTGAACTGAAAAAGCAGAAGGCTTCAGAGAGTTCGGATATCTATTACGGACTCACCGACAACACCAAGCGCAATGCCCTGGATGCAGAGATTGCCGAAGTGGAAGAAGAACTCAGAAAGCAGGCGAACAAGGTGGAAATCTACGCCAAGGCAAAGAACACCACCTATAACTTCATGGCTAGAAGAGGTGCAGCCACCAACAATGCGGATATGCCCTACTCCAGCAACACGAGCATCTACAGCCAGGGGCTAATACACTACTGCTGCGCTCCTGCCGATGCCTATATCACCAAGATCAATGTAAGCGACAGGACGCTGGTATTCAAGAGCAGTGAAGTCATGACCATCCAGCATACTGACTACGCTTCATGCCATCTGGGAGTAATCACCTACGTACCCAACGACAAGGTGAAATATATGGAGAGTCCTGACGATGCAGACATCATCATCAACAAGGATCTGGAGCTGAAAGCCAAGCTACAGATGGTGGGTCTGAGAGTAGAGGAAATACCGAAGCATCTGCAGAGTAACTTCTCGCATGATGCCAATGCAGTGGTTGCCGTGTTCACCCTGAACCCTAACCAGAGAGTTCCGGCATGGGTGATGAGCAACAAGCTGCCAGTGAGAGTGAGAATCAACAAGATCAGCGCTATGCTCGATCCTAAACCACTGCCGATGTACACCATCCCAGTGGATAAGAATCAAAATGTCGTAAGAAGTTCGAAGCTGATTTCGACCGACAAACCAAAATAAAGAACCAGAAGAAATGATTGGACTAAAAAGAAACAAACGTGGAGACATGGTGCTCACCATCGACAGCTATGTTGATATAGACTCAACACCAGATATCCAGTCCGACTACTTCGATTGCATATATATCAATACGAAGAGTGAGCGAACGTTCCAGGCCATCCTGTTTGGAGCCAGCCCTATCCTATCGTACAAATGCAGCTACAAGCCGATATTCGTCAACACGGCGGTATCGGGCAAGGGGCAGATCATCGAATTCCTCATCGATGCCTTTGCCAGCGATATGAGCAATGAGAAAGTATATGAGATCATTGACAAGATCAAGGCTGCCAAGGAGAAATATGGCATCAAGCAGGAGGTGGCACGCCCAACTCAGCCCAACGAGCTCTTCACCAACATTCTGAGGTTTCATCTCTCCAGAGACCAGAGAATTCTGTCTCACGTGCTTCTGGAGAAATCGTCATTGGGATACATCAATCCTATCTTCGAGCACTACCACAGCATGGGCCAGTTTCATCTTGCCGAGATGTTCGCCTACATGGATACGCTAGAGGAATATGGCGCACTGCGCAAGCACAAATACCTCATCAAGGAGCATCTCTGCCCAAAGTGCAACCACAGTCACCTGCTATACACGGAGTGCTGCCCGAAGTGCGGAAGTTCGAATCTGAAGATCCAGAACATTATCCACCACTTTTCCTGTGCCAACGTGGCTCCGGAAAGTGCATACAATGTGGGAGGAATGCTCATCTGTCCGAAGTGCCACAAGAGACTGAGACACATCGGTGTGGACTACGACCGACCAGCAGTGATCTATTCCTGCAACGACTGTGAGAACTCGTTTACCACTCCTATCACCAAAGCAACCTGCTGCTATTGTGAGAGTACCTACCCTGTCAATGCACTGGTTCCACGTGATGTAGAGGACTACGAGATTACTGTAGAAGGCATCCATGCGTTGACCCAGAGCGGACTGCTCTTCAGCAGCATGACCAATACTTACGATAACTATATGGAGTATAGTCTGCTGCAGAACCGTCTGCGCCGTCAGCTTTTGGATACCTACCGCGAAGAACAGGTATCAGTAATCGTAGGTAAGATCTGGATTCTCAGCCCGCAACAGGAGACCGTCAAGATCAAGGAATCGATGCAGGCAAAGTTCTGCCGCATCTTCCACAGTCACAAGGTATCGTACAATAACAATATCTTCTACGTTACCTATACGGGATATGACGAGAAGTCTGAGAATGAAGCGCAGAAGCACCTGAGCAAGGACATGTCGAAGGCTATCCGAAAGGTAAGCAACATGATAGAACCCGATGAGCTGATCTGCTGCGTACTCAATACCAAACATAAGGGAATGAGCGGACAATATGATGACTTCTTCGACAAAATGAATCTCATAGAGCTGACTCCAGACGACTACTGCGGATATTCGGAGAATCCGATAACAGATGAAGATACCGTGAAGCAGCAGGAAGAGCGACTCGACATAGCTCCGGAAGAAGACGAAACCGACAAGGTGCTGAAGAGAGTGAAACTCTATAAGGAACTGGTGGGAGCCCTCGTCGCCATCGCCGGAATCCTCGTCCTCATCGCCATCATGGCACTCACCGTACTGAGATAAGAGAAGAAAGGAAACTGAAGATATGTTTAGTATAGCAGATACAATCAACCGCTTCTGGGACTGGATTGGCACACTCTCGTTTTCGAGCATTGCCAACACCTATTGGTTCCTCTTCTTCATCGAGGTTCCAAGATACTACCTGCTGGAGTATCTGGTGATCTTCAACCGGTTGATGACCCGAAACAAGAGATACAAGGAAAAGGAGCTTGCCCGGTTCTATCTCTATAGAGAAAACCCGCTCATCAGCATCCTGGTGCCGGGTAAGAACGAAGGCAAGAATATCTATAAGATGGTGAAGTCGCTGAATGAACAGACTTACCGGCACTACGAAATCATCGTGGTGGATGACGGTAGCAACGACGACACCAAACTGATATGCACCGACCTCTACCGTGCGGGACTCATCACGCACTATCTGAGATTGGAGACCCGAGGCGGCAAGGCTGCAGCCACCAACTACGGAGCGAACATGGCACGGGGAAAATACATCGTAAGCCTCGACGCCGACTCATCGCTCGACCGTGACGCACTGGAGAATGTACTCCTGCCCTTCTACCTCGACAGTGAGGTGAAAGCCGTGGGAGGTTGCATCGAGGTGAGAAACTACAAGGAGACGATCTGTTCATCGCTCCAGGCTTTCGAATACCTGAAGCGAATACAGGTGGGCCGCTCCGTAACCAGTGCCCTGGGTATCTACCACATCATCTCGGGTGCCTTTGGCGCTTTCGAGCGCAAGACACTGAAGGAAGTGGGATACTGGGACATCGGTCCGGGACTCGACGGTGATATCACGCAGAAGATCCGCAAGGCAGGCTACAAGGTGAAATTCGCCGAAGATGCCATCTGCATGACCAATGTACCAACCAAATGGTACAAACTGTACCGTCAGCGCATCAGATGGTCGAGATCGCTCGTGAGATTCCGTCTGCGAAAGCATCTCGACATCCTGCTGCCTTCCAAGAACTGGAGCATCCTCAACTGGTTGTCGAATATGGAAAGCGTGGTGTTCGACTGCGTATTCAACTTCCTGTGGCTGGGATATATGATTCAGCTTGCCATCACCTTCAACACCCACATCGTGGATGTGCTGCTCTTGGGCTACTTCATCCGTGTATGCCTGTCGCAGCTGGCATTCATTCTGGTGCTGCTGGTAACAGAAAGAAAGAAAACCGCCTGGTTCCTCTATCGGTTCATGCCACTCATGTCGCCATACACAGGCTACTTCCTGCGATTTGCCCGACTGTCGGCACATCTTCAGGAGCTGTTCTTCCGCACCTCTTACAAGGATGAGTGGAACCCGAAGAAGACATCGCGCTACGCACAGCTGGAAGGAATCTAAGGTAAAAAAATAGTAGTAATAATAATAATTAAAACAATATAGATATATGACAAACAAACCTTACGAGTTTAAGGTTGGAGTGATAGGACTGGGCTACGTAGGTACCCCCCTAGCATGCTTATTCTCAAAGAAATACGATACATGGGGTTATGATAACAATGCGAAAAAGGTAAACAGACTTGCCCAGATGCAGATAAATCAGAACAAAATGCTATCGAAGGCCTTGGCTCAGGGACTAAAACTGACTAGCGACATAGAAATGCTCAGGAAGTGCAATGTGTATATCATTGCGGTTCCTACACCTGTCAACAAGTCGAACAAGCCAGACATCAGCTGCGTAAGATGTGCCACCCGCTCCGTAGGTGCCATCCTGAAAGAGGGCGATATCGTGGTATATGAATCGACTGTATATCCCGGGCTCACCGAGGAAGTATGCGCTCCACTGCTGGAGGCAACATCCGGCTTGAAGCTCAACCAGGATTTCTATGTAGGCTTCTCTCCGGAACGCATCAATCCGGGCGATACCGTACACACCATCGAGAACATCGTGAAGGTAACCAGCGGTTCTACCCCCGAAGCTGCCGAGATCATCGATTCGCTCTACGCTTCTGTGCTGACCCACGGAACCTTCAAGGCAAAGAGCATCAAGGTGGCAGAGGCTAGTAAGCTGATGGAAAACTGCCAGCGCGACGTTCAGATTGCCTTCTTCAATGAAATGCAGAAGATATACGACAAGATGGGCATCAGCATCCAGGACGTTACGGCTGCCGCAAGTACCAAATGGAACTTCGTGCCTGCTACCCCAGGACTGGTGGGCGGTCACTGCATCGCTGTAGATCCTTACTACCTCATCAACAAGGCACAGGAGGTGGATGTGGTTCCATCCCTCCTCTCTACGGCTCGCGAGGTGAATGAGCAGATGGCAATATGGATGGCAGGAAAGATCAAGAGTGCAAGCGAGGTTAGAAACTTCGTACCAGCTGAGACCAACGTTCTCATCCTGGGCTTCTCGTTCAAGCCAGACAGTGATGACATCCGTAACACCAAAGTAGCCGACCTGTATATCAATCTTCTGGGTACAGGATACAGAACCACCCTCTACGACCCACTGGTGGATACAGAAGAAGTAAAAGAAGAATATGAAATCAAGATTACCGACAACCCTTCCGTGCTCGATCAAAAGTATGAAATCGTAGTCATCGGTACCAATCATAAGATATTTAATAACCTAGACATGAATAAGATTCTCACCGATAAGGGTTTCGTGTGTGATATCTACGGAATCCATAAGGTAAAGGCTTAGGATTGTCGCAACGAGTTGCGAGAAATGAATAGTAAATGTAAAGTATTAGTAGTAGATGATATTCACGAGAATATTGAATTAGTTGCTGATATGCTGAAAGGCTTAGACGTTGAGATTCAGAAAGCGGACGGTGGAGCTAAAGCTATCGAACTGGTAGATAGCTTCCAGCCCAACATCATCCTGCTCGACCTGATGATGCCCCAGGTAAACGGCTGGGATGTCATCAAGTACGTCAGAGCCTCTTACGACAAATCGGAGATGGCAATCATTGTGGTTTCCCTGCTCAACAACAAGGACAACATCGACGACTGCTATGAGATGGGGGTAAATGACTATATCTGCAAGCCTATCATCAAGGCACAGCTGGTCAGCTCTGTAGAAACCCATAAAGAAAACATAGTTGAGCCTACCCCCAAGGCAAGCCCAACTATGGTAGCATTGCATAATAAGAATAATGATGATAAGGCAATCTTCGGAATGTAATTGCCCCTACTGCCTATCATAAGAAATACGCTCTGCCGGGTCTATAATGCTTTCTGCAATATAGATTCGGCATGAGCCACACGTTCTCTGCCAGGAGGTTCTATGCCATCTAGCGGATAAGGGATTCCCAGCTTCTCATATTTGTAGATGCCCATCGTATGATAAGGCAATACATCTATGCGCTGGATATTGCTGAGCGTAGAGAGGAAATCGCGCAATTCTTCCAGGTATTCATCCTTGTCGGTAATACCTGGAATAAGGACGTGACGTATCCATACCGGCTTGTGAATCTCACTGAGATAGCGGGCACAATCGAGTATGTTCTTATTGCTATGAAGCGTCAACTTACGATGCTCTTCATCATTGATATGCTTGATATCCAGAAGAACCGTATCTGTAACGGCCATCAGACGCTCGTATTTCTCAAAGAATTTTCCTTCTTTCTTAAATGGCTGCGCCGAGGTATCAAGACAGGTATTGATGCCACGCTGATGCGCTTTCTCGAACAGTTCGATGAGAAAGTCTATCTGCATCAGGGCTTCTCCACCGCTCACGGTAATACCGCCCTTGTCTCCCCAATAACTTTTGAATCGCTCTGCCTTGTCCAAAAGGTCATCAGCAGTCCATTCCTCTCCCACTCCCGTCTTCCACGAATCCGGGTTGTGGCAGAACTGACAGCGCATAGGACACCCCTGCAGGAAAATCAAAAATCGGATGCCTGGTCCATCAACAGAACCAAAGCTCTCTATACTGTGAACAAAACCTTTCATGCAGCTTTCTTCTCTTGGTAATTATCCCAAAGAATAAAAGCAAGCCCAGGAACGACTATAAGAGCTGTGACGACACCCAAAAAATCAACCAAATCCATAATTATTTATTTTTATTTTTAGACTTTATTATAAAATACATTCCTAATGCAACTATCAAGACCATAAAGAAAACGCCCCAAGCATACAACCTAGTTCTATCTATATTATCTTGCATAATTCCTGCAAAAATGACACCACCAAGAATGAGCTTGACAACATCAAAACAGAATTTGTAACCCTCTTCATAAAGGGCTTTCTTTTGTTCATTATTTAGTTTCATACTGCAAAGATAGTACATTTTTCAATACCAAGCTCTAATTTGCAGTTAAATAAGCTAAATTGCCCACTAAATATCCTCGGAAAGAAAATCTAGCGGGCAATCTATATATTACAAAGAGACAAGAGAATTCTTCACTCTTCTCTCTTCATTCTTCACTTCCTTAAAGTCTCTCGTGAGCCTGACGAGCGATTACGTCGAGCTGCTGCTCGCGTGTCAAGTCGATGAACTTAACTGCGTAACCACTTACACGGATGGTGAAGTTCTGGTACTCTTCCTTCTCTGGGTGCTCCATCGCATCCTTGAGCTTGTCGATACCGAATACGTTCACGTTCAGGTGGTGAGAACCCT
>ERZ773227.1258-NODE-1258-length-18501-cov-3.062940_pt1 | contig 18501 bp, 20 predicted proteins | sample MGYA00580525_ERZ773227 | MGnify/ENA primary metagenome ERZ773227 (study PRJEB29015, sample SAMEA2737782) | human gut metagenome | biome: human gut; feature: human-associated habitat; material: faeces | place: China | collected 2012 ... | reverse complement strand
CATGCTCGCATCCCACCCCGGCGTAGAAGATATCGCCGGCGTTTAGCATGATAACCTGCTCCTCACCGTCGACTTTCACATGCATCGCCACCTGACCATCCATCACGGCAAACACCTCCTGACCATCATTGATGTGCCAGATATAGGGTTGGTCGGTCCAGTGTAGACGCACGGTGGTGCCGGAAAAATTGGCAATATCCAGCGCGCCCCACGCGCGGTCGGCGGTGAAATCTTTACTGCTCCAGCTCTGCATGATGGTGTCCTGTGGTAAGGGTTATTTTTTCTGCCAGTTTGCCCAGGGATCCGCTTTCTCCACCGGCGCGTCATCATCAAGGGAGGCGAGATACATAGCCTCCACCTCTTTGCGCGCCCACGGCGTCCGGCGGAGAAATTTGAGGCTGGACTTAATGCTGGGATCGCTTTTAAAGCAGTTAATGTTGACCTGGCGGGCCATTTCCGCCCAACCATAGCGCGCCACCAGGGCATTGAGCAGCGCTTCCAGCGTCACGCCGTGCAGGGGATCTTTCGAGCTGTGCATTACGATACGTCCGTTCCGCATTAAAAAGTGCGCCTACCTTACTGGCTCTCACCGACGGGCGCAACAGACTTCATTACGCGCTTCGCGCCTATATCTATTTAACGCAAAAGCACTGAACCCCGCGCGGTCATAAATTAGAAAATAACGTTATTGGTTGCTTATTTGGCCTTGAGGCAAGCTGTGTTCAGCCCCGGACAGAGGAAATCACCATGCGCTGCTGTTGTGCCCGAACCCAGAACCTGAATCTACCCATAACTTATTACCCCGTTTTCGGAGAACACAATGAACGCGACCACCCTGCCGATTCTCGACCTGGCCCGCTACGCGGACCCCGCGGATAAAGCGGCCTTCCTGGCCGACCTGCGTCATGCCGCCCGCGACATCGGCTTCTTCTATTTGATCAACCACGGTGTCGACGACGCGCTTCAATATGAAGTTCAGCGCCAGTCCCAGCGCTTTTTTGCTCTCGATGAGGCGCAAAAACAGCAGGTGGCGATGATCCACTCCCCCCATTTTCGCGGCTATAACCGCGCGGCCTCTGAGCTGACGCGCGGCCAGCCTGACTGGCGAGAACAGTTTGATATCGGCGCCGAACGTCCGGCGCTGACCCTCAGCGACGACGCCCCGCGCTGGCAGCGCCTGCAGGGTCCGAATCTGTGGCCTGCCGCCCTGCCGTCGCTTAAACCGGTATTACTTCACTGGCAACAGCAAATGACCCAGGTGGGCATCCGCCTGCTGCGCGCCTTTGCCGAAGCCCTGCAGCTCCCGGAGAATGCTTTCGATCAGCTATACGGCGACAAACCCAACGAGCATATCAAACTGATCCGCTACCCCGGCCAGCAGGAGACCCAAAGCAGCCAGGGCGTCGGCGCCCATAAAGATTCGGGGTTTCTCAGCTTCCTGCTGCAGGACGAGCAGAAAGGACTGCAGGTAGAGGTCGCGCCTGGAGAATGGATCGACGCCGTGCCGCTGGCCGGCAGCTTTGTGGTCAATATTGGCGAACTGCTGGAGCTGGCGACCAACGGGTATTTGCGCGCTACCGTCCATCGCGTGGTGTCGCCGCCGGCGCAGCAGCAGCGCCTCTCCATCGCCTTCTTCCTCGGCGCCCAGCTTGACGCGGTGGTGCCGGTTTACACCCTGCCGCCCGAGCTGGCGCGTGAAGCGCGAGGGCCGGACAGCGACCCGCACAATCCGCTGCTGCGCGATGTCGGCTGGAATTATCTCAAGGGCCGTCTGCGTTCCCATCCGGACGTGGCGGAACGCTACTATCAGGACGTGTTTCGCGAACGCGCCGAGCAATTGATCGTTTAACCATAACTAAAAAGGAACACACCATGAAATATGCCGCTTTTAAACTGGCAGGGGTCGCACTGTCTCTTTCTCTGGTATGGACGTCTGCCCAGGCTGCCGCGCTGCGCGTCGCCGCGGACCCGGTTCCCCACGCGGAGATCCTCAACTACATCAAAAAAATCGATCCCAGCCTCGATCTGAAGGTGGTGGAGCTGACCAGCGGGGTCAACGCCAATGAACTGCTGGCCAGTGGCGATGTGGATGCCAACTACTTCCAGCATGTTCCCTATCTGAAGGATCAGGAAAAAGCGCTGGGTAAAACCTTTGCCGTCGCGGCCACCGTGCATATTGAGCCGCTGGGAATTTACTCGCATAAGCATAAAGATTTCTCATCACTGCCGGAAAACGCCACAGTGGCGGTGCCGAATAACACCACCAACCTGAGCCGGGCGCTGTTCCTGCTGCAGGCGCAGAAGCTTATTAAGCTGGACCCTAAATTTACCGACCCGGCCACCACCCTGGCGACGCCGAAGGATATTGTTGAGAACCCGAAACACCTGAAGATTCTGGAGATTGAATCGCCGCAGATCCCGCGCTCCCTCGACGATGTCGACCTGGCGGTGATTAACGGTAACTACGCGCTGGAAGCCGGCCTGGTGCCAGCGAAGGATGCCCTGGGGCTGGAAAGCGCCGAGCATAACCCGTACGCCAATATTCTGGTGACCACCCCAGCCCTGGCGAATGACCCGCGCATTAAGGCGCTGGCGAAAGATCTGACGTCACCGCAGGTGGCGGAGTTTATCCGTAAAACCTATAACGGCTCGGTGATCCCGGTGGCCCCTCAGTCATGATAACCATCGAAGGGCTGAGCAAAACCTACGCCGGAACCGGCCGACCGGCGCTGAACGATATCGCGTTGCAGATACCGAAAGGGGCAATATACGGCATTCTCGGGCGCAGTGGCGCCGGCAAAAGTACGCTCATCCGCTGTCTCAATTTACTGGAGCGGCCCACCTCGGGCCGCATTCTGGTGAACGGACAGGATATTACCCAGTTGAACAAGGCGGCGCTGCGGGATTATCGCCTGCGCACCGGGATGATTTTCCAGCACTTCAATCTGCTGCATGCCCGCACCGTCGCTGACAACGTCGCGGTGCCGCTGGAGATTGCCGGAGTGCCGAGGGCCGCTCGCGAGGCCCGGGTGCGCGAACTGCTGGAGCTGGTGGATCTCAGCGAAAAGGCCGCTGCTTTCCCGTCACAGCTTTCCGGCGGGCAAAAGCAGCGCGTCGGCATCGCCCGGGCGCTGGCCGCCCGGCCGGAAGTGCTGCTGTGCGATGAGGCGACCAGTGCGCTGGATCCCGAGACCACCGCCTCGGTGCTGGCCCTGCTGGCGGATATTAACCAGCGCCTCAATCTGACCATTGTGCTGATTACGCACCAGCTGGAGGTGGTGAAAACCATCTGTGACCACGCGGCGCTGCTGGAACAGGGCGAGATTGTCGAAAGCGGTAAACTCGCCGACCTGCTGGTGACCCCATGGTCGCGGCTGCGCCAGTCGCTGCTGCACGACCCGCAGGCTGAACAGGAATTTCTTACCCGCCACGGCGTTCAGGGGAGGCCATTATGCGGAGTAGCATGAGCTGGGAAGATTTGTGGCCGTTATTACTCGACGGCACGCTGGATACGTTTTATATGGTGGGCCTGGCGGCCCTGTTTACCGTGCTGATCGGGCTGCCCACCGGCGTGCTGTTATTTATTTCCCGCGCCAACGGGCTGGCGCCGATGCCGAAACTGAACGCGCTGTTAGGCGCGGTGATCAACATCGGCAGGTCGCTGCCGTTTATCGTGCTGCTGATCGCCCTGATCCCCTTTACCCGCCTGATCGTCGGCACCACGCTGGGCAGCACCGCCGCCATCGTGCCGGTGACCATCGGCGCCTTTCCGTTCTTTGCCCGTCTGACGGAAAACGCGCTCGACGAGGTGGACTACGGGAGAATTGAAGCCATTCTGTCGATGGGCGGCAACGTCTGGCACGTGATTTTTAAATCCCTGCTGCCGGAAGCCCTGCCAACGCTGCTGGCCGGGATCACGCTGACCATCGTGATGCTGATTGGTTTCTCCTCCATGGCCGGTGTGATCGGCGGCGGTGGACTCGGCGACCTCGCCATCCGCTACGGCTATCAGCGGTTTAATAATGAAGTCATGTTTGGCACAGTGCTGATCCTGGTGGCGATGGTCCAGGGGGTGCAAATGGCCGGCGATCGGCTGGTGCGTAGCCTGGCCCACCGCCGCTAGCCGTCAGTCATTAGTTCCAGCCGCTCTCTGCCGCCAGCTGGCGGACCAGAGTGGCGGCGTCACACTCGCGGATCAACCCCACCCCCTGCCCGGCCCAGTGGGCGCCATACTCATGGACACCCTGGGCTTTCGCGGCGGCGGCCAGTGCTTTGCCGATATCATACGCCAGCGGATAATCCGGCACGGCGCTCGCCGGATAGCCTTCCCCCAGCGCACAGAAGGCATTCGCCAGACAGCGTGCCGGACGCCCGGATATCGCGGAGGTCAGCACCGTACGCCCGTCAAGGCTGTTGTGGATCGCCGCGTGATAGCCGGCGTCGGCGGCCGATTCCGGACACAGTAAAAACGCCGTACCGAGCTGTACGCCCTGCGCCCCCAACTGCATCACGCTGGCGATCCCCGCTCCGTCCATGATGCCCCCGGCGGCCACCACCGGGATGGTTAGTCGACGCCGCAGAAGTTGCACCAGGGTGAAGGTGCTCAGCTGCGCGTCAGGCGCCTGCGGAGCAAAGATCCCCCGGTGCCCACCCGCCTCATAGCCCTGAGCGACCACTACGTCGATCCCCTGCTGTTCAATCAGCAGCGCCTCCTGGAGCGAGGTTGCCGTCGCCAGGGTAACGATCCCCTGCCGCCGCAGACGCTGGATCGTCTCACCTTCAGGAAGGCCAAAATGAAAGCTCACCACCGCCGGCGAGATGTCGAGAAGCAGCTCCAGCATCGGCGCATGACCGATAAATGTCTGGTAGATCTCGCTTAACGAATCCGGTGGCGTACTGCCATAGCGGGCAAAATGGGGACGTAATGTTGTTGCCCAGTCGGCTTCCCGCCGGGCGTCGCGCCGGGGCGGCGCATGGCAGAACAGATTGACATTGAACGGGCGGTCCGTCAGCTGGCGGGTGGCGACTATCATCGCTTCCGCCTGGGCAACGGTTGAAGCGCCCAGCCCCAGCGAGCCCAGCGCACCGGCATTACTTACCGCGGCAGCCAGCGCGGGGGTGGAGACGCCCGCCATCGGGGCCTGAATCAGGGGATAATCAATATCAAGAAGCGAAAGCAGCGGGTTGCTCATGGTTTCCTCATGCATTAACGATGCTGGAGGCTTACCATCTCCTTTAAAGATGGTAAGATCAACATTATTATCGTATTGAGAAGAAAAATATGAACCACAGCACACTCGAGATCTTCATTCAGGTGGCAGAAACGCAGAGCGTCACCCAGGCAGCAAAACGGCTGGGCCGCGCACAGTCCAATATCACGACCCGCATTCAGCAGCTGGAAGAGGAGCTTGCCGTTGAGCTCTTCGTTCGCGGCAACAAAAAAATGGTGTTGTCCCCGGCAGGCGTGCAGTTTCTCAGCTATGCCCGGCGGATCCTGAGCCTGGCGGAAGAGGCAAAGCAGGCTCTGCATCCGACAACCCCAGGCGGCAGTCTGCGTCTGGGCGCGATGGAGGCGACCGCCGCCAGCCGGCTGCCGCCGCTGCTTACCCGCTTCCAACAGCAGTGCCCACAGGTGGATATCACCCTCATCACCCAACCGACCCGCCAGTTAACCGAGGGGGTGTTAACCGCCGCCCTTGATGCCGCGCTGGTCTGCCTGCCGCCAGGGGCCGATGGGCAACCGGCCTGTCCCGCCGAGCTGGCATTCACCCCGGTGTTTTATGAAACCCTGATGCTGGTCCGTCCGCAGACCCCGGGTCCGCTGCGGTTTGCGGCATTTGCCAGCGGCTGCAGCTACCGCGCGCTGGGAGAACGCTGGCTGGCGGAACAGCAGGCGGCCGTCGAGGTGCATGAGGTCAATTCCTATCACAGCATGCTTGCCTGCGTGGCGTCCGGGCGCTACGCCTGCCTGCTGCCGCAGAGCGTGCTGTCGCTGATGACGCTTCCCGAAAACTGCCTTAGCGAACCGCTGTGCGAGGCGACCACCCAGCTTATCTGGCGCAGCGGCTTGAGCGCCCCCGCCCTGAGCGAGTGGCGCAAGCTGCTGCAAAGCGTGGCGATTGGCTAAGCCTGGCGTTCGGTAAAGACCAGCCCTGCGGCAATCAGCAGCGCCAGCGCCGCGGCATAGAGCGCCGGGTTAAATGAAGCCGCGATCTGATACAGCGCGCCGGCGATAAGCGGCCCGGCAATCTGTCCCACACCGTACAGTGCAGTCATCGCGGCAATCATATTGAAGCTCACCTGATGGCTGAGACTTTTCGCCTTCGGTAGCGCAATGGTTACGGTGCCCATAAAGGTAAAGCCCACCAAAAGCGCGCTTAGCACGCAAAACAGCAATGAAGCGCTGCAGGCTGGAAGGATCACGCCAAGCGCCTGGACGAGCAGGTTGCGGGTCAGCGCTTGCCGGTATCCCCACTTTAGCACCAGCTTATGCCAGATGAGGCAGGACGGCGCGGCCGCCAGACCAAACAGCGCCCACAGATGGACCGGGTCAACGCTCTGCAGCGAACCGGACAGAAACAACGGCAGATAAGTGGCGGTGATGATATAGCCGAAGCCCGCCAGGCCGTAAACCATCAAGAGTCGCCACGCCGCGCGACGGGTATCGCTCCCGGACGCAGGCAGGGAGGTCTCAACATGGGAAGCCCGCACCAGTGCAGCCGGCGGAGTCAGCAGCCAACGGATCGCCAGCGCCAGCAGCAGACCGGCGCATAATGCGCAGAGCAGCCAGATCTGCTGGCTGGTGAGGCTCAGGGCATGTCCAAGGGCGATCCCCTCCGCGGAGATAAATATCCCCAGCCCCACCCCGGCATACAGCAACGGCGCCCCGTGATGATGCCCCATATGTTCCAGCAGCCACAGCGAACCTGCAATCAGCGTTATCGCGCTCAGCGCGCCGGCGACGGCGCGCAGCGTAATAATGGTCCACGGCGAGCTCACCCAGGCCAGCAGCGCCAGGCTGGCGATGGTCAACCCGGCGGAGATAATACTCAGTCGGGTGGCGGCCCCAGGCTGCACCCGCGCCAGCAGCAACGCACCGACCAGATAGCCAGCGTAATTGGCCGACGCGGCGAGATTGCCCTCGTGCAGGGTTAACAGACCTTCATTAAGCATAAGCGGCAGCACGCCGGTGAAGGCAAAGCGCCCGTAGCCCATGCCGATCATCAGTACTATCGATCCAGCCAGTGCCAGCCATAAGGCCTGGCGCGATTGGTTATTCATCCACCACCCCACAATGATTCTCAATTTAAGAATAATAAGATTGAATGATTCTTTTTTCATTATGATTAAGAGGTAATGTTGGCGCAAGGCGGATGTTAGTCCGCTATGGTATTTACAGAGAGAAGGTGGCGCCTGGGCACGGCTTAACACACGCCGGGCCGATTTACCGGTACAGTATCAACTCAACTTATGCTCACGGGAGTCATTATGTCGTTCTGTCATATGCGCATTGCCAGGCCGGTCAGCGAACTGGACACCACCGCCAGCATGTATTGCGCCGGGCTGGGACTCGAGCTGCTCGGCAGCTTTACCGATCATGAAGGATTCAGCGGGATAATGCTCGGCGCGCCCGAAGCGGGCTGGCATCTGGAATTCACCCACTGCCGCCACCATCCCGTCCCCCCCTCGCCAGGCGATGAAGATCTGCTGGTGCTGTACTATCCGCAGCAGGCGGCATGGGAGGCACAGTGCGCAGCCATGGATGCCGCCGGATTTCTGCGCGTTACGGCGTTTAACCCTTACTGGGAGGTCAATGGCGTCACTTTCGTCGACCGGGACGGTTACCGCACGGTATTGCAAAACCGCGCCTGGGGCATGGTGTGTGATTCGTCGGGTATGGCGGCGAGCTGACGCTGAGCGAGGCGGGCGTTGAGCGCTGTAAAAGCAGTTATTTACATTCGTACAAATATCGTTCCCGTCGGTTACCGATAAAACGCTGTCGCGCCTCGCCAGCGTCCTCACGGCGCGCTATGCTACACATCCCGTTGTATTAACCTCTTATCCCTATGAGCACTTCCGTCAGCACTACACAACTCAATTTGCGCATTATTTCGATCGTTGTTTTTACCTGTATCTGCTATCTCTCCATTGGTCTGCCGCTGGCCGTACTGCCGGGCTATATTCACTATCAGCTGGGCTACAGCACCTTTGTGGCCGGAATTGTGATCAGTCTGCAGTACATATCGACGCTGGTAAGCCGGCCGCACGCCGGGCGCTATACCGATATCTGGGGGCCGAAAAAAGTGGTCAGCCTTGGGATCGTCTGCTGCCTGCTCAGTGGCGCCTTCACGCTACTGGCGGTAGTCCTGCAGGCAACGCCGATGCTGGCCATTGCCGCGCTGCTGGCGGGCCGGGTGTTTCTCGGCGTCGGCGAGAGCTTTACCGCCACCGGCGCCACCCTGTGGGGGATCAAAACCGTCGGCGCGATCCACACGTCACGGGTTATCTCCTGGAACGGCGTGGCGACCTATGTGGCGATGGCGGTCGGGGCGCCGCTGGGAGTTACCCTCAATCACTATTTTGGCATCAGCGGCTTTGCTACGGTGGTAGTGCTGGTCGCGGCCATCGGTCTGCTGTTCGCTCGTACCCGCCAGGACGTCAAGGTGACCGCCGGCGCCAGAGCGCCCTTTCACGCGGTGGTGCGAAAAATCTGGCCTTACGGCCTGGGGCTGGCCTTTGGCACCGTCGGTTTCGGCGTTATCGCCACCTTTATCACCCTCTACTTCGCCGCGCACAGCTGGCAGGGCGCCGCGTTTACCCTTTCGCTGTTCAGCGTCGGCTTTATCTGCGTTCGCCTGGTGCTGGGAAATACCATTACCCGCTTTGGCGGAGTCCCGGTCTCCCTGGCCTGCTTCATCATCGAAAGTCTCGGCCTGCTGCTTATCTGGCTGGCGCCATCAGCATGGATGGCCGGCGTCGGCGCCTTTCTCACCGGTTCGGGTTTCTCGCTGGTCTTTCCGGCTTTAGGAGTTGAGGCGGTAAAACAGGTGGAAGAGCAAAATCAGGGAACCGCCCTCGGCACCTACTCGGCGTTTCTTGATCTGGCGCTGGGCCTGACCGGGCCGCTGGCCGGCTGGGTCGCCGGGTTCTACGATCTCGCCACGCTGTATCTGCTGGCGGCGATCGTGGTGGCGCTCGCATTCCTGCTGATTTTCCGCGTACATCGGCAACAGCGGCTTGTCGCCAGAGAGTAGTGTGGCCCGGTTCGCGGGCCGCCGCGGTCCGATGACGCCGGCAAAAAATGAATCGGCAATTGACGACGATTCGGCTTCCGTGCCAACATCCCGTCAGCGTCTGGCAACAGATGCATGGACGGTACTGGTAGACAACAGAGTTCGCGCAACGATCCAGCCCGGTACCGTAGTCCAATCCGAATCACTGACCCACACGGTGAATTCCTGATTCTGGCGGGAAACACAGACATGCACCAAAGTTTTAATCAGCGCGTTCATTTCTATTACTGCGTCCTGGTCGCGCTGAAGATGCACGGAAAATCGAAAAAAGCGGGTGGTATCAGGGGAAAGAATAACTTTCTGCTGAAATGGCTGCGCCGGGCGCAGGATAACAACATTTTTCCTCCCGATATCACCAGTGAAATCGAATGGCTGCGAGGAAAAATTATTCAGGCTGGCTATGACACCGATCTCGAGCCGATGCTGGATTTTGTCTACGCCACCGCCAGCCGCGCCGAGGCGCTCAAAAACGCCGAATAGGCTCCTGCGCCCGCCACGGGCGCAGAGACTTTCCCTGCCATGTCTCAATCCCAGGTTCGGCCAACAGCGCAGGCGCAATCCAGCCACGTTCTATTTTGTGACACTGTCACGCACAAAGGTGACCGCTGAGGTTCATTAACCACTGACATGCCGCCTGACGCGTTCTATGCTTTTCCCTGTCTCCCTCCTCACACAGGAACTGCACCCGATGGCCGACTGGAATCCTTCGTTGTATCTGCAATTTGACGCTGAACGTACCCGCCCCGCGGCCGACCTGCTCTCGCGTATTGCCCATCTGCAGGTCGAGCACGCCGTCGACCTCGGCTGCGGGCCGGGAAACAGCACCCGCCTGCTACGCGCCGCCTGGCCGTTGGCGACGATCGTCGGTATCGATAACTCCCCGGCCATGCTGATCCAGGCGGCGCAGGCCTTACCCGACTGCGAATTCATTGATGCCGATATTGCCCGCTGGCGGCCTGCGCAACCGCCAGATGTGATCTATGCCAACGCCTCTCTGCAGTGGCTGACGGATCATGAGACGCTTTTCCCCCATCTGGTAAACCAGCTGGCGGACAACGGAACGCTGGCAGTGCAGATGCCGGATAACTGGCAGGAACCTTCCCATACCCTGATGCGTCAGGTTGCCAGCGAGATGGGGTTGCCGGACCGTGGACGCCAGCCGTTACTCCCGCCCGCCGCCTGGTACGATCTGCTCAGCCGCCAGGGTTGCGAAGTTGATATCTGGCGCACCACCTATTTCCATCCCCTTGCTTCTCATCAGGCGATTGTCGACTGGCTGCAGGGCACCGGGTTACGCCCCTATCTGGCAGGCCTGGACGAGCAGGCCGGAAGCGCGTTTCTCACACGCTATCTCGCATTGCTGGCCGCACACTATCCGTTACAGTGTAACGGGAAGGTGCTCCTGCGTTTCCCACGGCTGTTTATCGTGGCGCGAAAGATCGCCGCCTGACCGTTGGGATAGGTGGGCAGAAAAGCGGAGTGATGAAAGGTGTAAAGGATCGGCTATACCATCCTGATTTTCAGGATTGATAATCCCGAACGTTGCGATATTCAATATCTTAGTCAGCGTGCGACAGTGATGACTCCTTTAACCTGCAAAGAGAATCACTATGAGTACTCCTCCTGTCGATCGCCGAACGCTGGCTGCTATCGCGCCAAAGCTAGCCGAGCTGACCGAAACGGTGCTGTTTGGCGATATCTGGGCGCGTAGCGAGCTGTCGCCCCGCGAACGCAGCCTGATCACCCTTTCCGCCCTGACGGCGCAGGGCAAAACTGAACAGCTGCCGTGGCACATCGCGTTCGGCTATCAGAATGGCCTGAGCCGGGAAGAAATTGTCGAATTGTTTACCCATCTGGCGTTCTATGCCGGTTGGCCGGCGGCGGCCAGCGCCCTGACCTGCCTGAACGCGCAAGAGGCGTCATGCCCTTGACCCGAATTTCGCTTGGCACAGCCTGGCGTCCCGCGGAGTTTGCTCAATTGTCGGCGCTCTTTCATGAGTGTCTGGTGGCGGAGTTCGACGTTCCGTCAGCAGATAGATTTCAGTTTATCGAACGGGCCGCCGATGAGCAGCGCATTTACGACCCGCACTACCTCAGCGAAGGACGCAGCGCCCGCTTCGTATTGTTTCATATTTTCGCTGGAAAACCGCGCAGCCGGGCGCAGAAACAAGGACTCTATCGTCGGCTCTGCGCACGGTTAGACGATGAGATGGCGGTCAGCCCGCAGGACGTGATGGTGGTTATCCAGTTTAACCAACTGGAGGACTGGAGTTTTAGCGCAGGGAAGATGGCGGATGAATGAGACAGGCGGCGCCGCAAGAGGCGCCGCGTTTCAGATGATATAATTTACTACCACGCGAGATGATGCACCAGCGAGAGATCCCAGGCCGTTGCCAATAGCGAAAGAAACATAATCACATTGACCACTGTTTCAAGACGTTTTTCCATCGTTGCTTCTCCTGAGCCTGTTTCCCCTGTTATAGCGGGAAAAGCTTAACAACCTCTTACCGCTTCAGGACTCAAGCGTGATCCTGTAGCGTACGTAATCGTCAGCCAGGGTAAACTCATCATACAGATGACGGGCGGGATTATCACGGCGCGTATGCCAGTACAGCCGCGACCAGCCTTTGTCCGCCCCTTCGCTTTGCAGCGACTTAATCATGGTTCTGGCAATACCTTGTCCACGGAAGGCGGGATCGACAAACAGATCCTCCAGATAGCAGATCGGCGTGGTAACCCAGGTTCCCTCATGAAGAACACAGATAGCGAAGCCGACCACCGCATCATCCACCACCGCGACTCTACCCAATACAGACGAGTTTACATCCAGCATCCGCTGCCAGGTGTATTCGGTCACCTCTTCCGGCTGCGGGCTACCGTAAAAACGAGTGTAGCCTTGCCAAAGCTGAAGCCATTCGGCTTTGTCGTGGGGCCGTACTTCCCGGATATCGATGACCATGAGAGTTTCCTTACAGATGAATGCATTAGCCTGCGAATATTGGCAGGAGATATGAGTTGAGGTCATTATTTTCCTGCGCAGATATTTGTTCAAGCGCTTCGGCCATAATTCTCCTGCTGTTCGGAACGATTTGGCACTAAAAAGCCGAATGCAGAGGAGTCACTGACCGGCTGTTACAGGTTAGTATAATAGTATGTTGTAACTAATAAAAATCCTGCACAACCCGGCCGCAGCCGGGTGTATAGATGGACTATCAGCAAAGAGGTTTGACGGCGTCGCGCATACCGCAGGTCAGGATAGCGTCAAGGTCGGCAGTCACCAGCTCCACCAGCCCCGGGATCTGGCTCAGATCCTGCTGCCAGTGATCCGCCACGCTGAGCACGGCGGTGACCAGCTCGCGAGTGCTCATCTGGCCATCGCGATGGCGGGCCCACAGCGTTTGATAGCGCGATATCCAGTCGGCGTCATCCTGCACTGGATAGCTCTCACCATCCCGCTCTCCCCGGTAAAAGGCGATCAGCGCCGCCAGGGCAAAGGTCAGACGCGGCGGCAGCGCGCCATGCGCTTTCTGCCCCGCCAGCAGCTGCGGCAGAATACGGGTGCGGTACTTGGTCATGCCGTTGAGCGCAATCGAGAGCAGCTGATGTTTAATATAGGGATTACGGAAGCGCCCTGTCACGGCGCTGGCGAATGACACCAGCTCATCGCGCGGCAGATCCAGCACCGGAATAATCTCGTCATAAATCGCTTTTTCGACAAACGCGCAAATCTCCGCGTCGTTCATCGCCTCACCCACGGTGTCGATCCCGGCCTGGAAGGCCACCGGCACCAGCGCGGTGTGCGCCCCGTTAAGGATCGCCACTTTGCGTTCTTTATACGGCTTAATATCGTCCACAATGCGCACATTCAGCGGCAGTTTATCGAGACGCAGCTCGGCCTCCAGCGAGGCAGGTCCCTGGATAACGAACAGGTAAAAATGCTCGGCGGTATCAAGGAAAGCATCTTTATAGCCGGTCTGCGCCTCGAGAGCCGCCACTTCATCACGCGGATAGCCGGTCACAATGCGATCCACCAGCGTCGAACAGAAGGTATTTGCTGAGGTCAGCCAGGTGATAAATGCTTGCGGCAGTTCCCATTCGCTAGCATAGCGCAGCACCAGCGCCTGCAGCGCCTCGCCGTTATAATCTATCAGCTCGCAGGGAATAATCACCCATCCCTTGTCGGCCGCACCGGCGAAATGCTGGTAACGCTCAAACAACAGACGGGTCAGTTTCGCCGGATAACTGACCGGCGGCGCGTCGTCAAACCGATCCCCGGCATGGTAGCTGATGCCCGCCTCGGTGGTGTTGGAGAAGACAAACCGCATCTCCGGGTTATGCGCCAGGCGTAAAAAAGCGTCGAAGTCTGCGTAAGCGCTGATCTCCCGGTTGACCGAGCGGATAAGACGTGCATCGCTGACCGCTTCGCCCTGCTCGTTCAGGCCGCGAATAATAGTCGTGTACAGGCCATCCTGGGTGTTCAGCGAAGGCGGAAAATCTGTGGCGATAGGCCGCACGACCACGATGCCCGCATTCAGGTCGGTATGCTCGTTGAGCAGGTCGATCTGCCAGTCAACGAATGCGCGCAGGAAGTTACCTTCCCCAAACTGGATGATACGGTCAGGGTACTGCGCGCCGGGGAAATCACGACGGTTTAAAGTTTTCACAATGGGTTCCCTCTAATAGTAGTCATACAACCTGAGTAATTGGTCCAATAAGTTATCAGGTTTTGCTACCAGTGAAACCCTGTTTTGATCAAAGCAATCTGCAATAGCGGCCGTCAGGGCAGAAACTTATAGAATAGTGAGGTGGCAGTCATTTCGCCGTCGGGCATCAGCGCATAGCGCGGAATTTCCCCCACTTTTTCCCAGCCGCAGCGGGCATAGAACTGTTCCGCCCCGCTACCGGTCGCCGTGTCCAGCACCAGCACCGTCTTCCTTTCCCGCCGGGCAATGCGCTCCAGCTCGCTCATCAACGCCTGGGCGATCCCCTGGCGGCGGACATTTTGGTGAACCAATAATTTGGCGACATCCGCTCGATGGGGCTGGTTTTCCGGTTGACTGGTGATAAGTTGCACGGTGCCAACGGGACGTTCTTCCGCGTCGAAGGCGGCCAGCACAATGCGCTACCCGGCCGCCACGCTGTCGGCAGTGCGTTGCCAGAACGTTATCGCCGTTTGCGGCGCGAAAGGCAGCATAAAGCTCACCGAGGCGCCGCCGTTGACGCAGCTTGCCAGGATCTCGCTTAATGCCGGGAGGTGATGGAGAATATCGTCACGCGAGAGCGTGCGCAGTGAAAAGGATGTGGTCATAAAAGCTCCCTGTTATCGACCACATCACTATGTTTTTAACCAAAAATTAGCACAAGCAGGATCCCGATAGGATTTTCTTATGGCGCGCTTTCGGTCAGCGTCGGCATACAAATTTGGTTACGACCGCTCTGTTTGGCTTTCACCATCTCATCGTCCGCCGCCAACAGCAGCTGGTTAAACAGCTCGGTGATGCGGGCGTGGCCTACCTCGCGCGTCTCCAGTCCCAGACTGATGGTCAGGTGGATCGGGTTCTGGCCCAGGCCGAAGCCCACCATCAGCATGACGGCCAGTGCTGCCAGCGCGCTGGCCAGCATACTCTGCAAAATACCGTTGAGCCGCAGCCGCTGGCAAAAGCGCAGCGCGCCGAACAGCAGCATGCCCGAAACGGCCGCCGTCGCAGCGTCGCGTAACGTGCCGCCGAAAAAGACGGAGAACGCCGCTGAGATAACGGCGTACATGGCGCACTGGGCGGCGTCCGGGTAAGCCGGGGCATTGCGTACCTCCTCCACCGCCTGCCGGAATTTTTCCGGCGGCAGCGGGCCTGCACACAGTCTGCGCGAGAGCGCGTTCACCCGTTCCACACGGCCCAGGTCCGTATCCCGCGCGCGGATGCGCCGCGTTTGTGTAAGTGCGCGCCCCTCCGGTGTGCGCACCGTCAGCACGATGCTGGACGTGATGGTAAAAACGTCCGCCTGCGCAAAACCATACACCATACACAATCGGGTGAGGGTATCCTCCACACGCATCACCTCGGCACCGCTGGTCAAGAGCAGTTCACCCATGTCCAGAATGCACGCCAAAAGCGCGCCGTCCTGCGTTTCCGCCTCGCCCGGCGGCGCGGCGGCCTGTCCCTGTGCCATGCGTTTCCCCTCCGCAAAATCCACAATTTTTCCGGCGGCATCCGCGGGCGCGGGGCCCGCGTGAACCACACAAAGCGCGGCACAGCGTGCCGCGCTTTCTGTTTTTACTCCTTGATCTCCAGCACCAGGTGTTCAATGGCCGTATGCCGGTTCATATATACCACATTCAGACGGCCGTCCCTGTCCCTGCACATGGCGGGCTGGCATTTATTTCCCGGCGCGGCGGCCAGTTCGATAAGGTTTTTCCAGGTTTTTCCCTCATCCTTCGAATAGGCCAGCGTCAGAGGGCTGCGCTCGTGCCAGTCTGCCACAGGCGTGTCGTTGTAGGCCATCAGGATGGTGTCTTTGTCCCAGCTGATGACATCGATCTTCGATTCGTTATTGAGGATGGTTGTGGGCACAGGCTGCGTCCAGGTTTTGCCGCCGTCCCGGCTTTCGGCTGTATACGACACCAGTGATTTCACGCCCGCGCCCCAGCCCGTACTGCCCGGACAGGTACGCGTGAACATACGGATGGTGCCGTCCGGCCGAAGGCAAAGCGCCGGCTCCCGAATGAGATTGCCGTCGTCCGCAGAGAGGATGGGGCCTTTTTCCCATGTCTCGCCGTCGTCGTGGGAAAGATAGATGCGAACTGCGCCGAAGTATTTATCCGGAAGCTCACTGCTTGTGGAGGCGAACACGATGGTGCCGTCATCCAGCAGGACGCTGTCGTTGGAGGCGTGGCCGCTCTGGATGCCCGCGGGCTGCGCCGGCTCCCATGTGCGGCCGCCGTCCTTCGTTTTGCGTGTCCACAGCTCGTCCCGGCCGTTGCACCAGGTGGTGAAGTTCACCTCGGTGTCCAGAAATTTTGCGAACAGGAGAATGATCTCCCCCTTTTTGTTTTTGAGAAACACCGGGTCATGGCAGCAATAACGGATGTCACAGCCCACGGCGTCCGGGTTCGACCATTCTTTTGCGCCCGGCTCCAGCACAGACACCCAGTCTTTGGCGTCGCGGCCCATGGGGTCGCCGTTCCACTGCAAAAAGCCACCGTTCCATACGGCCAGCAGATTTCCGTTGTCCGCCAGCGTCAGGCTTGGCATATGATAGCACTGGCGCTCGTCGAACCACTCGACGACCCACTTTCTGTCTATGATCTTTGCCTGCATCATATTTCTCCTTTTTTAACAATGGGAAGCTTGCTGGGACAGCAGCCGCCCTGAATTTCTTTGCGTTGCCGGGCCGGCAGGGTTTTCTTTCCGCAGTTTTTTAACAACGGAAAGCGCTTTGCGGCCAACGGCTCTTCCGTTTTTGGCAAATATGTTTTTGTTTATGCGGAAAAACGCCCGCGTTCAAGCCCCCGGCGCGGCCTGCTTCGCGGAGCGCATGGCCCCGCGGCACAGCAGCACCGTGCCCACCTGGGTGAGCGTCAGCACAAGCAGGCTCCACACCTGCACGCCCACATCCTCGCCCACATATACGTTCATAACGATGATGATGGAAAGCCCCACACAGCGCCCAAGCTCCAGAACGGTATCGTTGACAGCCAGCAGCTCGGGCCGGTGGTCGTCTACCTCGGGCACCAGCTGCATCATATCCAGAAAAGTGCTGTATGTGGAATTCTCCAGAAAGCCCGCAAAAAACGAATTGACCACTGTATATAGAATAACCGTCATCGGGCTGAGATGCAAGATGCAAAGTGCGGCAATGCCTGTGAGCACCGCTACCGCGATACCCATATACCGCACTCGGTTCGCCAGTGAAAGGATGCGGCTGGCGATGACGTAGGAAGCGATGGCCGCCGCGGCTGAAAGGAAGGTATTGAAGCCCACCAGCAGCTCATTTTTCACCATCTGGTACAAAACGATACTGAGGATGAACGTGAACGCACCTTCTCTCACCCCTTTGCAGCCCTGCGCAGCCAGGCTGTACAGCAGATGCCGGTTGCGTCCAATGGCGCGCAGCGTGCGGGGATAGTCCACCTTATGCGCGCCCGCCATACGGCGCTTGGGCAGCCGCAGCGCCAGCGCACAGGTGACGGCGGACACGGCAAACGACAGCCCGAACACCGCCATATAGCCCCGCGTACCGCCCACTGCGTCGATGATGAAGCCCGCCAGCAGCGGGATGGTGAGGTTGACGACGTTGGCGCAGATGTTCACAATGGCAAGGCCGCTGTCCCGGTTGGTAAGGTCTGTGGAATCCGACAGCAGATGGCCGTAGCTCAGCCAGTAGCAGCCGTCCGCAAGACCCGCCAGAAGCCCAAGCCACAAGTGCCAGCGCGAGGCGTTGTCCCCCAGCACGATCAGCAGCAGATACAGCACATTGTAGCCCAAAATACCCAGCACCGCTGTCACGCCGGAATCCGTGCGCTGCAAAAGCCCTGCCGCCAGCAGCATGGCCGCCGCGCTGCCCAGGAAAAACGTAGCGTTATACATCACCACGACCTTTACGTCGCCCGTCTGCCCCAACAGCATCGTATTGATAAATACATGGGGCAGGCCGTAAAATACCAGAAAACACGCATGCACCGACAAAAAACGGTAAAATCCGCCGCCCAGCGTCTCGCCGTTCACCAGCACCTTCAGATAGCCAATAAATGCCCTTATTTTTTTGCTCATGCCGGGGTCTCCCCTTCCGCCCCCGGCGCGGGCATGCGCAGCAGAACAGCTTCCATGCTGGGCACATCTACCGGCACCCGAACGCCTGTTCCCGCCGCTTCACACACAGCGGCCTGCGGCGCGGCCTGTTCTACGTGCGAACGCCAGACCTCCGCGCTTTCCGGCGCAGTTCCCGCAGAAAACGCCAGCTCCACAGCGTCGGCATCATCCGTGCTGCCGTTTACAAGGTAGACATCCAATCCCCCGTCCCGTACAAAGCAGTACGGCTCCAGATACGGCGCGCCGCACACCAGCGGAAACGGCGCGCCCGCTGTGCGCAGCACGTCGTGCAGCACAGCCTGGCGCATGCTGTTCAGCAGCATGGGCGGGATGGATACAGAGCTTTCAAAATTCCCGAAGGGATAGATGAGTACGCGGCCGTCCACCACCACCTGGCCGTG
>ERZ773227.1254-NODE-1254-length-18564-cov-3.807715_pt1 | contig 18564 bp, 19 predicted proteins | sample MGYA00580525_ERZ773227 | MGnify/ENA primary metagenome ERZ773227 (study PRJEB29015, sample SAMEA2737782) | human gut metagenome | biome: human gut; feature: human-associated habitat; material: faeces | place: China | collected 2012 ... | reverse complement strand
ATTTTTCCCTGTAAATATAATATCGGTATATCGCTTGGCGAAAAATCCTGAAGGGACTTTTAGAAGCAAGCTGAAGCAGGTCCTTCCCATATCGGGAGGACCTGCTTCGTTCTATCTGGTAAGAATTGCACAGGAAAGGACGCTCGGACCGTTTCTTTTACGCTTTTTCTGCAAGACTTTAGGTCGATGTTTTTGGCCTCGTGATTCATGGCAGTCTTTTTACTTGCCTGCTGCGGTACGAATAAACCGCATGATGATCGTTGCGACCTGAGCGCGGGTGGCATTGCCCTGCGGATCGAGGAGAATGCCATTCCCATTGTCGGTCCCCTTTATCAGACCCTCGGCGACCGCCCAGGAGAGAGGCTCCACGGCATAGCCGCTGACATCGCCCCGATCGGGATACTGATCCAGATTTCCACGCGCTGAGGTATCAAATCCGGACTTCGCTGCATAGCGGAACAGGATCGCCGCCATCTGCTCCCGGGTGATATTGCTGTCCGGTTCAAATTTATGGTTGCCGACGCCGTTCACGATGCCGTTTTCGGCTGCCCAAGCCACGGCCTGCGTGAACCAGCTTCCGTTTGGCACGTCTGTGAAGGGATTCTCCCATCCGGCCGGGCTTCCGGCGTAGCGTCAGAGCACCGTGACGAGCATGGCGCGCGTCATGCTGCTCTCCGGCTCAAACATGCCGTTGCCGACGCCGTTCATCAGGCCGTGCGCAATGGCATAGTCGATGCCCTCGTGGTACCAGCGTCCGGTGTCCACGTCGTGATAAGGCTTGGAGGGACAGCTTGCGCCGCCGTCACAGCTGCGCTCGGTGTTCCCGCAGCGTGAGCAGACACCATTGACATAATCGTGCCCCAGCGCAGGAATATAGCCGTCTCGATAGCTCTCGCCGCAGGCGCAGAAGTGCTCAGTGTAGCCCGCGTTGATGCAGGTCGGATAAACGGTGTCGGTGCGGTAAGTATAGTCGTGGACGTGCCCGCTGCCGCCGTCGGTCTCATACCACTTCAGCTCGCAGCGGCGGCAGTAGTGGCGGATCATGCCGTAATACGCAGAATACTCGTATTCCTCCGTAGCGACGACCTCGTCGTGCCCCAGCGCGGGGGTCTGCGCCGGCTGGGTCAGGGTCAGACCGCAGAAGGCACAGTGCGTGCCGCCGGTGTAGCCCGGGCGGGTGCAGGTGGCCTCGATCGGGTCGTTGGCGACGGGCTTATGCGCGACGGGGGCGGTATTTCCCGACGCGGTCACAGCGCCGCAGACGGCGCAGACCGTGCGCGTGAAGCCGCCGGTGCAGCAGGTCGGTGCGACCGTTTCCGTCACGGGCTGATGGGCGGCGCAGGCGCCCGTTTCGAAGGTGAATTCATTGTCCACGGCGTAGGTCTGCGCAGCCGTCCCTGTCGTGCCGCGAATGACGAAGCCGTCGATCTTCGTCAGACCGCCAAACGGATTCTCCGGGTCGACCGGGCAATATCCGAACGCCTGATAGCCAATGTAGGCGACGCTGGCAGGGATGGTAACGCCCTTGCCCTTGCCATAGGTGAAGAACGCGCCCTCGTCCAGCACGCGCAGGCCGTCATTCAGATGGATTGCCTTGATGCTCGGCGCGGAGAAGGCGTTGCTGCCGACAAAGCGCACGAAATCCGGCAGGACGATGCTCTCGCAGGCGCTGTTGTTGAATGCCTCCCTGCCGATGTACTGCACGCCGCCGAGGTCGATGAACTTCATATTCTTCGCACCGGCGAAGGCGTAGTCATCCACATATTTGCAGCTCTGCGGGAGGATCAGCCCCGCGAGATTCGGCTGGTCGAAGGTGGGGTTCAGCTCTATCTGACCCGCAAGGAACTCATAGGTGACGGAAACCGTACCGTCCCTGAGGCTCAGGACGGTGCCCTCCGCCATCGAGCCCTTGTAGGCATAGGCGGCCTTGCCGAAATAGACCACGCCGTTCGGCTGATCGTGGAACCAGCCGCAGTTCTGGAAGGCCCAAGAACCGACGTGGGTCACGTTCTTTTCCAGCTCGCCGAAGTCGGTCAGCGCGGCGCAGCCGGAGAAGCAGCCATCTCCGATCTGGCGGACATTCCTGCCGCCCTTGACGGAGCGCAGACGGGCGCAGCCGCTGAACACACCGTCGCCGAGCGCAATGAGCGAATCCGGCAGCGTCACGCTCTCGAGCGCAACGCAGTCGCTGAGCGCGCCGCCCGTCAGAATGCGGACGTTCTTCAGGTCGATCGACTTGAGGTTGGAGTTGCCGTCCTTGTTGTTGTAGGGGTCGCCGTTGGAGATCGGGCCGCGCACCTCGAGCACGTCGTCGGGCAGAACCACGTGCGCCGTCCTGCCGACGCTAAGGCCCTTCAGCGTCGTATTGCCCTTCGGGATGGTCAGATTCTTGATCTGGTAACAGCCGGAAAAGCAGCTCTCCTCCAGAACCGCCGTCGTCGGCAGCTTGAGGTCGGTCAGATGGGCAAGTTTGCGGAGATTGATGTAATGGACGCTCTCCGGAACGGTAAGCTTGGCGATGCTGCCGCCGCCTTCCGTGATGCTGAGCGATTCCAGCCCGTCGGGCAGGATCAGCTCGTTCACGCCGTCCAGATTGTCCTGCTCGATGCGCACCATTTTTGTGCCGGGACGGACGGTCAGCTTGGAGGGGTATTTTTCCCCCTTGCAGCCGAGGAACACGCTGCCGCAGTATAGCTCCGTGCCGTCGGCAAGCCCCTCATACCACTTCGAGGTGTAGATGCTGGAGTCTTCCATATCGGTCAGCGACTTGGGGAAGGTGAAGCGCTCGATATTCTCGCAGTCGTAAAACGCCCGCTCCTCCAGCGTGGTCAGCCCCTCGGGCAGGACGAGGCTCGTCAGCCCATCACAGTCGTTGAAGCCGCCCTCGCCGATAACCTTCAGCCCCTTGTTCAGCTTGACGGAGGTCATGCCGGTGCAGTCGCAGAAGGCGTTGTTGTCAATGCGCTCAACGCTGCCGGGGATGTCCACAGAGGTCAGGGAGGCGCACTCATAGAACGCCGACGCGCCGATCAGCTTGACGCTCGACGGAATGGTCACGCCGGTGATGTCCGACCGCCAGAACGCCGACGCGCCGATGACCTTCACGGTGTCAGGGATGACGGGCATCTTGCTCGTGCCCTTGTAGTCCAAGAGCTGCCCCTTCCAGATGAAGAAGTCTGAGGCGCTGTCGTCATACAGCCACTGTTGGTGCAGCTCTCTGAGCTTTCCGGCAAAGGCGCCGACGCTGTAACCGCTCTTCTCGCCGAACGCGCCGCCGTGCAGGAGGGTGTTCTCGCCGCGGATGGTGATGTCGGACAGATTCTGGCACTTTGCGAAGGCACCCGCGCCGATCTCCGTCACGCCGGCGGGAATGTCGATCTTTTGCAGGTAGTAGTTGTGGTAAAACGCATTTTTGCCGATGGTTTTCAGGCTCTGCGGCAGGACGATCTCGCGCAGCTCAAAGTGGGTCTTCGCTGACCAGTCGTCGTCATCGTAGAATGCACCGTCTGCGATGTACGTCACCGTTTCGGGCAGGACTACCTTGCGGACAAAGATATTGGGGTTGCTGTAGCCCTCCTCGTTGTGGAAGCTTTGGATGCCCACGACGGTATAGCCGTCGATGGTCGAGGGGACGGTGACCTCCGCCTCGTAGCCGTAGTAAGCGGTGATCTCAATGGTCGTTGGTGAGACGAATGCGTAGGTAAAGCCGTAGCCCGCCTCGCCGGGCAGCTTTTCCTCGCCGGGGATGCCCGCCGCATTCACCGCCGGAAGCAGGGAAAGCGTCAGGGACAGGGTGAGCAGCAGGGATAAAATAATCCGTTTCATGATACTACAGATCCTTTCTGCATGATTTTCGTTCCTGACCGGTAATCCGAAAGCAGCCGGTCGAAAAGGTCCTGCCGGGATTTGGGCTCGCTTAGGTTCTTCGATAGTTCGATGGTCTGATTCTTTTTTTACTATATCATAGACGCCACCGTTTTTGAAAAGTCTTTCATTTTTGTCATTGACATTTCGGAAACCCATGTACTATGATAACGTTGTCAAACGGTCAAAACCTGCCCAGTCAAAAGCTACGGACGGACGAAATGCGTGAAAGGAAGGTATCCTCTATGAGATTTTCCGAGAGACTCAACGAATGGATGGAGCTGGCAGACTGTACCGCAAAGGAGCTGTCTGAGGCATGCGGTCTGTCTGCCGCAACGCTGAGCCGCTTTCGCTCCGGGGAACGCACTCCCGATCAGGAGGGCCTTAATCTCCTGCTTCAGGGACTTTGCACCATCGCCGCATGTAAGGGAAAGCAGCTTTCACCGGACTCGCTCTATGCGCAGTGCACAGACTGCATGGATCTGCAGCGGTCCGACCCGGAGGCACTGCGTACAAAGATCAACCGGCTTTTGACCGCTCTGCATATTTCTTCGGCGGAGCTGGCGAAGGCTATTTCCTATGACCCTTCCTTTCTTTCCCGCATTCGCAGCGGGCAGCGGGCACCTGCCGATCCCAAGCGCTTTGCCGCCGATGTTGCAAGGTTTGTTGTCCGCCGGTTTGATGGGGAAAGCGGTCGTTCGGCCGTAGCGCATATGCTCGGCGTTCCGTTCGGCTCTCTCTCCGGCGAGGCTGAATATTTTCGTGCCGTCGCAGACTGGCTTATGGGCAGCGCTGCGGCAGAAGACACGGAGAGCTCCTCTGTTTCCGCCTTTCTGAACGCAATGAACAGCTTTGATCTGAATGAGTACATCCGGGCGATTCACTTCGACGAGCTATGTGTTCCCAACGTGCCGTTTCTCCTCCAGACTGCCAGAACCTATCACGGCCTGGAGGAGATGAAAAAGGGAGAATTGGACTTTTTCAAGGCGACCGTCCTTTCCAAATCGACTGAGCCTGTATTCCTCTACAGCGATATGCCGATGGAGGATATGGCAGCTGATCTGGATTTTTCCAAGAAATATATGCTCGGACTGGCCCTCCTTCTGAAAAAGGGCCTGCATCTGAACATCATTCACAGCCTCAACCGTCCGTTTCAGGAGATGATGCTGGGATTGGAAAGCCACATCCCGCTCTATATGACCGGGCAGATTTCTCCTTACTATCTTCAGAGCGCACCGAACACTGTTTTTTGCCACTTTCTGAAGGTTTCCGGCTCCGCCGCGCTTTCGGGCGAGTGTATTGCAGGCTGTCATGAAGACGGAATGTATCGCCTTTCAAGGGGAAAGCGTGATCTGGCCTATTACCGGAAGCGTGCAGATGATCTGCTGCAGAAAGCGAAGCCCCTGATGGACATTTATCGAGAGACGTCGCAAAATGAACTGAATGCCTTTCTGGCGGCAGACAGCGAAACCGCCGGGAACCGTCGAAATCTTCTGTCTGCACCGCCTATCTATACGGCAACTCCCGAATTTCTGACGGCATTTCTGACAGTTCGCCACATACCGGAGGCGGAGCAGCGGAAAATTCTTTCTTTTGCAGAACAGCAGCGCATCCTCTTCCTCCGCGTGCTGCAGGACAATCATGTCAGGGATGAACTTCCGCTGCTGACACAAGCTGAATTTGAGGAGACCTCCGTCTCTCTTCCGGTTTCCGGCCTGTTTCCGGAGCACGATTTCCTCTATAGCTACAAGGAATATCTGGAGCATCTCCGTCTGACGGAAAATTTTGAAAAGTGCCAGCCGAACTATTCCCTGGAATTGGTGCATTTTCAGCCGTTCAGCAATCTCAATATCCTGATTCACGAAGGGAAATGGGCAATGGTATCAAAGAATAAAGCGCCGTGCATTCATTTCGTCATTCGCCACCCCAAGCTGCGCCGTGCAATAGAGCGCTTTATTCCTCCGATCATAGAGCGCGAATAAAAAACAGGAACCGAAAAGTCCAGTTATACCAACGGTTTTCCGGTTTCGTCCACCCGTTTTGATAACACTTTGATAACACTTCTCCCAACCGCCATTATTCTGAAATTCCGAGGGTTTCGGGGTTACAGATAATTTCCGGCGGCTTGGACGAAGCAAATAGCCATATTTTAAGCCCGTACCGATGGGTCATCATCGGTACGGGCTTTTTGTCGTTTCGGGCGTTATTGATCCTTCAATCGATCTTTGAACGCCTCCACCATTGCATCGCTGAGCTGCTGAGACGGCACTTTCACATAGCCAGAGGTTTCATCGTATTTCGGATAGTTATAACGCCACTTGTCATAGTCCTCCCGGTTGATTTCGCCGTTGCGGAGTTTTTCCGCTTGCTGCGCCCACGCAGTGAGCATTTCAGAAAGCTCGGCGGCATCCTTCCCCTTCCGGGGATCAACACGCAGGGAAACGCCGTTTTCGCCGGTTTCCACCGTCAACCCGTAGCGATCCTCCAAGGTAAACAGCGTGTGCATCAGGCCGAGATAGCTGTCAATGTCCGGCACGGACAGAGCCAGTGGCGAGACGCCCAGCGCATCGGCAAGGTTCTCCGTTAGCTCCGCCTTGGGCGTTCTGCTGCCGGATTCATACTGCGCCATACGGATGTCGGCGGTCTTTTCCGGGAAGCCGACCACCTGCCCCAAGTATTTTTGTGTCATTCCCCGCAGATTGCGGAAGAATCGAATCCTCTCACCGATTGCCATAGCGATTACGCTCCTCGTTTTGATACTGTACAATTAGTATAGCATATAGATTTAAGCGTTGTCAAGATTACAATAGCAAAAAAGTTAAATATTTTTCTGCGAGTCTCTTGACAATAGCAAATTCGTTTAGTATAATAGCTAAGCAAATAGTGTTAAGCTATTTGCAGACAACTGAATAACCGTCGTGCGTCACGGAAATGGCGTACCCGCTCGGGCAAATCGGAATGCGGTCAGAAAGTTCTCCGACAATAAACAAGAGAACAATATACAAATGAAAGGGGGTTATCCGAATGGAACCGAAATTTCTTCGTGCCGAGGAAGTGGCACAGGAGCTGAGCATATCAAAGCCCTACGCTTACAAACTCATTCGCCAGCTCAACGAGGAGCTGAAATCCAAAGGCTTTATCACCATTTCCGGTCGAATCAACCGGGAGTATTTCAATGAACGGCTCTACGGAGCGAGAAAGGAGAACTGATTAAATGGGTGTTTTCAAATGCAAAGAAACTGGCACCTGGTACGTGATGACCCGTTATCGGGATTGGAAGGGCGAACGCAAACAGAAGTGCAAGCGTGGCTTTGCTACCAAGCGGGCCGCACAGGACTGGGAGCAAAAATTCCATATGCAGAACGCCGCCGATATGGATATGACCTTTGAGGCGTTCTACGAAATTTATACCAAGGATATGAAAGCCCGGCTGAAGGAGAACAGCTGGATCACCAAGCAGAACATTGTGGAAACCAAGATTCTCCCCTATTTCGGGCAGCGAAAAATCAGCGAGATCACCACCAAGGATGTGATTGCCTGGCAGAACGAGCAGCTGGCGTATCGGGATGAGAAGCACAAGCCATATTCCCAGACGTATCTCAAGACGCTGCACAACCAGCTCAGTGCCATCTTCAATCACGCCGTGCGGTTTTACGATCTGCGGGCAAATCCTGCATCGAAAGCCGGAAATATGGGCAACGAGGAACGCCGGGAGATGCTGTTCTGGACGAAAGAGGAATATCAGAAGTTTGCCGCCGAAATGATGGACAAGCCGGTTTCTTTCTATGCCTTTGAAATGCTGTATTGGTGCGGCATTCGGGAAGGAGAGCTGCTGGCGCTGACCCCGGCAGATTTTGACCTTGATAAACGCACAGTCACGATCAACAAGACATTTCAGCACACCGGCGGGAAAGACATCATCACGCCGCCAAAAACAGAAAAGAGCAATCGCACAATTACGATGCCACGCTTTCTGGCAGATGAAATGCAGGAGTATTTGAAGATGCAGTACGACATTGGCCTGGATGACCGGATGTTCCCGGTCACGAAAAGCTATCTGTATCGGGAAATGCAGCGTGGCTGTCAGGAAACCGGCGTAAAGCGTATTCGGATCCACGATTTACGACACAGCCACATCAGTCTTTTGATCGACCAAGGCTTTTCTGCGGTTGCTATCGCCGACCGGGTCGGCCACGAAAGTATTGACATCACCTATAACTACGCACATCTGTTTCCATCAAAGCAGGCGGAAATGGCGGATAAGTTAGATATGGAAAGGGGTATTTAAGATGTCGTCAAAGAACAGAGACGAGCATAATCGCTGGCGTAATAAGACGGTTGCCTTCCGGGTATCACCGGAGGAAGATGCTCAAATTGAACGCTATGTGCAGCTCTCCGGGCTGACCAAGCAGGACTATATCACCCGGCGGCTCACTCACAAGGATGTGGTGGTGCAGGGCAATCCCAGAGTGTTTAAGGCACTGCGGAATCAGCTTGCGGAAGTGCTTCTGGAATTGCAGCGCATTGAGACTGGCGATATAGCCAATGATGAGCTGCTTGACTTGATTGAAATGATCGCCGACATTCTCGGCGGAATGAAGGAGGAATTTGAATGACCAACGAAAAAGAAATGACCGCCCCTATTGTATCTGTTGGCGCAGATACGGAGCAGTCATCCCAAAACCTTACTAACAATAGTTTAACCGATTTTGACCCGGATTTCAAGGGGTATGATGAAATGCAGAGAGAAATTCTGCGAATGATGGACCCGTCCTACCTGAAAACCGTGTCAATGTCTGAGCTGCTGGACAATGTGTATCAGAGCAAGCCGCCGCTTGTGGACGGCCTGCTTTATCGAGGTACTTACCTTTTTGTCGGCGCTCCAAAGCTGGGCAAGAGCTTCCTGATGACTCAGCTTGCCTATCATATCAGCACCGGCACGCCGCTGTGGAATTATCCCGCCCACAAAGGCACGGTGCTGTATCTTGCCCTTGAGGACGACTACCGCCGCTTGCAGGAGCGTTCTTACCGGATGTTTGGCACGGCAGAAAATGAGAGCCTGTTCTTCTCTGTTTCGGCCGGTCAACTTGGCAGCGGTTTGGATGAACAGCTCACCAATTTTCTACGGGAGCATCCGGACACTTCCCTTATTATTATCGACACACTTCAGAAGGTGCGTGAGGTCGGCGGGGACAACTACAGCTACGCCAACGATTATCAGATCATTACTCGCTTGAAGGCGTTGGCAGACAGCTATGGCATCTGTTTGCTCCTTGTCCATCACACCCGAAAGCAGCAGGCAGACGATAAGTTTGATATGATCTCCGGCACCAACGGGCTGTTGGGTGCGGCGGATGGAGCGTTTTTGCTCACCAAAGAAAAACGCACCGGTAATGCCGCTTGTCTTGATGTATCCGGAAGAGATCAGCCAGATCAGCGGCTGCACCTTTTCCGCAACGAGGAAACACTTGCGTGGGAGCTGGAGCGTGTGGAAACGGAGCTTTGGAAAGCACCACCAGAGCCGTTGCTGGAACAGGTTTCGGCTTTCCTTTTTTCGGGTGGTAAGGATTGGGCGGGAACGCCCACAGAGCTTTCGGCACTTCTCGGCGTGGATATGAAGCCCAATGCCCTGACAAGGCGGCTGAATGTCAACGCCGGACGGCTGCTGAATGAGTACGGCATCCGATATGAAAGCAGCCGCAATCGGAACGAGCGCACTGTAAAGCTTGCAGCGACAGAGCGATCGTGACGATATGTGACGGTGTGACGATATTTCTATGAGCGGGTGCGGTATCAAAAATACCGTCACCATCGTCACACACCGTCACAGAAGTTTCGGCGGGGTGCAGGGTGACCTTTTCAAAGGGCAGCCCTGCTGGGGAGGCAACCGCAGTTACCGGGGCAACGCCCCACAGCCCCCTCGGAGAGCGCAATAGCATCTTTTGATGGCCGCAGGCTGTCAAAAGTGCTTTTGCGTTACTCTTGACAAGAGTAACAGAACCCCGGCTGCGGCCGGAGGAGTGAAAGGAAGTGAGATTTTATGAAGAGAACGATCAGCGCCGAGGTCGGTAAAGGCTCTGTCAACCACAACAGCCGCAAATTTCGGGCGGAGAATGTAGACGGAAGCCGAACTCATCTGAACATCGACTACTGCAACGAGCGCATCCAGACTGTGTACCACCAACTTTTCGATGAAGCCCTGAAACGCTACAACGAGAAGCAGACCCGTGCAGACCGGCGCATTCCGAACTACTATGAGAAAATTCGCTCTGGCAATCAGGAGAAGCCCTTTCACGAGATCATCCTGCAAATCGGAAACAAGGAAGATATGAGCGCCACCGGCGAGTATGCGGAGCTGGCACGAACTGTGCTGGATGGATACTATCGAGGCTTTCAGGAGCGCAATCCAAACCTCCGGGTGTTCTCGGCACATCTCCATATGGACGAGGCAACGCCTCATCTGCACATTGACTTTGTGCCGTTCACCACCGGGAGTAAACGAGGGCTTGATACCCGTGTGTCGCTGAAGCAGGCGCTGGCGGCGCAGGGCTTCAAGGGCGGAACTCGTGGTGCAACGGAATGGGCGCAGTGGGTACAGTCCGAAAAGGAGCAGCTTGCCGCCGTGATGGAGCGGTATGATATTCAGTGGGAGCAGAAAGGTACCCACGAAAAGCACCTCTCTGTTCTGGACTACAAGAAGCAAGAGCGAGAAAAAGAGATTGCTGCACTGGACAGCACGCTTGCCGAAAAGCAGGACGAGCTGGAAACTGTACAGAATCGGATCGACAACTTCGATCAGGGGGCACATTCCATTGAGCGGTTGGAGCAGCGAATTGAGTCGGATGCAGAGTTTCAGCTCCCCGATCCGCCCACTCTAATGACCGCGAAGACCTATAAACAGCGGTTTGTTGACCCGCTCATTAAGAAATTGAAAGAGATTATCCGAGAGGTGTTCTACCACTACTATAAGGCTCTGGACAGATATCACCGGCTGAACACCACCAACGGGCGGCTCTACCGAGAAAACAAGCATCTGAGTGCTGCAAATTACCGGCTCAAAGGAGAAAATGAAGTTCTGCGCTCCGAACTGAAAGATTTCCGCTTTCTGCGGAAGGTTCTTGGCAGCCGGCAGATCGACAACCTGATCACACAGGCAAAAGATATGGAACAGCAGCGAAAGCAGAATCAGCGCACAATGCGCAGAAATAAAAATTATGAAAGGTAGGAACAAACAATGGCAAAGACGATTTTTGAGGAAATGGGCGGTACTTATACGCAGATTGGGGATTATCTTCTCCCCGATCTAGAACTGCCCGAAGAAGAACAGCAGCCCATCGGCGTGTGGGGACAGCGGCACTGGCGTTACCTGAAGGAGCATCGCCGGGCAACTTATGCGACCCTGCTCACAAGCGGCAAGCTAAACAGCTACCTTGTCGGCATCGACCGTCAGGCAGAGGAGATGTTCTCTCGGCTGGTAAAACAGATGGCCGAGGCGGAAGGTGTTACAGAGCAACTCAAGGCGGACAACCAAATGGAGTGGGTCTGCAGGATGAATAACATCCGAAGCAGGGCGATGGAGATGGTCAATAACGACCTGATCTACGCCAGAGATCCAGCAGCCTGTATTTCCACTTTTGTGGAAACCGCAGACCCTCCCAAAGTGTTTTGGAAATACTACGATTTGTACCGGCGCAAGAGAATTTCGCTGAGTGAATATGCTGCCGCTACAGGATTATCAGCTTTCGCAATCCGGCATTTTTTGAAGAATGTTGTTGAGAAAAGCCCAAAAGCCATTGAAAAGCCTAAGCAAATATGATATACTATATTTTGTGTAAGTATCTGGAGGTGCCGAAATGCAGATTGCTGATTATATAGACGCCGATCTTTTAGATAAATTCGAGTTCCACAACTATAACCACGCTATTGAAATCATTACTCAAGCTTTTCCTGAGGAGTGGCGTGAGGTCGTTGAGTGCCTAAGAAAACTCGACATTACCACAGATGATCTTCGTGAAGCGGGCGGAAATGAGACTAAGATTCCGAAGAAATTTGACGATGTCCTCTACCCGTATGGGTGGAGAGAAATCCGAATTTCTGGTGACTTACACATCAAGTTTTATCCAAGACAAGCTGATCAGAGGGGACGCTTTTCCAGCGTTCCCTTTGAGGAGCGTGTGACGGAGAACTACATCGACGGTCATAATATTGATTTTTTGAAGGGTCGAATTGCATTTGACCTTGAATGGAACAGTAAGGATCAGACCTTTGACAGAGATCTGCTTGCAATGCGGACATACTACGATTGCGACATTGTAAGCGCCGGTATTATTGTCACCCGTTCGCAAGACCTGAATGATGTGTTCAAAACCGTGTATGACTATGATAAGAATTCCCGCACTTGGAAGCCTATTATGCGTAAATATGGCGCAAGCACTACTTGGATGGGGAAACTGCTGTATCGTTTAGAGTCACGCCGTAATGGTGGGTGTCCCGTTTTGGCTATTGGCATTAAGAAAACTTGTGTTTCAGATTGGAAGGAGGGATACATAGATGAGCACGCTTCAGGAAACATCTGAAAATCTTCTCTCCTTTTGCGGTGATAAGCGCTATTCAACGATTTATGCTGATCCGCCTTGGCGCTTTCAAAACCGCACCGGAAAAGTCGCTCCAGAAAACAAGAAGCTGAATAGATATGAGACAATGCCATTAGAAGACATAATGGCGTTGCCCGTCGAGCAGGTCGCTGCTGCAAAAAGCCATTTGTACCTTTGGGTTCCCAATGCTCTCCTGCCGGATGGTCTGGCTGTTATGAAAGCGTGGGGATTTGAGTACAAGGGAAATATCATCTGGGAAAAGGTCCGGAAGGATGGCGGCCCGGATGGACGAGGAGTCGGCTTCTATTTCCGTAATGTGACCGAAATTCTCCTTTTCGGGGTCAGGGGCGACAATTTTAGGACGTTGGCTCCGGCTCGCTCGCAAGTCAATCTCATTCGGACGCAAAAGCGTGAACACTCACGGAAGCCGGATGAGATTATCCCGATCATCGAAAGCTGTTCTCCGGGGCCATTTCTTGAGCTATTTGCTCGTGGTGACCGTGAAGGCTGGGATATGTGGGGAAACCAGGCGACCGCAGATTATGAGCCTACGTGGAGTACTTACAGCAATCATACCACAAAGCAAGCATCAAGCGAATAAGTCGCATATTATATATGTAATGAAAGGGCGGTGAGTTTAATGTTCTCTGCTCATAATGTCGCAATATATATCATCAACTGGTGTCTTGATCATAATGTTCCAATCACGAACCTTAAGCTCCAGAAACTATTGTACTTTGTACAAGGTGAGTACAGCAGGGCTAAGGGTACAAGATTGATTGGTGACGACTTCTATGCTTGGCAATTAGGTCCTGTTGTCCCTAATGTTTATGCTGAATATTCTATTTTCTCTTCGTCCACATTACCTTCGCAAAAGCAGTCTATTTCCTTTAGTCAAGAGGATAGGTGCGTAATAGATGCTATTTTGCAGAAGTATGCTCGTTATACCACCTGGAGCCTTGTGGAGTTGTCTCACCAGCAGGATCCGTGGAAATATCAGCACGAAATCTTTGGTGACAAAGCGCTTATTCCTTTTAAATCTATTGCAGATTATTTTGGAAAGGATACGGCATCGTAAATATGACAGACAAAGAGAAAACGGGCGAATTGCTCAGTTTGATAGATGCACTATGTGATGTTAATTTTGCCAAGGAGCAAAACAATATCGATGGATGGGTCAGCAAGCTCAATAAGGTCTATTCAAATGAGTACCGGCATACTTATTCGGACATTTTCTTCAAGATTCAGCAGATAATGTCGGATACTCTGTCAAATAATGATGCATCTGACACGGAGGTGTTAGAGGTTCTGGGCGAAAATCTGAATGTGCTTGGAAATCGAATCGATGAATTGGCTGCACAAAATAGCGATGACGCCAATTATAAGAACACTGTTTCCGGGTACAAGAAGTTTTCAGATCACATTCGCCTCGAAATAGGCCGTTATAATTTTATCAAGTCGAGATTTACGGGAACGGCGGCAGATGGAAACTCTGGAAAAGCTACGGATGAGCACTCCGCTATTGATACAGAGCGGGTACTAAAGCTTGAACAAGCCATAAACGCCATACGACCCAGAGTGGCTCAAGCGCAGAAGCAGCTTGATAGTCTTGACGGAAAGCTTGAAAGTAATAAAATCTCATCCATTACAACGCTCACGATTTTCTCGGCAGTCATTCTTGCATTTTCCGGCGGAATCACTTTTGAAAGCGGCATTTTTCAAGGGATGGTAGAGTCAACGTCTTATCGGCTTTTCTTTACAATTTCTCTTAGTGGCGTCATTTTTTTTAATACAATTTTTGCACTTCTCTATCTTGTCGGGAAAATGGCAGGAAAAAGGATTGGCACTAAGTGCAAATATATGGTAAATGCCGATGATAATTACAACCAATGTCAATCGTGTGGGGATGGTTACTGCACGAAAGAATGTGCGGAGGTCTCCATTGCCTGCAGGATCTTCCACAAATACAGTTATGTGCTTGCGATAGATGCTATTTTGCTATATGTACTATACACTGATTTCTTCTTGTGGTATAGCAAAGGCGCATTGCTGGCTCCTACATTTTATCTCCCGCAAATTTTCCTGATTCTTATCATTATTGCTTTCTGTTGCGTTCATCGTGTCCGAAAGGACAGGCGCTTAAAAAGAATAAAGATGCATTATAAGGTCGCAATTCTGACGGATATTCTGGAACCAAAGACTCCAACGGCTTCCGCTTTAATACGTCTCAGTGAGATAATATCCAAGTCGTTTTATGGGTCGCCATCAAGAAGTGCTAAGGATTCTTTTTTAGAGAGTGTGAAGGCACGGCAACTGAACAAGGACGATGCGCTTAATTACTTAGACGAATTTATCGACGAATACTTGATTGCCGATTGCCGATTGTCAATTTCAGTCTCTAAAAGAGAACATAGAATTAACTGCAAGAAATGGAAAGAACTAAGAAGGAAATTCACTGTACCGTCACAGAAATGATTCTTGCGTCAATCACGCAGATATGCTACAATAGCCTCGTGGTTTGCTAAAGCCACCGGATGCTATCCACGAAAAACTGAAATGGATCGCTATCGGCGGCGATACCCATATGATAACAAACCATCGTATGGGGCTGAAAATATGGAGAATACAAAGAATCAAAATACCGGGTATCATAGAATCTAAACGAAAACCGTTAGATCACAAGGCCTGGCAAAGAGTGGGAATAAGCCACGGTGCGCGGGTACATCGGGCTGCATTACATCATTGCATTTCTTTCCTCCAAAATTGGGGGCCGCGCAGGTTCTCCGATAACCTGCCTTATCCTTGACAATGCTGTGGCGTATCTGCATCCGTTTCATGTCTTTTACTCCGCATCCAGCGGCTTTGTGATGCCCGTCCGCCGCTCCCTGGACAGTCCGCCTGCCAGCACGGTGTCCGCTCCGGTAAAGCGCGCCCGCCGGATGACGCCCTCGCCGTATTTTTCGCGCAGGGCATCCACGGTCCCATCCAGGATCGCCTTGCGGGCATACTGCTGCGCGCCGCCCACGGCAAACAGGTCAAGCTGGCGCGGCTGCGGCTCCTCCAGCCTTGTGGCCTGCACGCCGAGCTGGCGCAGCGGCGTCTGCCCGTCCCATGCCTCGGCAAAGACCCGGCAGGCGCAGCGGAACAGCTCCTCCGTCCCGTGCACGGCCTCCCGCAGCATCGTCTGGTGAGAAAACGTGACGAAATCCGCGCTCCGCAGGCTCACGGAAATGCACCGCGCCGCCTTGCCGTCACGCCGCAGGCGCATGGCGACCGTTTCGCAGAGCGACAGCAGCACGCGCTGCGCCCCTGCCTCCGTTGTGACATCGGCGGGCAGTGTTGTGGAATTGCCATAGCCCTTGTTTGCCTCCGGCTGCGCCAGCAGCTCCTCGCTGCATCGGCCGTTTGCCGAGAGCCACAGTGCCAGCCCCGGCTTGTTCAGATAGTGCAGCAGCAGCTCCGGATCAGCCTGCGCCAGCTCGCCGATCGTATGGATTCCGATGCGGTTGAGCCTGCGCTCCGTGGCAGGCCCGAGCATGAACAGCTCCCGCACCGGCAGCGGCCAGAGCTTCTGCGGTACCTCCTCCGGGAACAGCGTGTGGACCTTGTCCGGCTTTTCAAACTCCCCTGCCATTTTGGCCAGCAGCTTATTGGAGGAGATGCCGATATTCACCGTAAAGCCCAGCTCCTCGCGGATGCGTGTGCGCAGCAGCTCCGCCGCCGCGACCGGCGAGCCATAAAGCCCCTCCGTGCCGCTCAGGTCGGCCCACGCCTCATCGATGGAATACTGCTCCACGACCGGCGCGAATTCCCGCAGCAGGGCGATGAAGCGCCGCGAGGCCTCTACATACAGCGCATAGTCCGGCGGCACGAGCTTCAGCCCCGGACATTTTTGCTGCGCCAGAAATATCTGCTCACCGGTCTTCACGCCGCATTTTTTCGCCGGGATGCTCTTGGCCAGAATGATGCCATGCCGTTCTGCACGCTCTCCGGCCACGGCGGAGGGAATGTCGCGCAAGTCCTCCTGTTCGCCCAGCACCCGCACGCGGTAAGCCGCCGACCACGACAGGAACGCGCTGTTCACATCTACATGAAAGATCACCCGGGGCATCCGTACACCACCCGGAAAAGCGTCCAGCGATGCGTCCGCACGGTATAGCGCAGCTCCAGAAGCGCCTCCTGCTGCCCCAGCTGCGTCTTGCAGAGGTACTGGATGGCCTCCACCCCGGCATAGGAGATCGGCCGGGAGCAGACGACCTGCCGGATCGGGACGGTGCGCAGCATATGCTCGCCGTCCTCCATGCGGAAGCGGATCGGCGTCAGTGCACCGTCCGCTGCGCAGACGGAGATCATCTCGATCTGCCGGTTCACGATATCCTCCATGCGCTCACCTCCGCTTGTTTCTGCTCTCATTATATCAAACATTTGTTCGTAAATCAAGGCAGAAATCCATGGGGAAGGATTTGCATTTTGTGGGAAATTCTGCTAAAATAACGATGGAAAAGAATACGCGGATGTCCCGGTCACGTTTTCGCCAAAGGCTGCCTGCTATCCAACCTCGTCCTATGAGATCGCTGCGTCGCTTCGCTCCTCGCAATGACACGTCAGGATAATGCAACGGGTGCCCTTCGGCCCTTGAATGTTCCCCTACCGGGCGCTCACCGCCGCACACCGGCTCTCGGTCTTTCCCATTTATATCGAAATCCTTTCTGGAGGAACCTATGCTGAACTATCGCTGTCTCGTGCTCGATCACGACGATACTGTCGTGCGCAGCGAGGAGACCGTTAATTATCCCAGCTTTCTCGAAGCCCTGAAGGTGCTTCGCCCCGGCAGGACCATCACGCGGGAGGAATTCACCCGCTGGTGCTTCTCCCCCGGCTTTTCCGCTCTTTGCAGCGACTATATCGGCCTGACGCCCGAGGAGATCGACGTGCAGTACGACATGTGGCGAAGCTATGTCGCCACACATATCCCGCCCCCCTATGACGGCCTGCGCCCCATCCTGACGCGCTGGAAGCAGGAGGGCGGCCTGCTGTGCGTCTCGTCGCACTCCGCGCGTGAAAACATCCTGCGCGATTACCGGCTGCACTTCGATCTGGAGCCGGATCAGATTTTCGACTGGGACCTCGGCGAGGACCGCCGCAAGCCATCGCCCTACGCCCTGCAGGAGATCATGCGGCTGTATGACCTGCGTCCGGATGAGCTATTGATGGTGGACGATCTCAAGCCCGGCTATGACATGGCCCACGCCTGCGGCGTGCCGTTCGCCTGCGCGGGCTGGTCGCACGACGACCCCAAGATCCGCGCTTTTCTGCGCCGCTTCAGCGATTTTTATCTCGAGACCGTGCAGGCACTCGAGCCGCTGCTGTTTGGTGCTTGACAAATATGATATAATAGAAAATAATAGGAAAGCGGGGTGAGCAGATGGAGAAGACCGGCGTCAAGATCGTTGCCAAAAATTCCAAGGCGTTTCATGAATATTTCGTCGAGGAGCGCTTCGAGGCGGGCATTGAGCTGTTCGGCACGGAGGTCAAGTCCATCCGGGCCGGAACGCTGAATTTGAAGGACGCCTACTGTACGGTAAAGGATGGGGAGCTGTTCGTCCATGGGATGCACATCTCCCCCTATGAGAAGGGCAACATCTTCAACCGGGACCCGCTTCGGGTACGGCGTCTGCTGATGCACAAGTCTGAGATCCATCGTCTGTTGGGTCTGCTCAAACGGGACGGCTATACTCTGATTCCGCTCTCCCTGTATTTCAAGGGATCGCGGGTCAAGGTAAAGGTGGGCCTGTGTAAGGGTAAGAAACTTTACGATAAGCGGGCAGATGCAGCCAAACGGGATGCTCAGCGCACCATCGACCGTGCGATGAAACAGCGCACACGGTCCTGATTTACCTGGGGGCGTAAAGGCTTCGACGGGGATGCAGAAGTGCGGGCAGCGAGTAGGAGGCGGGACTCCTTCATCACCCCGAAATTAAAATTAAACGCTAACGATAATAGAGTAGCACTTGCTGCGTAACTAAACGCAGCCGTCTGACCGGACAGGACCACGGGTCCGGATCGGGCGTCGATTAGTGGTGAACGCCTTCAGCTTTTTCCTTGG
>ERZ773227.1231-NODE-1231-length-18913-cov-7.856135_pt1 | contig 18913 bp, 20 predicted proteins | sample MGYA00580525_ERZ773227 | MGnify/ENA primary metagenome ERZ773227 (study PRJEB29015, sample SAMEA2737782) | human gut metagenome | biome: human gut; feature: human-associated habitat; material: faeces | place: China | collected 2012 ... | reverse complement strand
CCTGGTGCCCGCGGCGGGCAAAAAGGACCTGGCATCCGCGCCGATTTTACGCAGACTGGAGGCAGCGCAGTGATGGAAGAAAAAGCGAAAAATGCCGTAAAGACTTTTGAAGACCTGGCGCAGGCCGTGGCGGATTCCGGCCGCCCATACGACGCCGGGCGCATCGAAAAGGCTTACGAGATGGCTGCGGCGGCCCATGCGGGGCAGACGCGCCTTTCCGGCGAAAGCTATGTCAGCCACCCCGTTGCCGTGGCGTGCCTTGTGGTGGACCTGGGCTTGGATACGGACTCCGTGGTGGCCGCGCTGCTGCATGACTCCGTGGAGGACACCGAGACCACGGCGGAGGACGTGAAGGCTGCTTTTGGGCCGGACGTAGCGCTGCTCGTGGACGGCGTCACCAAGCTGGGACGCATCAAGTTTTCCTCAGTGGAGGAGCAGCAGGCTGAAAACCTGCGCAAAATGCTGCTTGCCATGAGCAAGGATGTGCGCGTGATGCTCATCAAGCTGTGCGACCGGCTGCACAACATGCGCACCGGCGACGGCTGGCCCGAACAGAAACGCCGTGACAAGGCGCTGGAAACCATGGAGGTGTATGCTCCCATTGCCCACCGTCTGGGTATGAGCAATGTAAAGGAGGAGCTGGAGGACCGCAGTCTGCAGTATCTGGACCCTGTGGGCTATGAGGAGATCACCTCTTTCCTGGCCCAAAACGGCGGCGCGGATTCGTTCATCAGCGGCATTGCGGACCGCATCAAGGAGCGCCTGGCCGAGAACGGAATGGACAAATGCACCATCAAAAAGCGCATCAAGAGCGTATACGGCATCTACCGCAAGATGTATATGCAGAACCGCACGTTTGAGGAAATTTACGATGTGTACGCGGTGCGCATCATTCTGGACACAGTGGGCGAATGCTACAATGCGCTGGGCGTCATCCACGACATGTACCATCCCATCCCCAGCCGCTTCAAGGACTATATCTCCACACCCAAGCCCAATATGTACCAGTCGCTGCACACGACGGTCATCGGACATGAGGGAATTCCCTTTGAGGTGCAGATCCGTACCTGGGAGATGGACCAGACCGCCGAATACGGCGTGGCGGCCCACTGGAAATACAAGGCGGGCGTGAGCACGAAAGATAAGCTGGACGACCGTATCGCCTGGGTGCGCCAGCTTCTGGAAAGCCAGCGGGAGAGCGAGGATGCCGGCGACCTGCTGCGGGACATCAAAAGCGAGCTGCTGCCCGAGGAGGTGTTCGCTTTTACGCCGAAAGGCGACGTCATCAATCTGCCCGCGGGAGCGACCGTCATCGACTTCGCCTACGCCATCCACTCAGCCGTGGGCAACCGCATGGTGGGCTGCAAGGTGAACAACCGCATGGTGCCTATCGACCATGTGGTGTCTACCGGCGAGATCATTGAGGTGCTGCTGGGCCCGGCAGATAAGGGCCCCAGCCGCGACTGGCTCAAGATCGTGCGCACCAGCGAGGCCAAGAGCAAGATCCGCAACTGGTTCAAGAAGATGCGCCGGGAGGAGAATATCCAGCAGGGACGGGACGCCTTGTCCAAGGAGCTGCGCCGGGAGATGATCATCATCCCGGACGACCAGCTGGATGCCTTTATCGACGGCTGTTCCCGCCGGATGCGCCAGAACAACGCCGAGGAGCTGTACGCTGCCATCGGCTACGGCGGCATGACCATTGCCAACTGTCTGCCTAAGCTCAAGGAAGAGTGGCAGAAGCTCAAAGCTGCTGAGGCCGAGGAGAATAAGTCGGTGGAGGATCTGCCCAAGGTTGACCTGAGCCGCGTGCACGCCACCGATGGCGTGGTGGTGGAGGGCTTTGATAACACCCCCATCAAGTTTGCCAAGTGCTGCAGCCCGCTGCCCGGCGACCCCATCGTGGGCTTTATCACCCGCGGCTTCGGCGTTTCCATCCACAAGCAGACCTGTGCCAACGCCGTTGCCAGCATGAAGGACCCCTCCAACGCTCCCCGCTGGGTCAAGGCATACTGGGCAGACAGCGTTAAGGACAGCTACAAGGCCGGGCTGGAGATCATTGCCCTGAACCGCAACGAACTGCTGCAGGACGTGCTCAGCGCACTGGCCGACATCCGGGTGCCCATCTATGCCATGAACGCCCGTCAGGTAGAAAACAACTGCGCCGCGGTCAGCCTGACCATCGGCATCAACAATACCGAGCACCTCAACCGTGTGGTGGCGCGCCTTTCCAAGGTGCGGGACGTGCTCAAGGTGACAAGGAGTTAACGCAATGCGAGCAGTTATTCAGGCCGTATCCTCCGCCAGTGTGCGGGTGGAAGGCGGCGAGCCCCGCGCCATTGGGCCGGGAATCATGATCCTGCTGGGGGTCAGGGATACCGACACGCTGGACATCGTGCCAAAACTTGCCGATAAATGCGCGGGTCTGCGCATTTTCCCGGATGCCGAGGGCAAGCTGAACCTGAGCGCCCGGGATCTGGGCTATTCCGCGCTGGTGGTCAGCCAGTTCACCCTGTACGGCGATACCAAAAAGGGCTACCGCCCCAGCTTTATCAAGGCTGCAAAGCCGCCGCTCTCGGTGGATGCCTACGAGCTGTTCCTTGCCGAGATGGCTAAGCACGGCCTTAAGGACGTGCAGCACGGCGAGTTCGGCGCCCACATGCAGGTGTCGCTGGTGAACGAGGGCCCCTGCACCATCATCATTGATACCGACGAGTGGAAGAAGAAGGAGTAACGATGCAAGGCTTTCACATTCCTGCGGCACCGCCGCTGTATACCAACACCTTTCTGCTCATTTCCGATGCAGGCCATGCTGTGGTCGTCGACCCGGCGGCAGAGGTGGACAGCTACGACGAAATTTTAAAGCAGCACAACGCCACCCTTACCACCATTCTGTGCACCCACGGCCACTACGACCATGTGGGCAGTGCGGCTGCGCTGAAAGCCGAGTGGAACGCCACCCTCTACTGTGAAAAGGCAGACCTTGCCGGCGACCGGATGTACCCGCTTTCCGCTGCGGACTGCGGCTACACGGAAGGGGAACAGATCGCGGTGGACGAGCTGCGCTTTACCGCGTGGCACACCCCCGGCCACACCCCCGGCAGCGTGGTGCTGCTGTGCGGCGAGCATCTGTTCTGCGGCGATACGCTGTTTGCAGGCAGCATCGGCCGCACCGACCTTGAGGGCGGCAGCAGCGCACAGATGGCAGACAGCCTGCGCAAGCTGGCACAGCTGCCCATCCCCCGCGAAACACAGGTGCTGCCCGGCCACGGCGAATTTTCCACCTTTGGCGCGGAGCTGGACAACAACTACTATATCCGCAGCGCCCTGCGCGGCGGCAACGACATTTTTTAAAGAGAGAACGACATGAAAATCTATATCACTGGGCTGCCCTCCGGGTACGAGGTGGAACATCTTGCCCGCCTGTTTTACCCCATGGCACCCCTGACCCTGACCCCGCCGGAGCCTGCCGAGGATTGTCTGTGGGCTGAAAAGACCGATACCGGTCTGCGGGTGCTGGTGCGGCAGGGCGAAAAGAGCAAAACGCTGGAAGCTCCGCTGCCGCTGCCGGTGGAGCAGGGCGGCGAAACGCCGGAGTTTGCTCTTGCCAGCCTGACTTATGACCTGCTGCGCCAGTGGACGGGCATCCGCCCGCCTTGGGGCAAGATGACCGGTGTGCGCCCGGTGCGGCTTATCCACGATAAGCGCGCCGCCGGGTGGAGCACAGAGCAGATCGACCGTTTCTTTTTGCAGCGGTTTGACTGCTCGGAGCAAAAATACGAAATGGCGAAGGAAATCGCCGATCTGCAGGAGCCAATCTTGCAGCTGGGCAGCGCTCCCAAGACGTACAGTTTGTATATCGGCATCCCGTTCTGCCCCTCCCGGTGCAGCTACTGCAGCTTTGTCAGTTGTAATCTGGACCGCGACCGCAAGATGGTGCAGCCCTATGTGGACTGCCTGTGCAGGGAGGTTGCAGAGATCCGGGCGCAGGCCGAGCGTGCGGGGCTGACCTTGTGCAGCATCTACATCGGCGGCGGTACGCCCACCAGCCTTTCCGCTGTCCAGCTGCGGCAGCTCATGGGCACCGTGCGGGAGAATTTTGACCTGACTAAGGTCGTAGAATATACCGTGGAGGCAGGTCGCCCGGACTGCACCGACGCCGAAAAGCTGGCGGTCATCAAGGAATACGGCGCTACCCGCATCTCCATCAACCCCCAGACTTTTTCGGACACGGTGCTGGCCAACATCGGCCGCAAGCATTCGGCACAGGACATTCTGGATTGCTATGCCGATGCCCGCCGCGCCGGGCACGAGGACATCAACATGGACCTCATTGCCGGACTGCCCGGGGATACGGTGGAGGGCTTTGAGCACAGCCTGCGGCAGGCCATTGCCTTGCAGCCGGAGAATATCACCGTCCACACCCTTACCCTCAAGCGGGCGTCCCGCATCGTCATTGAGGATCAGAAGGAGAACGACTACGCAGACGTAGCCGCTATGCTGGAAAAATGCCGTTTGCTGGCCGAAGCGGGTTACCGCCCCTATTACCTCTACCGGCAGAAGAATACGCTGCAAAATCTGGAAAACGTGGGCTGGTGCAAGCCGGGTCACGAGGGTTACTATAATATCTATATCATGGAGGAAGTCCAGACTATCCTTTCGGCGGGTGCAGGCGGCAGCACCAAACTGGTAGCCGATGGGGGTAAACGGATGCAGCGCATCTTCAATTTTAAGTATCCGAACGAGTATATCCAGCGCTTTGCGGAGGTACTGGACCGGAAAAAAGGAGTGGCTGAGTTTTATGATCACGATCTGGGTACCGAAACGACTGGTTGAAATAGATCTTTATAACGTAGCAGCCCGCAGCCCGCAGGCGCTGGCACAGCTGAGCGAGAACAGCTACGCCCGGCGGGTGCAGTATGCCGCCCAGAAGGTGCGCGGCTCCGGGGCAAAGATCGTTATGCTGACCGGCCCTTCCGCCAGCGGCAAGACCACCAGCGCCCACTGTCTGGCAAAGGCCTTGGTGCAGCAGGGCACCCCGGCACAGGTGGTCAGTCTGGACAACTTTTTTAAAGGCGCTGCCTACTACCCCAAAATGCCGGACGGCACACTGGACTACGAAAACCTTGAAACGCTGGATCTGCCCCTTATCAAGCAGTGTCTGCGCCAGCTCAGCGAGACCGGCAAGACCGAGCTGCCCATCTATGATTTTGCCACCGAGCAGCGCTCTGCCGAGGTGGAGCCCATCGATCTGCAGGGCGGTGTGTGCATCGTGGAGGGTATCCATGCCCTCAACCCGGAGCTGACCGGCCTTGTGCCGGATGACCAGATCTACCGCATCTACGCCGGTCTGCGGGAGGAATACTGCATCGACGGCCGCAGGGTCATCAATACGCAGGATATCCGCCTGTGCCGCCGCACCCTGCGGGACGCCGCAGCCCGCGGCCGCAGCCCCGCCAAGACCCTTTCCATGTGGGACAGGGTGCTGGACGGTGAAACACGCTATATCAAGGGCTTCAAGACCACCGCAGACTTCCTACTGGACACCTCCTTTACCTACGAGCTGGGACTGATCTCCCGGCTGCTGGGCGAGGTGCGCCGTCAGTTCACGCTGGAGGGCCATAACGCCGAGCTGTGGGACGAGACCGCCCGCCGCTTTGAGCAGGTGGACCCGCTGCCGCTGGAGCTGCTGCCCGCTGACAGCATGCTGTGCGAGTTCTACGGCAGCCGCACCTAACCGGTGAAAAATGCGTAAAATTTGTTTCCAAACCGGCACCAAACTGTAAAAATTGCGGTGCATTCGTTGCAATTGCCATAACGCTGCGCTATAATGGGAATACGACCCCGGTATGGCGCACTGTGCGCCGCAGTCTGCAGAGAATACTGCCAGAATAAGAGAGGTGTCTTTTATGGACTTTAACAAGATCAAAGCGATGGGTTTGGAATATGCCGAAAGGGGCAAGAACGCTGCCATGGATCTGGCCGAAAAGGGCAAGACGCAGGCGCTGCTGGTCAACGAGCAGGGCAAGCTGCTCAAGGCACAGCGTCAGCTGGGTGCACTGGTATACAGCCTTGCCAAGGGCAAGGAGGAGAACCAGCCGCTGGTGGATAAATATATCGAGATGATCGATACCATTGAGCAGGAGATCACCCGTCTGAAGGCTATCTTGACCCCGGCCGAAGCCGCCGAGGTGGACTACGAAGCCCCCATGGAGGAGGCAGAAGAAGCTGCCCCGGAACAGCCCGCTCAGCCTGCCCGCAAGACCTGCCCGCAGTGCGGCGCGCCCGTCTCGGACGATGCACTGTTCTGCAATAAGTGCGGCGCACAGCTGTAAGCCCGTAACCGGAAAAGTTTGCAACAGGGCGGTATCCCCCACAGGACACCGTCCTGTTTTTGTGAAAAGCGCAGAAAACCATGAACAAAGCGGGAAAATTGCGGCTTTTTGCTTGAAAAACCGCAGCGACTGCGGTAGAATCTACAATATCTTTTCAAAAGGAGATGGAACGTGTGCTGGACTGGAACCCACAGCCGCCCTATACAGCGGAGCAGCTGCTGCAGGTGATCCGCATTCTGCGAGACCCGGAAAACGGCTGTCCGTGGGATAAGGTGCAGACCCATGCGTCCATCCGCAAAAATTTTCTGGAAGAGACCTGTGAAGCACTGGAAGCCATTGATGCAGACGATGCCGTTCTGCTCCGGGAGGAGCTGGGGGACGTGCTGATGCAGGTCGTCTTTCATGCGCAGATCGAGCGGGAGGCCGGGCATTTCACCTTTGCAGAGGTCTGCGACGGTGTCTGCCGCAAGCTGCTTGACCGCCATCCGCACATTTTTCGTGGGGACGAGAGCATAAAAGACTGGGATTCGCTCAAGAATAAGGAAAAGGGCCGCCTGACACTGGCCGATGACTTGGAGAGCGTGCCCCGTGCGCTGCCTGCGCTGATGCGTGCCGCTAAGCTGCAAAAGCGCGCAGCCCGCTGCGGCGTGGAAACAGCAGCCGCACCTGCGGACATCGCCGCCGCAGCCGAGACCGCCGTCTCCGCTGCGGACAAGGCCGTGGCGGAGCAGGCAGTGGGAGAGCTGCTGTTTACCGCTGCCGCGCTGGCGCGCCAGGCGGGTGTTGACCCCGAGCAGGCGCTGCAGAAGCGCAATGCCGCGTTCCTTGCAGAGCATACAGGCCGCGCGGAAAACCAGGAGAGCTAAGAAGTGAGCCGAGCGGACGGAGATTTCCGCAGCCGCTTTTTGCTGATATAATACTTTGGAGGTATAATACTATGACGAAAGTTGAACTGATCGCCGCTGTTGCGAACGATGCGAACCTGACCAAGAAGGATGCCGAGGCTGCTGTCAACAGCGCCCTGAACGCCATCACCGCTGCCCTGAAGGACGGCGACAAGGTCACGCTGGTCGGCTTTGGCACCTTTGAGGTCCGCGAGCGCCCCGAGCGCAAGGGCCGCAACCCCCAGACCGGCGCCGAGATCACCATCGAGGCTTCCAAGCTGCCCGCCTTCAAGGCCGGCAAGGCTCTGAAGGACGCCGTTCAGTAACTTAAAACGGAACCCGGTCCGCCCCGTCACAGCCTGCGACGGGGCGGTTTTGTATGAGTGAAAGGAAAAATCATGCGTCTGGACAAATATTTAAAGGTCAGCCGCGTCATCAAGCGCCGCACCCTCGCCAATGAGGTCGCCGACGCCGGGCGCGTGCTGGTCAACGGCAAGCCCGCCAAGGCCAGCTACACGGTCAAGATCGGCGACATCATCGAGGTCACCTTCGGCAACCGGCCCATCAAGGTGAAGGTCCTCTCCGACGTGGAGCCCCGCACCAAGGACGTGGCCCGCGAGATGTACGAGATCATCGAGCAGGACAACGTGCTGGCAGCCGCCCACGACGCCCCGAAAGCCGAGTAAATCCGGCATGACCCCGCCCCGCCCTGCATAAGATGGCAGAAAAGGGGAGGGGAATGTCATGAAACAACAGGACGCAAAGCCGGAGCAGGCTCTGCCTCACGACCTCATCCTGGAGGGGCGGAACAAGCTGACCGTCACCGGTGTGCGGCGGGTCATCCGCTGTGATGCCGAGGGGGCGGCGATGCTCACCTCGAAAGGGACGCTGGAACTCACCGGGGCCGAGCTGAGCGTCACCAGCCTCGACCTCGACAAGGGCGAAGTCAAGCTTACAGGCCGGGTGGACACGCTGGAATACACCGCAGAGCATACGCCGGGCGGCTTTCTGCGCCGTCTCGTCCGGTGATGGGCCCGGCGCTTTCGCCCGGGGCGGTGGGGCAGGAGATGGCGGCCTGCGCGGTGCTGGGCGGTGTGCTGGGCGCGGCGCGGGCCGTTCTGCCCACCCGGGGCAGGGCCGCGTTCCTGCCGGATATGCTTTTTGTGGGAGCCGTGCTGATGGCTTTGCAGAGCTATGCCGTCTCCCAGAGTCAGGCCGGGCAGCTGCGGGGCTATATGGCGCTGGCGGCGTTCTGCGCCGCCGGGGCGGTGCAGGCAGCGCTGCGGCCTCTGTTCGCCGCTGCCGAAGCCTTTGCGGGGAAACTGCTGCTGGGGCCGGTGCGGCTCGCCGCCCGGTGCATCGCCCCGTGGAAAGCCGCCCGCGCCGCCGCCAAAGTACGGCGGAACGAAAAAAGACTTGCAAAAAAACAGAAAAAGAGCTTGCCAACACCACGGCGTATGTTGTATAATTCAAACGTATCAAAGTGAGAGTACAGGCGCATCGGGCCTGCTGTCCGAAAACGGGAGGCACTGTGTTATGGCAAATCCGAGCCGGAAAAAGCGGAAGAGAAAGGCGTCCGTCGTGGGCGCTGTGCTGAAACTGCTCTTCCTTCTGCTTTTGCTGAGTATGCTGGCGGCGTACATCGCAAATCAGGTGGCACTCAGCTCCAAGAAAGCGGAGCTGGACACCCTGCAGGAGCAGATCGACCAGCAGAAGACCCAGAACGAGGAGATGCAGCGCATCCTCAGCGGCGACTCGGACGACGTGACCGAGTGGGTCGCGCGGGACTCTTACAATTATGCGGCGGCCAACGAGCGCATCTTTGTGGATGTGACGGGCAACTGATGCCGCGCCCCGAGCGGCTTGCGGCCGGCGGGAAACACATTAGTCAACAAGGAGTATTGAGTTTTGGCGATTGAGGTAGGGAATATTTTTGAAGGCCGTGTCACCGGCGTAAAACCGTTTGGCGCATTCGTTGCGCTGCCGGAGGGCCGCGTGGGCATGGTCCACATTTCTGAGGTGTCCAACGAGTATGTGCAGGACATTGCAGCCGTGCTGCATGACGGCGACACCGTGAAGGTGCAGGTCATCAATGTGGCACCGGACGGCAAGATCGCGCTGTCCATCAAGCGGCTGCTGCCGCCGGCACCCCGCGCTCCGCGTGAAGGCCGCGGCCCCCGCCCCAACAACAACGGCCCGCGGGAAGGCGGCTTCCGCCGCAACGGTCAGGGCGGCCGTCCCCAGGGCGGACGCGGCCCGGCACGGGACGCAGCGCCCCGCGTCTGGCAGCCCAAGGCCCCGGCCAAGAGCGACAACCTGAGCTTTGAGGACATGATGAGCCGCTTCAAGAGCCAGAGCGAAGAGAAGATGGCCGACCTCGACCACGAGACCAACAACCGCCGGGGCGGCGGCTACGCACCCCGGGGACGCCGCGGCAGCCGCTGAGCCGTCCGCACAAGACGAAGAAGCTTTGGGCCTGCCCCCAGCGGGGCGGGCCTGTTTTTTGGTGCGGCACGCCGCACCCGACAGGAAAGGAAACCAGAATGCCTGCAAAATTTGAACTCATCGCCCCCTGCTTTTTCGGGTGCGAGTCTACGGCCAACTTTGAGCTGCGCCGCATCGGTGCCGAGGACATCCGGGTCAGCGACGGCCGTCTGACCTTCAAGGGCGGCGCGGATATGATCGCCGCCGCCAACCTCAACCTCCGCACCGTGGAGCGCGTGATGCTGCTCCTGAACACCTACACAGCCACCACCTTCGACGAGCTGTTCGACGGCGTCTACTCCATCCACTGGGAAGAGCTGCTGCCCGCCGACGCGGCCTTCCCGGTCACCGGCTCTTCGCTGAACAGCCAGCTGTCCAGCGTGCCGGCCTGCCAGAGCATCATCAAGAAGGCCGTGGTCAAGCGCCTGATGCAGGGCCACCGCACCACCAGCCTGCCCGAGACCGGCGCGGAGTATAAGATCCGCTTCATGCTCCGCAAGAATGTCTGCGAGATCATGCTGGATACCACCGGCGACGGCCTGCACAAGCGCGGCTACCGCCGCAACTCCATGGAGGCCCCCATCCGTGAGACGCTGGCCGCTACCATCGCCGACCTGGGCCGCGTCCGCCGCGACAGCCTTGTGGAAGACCCCTTCTGCGGCAGCGGCACCCTCCTCATCGAGGCCGCTCAGAAGGCCATGAACATCGCCCCCGGCCTCAAGCGCCGCTTTGCCGCCGAGCGCTACAGCTTCGTGCCTGCCGCCATCTGGGCCGAGCAGCGCCAGAAGGCTCTGGCCGACTCCAAGCTGGACGTGGGCTTTGAGGCCTTCGGCTACGACATCGACCCCGCCGCCGTGGCTCTGGCCAACGCCAACGCCAAGCTGGCCGGCGTGGAGAAGCGCTGCCACTTCGAGGTGGCCGACGTGGCCGATTTCGCCGCCAGAAGCGAGGCCATCGTCCTGACCAACCCCCCGTACGGCGAGCGCATGAGCACCATCGAGGGCGCCGCCAAGCTGGCCCGTACCCTCGGCCAGCAGATGGAGGCCCACCCCTGCGCCGGTGTCTATGCCATCACTGCCGATATGGATTTTGAACACCACTACGGCAAGCGGGCCAACAAGCGCCGCAAGATGTACAACGGCATGATCCCCTGCCAGCTGTATATGTACTACAACGCCCCCAAGTTCGAGAACCGCCCCGCAAAGCCCATGCCCAAGAGCGGCTTTGACGGCAAGCGCACCCAGCCCGGCCACACGGGCCGTTTCGAAAAGAAATAAGATGAACCAGAAGGCCGCACTGAAATCGATTCCAGTGCGGCCTTTTCTAATTAAATTTACAAAAGAACGGTTGAACGCTGACGAAAAATAGATTATACTAGTCTATAGCTGTGGGGGAAGCGGTCTTCCCCTGCAAGAAAGGCTGCGCCCGGCGCGGCCCGCGAAAGGAATGAACAGAATGAAGGGACGTATGCGGCCCTATCTGCCGGAACTGACCATCCGGGATTACAACACCTATCAGTGGTATCAGCGCGGCGTCCGCCGCCAGCTCTACACCACCTATGGGCTGTATTCCTGCTATGGTCTGCGTTACAACGGCGTCCTGTTCGCGGTACTGGCTGACAGTCTGGCGGGCCGTCCGGCCACCTGTAAGCGGATGCGGGAGCCGGGTACGCTGGTCTGGCGGCAGATGATGTGCCAGACCCAGGGCATCCGGCTGGCTGCACAGGTGGAAGTCCTGCTGAGCTGGCACCGCATCCAGGATGCCCAGTGGGCCGATCTGCCCTTCTATAAAAAGGTACGGCGGGTGGTGGACACCGTCCTGCTGCGGCAAGCCTACCGGAAGGCTGCCGCCGAGAACCCGGCACTGGAGCGCATCTTCGTGCAGGAGCGGGACCAGGCCAACGTCCAGATGACCCTGAACGCCAAGAACTATCTGCTGGCCGCAGAGCCGAAGGGCAACCTCTACGGCGCGCTCTACTCGGTGCTGGCCACCGACGACCCCAATCAGCGCAAAAGTATGCACTACATCGGCAGCTGCATCGGCCGGGCCGCTTATCTGCTGGACAAAGCGGAGAGCTTTTCCCGGGACAAAGATAAGGGCCGCTACAACGTCTTCCTCCTCAACGGCATCAACGACAGGAACGCCGCCCGGGAAAACGCCCGGCGGCAGGCCCTCGCTGCGGTCAACGACCTCGTCCGCGCCTACGGGATGCTGGACGTCAAGCTGAACCGCACCCTGCTGGACAACATCATGATCTTGGGCCTCCGCCACGCCATCGAGCCGCTGGACGCTGAGAGCCAGCCGGTACAATGGGAGCTGCCATGAAGGGACGCAAAAGTAAAAGCTGGGCCATGGCCTACTGCGGCATGGCCGCAGCGCTCAGCGTGGCCCTGATGCTGCTGGGGGCTGTGTTTCCCATTGCGATGTTCATTGCTCCGGCGGTGGCCAGCTTCCTCATCGCCACAGTCTGCGTGGAGTGCGGGAAGACCATGGCTCTGACGGCCTATGGCGCGGTGAGCCTGCTGAGTCTGCTCTTCGTGCCGGACAAGGAAGTGGCCCTCACCTTTGTGTTCCTGCTGGGGTACTATCCGTTGGCAAAGCCTTATTTCGAGCGGATACGCCCGGCCCTGCTGCGGGCTGTCTGCAAGCTGCTGCTCTGCAACGGCGGGATCCTGGCGATGTACGGGCTGGTGCTGCTGCTGGTCCCGGCGGGCAGCATCGTCGAAGAGCTGCGCACTACGGCGCTGGCCGTCTCGCTGGTGACGCTGGCCATGGGCAATGCAGCCTTCCTGCTCTATGACCGGGCGCTCCACAATATGCTGATGCTCTATAAAGTGGTCTGGCAGCCGAGGCTCCACAAAATGCTGGGCGTCCATTGACGGATGTGGGACTTTATGATACAATACCGCTGACCTTTTCCGTCGGCTTCTGACAGCTCCGAAAGGAGCTGTTTTTGTTTTCAGGAAAGCGGCGGAAAGAGCAGAAAGAGGGGATAGACGACTTCAGTTGACGAAAAAGCGCCGGGCCACGCGGGTGACAGCCGTGAGGGTGACGAGGAGAGGGATCATCGAAAGTTTCGGCGGGTGTTCCTCCGGTTGAAACGGGAGCAAAAGCTCCCGGGGCTTATACCAGCCGCAGAGAAGGGCAAAAAACGGCAGCAATACCGCAACAGAACCCTTTCAAAGAAAGCCATACAAGAACATAGACTGATTATAAGAGGCTGACAGCTGCCGTGTGCGTTCGCGCAGGGCTGTCGGCATGGAGGTGTTTTGTATGTGTGGCATCGTAGGTTATTCGGGTAAGCGCAGCGCCCAGGAAGTGCTGCTGAACGGTCTGGAAAAGCTGGAATACCGCGGCTATGACTCCGCCGGCGTCGCGCTGGCGCTGGAAGGCGGCATCCACGTCGTCAAGAGCAAGGGGCGGCTGGAAGTGCTCCGCCGCAAGCTGGAGGCAGAAAATCTGCCCGAGAGCTTCTGCGGCATCGGACACACCCGCTGGGCCACCCACGGCGAGCCCAGCGACGTCAACAGCCATCCCCACTCCACCCCCCGCGTGAGCATCGTCCACAACGGCATCATCGAGAACTACGGCCCTTTGAAGGCCGACCTGCTGGCCAAGGGCGTCACCTTTGAGAGCGAGACGGACACCGAGGTGCTGGTTAAGCTCATCGACTACTTCTGCTGCGCCCAGCCCAAACAGAGCCCGCTGGCAGCCCTGCGGGAGGCGCTGGCGATGGTGCGGGGCAGCTATGCACTGGGTGTGCTGTTCCGGGATGAGCCGGACACCATCTACGCCGTCAAGAAGGAGAGCCCCCTCATCGTGGGCTGGGGCGAGGGCGAGAACTTCGTGGCCTCCGATATTCCGGCCCTGCTCAAGTACACCCGCCGCTACAGCGTCCTCGAGGAGGGTGACATGGCGGTGGTCAAGGCCGACGGCATCCGGTTCTACGACGCCTTCGGCAAGCCGGTGGAGCGGGAAGTGCTGACCGCCGACTGGGACGAAGAAGCCGCTGAGAAGGGCGGCTACCCCCACTTCATGCTGAAAGAGATCCATGAGCAGCCTGCCGCCATCACGGCCACCGTCAGCCCCCGCGTGGAGAACGGTATGCCTGACCTCCGCATCCCGGAGCTGAGCGACGAGAAGCTGCGCAGCATCAAGAACATCCACCTCGTGGCCTGCGGCACGGCCATGCACGCCGGTATGGTGGGCAAGACTGCCATCGAGCGGCTGGCCCGTGTCCCTGCCGAGGTGGACATCGCCAGCGAGTTCCGCTATCGTGACCCCATCCTCGACCCCGACGACCTCGTCATCATCATCAGCCAGTCGGGCGAGACCAGCGACACGCTGGCCGCCCTCCGTCTCGCCAAGAGCAGGGGCGTGCCGGTGCTGGCTGTCGTCAACGTGGTGGGCAGCTCCATCGCCCGCGCAGCGGACTACGTCCTCTACACCTACGCCGGCCCGGAGATCGCCGTAGCGTCCACCAAAGCCTATATGGTGCAGCTCTGCACCCTCTACCTCTTCGCGTTCCGTCTGGCCTACGCCAGAGGCCGTCTGAGCGAGGCAGAGACCCGCCGCCTGACCGCCGGGCTGCTCCGCGCCGGTGAGGTCATCCAGCCTCGTCTGGCCGACTGTGAGCAGATAAAGTACCTCGCCAGCCGCTTCGTCAACACCCAGAGCTGCTTCTTCATCGGGCGCGGCTTCGACTACGCCCTCTCGCTGGAAGGCAGCCTGAAGCTCAAGGAGATCAGCTACGTCCACTCGGACGCCTACGCTGCCGGTGAGCTCAAGCACGGCACCATCAGCCTCATCACCGACGGTGTGCCGGTCATCGCGCTGGCCACCCAGAAGCAGGTGTACGAAAAGACCATCTCCAACGCGAAAGAGACCAAGAGCCGCGGTGCGCGGGTCATCCTCTTCACGACGAAGGACGTTGTCGTCCCGGAGGGCGTGGCAGACTATGTGGTGCGCTTGGACGACTACGACGAGCTGCTGATGCCCCTGCAGCTCATCGTGCCGCTGCAGCTGTTCGCCTACTATATGGCCGTCCTGCGCGGCTGTGACGTCGATAAGCCCCGCAATCTGGCCAAGAGCGTGACGGTGGAGTAAAATAAGTACCCCGCTGAAAGGCTCTCCCTTTGGGAGAGCTGGCGCGGAGCGCCTGAGAGGGCAAGGATGCAAAAAGGGAAAACACTCCCACAGCGATAGCATCGCTCTGATAAAGGCGTGTGCCTATCGCTGCGCAGGTGGCTTTTTTCGACCCGGCCTTGCCCTCTCCGTCACCTTCGGTGACACCTCTCCCAAAGGGAGAGGCTTTGGCCCACCCGGGCAACTGTAATACGATAAACAAAAAACAGCGGCTGCTGTAGTCTTAGGGACTTACAGCAGCCGCTTTCATTTTACTTATGAGAGTTACCAGAACCAATAGCGTTTCTTGATGACGATGTAGGCGATGATGATGCCCACGATGACCACAAGGCCCGCGATGAAGAAGGTCATGTCCACATGGACGAAGCGGAGATTCTGGGTGGTCAGCAGGTATTCGCCCGCCGTGTCCGCCTCGAGGACATGGTCCTTGTAGCTGTTGAGGAACTGCCACTTGCCCTTGAGGGCATTGTGCAGGTAGACGCGGGTATAGGCGGCGTTGTCGCCGGTCATCTCGACCTGAACGACGCCCGGCAGAGCCTCGCCGCCGTTGAGGGTGAAGGTGACACCATACTCAGAGGGGGCAAAGCTCAGGGCTGTGCTCACCTGCGCGGAGGTGTTCTTTACATCGCGGCCCGCGATGCGGATGGTGTAGTTATCGGCCTCGACCACGAGGGTCTTGCCGTTCAGACGGAGGGCATTCAGCATCTCGCCGGTGATGGTGGGGAGCTCCCGCTGTGCGAAGGTCACTTCGTCGGTGCCGTCGGCCTCGATGGCCTCCACGACGGGGTCGGTGATGACCTCACCGTTGCTGTCGTCGGTGCTGCCGCCGCCGTTGCCGGAGCTGGAAGCATTCCGGTTGACGATGACCGTCACCGAGGCGGACGCCGTGCCGTTGGAGACGACGATGGAGGTCGCGCCCGTACCCACGGCGGTGATGACGCCCTTGGCGCTCACAGTGGCCACCTTGGTGTCATTGGACTTGAAGGTGAGGGACTGGGAGGCAGAAGACGGGGTCACTTTGCCGGTGATGGTGCGGCTGGCGCCCGGTTTGAGGACGACATAGCTCGTGTTCAGGTCGATGGACTGACGGTCTGCGCCGCTGTTGACGACCTTGACAGTGGCCGATGCGCTCACATCGCCGCAGGTGGCGGTGATGGTGGCGGTGCCGGGGGCGACACCGGTGACTTTGCCGAAGTTGTTGACGGTAGCCACAGCGGGGTCGGAGGAGCTGAGGCTCACGTTGGCATAATTCGATGCGCTGGAAGGCAGTACGCCCAGCGACAGGGAAGTGGTCTCGCCGACAGCGATGGTGCCGGAGGCCAGCGTGATGTCCATCTCCTTGACGATCATGGATTCATCCAGCTCGGTGGTGATGGTGTAGACGCAGCTCACGCCGTCTGCGCTGGCGACGACCTGCGCCGTGCCGACGCCCACCGCCTGCGCCACGCCCTCAGACGTCACGTTCACGATGGTGCTGTCGTTGGACAGAAAAGTTACCGTGGCTTTGCGTGCGGCCTTTGCGGGCAGAATGACCGGCGAGAGCTGCTGCTGCGTCCCCACCGTCATGGTGGAGGCGTAAGTGCCGGTCTCGACGCTCTCCACAGCCACAGCGGACCAGGGCAGAGAGAGGGCAGCGGCCGCGTTCAGGGGACCGGCTGCAGAGGCCGGAAGCGCAGCGCCGGCGGCCAGCAGGCCCAGCAGAGCGGCGCTCACGGCCAGCATTTTCAGGTTCAGTTTCATTCTTTCGTACCTCTTTGGGCGTTGATGTGAGCGCTTAGCGGAACAGAACGCCCAGAGCTTCCATCGCGTATTCGAAATAGGTCAGCTTGTCGTACTCCACGCGGGCGGTGACGCTCATACCGTTGGACAGATCGACCTTGTCGCCGCTGTTGCTGATGACGTAGGTGCTGTCCGGGGTGATGGTCATTTTGTAGTAGGAGCCGGAGGAGCTGGCGGTCACATCGCTGTCGATGGAGGTCACGGTGCCGGTCAGGGTGCCGTAGGAATACTCCGACAGGCCGGTGATGGCGATCTTGCAGGGGTCGCCCACATGGAGCAGCGGCCGGTCGTTGAGGGTGACGTAAGCCACCACCTCGAGGTCGCTGTTCTCGCTGGCGACGGTGGCCAGCGGGGTGCCGGCGCTGAGCACCATGCCCACCTTATAGGGCGTGTCCATGTGGATGACGCCGGAGGTGGGGGCATAGATGTAATAGTCGTTGGCGCCGGTGTTCAGGGCGTCCATCTGGCTCTGCAGATTGTCGATGTTGCTCTGCACACTGGTCAGGCTGGAGGAGATGGACTGCAAAGTGGAGTAATACAGGGCCTCCACCTCGCTCTGGTTCTGCTCCATCAGGGCCTTGATCTGCTCGTCGGAGTAGCCTGCGGCCTGATAGGGCGAGGCGTCGAAAGCCTTCTGGGCAACCTGACTCTTGTAAGTCTCATACTGGTAGTAGTAAGGCTGGTCGTCAATGTCCGTCTCGCTGAAGTAGTTCTTGTCGTCCTGAATGGACTTGACCAGCTTTTCGTACTGGCTCTTCTGCTTTTTGTAGATGTCCAGCTGGCTCTGGATGCTGTCCTGCTGCATGTCGAGGTCGGTGCTCTTGATGTGAGCGATGAGGTCGCCCTCGTTGACGTAGGAACCCTCGGCGATGTTCAGCTCAGTGATGGAGCCGGAGTAGCTGGACATGATGTAGGTCTTGTTGGCGGCCTGCACCGAGCCGCTGGACTGGCTGACGTAGGTGCGGTAGTTTTTGGTGCTCCACACCACGAGGAAGAGGATGAGGGCAGCCGTCAGGAGAATGAGCGCATAGCCGAAAGGCGGCAGCTTTTTCTCCATCATGATGCGGCGGTCCTGCAGCTCGTTGATGTCGCGGATGGTCGTCGTCATATTACTTCGTCTCCATAAAGGTATCCACAACGCCCTCGTCCTCATCCTGATTGACGAAGATGGTGTAGACAGTGCCGGTCAGCTCGAGCTCGTGCTCAAACGCCAGGATGTTCAGCTTCTGGGAGGCGAGGCCGCTCTGGCTCATGGGGCCGACGTAGTGGGCGTACAGGCAGTTGCGCACGCGGAGCACAGCGTCCATGGAGTAGCCGGCCTCCATGCGGGGGATGAGCTGGGTGGCCTGCTGCATCATATAGACTTCGGGCTGGGGGTTGGGGCCGGCGGGCAGTTTGATGCACTGCACGAGGGGGCCGAGGGGCTGTGCGCCGTTGCTCTTGATAAAGTTGTGCATCTGGGTCAGCACGATCTGCATATTGTTGAACTCTTCGGGCTGGATGCGGCGGCTGACCACATTGGTCAGCTTGAGGGTCTTGTTTTCTGCGGTCTGGATCTCTCTCATGATTTTATACCACCTGTTCTTGGTTTCATTGCTTGTAATAGGCAATGGTAAAATGTAACGTATCACTCTGCTGTGTTAAGACGCTGTTGAATCGTGCGGTCGATTTGAGCGCAAACCGCTTCAAATTGCCGATTTACTTCGCGGTTGGAAAACCGCAGTACCTCAATTCCATACTGCTCAATGATACAGCTTCGTTCGTGGTCGTAAAGCTGTCCTTGTTCTGTATAGTGTTGAGAACCGTCCAGCTCAATGACCAGTTTCGCTTCTGCGCAATAAAAGTCAACGATAAAAAATTCTATTACACGCTGGTTATAGATTTTTATCGGATAATCACGCAGAAAACCAAACCAGAGCTTACGCTCCTGCGGAGTCATCTCGTGGCGCAAATGCTTTGCACGAGAATTTAAGCGGCGGTCATAGGGCAGGTTGTGCACAGGCATACAGCGTCTCCTGTTTCGCTATGGCCGAAAGTCAGAGGCTTACGGCCAGGTCATCCTTCGTCCAACCTCTCAGTCTCACTTCGTTCGACAGCTCCCCTAGTAGGGGAGCCTCTGGCGAGAAGGCAAAGCTTTGCGGAATGCCAAGGCCTCCCCTCGTTAGGGGAGGTGGCATCGCGTAAGCGATGACGGAGAGGTTGAGTTCAGCAAGAGCTTCCCGGTCAGGCTATCCTTCGTCCAACCTCTCAGTCTGCTTCGCAGACAGCTCCCCTAGTAGGGGAGCC
>ERZ773227.1208-NODE-1208-length-19143-cov-5.481140_pt1 | contig 19143 bp, 10 predicted proteins | sample MGYA00580525_ERZ773227 | MGnify/ENA primary metagenome ERZ773227 (study PRJEB29015, sample SAMEA2737782) | human gut metagenome | biome: human gut; feature: human-associated habitat; material: faeces | place: China | collected 2012 ... | reverse complement strand
AAACATGAAGCTTCTTGATCATGTCTCTTCCCATAGGTCCTTTCGGAAGCATTCCTTTAACAGCCAGCTCGATCACTTTCTCAGGTTTCTTAGCCATCATCTCTGCCAGCGTAGTCTCTCTCATTCCGCCTACATAATCAGAGTGATTGTAGTAGATCTTCTGCTGAAGTTTCTTTCCTGTTACTTTTACTTTCGCTGCATTGACAACGATCACATAATCTCCTGTATCAATGTGCGGTGTGTACTCCGGTTTATTTTTTCCTCTGAGCACTTTAGCAACCTCAGATGCGAGACGTCCGAGTGTACATCCCTCAGCGTCAACCACATACCATTTTCTTTCAATCTTGTCAGGGTTAGCCATATAAGTTTTCATGGGTGTTCCTCCTATAAAATCATCAGATAACATTTACTTGCCTGTATATGTGAAATCAGCACACTCCGGGGCTATGGCGTATACTGTTTCTCCTTTAGTCATGCTGTAATAGTATAATCCCTGCTCTCACACATGTCAAGCTTTTTTGTAAAACCTCTTCCCTTATTTTATAAAACCTCTTTCCTTATTTTCACAAAATCTATCATACTATTTACAAATCTTATCGTTTCCCCTGCATTTCTCAGCACTTTTTTCAATTTTCCGCTATCGCATTTTCCGCCAATAAAATTTCCTGTTCGATTTCTACTCCTTTTTCCAAAATACACTTTTTAAGCTCTTCTAATTCTCCCGCATTAAGCTTTTCCAATTTTTCTTTCTTTTTCTCTTCCAGAGGAATGCCCGCTCCTCTTTCAAGCGCTTCTTGAAATGCTTCTCGATCCATTTTATACGGCTTCAATTTCGGAAAAATATTTTTCTTATTAAACCGGAAAATACGAATGCCTCCCATATCCATATCTCCCCAATGAAAATACTGTATCTCTCCTTCCGCCACTTCCATTAATCTTTTCAAAAAAATCCGTTCTTTCGGAGAATAAAATCCATGACAGAACAGATAAAGCGTATCCTCTCTGTATTTCATTTCTTCATAATTTGCCTTATTTTCAATCGTTACAATTCTTTGGACTCCTTTTATAGAAACGGGAAAGGCACGTTCCAATGTCTGCGAATTAATCACTGTTCCGTATTGATTTTGAGATGTATCTATTTCATATTCCTTTTCCCTCGCCTTATCTTCTATATACTCCTGTCCGCCCTTTAATTTATACAGAAGCGGACCTTTCCATTCCATCACCTGTGCATAACTGAGAATTCCATGAACGCTTAATATCTCATCGTCAGTCATCCCCTCTTCATACAAAGGTGATCTGACCAGTACTTTCACCACTTTTTTCTCATAATCTTTTTTTAAACGCTTAGAGTCATTAAGCACAGCAGCACTGAATACGCGCATCCACAGAGATTTTTTCAAATTCACAACTGCATTCAAACATCGGAAAAAATCAACGTCCTCCATATCGGGTGATTTTACGATCTCCCCAAGTTCCAACCGTCTTATGATCTCATCATAATAACCTTCCAAAAAACTGCCTTGTACCTCAGCGCGCAGTTGTTCTATTTGTTTTATATAACGAAGCTGCTGCTTTCTTGGATCTTCAATTCCTTCTTTTTCGCACAGCTTTGGAATGACATCTATGGAATAATAGATTTTTTTCATATCCGCGCCCAGATTGCTTTTTTCTGTCCGGATATATCCGCTTTTCTCCAACTCATCAGCCTGTCTGATCAGCTCAGGCAAGCCACCTGCTGTCTTGATCATTTCTCTGTCCGGTTTCGGATGTTTCATGCCTGTCAGCGTTCCCGCCCGATAAGCTTCACTTTTTTCCGCTTTCCCAATAATCCACTTTGCCAACAAATTGCCGCTCATATGCGATTCAACATTTTCCTTCCTTTTTATCAACTTTTAACTATTGCTCCATCATCCAAAAACATTTCTACACCTCTTCCGATCTGCTTTCCCCTGCGATCATATCGAGATAATTTCCTTTGTCAATATGCATCATCGTAACCTGATTTCTAAACCTGCGGAAGCCGTATACGCTGTCCACATTTCGGATCAGAGACTGAAGTCTTTCATCCGGCACGCAGACAATCAACTGAAGTTCCAATTCTCTTGCGTATTTTAAGCAGACTTCGCTTCGCTCCTTATCCATTTTTGAAAATGCCTCATCAAGAAGAACAAGGCGAATCTTTGAATCCCGATTACTCTGCTGCATATAGAGCATTGCGAATCCTGCAAGAAGCGCCACATATTTCGGGTTCTGTCCCTCTCCTCCGGAATCGACGCCCGCCATGTCGTCCACATAATTTTTCTTCTCGATCCCGTTTTCATCGATAGATTGTTCATACATATTAAAGTCCAAATAGTTTCTGTAGTCAGCAAAGCGTTCCATTTCATTTTTGTGCTTTTCACGCCCTGCCCCGTCTTCCTCTCTGGACGGCATGAATTTCTCGGTAAGAAGTCCGATCTTCCTTTCATATTTTCTGAAAAATTCATCTTCCATCAAACTCATCTGACCGTCAAACCCACTATGATCTATTACTTTGCTGTCCAGTTCTTCTGCCATAAGCATCTCATAAAACTGTCCGTTTTCATTTTTTGCCGGAGAGATATCAATCTGATAAATGCTGTCCGAAAAACGGATCTGCGACAGCATTTTATTGATCTGACGCCGATGTCTGTATGCCGACTTGATTTCCCCGTGTATCGTTGCGATCACGTTATCGCGCAGAGAATGGTACACGAGCTCGTATTGTTTTTCAAATTCTTCTTTATATTTCGGCTCAAAATCTTTTCTGCATCGCTCCAAAACTTTGTCGTAAACTTCATTGTCATGTTCTACACCTGAAAATCCATATGCGGGATATGTATTGTTAAATGCATTTCTTGATTTTATCCGCTCATCCTGAAGTTTTATTTCTTTCTCAAAAAGCCTCTCCGCCATCACTGTCATCTCTTTTTTATAAGCCGCTTCGCTCTTCGTTTCCAAAGCCGACCTCACTTCGGCAAATATCTCATCATTCGGAACATATCCCTTCATCAAAAAATCGAGTCTTTCTTTCAGCGCTTTAATTTTCTCTTCCAGTTTGCCCTTTTTCTTCCCTGTTTCGATTTCTTTTTCTCTTAACCTTCCTGCCGCCTGTTCTTTTTCTTCAATCCGGCTTGTAAGTTCTTTCGTTTTAGCCTGCAGTTCTGCTGCCAAAGTTCCGTTTTTCAGTTCTTTGATTTCTTCTTTGAGCCGGTCTTGGCGGCGGTAATGATCGGCCAGTTCGTCTGCCGCACCCGCAAGACGCATCAAATGTTCCGGTTCCTGACCGAACCGTTCAAATTGCCGGGCTTCTTTCAACGACTCTTCCGTCTGACGATCTGCGATCAGCGAACTTTGAAGATCTATAATTTCCTCCTGCAGCTCTCTTAGCTTTGCCTTCGATACTTTTGTACCGATACATGCATTTTTCGTATAATCCTTCCTGCGCAGATGCCGGAACATATATCCGCTGTACGAATAACAGTCCGGTGTAACTCCGTCTTTTACCGTACTTAACTCTTCCACCGTCTCACATTTTTGTATTCTTCCAAGATAACGTTTCAAGCACCGGTCAACATATCCGCTTTCTGCGTGTACCGCTTTATATAGCGAGTTTTCGTCCGCTTCCGGAGAATCCTTTTGAACCGCCTCACTATTGATCAGATCAACTTCTTCAAACTGCTGCATCCTGCGAAAGATTTTCGCTGCATCAAGAGCGTATGCCGGTTCTGTAATCATACTTTTTTTAATCCTGCCAAGCCGTCCTTCGATCGCATTTTTCCATTTTTCATCCGTAATATCAAACAAATCCGCGAAAATATGAACTTCGATTTTCCTTCCGTACCTGTCGCTCAACGCACGCTGCAGTTCCTGTCTCGCCTTTTTCAATTCCAACGGATACGGTTTTCTGTCGTTTTGGAGATCTTCGACAGCATCTTGTTTTTCTTTGATGTCTTTTTCCGTTTCATGGATCGAAATACGAAGTTCCGACAATTCATTTGTAATATTATCAAGGGCCAAGTCAAGATGTGTCCTCAGTTCTTTACATAACTTTTCCGTAAGCGCTCCGCCTCGTATTTCCTGAATAAGCTGAAGAGCTCTGTTGCTCACATAATCAGTGACAACATCCTCTTCTTCCCATCGTTTCAATCCTTTCACGATCTGCCGCCACTGTGCCGAATTATCCGCCAGAAGAGCAATTCTGTATTCTAAATCTTTTAGTTCCTGTTCTTTCTTTCCATAATCGCTGTTATTTAATTCTGCCTGTACCCGGGCTCTTTCATCCCGTATCGTCTGCAGTTCGTCCTGAAGTATCTTCTGTTCTTTTTTCGCCTCGTCCGCTTCTTTTTCAACGGATTCCAACTCACTTTCCCGTCCTTTGAGTCGAATTATATTTTCCTCGATATCAATGCATTTGAGCACTGTTTCCGTTCGTACTTTCTCCGCACGCACATTCGTCAGTTCTCTGTCATATACTTGGATCTTATCCAGCATTTCGATCCGTTTTTCCAGATCTTCCACCCGTTCTTTGATCTCTCTGTACGCGCCAAGCTGTTCACTGATCGTCGCCACCGTATCTTCTTTCGTTTTCGGAAACATATAATCTCTTATAAACTGACCTGTTCCACTCGTCATTTTCAGAGCAATGGCGCTTTTTTCCATCGTGATCATACGACCTTGTTCTACCTGACCGAAGATTTCCCCGTACAGCGTATAAAGATAAGCTTCTTTCGACGGATACACTTTATTTACTTCACCCCGGCCTCTGTTATCGGCGCTTCTGCTTCTTTCTTCCGTAAGTTTTCTAATCTGTGCGATCGAATAAGGTACGTTATTTTCCAAATATTCATCCTTTGGAATTCTTCCCGAATGACTGAAATAAGTATATTTTTTCAGATCCGTATCCCCTTTTGCCACCTCGAACGCCGCCCCGACACAAGTCACAATATGAGTGGCGGTATCTTCAATCTCAAGAACAATCTGTGAACAAAAATCAACGTCTCCCCTGTTTGCCGTTCCGTCTTTTTGCGCTCCTCTAAGATAGCTTAAAACGCTTCTCTTGTTTTTAGAATCATCTGCCGCTTTATTCAGAAAATTAGCAGACACACTCCCATACAGAACAACCTGTATCGCATCCATAACCGTCGATTTCCCCGATCCGCTCTTTCCGCTGAAAAGATTCACATACTCGTGGAATTCCAACATTTTATGGCTGATGCCGCCCCAGTTATTGATCAGCATTCTTGTAAAAATTTTCTTCGGCTGTTTCATATCCGTCTGCCTCCTCTCTATATTCTTCAATCAAATCATTCATATCTTTCGCCGTCACATACAGATTGATCGTACTGTAAATATAGATCGGCGTATCGTCTTCTACGTCCCTCACCGCTCCCGGCACGTCGATGATCTGATGAAGCCGCATCAGATAAAGAGAAGCTTTCCATTCATCTGCCTTCAATTTTCTTACGATCAGGTTCGTATTCTTTCCGTATTCGCGCATTTCTTTCAGCGTTGTCACAGGAGCGTTTAACCCTTCTCCCATAATTTTATCTTTATAGATCAGTTTTATGATAAGAAGGATCACCGTTTCTGTCATATTCAGTTTTTCCCTTGCAGCTCCGTCGCCTGTCAAACAGAAAATATGCTCTTGTGCATCATGCGTAAGCTCACATCCAAGTACCGAAAGATAGTCTTCTATAAAATGTCTGTGCCGGACACAGATTTCATACTGTACATTATCTTTCGGCACAAGTGTTGCCGGATCATATTTCACCTGCAAAATACATGTCTGGCGAAACAACGCCTGTATCGTCTTTTTTATCTGTTCCCCTTCTGTGATAGAAATACTTTCCAAATACTCAAACATGACTTAGTCCTCTCTTATTTCCAGCGTTGAAAAACGCATTCCCTGTTCGGTTTCTTCTTCCTCTCCTACGGTGATCTCCCCACTGCCAAACGCATTTTCCGTCGCTTCCTGCCATATAAAAAACAATTTTTCCAAATCTTCAGCCGACCGAACCGTCTGCCGCGTAGTTCTAAATACGTTTCCGACACTGTTTCTTTCTTTGAACTCCTGCAGCTCTTTCCTTGTATAAAGCGGTTTTAAGACAAACGACTCCAAATTTTCTTCCGCCTGTCCGCCTTCCGAAACAGCAGCCGGAACAAACGCTTCTCTCCCTTTTTCTTTCCGTTTGTACAGACTTTCATCCGTCAACGCTCTGTGAGGTCTGCTAAGGCGGATACGCTCCGCCAGTTTTTCCGATATTTCTTCTTTTCTCCTGCTTTTATTCAACAGATCTACAAGCGCAACCGTACGGTCTTCTTCTGCTCCTTCCTGAAGAACGTACCGTATTCTCGCAGCCGCCCTGGACGCAAAAATCGTCTTCTGTTCGATCAGTTTATTATATCTTCTTTCGATCGCATCAAACTGCCTTTCGATTCGTATCAGCGTATCTGCCGCTTCCTCGCACATTGCCGCCGCCCGTTCCAGCCGCAGTTCTTTTATTTTCTCCGCCTCATCTGTTTTTTTCGGATCTTTAACTTTTCCCGCGTTTTCTTCGTCTTTCATCTTCTTTTGACGGACCTCTTCCAGTTCTCGCAACAGTTTCAGCCTGCTCATATCATTTTCCTGTAAATTTCTGTCAAGCAGTTCTTTAACAGCTTCTTTATATCGATAAAAACTGTCCGTTGTCGTCAAGATCGCATATTTTCGGCTGTCACTGTTATTGATCTCCTTTACAAGGACGTCCTGTATTCCCCGAAAATCTTTCTGACGGGACAGTTCATCAAAATACCCTCTCATACCGTCCTGCATATTTACAAGCATCTGCACAAGCTTTTTGGAAACACGAAGGGCGCTTTTTAAAATCTCATTATTTTTTTCTTTATCGGAACTATATGTATACAGATGGCTGTATATCGTCATAACGCTTTCCCGCTCTTCGCTCTCTTGTTCATCAAGCAGACTCCTAAACAACTCCACATACATCTGACTATATTCAGGAAATGTCACAACGTAACTGTTCAAAGCCTCGTCATAGTCCTGTTTCAGCCATCCCCACTCCTGAAAATGTTTCAGACACACGGACGCCATATTAGAACGTGTAAGAAACTCTCCCTCTTCATCATAATTTTCCTCATCCCACAGAAGAGCCGCTGCCGCGATCTTTTCATTCATAACTGCCCTGCACTCTTTTTCCGTCAATCCAAGCACGGAATAAGACAGACTCATTTCCTCATAGATTGCCGTGAGAAACAGCATATAGTAATCCGTATATTTACTTGAAAATAATTTATAAAAATCTTTGGGGATCCTTTCCATCAAACTCATTTTTTACCGTTTTTACTTCCTTTATCTTTGTTTTTGTACCTTTATTCAGTATATCTACTACACTTTTTAATGTCAATTCTGCCTTGATATGTTACAATCTACCTATCAACAGTTGGCTGTACAGATGTCCGTTTACGAGGAAACATATATCTGATCACAGCAAAAATATAATAACTGAAAGGACTGAAATTATGTGGGCTTACAATGAAACTTTTTATCAGATTTATCCGATCGGCTTCTGCGGCGCGCCGACGCACAATGACGGCGTGACAATGCACCGGATTTTGAAAATTGCAGACTGGGCCGGATATCTCGAAGAGCTCGGGATCGGATCGATCATTCTAAATCCGATTTTTGAATCAGATAATCACGGCTATGACACAAGAGATCTTACGAAGATCGACTGTCGCCTCGGAACGAACGAAGATTTCCAAACAGTATGTGAAACGCTTCATTCGCACAATATCAAGATCATGCTCGACGGGGTATTCAATCACGTCGGCAGAGGTTTTTGGGCATTTCAGGATGTGTTAGAGAAGAAATGGGATTCTCCGTATAAAGACTGGTTTTATATTAATTTTGACGGCAACAGCGCATATAACGACGGCTTCTGGTATGAAGGCTGGGAAGGACACTACGAACTTGTGAAGTTAAACCTGCAAAATCCTGCCGTCACAGACCATCTGCTTAGCTGCATAAAAATGTGGATCGAAACTTTCGGCATTGACGGACTGCGCCTTGATGTCGCTTATTCTCTCGATCATAACTTCATGCGCCGCCTCCGCTCTTTCTGCGAAGAGATTAAGCCGGGATTCGCTCTTGTAGGAGAAGTTTTATTCGGAGACTACAACCTGATCGTCAACAACGAAATGCTTCACAGCTGCACGAACTACGAATGTTACAAAGGATTATATTCCAGCTTTAACAGCATGAACTTGTTCGAGATCGCCCACTCATTAAACCGCCAATACGGACCGGAGCAGTGGTGCATTTACAGAGGAAAGCATCTCATGACTTTTGCAGATAACCATGACGTCACGCGGCTTGCTTCCATATTGACAAACAAGCGGCATATCCCCCTTGCTTACGGACTTTTGTTCGGTATGCCGGGTATTCCCTGTATTTATTACGGAAGCGAATGGGGAGAGGAAGGAACGAAATCACCTGATAATGATTATGCCTTAAGGCCTTGTTTCGATGCGCCTAAGCCAAACGATCTCACCGATCTGATCCGCCGCCTGATCGCTCTTCGCAGAGAAAGCGATGCGCTGTGCAGCGGTTCTTATCGAAATATCGTTATTACAAATCATCAGCTTATTTTCGAGCGCAAAACAGAAAAAGAGCAATTCCTTGTTGCCGTCAACGCATCCGACTGTGAATTCACAGCCGGACACCATGAGTTAAACGGCACATATGAACAGATCCTTTCCTTTGAAAACGAAACGATCACAAGCGGCAAGGACACTTCCGTACAGGAACTTAACGGACAGCTCGTCCTGCCCGCATACAGCATCCGGTATTTAAAAAGAGCTTTATAAAAGTCTTATATGATCCAGCGGGCATGGCTTCCATGGCCGCTTTTTGTCACAGTCAGCTTCCAGTCGATCTGCTCTTTCAATTCATTGACATGAGAAATGATACCTACAAGTCCTTTTTCTCCTGCAAGTTCTTTCAAGATACGGATCGCCCTCTCCCGCGACTGATCATCCAAAGAACCGAATCCTTCGTCTACGAACATCGTCTCCAAACTCACCGCTCCGGCTGTGTTCTGAATGATATCCGCAAGTCCTAACGCCATTGACAACGCCGCCATAAATGATTCTCCGCCTGACAGAGATTTTACGTCGCGGACAGAATCTGTCACCAGATCGTACACATCCAGATCTAATCCGGCCTGCCCCTGACTGCTTAAATCTTTCAATTCCCGACACTGCAGGATAAATCCTCCGGAAGTCATTTTGGCAAGCCTTCGGTTCGCCGCTTGTATGATCTGCCGGAAATACTTTCTCTGAACATACGTCTCAAAATCAAGCTTCACACTGCCTGTCAAACTTCCGTTCGCCGTCCTGCTCAGATTACCGACAACTTCATACTTTTCCCGAAGTTCCTCCTCTGCCGCAAAATACTTTTTAAGGCTGTCACAGGCGCTTTGATGGGTAATATTTTTCCCGTGAATCTCCAGTTTTCGCACATTCTTTTCTTTCAAAAGCATATCTGTCTCATTTTTCTTTCTGACGTCACTTTCCGTCTCCTGCCGCCTTTTACCGTTTAACTGACCTTTCAATGTCTCAACACTGCTTTTCTTTTGAACGACCAGACTTTCATACGTCTTTACTTGATCGTTCATCTGCCTCCAGCCTTCGATCCATTTTTTCGCCTCCCGGTATTCCTCCTGATCCGCAAACCGCTGCTTTCGTATCTCCTGACGAAACATTTCCTGTTCCTGCTCGAACCGCTCTTCCAGTTCCGTTTTCTGTAAAACCAGATTTTCCGCCCGCCCTGCCTGACGTTGGTTTTCTTCTGCAGTTTTTCTGTATGCGTCCTGAAGCTTTTTCAAATTCGATCTTTTTTGCGCAAGCAGGCTCTCATATTCTGCAAGCCGGTCTTCCGCCTGTTTTTCATCTTCCCGAGAATACCTTTCTCCAAAAAGCGCTTTTTCTTCTGTTTCAAATTGTGCGCGAACTTCCTGATATTTTTCCTGTGCCGCCGCTCTCTTTCGCTCCGCTTCATCACGGATCTTTTTCGCCTCTTCTACTGTCTTTTCATCGACTCCGCCTTCGGAAATTTTCGCCTTATGCGGATGATGCACCGACCCGCACACAGGACACGGAGAACCTTCCTTAAGTTCTTGTGCAAGAATCCCCGCCTGTTCGCCGAAAAAGATTCTGTATTTTTCTTCATAATCTTCCGACGCCGCTTTACACTGATCTATGCAGCGTGTCATCTGAACTGTCTGTTTCTCATACTCTGCTTTTAATTTCCGTACTTTTGCATATCTGGGAAGAATCTCACGCAAACGCACGATCTGTTCTCGAAGCTTCGGTTCGATCCGATCCATCTCACTCTCCGCCTGCTCCGCATCTTCTTTCAGCCTGTTCTCCCGCTTACTGTGCTCTTCCATCCACTCATTCAGAGTAACGATTTCTTCTTTGATCCTCCGTGCATCTTCCTTTGTACGAAGCGCCTGCACTTCCAATCTTCTCGCCTGTTCCGAACGTTCTCCCAACAGCGCGTGATTTTTCAAAAGCTCATATTCCGCGCTTTGTTCCTGCAGTCTTTTATATTCCGATTCTGTTCGCTCTAACAGACCGAAGATCCTGTTGATCTCCTCTTTCTTCCCGATCATAAGATGGAGCTGCTCCGATTCTTTCCGAAGCGCCGTTTCTTCGGCTTCCATCGTTTCGTACGCTTCTTTTCCTTCTTTTAATATCCGGCCGAGCGTTTCTGTTACAGCCTCTGCCGAGGGCATTTCCTGGGAAATCAAATCTTCCCACACCTTTTGCACCTTCGATCCGTCTGCATCGACGCGCTCCATCTCACGCCGAATATCGGCTTCATTTTCTTTTAACTGTATATACAATGCTTTTCCTTGCTCTTTTAATTGTTCCTGGACGTCTCTGTATATCTGCGTCTGAAAAATCTTGGAAAATATCTTCTTTCGCTCTTTTGATTCCGCATGCAGCAGCCGCAGGAAGTCTCCCTGCGCTATCATAGCGATCTGCGTAAACTGCCCGGCGTCTAATCCGATGATCTGCTCTATTTTCTGATCAACTTCACGCTTTTTCCCCTGAAACTCCTTCCCGTAGGGCATGATCAGGCTGACTTTTGACGTTTCCTTTACAAGGCGGATCTTTCCGTCTGCATTTTTCCGCTTTCCCGCGCGCATATATTCCGGGTTTCTTCGGATCGTATACTGCCCGTCCCGATATGCAAACGTATATTCCACGAATGTTTCCGCCTCGTCGTCGGCATACTGGCTTCTCATCATATTTCCGTCGCGCCGTCCGCCGCTTGTCCTGTCGTAAAGAGCATATGTCACCGCATCGAAGATCGTTGTTTTTCCGGCTCCGGTATCGCCGGTAACGAGAAACAACCCGCCTTGAATTTTCGTAAAGTCAATCGTTTCCATACCGGAATAAGAACCAAACGCAGACATCGTAAGTTTGATCGGTCTCATCTTTCTTCTCCTTTCACATCATCAAAAATCTGCGTCATCATTTCCGCCTCTTCTAAAGACATCTTTCTTCCATGCATTTCTTCATAGAAATCCGAAAATGTTTCCAGTGGATTTTCCATGCGGATATCCTCATCCTTAAACTCAAGTTTTTTACGCGTCCGTTCATTATCCGTCCGCACTTCTAAAATACGGCTGTACACTTTTTCCAACTGTTCTTTCGGTCTATAAGGATCGATTTCGTCTGTAAGCGTCACGCTTACATAATCATCCCGCTTTTTCGGATCTGCCGAACTTAAGATTCCAGAAAGACATCCCCGCACTTTCTGTACGTCCCGCAGCGGATGAAGCGGAAATTTTTCGATTGTGACCGCCTCTTTTTTCTGCCCTATCGTCACAAGATGAAGAGACTTTTCTAAGTCCGCTTCACTGACCGAATATTTCAAAAGCGTCCCGCAATATCGAATATGTTCCGCCCCCACTCTCTGTGCCTTGTGCAAATGTCCAAGCGCCGCATAATCAAATCGGCTGATTGCGGAAATGTCTACATTATCAATTCCGCCGACACTGAAAAGTTCTGAATCACACGTTTCCGGAGTCTCGCCGTTTCCTGTATAAAACTGATGAGATACAAGTACGTTTCGCTCCGAAAAGTCGATATCCTCTCTCCTTAAAACCGCATCGACAGCCTCTGTATAACTGCCCGGCGTCTCGTTTTCACACAACAACCTTACATATCCCGGCTTCAAAAAAGGAAGCAGATAAAAATTCACCGGACCATACTCATCTTTTAATACAACTTTTTTCAAATGTTCTTTTTCCGTCTCAGGCGCTTTCCCCGCAATATAGATGCCGCGGCTTCCAAGCAGACGGCTGGCATAATCAAGTCTTTGCGCCGAATCATGATTCCCCGCGATGATCAAAATCGACACCTGAGGGCTTACCGATGAAAGCCGTGTCAGAAAATCGTCAAACACTGCGACCGCCTCTGCCGACGGAACAGATTTATCATAAATATCTCCCGCGATCACAACCGCATCCGGCCGAAGCTTCTCTGTATATCCGATCACTTCCTCCAAAATGTGTTCCTGATCTTCTTTCATATTGTAATGATAAAGATGTTTTCCGATATGCAGATCCGATAAATGTATAAATTTCATTTTACTGTTCCTTTCCACTTCATCCTGATCGTTTTCTTTTTCTGCGAAAACACGCTTATTAAAGTTTCAGTTTTCTGTATCTGTCAAAGCAGGCAAAAATTTCCTGCGCTCTTGGCATCGCCATACATGCGATACTTGATCTGCTCTCACAGAGCGCATCAAGCGACTCTTTTTCTATAACTTTTTCCATCTCTGCGATCACTTGACGAAGATCTTTCTTTCCGTTCATAAGATGTTTTTGAGCATATCGCATACAATATCCGAGCGCTGTCACCTGTTCGCTGTCAACAATCTGTTCCACATAGCGAAGATCGATCATTTCTTTGTTGATCATGACAGCTTCTTTTCCCATCGTCTTCATCTTGATCCGGTCATTCCCCTTTAAATCTGCATTTGCGATCGGACATCTCTTAAAATCAGGCTGCTGCGCCGGCTCTTGAGAAAGACTGATCGCAGGAAATGCTTCCGCTTCCTTTTTCGCATATCCGGTAATATCTTTCGGCTCGTATCGATCCATCTGAAGGATCGTATCTGCAATATGGAAATAAGCTCCTGAACTTCCCGCTACGATCACGGTGGAAATCCCCTGTTTTTCATACAATTCTCTTATCCGCTCGATAAACGGCGTGATCGGCTCCATCTCCCGATGAATCACTCTTTGCATCAGTTCATCCCGTATCATAAAATTCGTAGCGCTTGTGTCCTCATCGATCAAAAAAAGAGAAGTTCCGGCTTCCATGCTTTCGATTACATTTGCCGCCTGAGACGTACTTCCACTGGCATCTTCCGTACAAAATAAAACCGTGTCCTTTCCATTTGGAAGATCGTTGATAAACATAGAAATATCCGTCTTTTTAATACTCCGCCCGTCCTCGGCGCGAATCTTTACCGCCGTATCGTCGGTGATCACATACTCCCGTCCGTCACCTGCAACATGCGGATAAACTCCTGTTTCCAACGCCTTTAACAGCGTAGATTTTCCGTGGTATCCCCCGCCCACAATAAGCGTGATCCCTCTTTTGATCCCCATTCCGCTTATGACTCCCGCATGCGGAAGTGTAATCGTCACTTCCTGCTCCTTTGGAGACTGAAACTTTACTGCGCCGCGCATCGGCTTAGACGAAACGCCGGACTCTCTCGGAAGAATGCTTCCGTTTGCCACAAAAGCGCAAAGTCCGAGTTTCGGAAGCTGATCTCTTATATACCTCTGATCTTCCGCAAGATCTATAATTTTACGCAGACGGGCCGCATCTGCATTTTTATAAAACAAAGAGGCCTTTACACATTCCGGCACAAACTGAAACAGGATCTTCTCAAGCTCCCGCGCATTGATCGTTCTTCCGTTTGCGGGAAAACCGATTTCCATCCGCAAAATGATATCTCCACTGTTCGGATCAAGTCTGCAGGCCGTACGTTCCAAAACTTCCTGCCCGCAGCGGCTTACAGCGATCATCCCACTTTTTCCCGAACCTTTTGCCTGAAAAGCAAACTGATCCGCCTTTTTTGCAAACTGACGCGTCAATTCATCCTGAAGCGCGATCCGCTGATCTTTCCCACAGTAAAGATCACTCGGAAATGCCGCTGCCTTTCCTTCTACATGTATGCTCACCTTTGACGGAGACGCAAACGGATCTCCCTGTACATGATCTATAGACAACACATATCCCGGAAACCGATATGTTCCTTTCGTATCTTTATAAGCAGGATATCCACGATGATCGATCCTGTTCAATAAACTTCTCAAATCTGCTGCTGACTGCATTTTCTCGATTCCTTTCTTCCACTATTTTCCCGCGCCGCGCATCGGCTTACGTTTTACGTTCTTTTACTCTGTCTGCCGTTATCTTAATGTTCTGATTTCACTGCCTGACAATATTCATACTGACGCTTTACTTCAACTTTAAAATCGTACATGAAAACGGGGCCATTTCCAACACATTTTCATATACTTCTCCACTTTCTGCATCAATCTGCTTTCCAATGCCTTCCAAACGAACCTGCCTGTCATTAAAATTCATCACAAAAACAAGACCTTTTCTTCCTGTCTCATCCTCTCTTTTTGCAGCCGTCACGCCATGGGGAAGTCGTTTTAATATGCGGTCGGCAGATGATGCTTCTTTCAACAATCCCGCCTTTATAAACACATCTTTATAAAATGCACTTAGAAACCTCTGATCCGATTCTGCCGAAAGATAATACGCCCTTCCGCTTCCATATGCATTTTCAGTTACTACCGGACATCCTTTATAAAAGTCTTTTTTATAAACAGAGTAAATTTCCGTCTTAGCTTTTGCATGAACGATATCACACATCGTATACGCCGGATATTCTTTTCCGTTATAATCAAAACAATTCTCAAACTCCTTTGACGGCGCGTCCATTTCTTCAGAAACCACCCCGAGTACATCTTCCAACGGATGCCGTCCTATAAAACAAAGATCGGTTTCATTTACAATCCCGCTGAAATACGTTGTCACATAAGTTCCGCCCGCTTCCACGAACGCTCTGACCTTTTCGGAATATCCCTTTTTATACATATAATTAAGTGGCGCCGCCAGAAGCCGATATCCCGAAAAATCATCGTCCATACTTACAAAATCAACGTCCAAGCCACACTCCCAAAACGCACGGTAGTGATCCGTCACACATTTCACATAATCAAGATCCTGACGCGGTCCGCTCGTGTCTTCTACAGCCCACCAGTTTTCCCAGTCAAAAACAATGGCCGCTTTCGCCCTGTTTAAAAAAGTTTTGATCCCGCCGCTTAAGTGCTCCAGCCGCTTTCCTACTTCCGTCACTTCTCGAAATGTTCTCGTATCAGAACCGTTCTTATGATCTACGACTGCTCCGTGAAATTTCTCATAGCCGCCCCTGCTCTTTCTCCACTGAAAATACTGAACCGAATCTGCTCCGTGCGCAACTGCCTGCATAGAAGAAAGCATGTGCATCCCCGGTCTTTTCAGCGGATTGTGAGAACGCCAGCTCACAGAAGAGGGCGTGCTTTCCATTAAAAGAAACGGCTCTCTTTTCAGACTTCTCATAAGAGCATTACCCGCAGATGTATATACCGCCTCCGGCACTTCATCTTTTCTCTCATGCCAAAACGGATAATTATCCCATGATATGATATCAACTGCATTTTTCAGAGTATTGTAATCAACTCCTTTGAAAAATCCCATCATATTCGTCGTTGTCGGAAGATCGGAAAATTCTCTCAATGCATCGGCTTCCATTTTGCAAAAATCTGTAATCTGCTCGGAAGAAAATCTCTTCCAATCTAAAGTCAACGCTGTCGTCAGACATTCGCCCTGCGGAGAAGGGCTGTGGATCTGATCCCAATCTGTATATTTGTGACTCCAAAATCCCGTCCACCACGACGCATTAAGCTTATCCAGTGTTCCGTACTTGTTTTTCAGCCATTCCCGAAACTTTTTCTGACATTTTTCACAATGACATGTGGAATCTTTGAAGTTTCCTCCGAACTCATTGGAAATATGCCAGAGGATCACATTTTCTTTCTTTCCGAATCGCTGCGCAAGAGCCCGGTCTATCTGCTTTACCTTCCGCCTCATGACCGGAGAGGAATAGCAGAAGTTATGGCGCTTCCCCGGCAGGTTTACCGTACCGTCCGCCTGCACCTGAAGCGTCTCGGGATACTTTTGTGTAAGCCAGTGCGGCATTCCTCCCGACGGAGTCGCCAAAACTACCTGTATCTTCCTCTCTCGGAGTTTATCTATAATTTCCTCCAGCCATTCAAACGTATAAACGTCCTCCTTAGGCTCTAACTCCGCCCAAGAAAACACTCCGAGCGTCACACAGTTTACATTTGCCTTATTCATCAACTTTAAATCTTCTTCCAATATCTCCGGATATTCGATCCATTGTTCCGGATTATAGTCTCCACCGTGTAATAAGTGTCCTCCTATCATAGTACAACCTCCTGTTTTCATTTCGGACAATGTGTGTTTTTGCCGCATTCCGGTAATAATACAGTCTCCAGCTCTTCTTTCTGCAATAAGTATGCCCCGAGATTTTTCAGATGTCAATTATAAAAAGAAACAGAGGCTTTCGGAATCATATCTCAAAAAGTCTCTGTTTCCACTTTATCGAAACATCGTTCGCAAGAACATTGTTTCTAATTATACTTCAAATATCAGATCTCCATAAGACGGCATCGGCCATGCCTCTTTATCAACGATCATCTCCAGCTTGTCGATCGGCGCACGCAGATCCTCCATTGCAGGGCACACTGTCTCATAATAATAAGCCGCTTTATCAGGACCGTCGTCCATGGAAGAAGCCGTCTCCGTCACTTTCTCAAGCTGTGCCTGAGCGCGGCTTGCTTCTTTGAGCAGCACGGTAATCTCATCAAGCGTCGCAAGCTGAACACTGGCATCCACACCTGCGGCTTTTACCGAATTAACCGTATCCGCCAGCGTCTTTGTATATTTAATGATCGCCGGAATAAACTGTTTTCTTCCCATATCGATCATCGTACGAGCCTCGATATTGAGCGCCTTTGAATAATTTTCATAGCGAATTTCCGCGCGGGATTCAAGCTCTGTGCGTGTAAATACTCCGAATTTCTCAAAAAGTTCTACCGACTTATCAGATACAAGCGCCGGGATCGACTCAACCATAGACTTAATGTTTGGAAGTCCTCTTCTTTGCGCTTCTTCTACCCATGCCTGTGAATATCCGTCTCCGTTAAAAATGATCTTCTGGTTCTCGATCGCATATTCCTTGATCAGGTCATGGATCGCTTTTTGAACGTCATCCGCCTGTTCCATAACATCACATGCTTCCGAAAACGCTTCCGCCACGATCGTATTGAGCACAATATTGGCAGATGCGATCGAGTCTCTCGAACCTACCATACGGAATTCAAATTTATTTCCCGTAAATGCAAACGGAGAAGTTCTGTTCCGGTCTGTCGCATCTTTCATCAGATCAGGAAGAGTACGCACACTCGTCTCCAGCTTTCCGCCTTTCAAACTATGTGTCGCCTCCCCTGTACTTACAAGCTGATCGATCACATCCTCGAGCTGCTCTCCAAGGAAAACGGAAATAATTGCCGGAGGCGCTTCATTTGCCCCAAGCCGGTGATCATTTCCCGGATCAGCCGCAGATTCTCTGAGAAGTTCCGCGTGTCTGTTGACCGCTTTCAAAACACATGTCAGAACAAGAAGGAACTGAATATTCTCATGCGGTGTCTTTCCCGGTTCGAGCATATTGATGCCATCGTCTGTTATCAGCGACCAGTTATTATGTTTTCCCGATCCATTCACCCCTGCAAACGGTTTCTCATGGAGCAGACATTTCATTCCGTGCCTGCTTGCCACCCGTTTCAAAGTCTGCATCACGATCTGATTATGGTCTACCGCAATATTCGCTTTTGCATAGATCGGAGCAAGCTCATGCTGAGCCGGCGCAGCCTCGTTATGCTGAGTTTTCGCCGTAACGCCTACCTTCCAAAGTTCTTCGTTTACATCTTTCATAAACGATGCGATTCTCTGTCTGATCGTTCCGAAATAGTGATCGTCCATCTCCTGACCTTTTGGAGGCATTGCTCCGAATAATGTACGTCCAGTGAAGATCAAGTCTTTTCTCTGTTTGTATTTTTCTTCATCAACTAAGAAATATTCCTGTTCTGGTCCAACGGATGTGCTAACACGTTTCACGTTCTTATTTCCTAATACATTTAATAATCTTGTTGCCTGGATATCTAATGCCTGCATAGAACGAAGAAGTGGTGTCTTCTTGTCTAATGCTTCACCTTTGTATGAACAGAATGCTGTTGGAATACATAAGATACAAGCATTATCTGTTTCTTTGATGAATGCTGGTGATGTACAATCCCATGCTGTATATCCTCTTGCTTCGAAAGTAGCTCTTAAACCACCTGATGGAAATGAAGAAGCATCAGGTTCTCCTTTTCTTAATGTTTTCCCACTAAATTCTAAAACAGCTTTTGACCCATCTGGTTCTAAGAAAGCATCATGCTTTTCTGCAGTTAATCCTGTCATTGGTGTAAACCAGTGAGTAAAATGTGTAGCTCCATGTTCAACTGCCCAAATTTTCATTGCATTCGCAATAACAGTTGCACATTCTTTTGATAATTCTTCGCCTTTATCAAGCGATTCATGGAATGCTTTATATGTTGATTTAGGAATTCTTTCCTTCATAACATCATCAGTAAAAGCTAGGCATCCATAATCTTCAACTAACTTGTTAAATTCCATCTTTGTATCCCCCTTATTTAGTATATAAATTATCATTTATATGATGTCATTATACAAACGAAAATATAGGTTGTCAACAACTATTACAAAGTTTTTATCATTTTGATAATTTTTTATTTATTTTATACAAAAAAAGAGCTGCATACTATTGAGCAGCAGTTCTTTTAGCTTTCTTTTCTTCTTTTCTTCTTTTCTTTTCCCATTTACGATGAGTTT
>ERZ773227.1202-NODE-1202-length-19230-cov-3.833742_pt1 | contig 19230 bp, 14 predicted proteins | sample MGYA00580525_ERZ773227 | MGnify/ENA primary metagenome ERZ773227 (study PRJEB29015, sample SAMEA2737782) | human gut metagenome | biome: human gut; feature: human-associated habitat; material: faeces | place: China | collected 2012 ... | reverse complement strand
TTGCTAATAAATTGAATACGGATTATGTATTAGATATGACGGCTTCTTCCTTAAGTGATGGCGGAAATGTTCAGTTATATAAATCAAATGGAACAAATGCTCAAAGATGGGTGGTTTCCCATGATAATACGGGATATATAATAATTACAAATAAAAATTCTGGTAAAGCAGTTGAAGTTGTTGGTAATAGTGCTAAAAACTTTGGGAATGTTCAGCAAAACACAATGAATGATAGTTATGCTCAAAAATGGATAGCAGTAAGAAATAGTGATGGTTCAATTGAATTAGTGTCTGCGTTGGATGAGAATTATTGTTTGGATTTATATGCATCTAAAACTACGAATGGAAATAATGTTGATATATATGAAAGAAATAGTTCAGATGCACAACAATGGATATTTAAAACAAAGATAGATGTTAAACCAGTACCTTCTAATTACGATGCAATTGCAGCACAAAATAAAGCTGTTCTTCCAGATGGAAATTATGAAATTGGCTCAAAATTAAACACAAATTATGTTTTAGATATGACGGCTTCCTCTTTAAGTAATGGTGGAAATGTCCAGATTTATGAATCAAATAGTACTAATGCACAATGTTGGAATATTTCACATGATACAAAAGGTTATGTAATTATCAAAAATAAAAATTCAGGGAAGGTCGTGGAAGTGGCTGATAATAAAGCTGCCAATTTTGCGAATGTACAACAAAATCAAGCCAATGATAATATGGGACAAAAATGGATTGCATTCAAGAAAAGTGATGGTTCGATTGAATTAGTTTCTGCTTTGAATATGAATTATTGCCTTGATTTATATGCTTCTAAGACTGTCAAGGGTAATAATGTTGATGTATATGAAAGAAATGGTTCAAATGCACAGTTGTGGAAATTCCAAGCGTTTGCTTCTATACAAGAAAAAACAGATTTATTGGCAAAAGAAAATGCAAACTTGATGGAAGATGGTGTATATTTCATTAAAAATGTGAATACACAATATGTATTGGATGTTCCTAGTAGCAGTAAAAATCCAGGTGTAAATATTCAACTTTATACATTAAATGAGTCTAATGCTCAAAAATGGGTGATTGAACATGATTCAAAGGGTTATGTTTCATTTATGAATTTTGGTTCTAAATTATATTTAACCGCTTCAAATGGTAAAGTAACTCAAGAATATGCGACAAATGAAGCAAATCAGAAATGGATTGTATGTTTTGATGTGCAGGGGCATTTAAAGATTGTATCTGCTGCAGATACAAAAATAGCTATGGATGTTACAGCAAGTAATTTTTCAAATGGTGCTCGTATTCAAACTTATTCTTCAAATAATACTTCTGCACAACAGTGGGTATTTACATTTATCAGTGAATATAAACGAGAAGATGTATTAACGCCAATTATGGGAAAATCTTTAGCAACTGTAGATCAAATGGTGAATTACTATAATCTTAATGCATCAGGGTATGATACTTTTAAAGAAAAATATGAAGGTAAATATGATGGTTGCCTTGCAGAAGGGGGAGCAAGTACAATTCGTGAATTTGCCCAGATTTTCTATGAAGAAGCAAGTGCAGAGGGCGTAAGAGCAGAGGTTGCTTTTGTGCAATGTATGAAAGAAACGGCTTTTCTAAAATATGGTGGAGATGTTTTACCAAACCAATATAACTATGCAGGAATTGGTGCAACAGGAGCTGTACATGGAGCTGAATTTAAAGATGTTCGTACAGGGATTCGTGCTCAAATCCAACATCTTAAAGCGTATGCTTCTTTAGATAGATTAGTCAATACTTGTGTGGATCCAAGATTTAATTTAGTAACTCGTGGTTGTGCTGAGTATGTTGAGTGGCTTGGTCGACAAGAAAATCCCAATGGATATGGTTGGGCTACAGATAAAAATTATGGATATTCTATTGTGGATATGATGAGTGTTTTATTAAATAAATAGCAAAATTCTGGAACTCTATTTTAAATAGGGTTCTTTTTTAAGGGATTTGAACAAATGTTCATTGTTTTCTAAATTAATAAGTAATAAAATATTAATCATGGGGGTTGAGAGTATGAATAGAGATATAATTAAAGTTGGTTTTGCCGTTCTTGCTGCAGTAACTACTTACAATTTTGCCGATATGGTTATTAATGCAGAAGAAAATGATACACAGCCGATTGTGGATGTGAATGTCACAGATAATGATAATGTTTTAAATACAGATGTAGTTGTGGATAAAAAAAGTGATGTGGATTCAAATGAACAAACAAACTCACAATTGAATCCTGGTTGGTCTGCTGATTTTAGGCAATATGTTAAAGATGGTGCCTATGTTACGAATCGTTTTGAGTTAATTGATGGTAATGAATACTATTTTGATGAGGCTGGATATAAAGTAACTGGGTTAAAAACAATTGGAGAAAATACATATTATTTTAATGCATCAGGGGAAATGTTAAAAGGTCTTCAAACAATTGGAAATTCTACATATTATTTTTCAGATGAAGGAATTGCATTTATGGTTTACAAACCATAAATGGTAAATTGTATTATTTCGATGATACTACAGGTGTTGGTATAACAGGTCGTTTGAGCTTGAATGATAAAATCTATTATTTTGAAAATGGTGTTCAGGCAATCGGAGAGAAGTTTTGCGATGGGCATTGGTATAATTTTAAAGAGGATGGTACCTTAATTGTTGGCTTTGATATTCACGGCAATACAATCAAGTATTATGATTCTTTAGGAAGAAGATGCGATGGCACATTCTATATTGATAAAGTCACTTATAAGACAGATACAAATGGTGTGATTTTCGAGACAATGTGGAATGGGGTTCGCTATTATTGCCAACAGGATCCTCAATGGGCTAATAAAGTGATTGGAAATTATTATTTCCGTGGAACTGGTTGCTCTCCAACAACAGCTACAATGATCATTAATACATTAATGAACACAAATTATTTGCCAACAGATATTGGTACTATGTTATTTCAATCAGGTCATTTTAATACATATGATGTTGGGGCAGATTCTGAATCGTGGACGTATTTGGCAAATCGTTTTGGATTAAATCTTCAAAATCGTTTAAATCAACAACAAGCTATTCTAGAATTGTTAAACGGAAAATTTGTTACGGCGGCTGTTGAAGGTGGAAAATTCTGTCCTTGGCCAGGAGCATCACATCAAATTTTGTTGTTTGGTCTAGATGCACAAGGATATACTACGGTATATGATCCATATACACCAAGTCGTAATGGGCGTGTGCATATTAGTGAAATTTTTAATCACCCATCTCATTTTGCGGGTGACTTAGAGGCTGGTGGTCCTTTCTTCTCGATTGGGTTATTCAAAGATTTCAAACTTTACATTGATGTAGAAAAATATGGGGATATTCATGTTGGTGATATTTATTATTCAGGATCTAAAGCAGAACCTGAAGTGAATGTATCAATGCAAACATCAAATGGTAAAGTTAACCTAGTACAAGGTCGTGATTATATTGTTACATTTGAAAATAATGATAAGATTGGTCAAGCAAATGTAATTATTAAAGGTATTAATGGGTATACTGGAAGAGTATCAAAAATCTTCAACATTTTAAAAGATGAAATGCAAAATGGAACATACCAAATAGAAGAAGGTATTACAAATAATAAAGTATTAGGTTTAGTGAATAAAACTCAAAGTGGAAGTTCTACAATTGGAATTTATGATCGTAATACAAGTATGAGTCAGCAATTTTATATTGAAAAAAATCAAAATGGCTATTATACAATTAAAAATGTTTATTCAAATCAATATATTGGATTGAATGGTAATTGGCAAAATATGCAGAATGGTTTAAGTTTAATTCAAGGTATTGATTCAAGTAGTAAATCAGCTCAATTTGTGATTTATCGAAATGCGATTGGCAAATGGGTAATCTCTTCTGCTTGGGATAGAAATTATGCTATGGATTTATATAGTTCGTCAACTGCAAATGGAAACCTGATTAAAATTTGGGAAAAGAATGGTAGTATGGCTCAGTGTTGGAATTTAGTGCAAGTACAGGCGGGTAGAGATTACTTAGATCAACTTGCAGTAGCAAACAAAAATACCCTTCAAGAAGGTACTTATGAAATCGGTTCAGCTATCAATTCAAATTATGTATTGGATATGACAAGTTCTTCCATGTCGAATGGTGGTAATGTTCAAATTTACAAATCAAACGGAACAAATGCACAGGCTTGGAAGATTATAAAAGACGAAAAGGGTTATTTAACAATTATAAATGTGAATTCAGGTAAAGTTTTGGATGTTACACATAGTAAAGCAGATAATTTTACAAATGTGCAGCAATATGAATCTAATGGTTCATATGCACAAAAATGGATTGCCATTAAAAATGGACATGGATATGTGTTAGTATCAGCTTTAGATCCAAATTATGCATTGGATTTATATGCTTCAAAGACTTCAAATGGAAACAATATTGATATTTATGAAATGAATGGATCAAATGCGCAGACTTGGTTATTTAAAGAATTGTAGGAGAAGGTAAATTTTTGCCTTCTTTTTTTATCATTTGTTAATAAAATTAATTGCTAAAGAGCGTATTATAAATTTGTATAGTGAGAGGTAATTGAAAGATGAAGAGTGTAAAAGACAAACTAATTATTACGGCTGCAGTTGGTTTTACAGCGGCTTCAACTATGGTTAATCCTGTATTGGCTGACGAAGTAAAAAATCCTGCATTTGTAAAAGAAGATGCAACTCAGACTAAGACTGAAAAAGAAAAATTGGAAGATTCAGTTAAGGATGCGAAGAGCAATTTAGATGAAAAAAAGGCAGATGTGGATGCGAAAAAAGAACTAGTGGATGCGTCTCAAAAGTCAGTCGATGAATTAATGGACCAAAAGACAAATCAACAGTCTCTAGTTGATGGTAAATTGAGTGCTGAGGAAGATGTTTATAATAACTTGGCTAAAAAAATTAGTGATTTGGAAAAAGAGATTGAAAATAAAAAGGCTGAATTAAAGGTTCAAGAAGAACAGCAAACTGCTGCAAAGGACACTTTGGATAAAGCAAAACAAGATTTAGAGGATAAAGAACAAAAGCGTGATGTCCTTAAGGCTGAGCTTAGTAAATATAATGAAAAGGCTTTAAAGGATAAACTTGATAGTGCACAACAAGGTGTGGATCAGGCAAAGAAGGATTATGAAAATACTGAAACACTTAAAAATAAAACTTTAAGTCTGTTGGAAGCTGTAAATAAAAATGTAGAAGCTAAAAAGAAAGAGCTTGATGATGCGAAAGCTGTATATCAGACTGCTGTAAATGATGTTGTAGCTAAACAAGCAGCTGTTGATAAGGCACAAGCTGATGTAGATTCATTTAATCAAAGTGATGCATTAGATACTGCAAAGAGCGATTTAGCAAAGGCTCAGACTGATTTAGAAACGGCTAAGGCTAATGCGAAAACAGCAAGCGATGCATTAACAAATGCTGAATCTGATTATAACAATGCGCTTAAGGATCAAGCTTCAAAACAACAGGCTTATGATGCAAGTGTAACTGAATTGGAGAATGCTAAAAAGGCTTTGGATAGTGCTAATGAAACAAAAGCAAATGCGCAAAAGGCTTATGATGATAGTAAACGACTTGTTGATGAAAAGGCAGATTTGATCAAGGATTATGAAGAGGCTTATAAGATAGCGCAACAACAGGTTAAATCTGCTCAACAAAGAGTAGACAAAGCTCAAAAAGATTATGATTCTGGTAAATCTGAAAAGCAGATTGCTCAGGAAAGATTGGCTGAGTTTGAAAAAACAAATAAAGAATTGATTGAAATGTTTAATAATAAGCAGGGTACAAAAACATTCTTCCAATATTTGGGAGCAGACTCTGCCGTTGAATTATTAAGTAAACCGAGTGATGTATTAAAGGATTATACAACACTTGGTGGTAATGATGATGCTACAAATACAAATTATTTAAATTATGTGTTTGATTATATTGATGAGTGTAATAAGATTCGTAAAGATTTAGGTTTAAATGAATTAAAGGTAAGTGCCTATTTAATGGCAGATGCAGAATTAAATGCCAACTATGCATCAAAAATTCATGGTCATTCAGGTGCAAATGTATCATCTGGTGAAAATCATGCGTTTGGTTATGGCGCTGCTAATGGAGAAAACAGTCCATTTAGAGGTTGGTATGATAAAGAAAAGAAAATCTATGATGGTTTGGATGAAAAATATAAAAAATTGAGTGCGTATGAATTATATAAAAAATATCCAAATGTTTATATGAGCGTGGGTCATTATTTAAATATTGTGAATCCAGATTCTACATTAACTGGTTTTGCGTTCAAAGGGGATTATACAGCAGGTTCTAGTGGTCTTCAATTTACTGGACTATCTACATTTACACAGGAATTTGATTATTTTTATAGACCAAGTAAAGATGTTATTTTAACTACTAAAGAATTCAAAGAAAAATATACACTATATTGGGGCTTAATGAATCGTATTCCTACAGAACATCATTTCTTGCAGGAAAACGTTAAGAATGCGAGTGATTCAAAGAGTGATCAAGAATTACAGCAGGCTAAAGCTGACTTATTGAATGTACAACAATTATTAGCAAATCAAAAGAAGACATTGGATAATGCCAAGGCTGAAAAGGCAGAATTAGATGCGCAATTAGCTGCTTCAAATACAAGATTAAGTAACGCAGCAACAGCTGTACAAAATGCTCAAAAAGCTGTGGATGATGCTCAAGCTAAAGCGGATGCTAGTAATGTGGCTTTAAATAGTGCAAAAGAAGTTGTAGAAGCTAAATTACAAGCTAAACAAGCTGCGCAAACAAATAAAGACAATAAGGATGCAGCTGTAAATGAAGCAAGTGATCGGGTTAATGCATTAAGTACAAAGATTAGTGATTGGGACAGTGAAAAGGCTAAGGCTGAAGAGGCATTAAATAATGCCAAGAAAGATTTAGAGGTTTCAAAACAAGCTGAAAGAGATGCACAAACTTTAGTGAATCAAAAACAAAATGCTTATGAAATGATTCTTAATGATAAGGATACAGTAGAAAATAACTTAAATAGCGTAAATAATTCATTAGCTGCTGCTCAAAGAGCTTTGGATGGTGCAAACACAAATTATCAAGCTGCTTTACAAGAAGTAAATGAGTTTAATGCAAAACAAGAAGAGCTTAAAGCACTTAATAATGAGCTTGAAGAACAGAATATTTTGATTGAAAGATATGTACAAGATGAAAAGGATGCTCAGGCAGTTGTTAAAGAAACAAAAGAAAAAATTGTAGCTTTAACAAAAGATAAAGACAATACAGAAAATCAAAAAGAAGGCCAAAAAAAGGTACTTGCTTTAATGCGTCGAGTTAGAGAACAAGGTTCAAACGCAGATTTAAGTGATGTCGATGATTCAGAATTAGTATTGTATTTAAATCAATATGCTAGAGAAATGGATGAATTAAATCAAATTGAACAAGATTTAGCAACCGTAAATGCTCGATACTTCAGAATTTTAGAAGAGTATGAAAGCGCAAAACAGGCGCAAGATGAAGCACAGGCTGAATATGAAAGTGCAATGAAAAAATTAGATACATATATTAAGGCTAACGCAAAACATGCTAAAAAGGATGAAGAAAAAAAGGCGGAAGCTACAAAAACAAGTGATGTAAATACAGGTGTAGAAACGCAATTTGTTTCTAATGCAGCATTAATGGGTATTGCAGCACTTGGTATGATTGAAGCTAAAAAGAGAAGTAAGAAATAATAAATAAAATCTTATTTCATAGATAAAAGAGATGTGCATATAGTTGTACATCTTTTTTTTATAACAACAGTGTTGTTGGAGCTTTTTTTGTTTTTTGTCGAGTAAAATGAAGTATAAGTATACACTGATATTAGTTCTAATGAGTAGAAGTAATATAATAAAGATAGGGGTTAAGACGTATGATTGTTATGGATTTAAAATTGGATAATTTATGTGCGTTTAGAAATTTTCATGTGAATTTTTCGTATCCAAAAAAGATTGTAAATTCTTATATTGAAAATGAGCATTTGGAAGGAATGTCGAATTTTCGTTATAAAAAAGTGAATATTATTATGGGTTCAAATGCGACTGGAAAGACGTCTTTGGAGCGTTTGATTCTTTCAATCTTTATTTTGATTGGAAAAAGAAATGTTGAAATTATTACGTCGTATATTGCGGATAAAGATAAAAAGGCTTCACTTTCAATGGACTTTGTGAATATGGATCATGGTATTTATAAGTTGTATAGAATAAATGCAGAATTTGATCCAAGTGCAGATCATGATTATTCTTCTGAAAACATTAAGATTCGTGTTGAATCCACAGATATTAAACAAAGAGAGAATTATGAGACTTGCGCTAAGCGATTAGATTCGATTATGACAGGTTTTACGGATGTGAATTATATTATGGAATTAGAAAAATTGAAGAATTTGTCATGGCTATTTTCGTCTCCGTTTGATGCGTATTTTGAAACTAGGTATCGCATTGAAGATAATGAAGAGTATTTACAAGTTTTGAACCATACTTTAAAAGTATTGGATCCTGCAGTTAAGCGTATTATTAAGTTAAATGAAATTGAAGATACTTATGCCATTCAAATGTGTAAGGAGGAGATTCTTATTAAAAATGGTAAGATATTAAATCCTAGTATGTTGTCTAGTGGTACAAAATCTGGGCTTGATATTGCGGGCATCGTAGCTTCTATTAAATCGGACAAACATAGTTTTTATTATTGTGGTGAAAAGTTTTCGTATGTGCATTCTGACATTGAAAAGGGCTTTTTGTCATTAATGATTTCTTTGTTGAAACCAAATAGTCAGTTATTCTTTACAACGCATAATTTAGATATATTGGATTTGCCGCTTCCAAAGCATAGCTTTAATTTTTTAAAGAAAGAAATGTTTGAAGATGATCAAATAATTAGTGTAATTAATGCTGCTGATTATCTAAAGAAGAGTACGGATTCATTAAGAAATGCGGTTGATAATGATCTATTCTCTGTTTCACCAAACTTAGATTTATTATATGAAATTGAAGATTTATAGGATTAGGAGTTATTGCCATGTCTAAAAATATTTATCATTTCTTCGTTGAAGGTGTAGGAGAACGGACCATTATTAATACGTTAAAAACAGATTTTCAATGTATTCAGGCCGGAAAAGTGGATGTGTTTAATGTTATTCAGAATAAATTGAACAAAAATATATTGATGAAATTAAAGCCGGGAACCATTGTAATATTAGTGTTTGATACAGATAAAGATGAAACGGATATATTAGATAGCAACCTACGTTTTTTAAAGAAACAGCCTAATGTGAAAAAGGTGATTATCATTCCTGAAGTTAAAAAGTTGGAGGATGAGTTAGTACGTAGTTGTAATATCACAAATGTTAAAGATCTTATGAGAAGTAAATCGAATAGTGAGTATAAGAGTGATTTAGCAAAGTGTAAAAAATTTAAAACAAGTATTAATAAACAATCAGTTTGATATTCACTCGTTTTGGAATCAAGATCCAAAAGGTGTATTTGCAAAGTATAAAAATGATAGTAAGTTGATTAAGAGGTAACAATGAAAACAATATCGAGGAGCAGAAAAATGATACAACCCGAATTGAAAGCCTATCGTAGATGTTCAGATAGACATGTATTCGTATTGGAAACGAATCTGACTTATGTAGAAAAGTGTCAGATTTTTCATTATGCCGATTTGGTTCGTAAAGCTGGTAATGAATTAACTGGAATCATGAAAAAAAGATATGATCAGCTTGTTCGTACGAAAAGGTATCGTAAGTTAAAAAGTCTTTATAAGAAATATAAGGATGCCAATAATAAAAAGGCATTAAAAGATGTATGTGATCAGATGAAGGAAATGCAGAAACAGTATGATGTGATATGGGATTACTGCAGAACTTCAATGATTGCCATTAAAAAGAAATATGGAATTGATGCCGTATTTGCACTAACGAAAGCGGAGGTTGTATTTCGTGGAATCGAAAAATGTCTTTATTCGGATGGAGAAACAGTTCATTTTAAAAAGCGTGGAGATCTTCCATGTATTCGTGCTAAACAACTCAATCGTGGAATCATAATGAAACAAATGAATTTCAAATTCAAGGATATTGAGTTTGGTGTAAAAATCAAAGACCGCTATGAACAAGAGGAAGTGGATGCTGTACTGTATTATTTGAAGCATGCAGAATTCATGGATTCTATAGCGGCAAATACATATAAAGAAACCAACATTTGTATTTCAACATACAGACCTTGTTACGTAAGTCTTGTATGTAAAAAGATTCGTGGTAAGTTAAGAGTCTATGTACATATCACAATCGAAGGTTTATCTAAACCGAAACAGGATCGTTTTGGCAATATGAAACACAACCAAGGAAAAGGTATTGTTGGATGTGATATTGGAACACAGACGATTGCGTATACAACAGAAACAAAAGCAGTTTTAAAAAATCTTGCGGAAAGAGGAAGTTCAATTGAAGTCAATGAACGAAAAGAAAGATTGATCTATCGCGCAATGGACAGAAGCCGTAGAGCAATGAATCCAGACAACTATAATGAGGATGGAACTATCAAAAAAGGAAAAAAGAAGTGGACATACTCGAATCGCTATAAGAAATTGAGAACAAAACATACAGAGCTATGCAGAATCAATGCGACCAACCGACATTTAGCGATCAACGAAGATGTAAATGAATTAAGAAGCTTAGGGGATGTTTTTGTGACAGAGCCAAAGAATGCCAAGAAACTGCAGAAGAAAGCTAAAACTGGAAAACGCAAGAAAAGATTTGGAAGATCTATAAAAAATAGGTGTCCAGGCTATTTTCAGAGTCAGGCTAAAAGAAAGTTTAGAATCTGTGTTGAAGTGCCAAATGATTATAAGGCAAGTCAATATGATCATACGAGTGATGAATACATTAAGAAATCGTTGTCACAAAGAATGTATAAACTAAGTGATGGAACAATGGTACAAAGAGATCTATATTCGTCCTTTCTTTTGTACTGTATTGATCTAAATACAAACAAAATCGATAAGAATAAGTGTATTCATGAATTTGAGAAACAGTATAAAAATCAAAATGAAACGATTGAATATATCCAAATGAATCAGATTAAAGTCATGAACAGTGGAATAAGAGTAAATTAAATAAATGTTAAAATGGGAGATTGACTATGCTTCCATGTAGAGATACAGAAAACAATCGCTAATGTGCTAAATGTAGTGCTTGATTGTAGAGTTCACTGCTCCAACAGAAAGACAGGAATCCAAAGTTTGAAAATAATGTACGATTGCTGCATAATGTTGTCAGTTAAGAACCCTCACTGCTTGCGGTGAGGAGTAGTCAGTATTGCGATTGCGCATACGCTTCAAAAATCATGTCGTGATAAAGATATAGTAATGCGTTTGGGTGGAGATGAGTTTGCATTATATATTCCGGGAGTTACAAATCGTAAGTGTGCAAATTCTTTCTTTAAACGTTTATTTGAAAATTTGAAACAGATCCATGTTGAATCGATAGATAATCATCCGGTTGTATTAAGTCTTGGTGCCTGTTTCTTTGATGGGAAAGAAGATTTAAGTTTTGATGAATTATATTGTAGAGCGGATTCTGCGATGTATGAAAGTAAAAAAATCGACGGATATAGTGCAACAATTTTCAGAAAAAAATAGCCTCTTTGTGAACAGAGAGGTTAATTTGTACTTATAATGCACACAAGTGTTAAAAAATAGTAAACATTTTGTTGTTTTTGTGGTATTATACCCGAAACGGAGGGAAATATATATGCAGAAGTATGTAGAAATCAAGCGAGATGATTTAACACTTCGTGGTATGCTTCATATTCCAGATGATGTAAGCCATAAAGTACCAATGGTTATTATTCTTCATGGCTTTTGTGATGATCGAAATGAAATCAATTTTGTTCATAACGAATTATCGCAACGACTATGCGAATTGGGTATCGCCAGTGTTCGTTTTGACATGAATGGTAGTGGTGAAAGTGATGGAAAATTTGAAGATATGACGATTTCAAGTGAAATCTTAGATGCCAAAGCCATGTTGGAATATGTTCGATCCTTGGACTTTGTCGATACAAATAAAATTGCACTTCATGGATGTAGTTTAGGTGGCTGTGTCGCAAGTATGGTGGCAGGACAATGTAAAGATATGATTCAAGCTTTATCTTTGTGGTGTCCAGCACCGGATTTAGTTTATAACTTAAAGAAGGATAAGACTTTGTGTGGTCAAGATGTTTCAAATATTGAAAAAGATGGATGTGCCGATGTAGAAGGCTTAAAATTGAGCCTAAAATTTTATCAAGATGCCTGTACATTAGATCCATATAAAGATGCATCTTTATTTGATAAAAATGTATGTACGATTCATGGAGATCAAGATATCACGGCTTCTTGTGAGTGTAGTTATAAATATAAAGAAATTTTTAAAGAAAGAGCAAAATGCATTATTGTCAAAGGGGCAGAGCATCGCTTTAAATCGTTTGCGTTTAGAGAAGCTAGAATGCAAGGTGCTCTAAACTTTTTGAAAGAAGAATTATTATAAATGAAAGTGAAGGAATTTGGTATGAACAAAGAAAGAAAACAACCGACAACATTATTTGCGGTTACATCATTTTTGGCGATTATTGCCGTACTTATTATTATGATAAATATGGGATGTAATACAACTTTATCTGTTTTTGCGGGTGTTATTGTGTCTGTAATTACAACGCGTTTGTTGAATATTCCATGGAATGAAGTTGAACAAAATATGATTAAAACAGCAGCAGAATGTATGCCTACGTTTTTGATTGTCATTATGGTTGGAATGCTTGTAGGAATTTGGATGGCTGCTGGAACGGTACCTAGTTTGATGTATTATGGTATGCAAGTGGTATCACCTAAAATTTTGGTTCCGTTAGCATTTGTGCTTTGTGCTTTAACCAGTGAATTTACAGGAACATCATTTGGTTCTGTAGCCACAATGGGACTTGCGATGGTAGGAATTGCCTCTACGACAAGTATTCCTGTACCATTGGTAGTGGGTGCTGTTGTTTCTGGTGCATGGCTAGGAGATAAGATGTCACCATTATCCGATACGACAAACTTAGCAAGTGGAGTTAGTAAAGTGCCTTTGTATGATCATATTCACTCTATGCAGTATACAACGCTTCCAGCTGCAGTAGTTGCCTTAGTGTTATTTACAATTGCAGGACTTTATTATAGTGGGGGAAGCATGGATCTTGCCCAACAAAAATTGATTATGGATACTTTAAGCAAGCATTTCACAATTAATATCTTATTGATTTTACCAGCTATTTTAGTTATTTTGATTTCTGTATTTAAACTTCCATCTTTATTAGGAATGGGACTTGCCGTGGTCGTATCCGCTGTATTTGCGATGGCTTTTCAAGGTGTAAATTTTGTGGATCTTATGAATTATGCATTTAATGGATTCAGTATTGAGACAGGTGTATCTATAGTAGATCCAATGTTGAACCGTGGTGGTGTTCTTTCGATGTCTGAATTATTAGTTACATTTATGGTGGCTAGTGTAATGGGAGCTGTAATTACTTCAACAGGTATTTTGGATGTTTTAGCTAAAAATGTATTATTAAAGTTTATCAAGAATCGTACAATCTTAGTTTTTGTTACTTTAGTATATTGCTACATTGTAAATTTCTTGACAGCTGGTGGACAAACGGTTTCAATTATTGTTACAGAACAAACTTTTGAATCTACATATGAAGATATGAATATTTCTCGTAAGGTATTGTCTAGAACACTTGAAGATTCTGGTACTTTATCAGCGCCAATCGTGCCTTGGGGTGTTGCTACAATTTATGTAATGGGGGTTCTTGGATGCTCTATCGCATATATTCCATACGCGTGGTTTATCTTTATTGTTCCAATTTTCTCAATGATTTGTGCAATTACTGGTATTGGTGTTTGGGATAAGGATGGAAATCCTGTTCGAAAATAATGTTATATGTCTTTACTATCTTTTAAAATTGATGTATAACTTACTTGTAAAATAAAAAAAGGGAGCTTGTACTACAGGCTGAGAGGAAAGTATGACTTTCGACCTAGAACCTGATTTGGATAATGCCAACGTAGGGAAATACTTTGTTTTTTATCGTGAGTATACCTATATTGGTTGCTCACTTTTTTTATGTGGCAAAATGGGAGCACCACTTTTTGTCACTTAAAAAATCATTTGGTAAAGGAGAATTAAAATGAACACAAATGAAAGTACAGTAAGTACAGGCGCTACATATACGACTCAGATGGACGCTGCGCGTAAAGGCATTGTTACGCCAGAAATGAAAATTGTAGCCCAAAAAGAAAAAATGACAGAGGAAGAACTAAGAGCGTTAGTGGCTTGTGGAAAGGTTGTAATTCCGGCAAATAAAAACCACAAATCTTTAGATCCTGAAGGCGTTGGTAGTATGTTACGAACTAAAATCAATGTAAATCTAGGGGTTTCTAGAGATTGTAAAGATTACGATGTAGAAATGAAGAAGGTAATGGCAGCTGTAGACTTAGGCGCTGAATCCATTATGGATCTATCAAGTCATGGAAATACACAGCCATTCCGTCAAAAATTAACATCAGAATGTCCTGCAATGATTGGTACAGTTCCAGTATATGATAGTGTTATCCACTACCAAAGAGATTTAAATACATTAACTGCAAAAGACTTCTTAGATGTAGTTGAGTTACATGCCAAAGATGGTGTGGATTTTGTTACTTTACATTGTGGAATCACAAGAAAAACGATTGATCAAATTAAAAAACATAAACGTAAAATGAATATCGTTTCGCGTGGAGGAAGTTTAGTTTTTGCGTGGATGTCGATGACAGGAGAAGAAAATCCATTCTACGAATATTATGATGAAATTCTGGATATTTGTGAAAAATATGATGTAACGATTTCTTTAGGAGATGCTTGTCGTCCAGGATGTTTAGCAGATGCTACAGATGTATGTCAAATTGAAGAATTGGTTCGTTTAGGAGAACTTACAAAACGTGCTTGGGAGCATAATGTACAAGTTATTGTAGAAGGACCTGGACATGTTCCATTAAATCAGGTAGCTGCTAATATGCAAGTACAGCAACAAATTTGTATAGGAGCTCCATTCTACGTGTTAGGACCATTAGTTACAGACATTGCACCTGGTTATGATCATATTACAGCTGCTATTGGTGGTGCCGTTGCTGCTATGTCAGGAGCTGCATTCTTATGTTATGTTACACCTGCTGAACACTTGGCTTTACCAAATGTTGAGGATACAAAACAAGGTATTATTGCTTCAAAAATTGCGGCTCACGCGGCAGATATTGCTAAGGGAGTTCCTGGAGCTAGAGATATAGATGACAAGATGGCAGATGCAAGAAAGAATTTGGATTGGGACGCACAATTTGAATGTGCTTTAGATCCTGAGACTGCAAAAGCAATTCGTCAATCTCGTATGCCAGAAGATGATCATAGTGATACTTGTAGTATGTGTGGTAAATTTTGTGCCGTAAGAAGTATGAATAAGGCTTTATCTGGAGAGAATATAGACATCTTATAGAAACGTAGTTTAAACTGCGTTTTTTTCTTGGCAAGGTTGTACATTTTAGTAAGGGTTTGTAAAAATTAACTGATTTTAATCAAGAGTGGATAGGATATGATACATTAAATATGTAGCTTTATTGTTAGATTCATCTATAACAAACGTTAATGAATGACGTATGTTAATCATGATACAATGGACAACGAGTTAGAAAGGGTAATTTATGAGTGAGTTTGTATTAGATTTTTTTGAGGGGAAGAATTTTGCGACGATCGAAAAAAAGAAACATTCATATTTAATGATAGATGGTCATGATCAGGCAGATATTTATATATTAAAAGATGGAATAAAAAAGGTTACTTCAGCATCTTTTCATATTCGTATTGAAAGTGATACGGCTGTATTCTATCGTGTGAATCGAAAATTGTTTTCGAAATATTTAAGTGAAAACAAAGAATTAAGAGATTATATGGATGCATATTATCGTAAGAAGTTGTCGGAAGCTATTTATCGTCAGCAATTAATGACTATGAATGGTAAAAATGGTGCCGTGTGTGCTTTTATTTATTATCTGGTTGAATTATTCGGAAGAAAAGTTAAGAAGGGGATCTTTATTGATCTTCAAGTCACAAATGATGATATTGCAGGTTTTTGCGGTGTATCTACAAGAAATAGTGTAAATCGTATCTTACGTGGATTAAGACAACAAGGTGTTATAACAATGGTATATCATAAAATCCTAGTTCTAGATGTGGATTATTTAAAGCGCTATGTATAGTAAAAGGAGCTATTTAGCTCCTTTTGTTGTTTAATAATGTCATGTACATCAATAATTGTTTTCTTGATTTTACACCAAGCTCAAAAAATAAGTTTTACAACTTTTGAATTGTAAAATATAAAAAAGCTCTGAAACCCTTTATATAAAGGACTTCAGAGCCTTAAATTTCAAACTGGCAGGGGTAGTAGGACTCGAACCCACATCAACGGTTTTGGAGACCGCTATCTTAGCCTTTGGACGATACCCCTAAGTGCCCGTTAATGATAACATGAATTAAATGGTTGTGCAAGCTCTTTTTTTAAAAAATCTCAATTGACAATAATATGAGGGTTACTTATAATTAATTAGGTATTGTAAAGAACATACCTAAAAGGAGGCTCTTATGTCAAGCCAAGTAGTTGTAGGTACCCAATGGGGCGATGAGGGTAAAGGAAAAATCGTCGATGTTTTAGCAGAAAAGGCGGATATGATCGTTCGTTTCCAAGGTGGAGACAATGCAGGTCATACAGTCATTGTAAATGGTAAGAAACATGTATTGCACTTACTACCAAGTGGTGTTTTACACGAAGAAGCAACTTGTATCATTGGTCCAGGAGTTGTTTGTAACCCATTTGTATTATTAAAAGAAATGGAACAATTAGAAAAAGATGGTTTATCAACTAAACACATCATTATTAGTGACCGTGCACAGATGTTAATGCCATATCATCAATATCAAGATGAATTAGAAGAGCAAGCTGCATCTAATAAAATCGGAACTACAAAACGTGGAATTGGTCCATGTTATGCAGATAAGTATGCTCGTCATGGTATTCGTTATCATGAATTTAAGGATTTTGAACATTTTAAAGTTCGTTTAAAAGATTGCTTAGATTTCAAAAACAAATTATTTACTGCTGTATATGGTGGAAAAGCTATGGATTACGATAAAATGGTAGCTGATTTTGAAGCTATTTATGATCGTATTATCCCTATGATCCAAGAAACAACACACTTAGTAAATGAAGCTTTAGATGAAAATAAGACAGTATTGTTTGAAGGCGCTCAAGCAGCTATGCTTGATATCAACTATGGTACATATCCATATGTAACTTCTTCAAGTCCAACAAGTGCTGGTGTTACTACAGGTGCTTGTATTGCACCAAGTCGTATTCAGACTGTTGTAGGTGTTGTTAAAGCATACTCAACACGTGTAGGAGAAGGACCATTCGTAACTGAATTATTGGATGAACAAGGTGAATGGATTCGTGAACACGGTGGAGAATATGGAGCTACCACAGGTCGTCCTCGTCGTTGTGGATGGTTGGATTTATTAACTGTAAAACACGCAAACTTAATGAGTGGATTAACTGATATCGTTATTACTAAGATTGATGTATTAGACGGTTTAGATGAAATCAAGGTTTGTGTTGGATACGAAATCGATGGTAAAGAATATAATTATATTCCGAGTGATCAGGCAGATGTTGCCAAAGCTAAACCAATCTATAAGACTTTCAAAGGTTGGAAGACAGATATCACTAAGATGACTACAGTCGATCAATTGCCTCAGGAATGTTTAGACTATGTACACTTCATTGAAGAATTCACAGGTGTACGTGTTTCTATGATTTCTGTAGGACCAGATCGTGTTAATAATATTTACGTACATGAGATCAAGTAATTTGATCTCTTTTTTTGTGTTATAATTTACTTGGTTATTTTATGATACTCGATACAATTCATGGACATATAGAAGAGATTGTATGTGGAAAAAGTGGATTGGCACTAAATTATGAAATTCGAGATATGGAAGAATATGTTACGAACTTGAGTGGGAAACAAAATTTAAGATGTGATGGTTGTATTGACGAGGGTACAAGAAAGTAGGGAATCGAATGAATAAAAAATATTTTTTCTTTGATATTGATGGCACTTTAACTGATCGAAAAACCAGTAAGATTGTGCCAAGTGCACAAGTGGCATTAAATGAGCTTCAAAAGGCAGGACACTTTGTGGCTATTGCGACAGGTCGCGCTCACTATAAAGCACGTAACTTTATGGAAAGTGTGGGTCTTCATGATATGGTTTGTTGCGGTGGTGGCGGATTAGTCATTCATGATGAATTAGTACAAAATATTCCTTTGGATTTAGAAAAATCAAAGGCAATTGCTAGACAAGCACTATCTTTAGGATATGGTGTTTTATTTGCGTTAGATGATTCAATTAAGGTATATACAAAGGATCATACATTCCAAAATCAAGTAGGTGATCGTAAAGAGCCTACAGAGTATGTGTATGATGAAAATTTGGATGTAGACAAGTTGAATGTGATTTATAAAATGTATATTTCTATTCCAAAAGAGAAAGAATCAGAATTAACTTTAAAGGATACGCTTGGAAATCTTCGCTTTGTGCCAGATTATTTAATGTTTCAATATGATGCGAAACACCAAGGAATCTTGGATATGATGGAGCATATTGGTGGTGATTTAAAAGATGTGGTTGTTTTTGGAGATGATACGAATGATATGGTTATGTTTGATCCGCAATGGACAAGTGTTGCCATGGGAAATGCATGTCAAGAATTAAAAGATATCGCAACAATAGTTACAGATGCCAATGTAGATGATGGAATTTATAATATTTGTAAGAAAATGGAGTGGATTTAAGGCTCTAAAAAGACATTTTTTTAATTTTTATTCGAAAAAGTGTCTTTTTTTTACGTATATGAGTATGTAGGAAATGCCTACTAGAAAAGAGGTGCTCATGCGTAGCGCAAATTTATTAAATGATTTCGCCTTCAAGTATGTCTTTGGCGAAGATTGTAAAGAGGCCAATGATGCCTTAAAATCATTACTTACGGTATTTTTAG
>ERZ773227.1200-NODE-1200-length-19262-cov-4.458010_pt1 | contig 19262 bp, 20 predicted proteins | sample MGYA00580525_ERZ773227 | MGnify/ENA primary metagenome ERZ773227 (study PRJEB29015, sample SAMEA2737782) | human gut metagenome | biome: human gut; feature: human-associated habitat; material: faeces | place: China | collected 2012 ... | reverse complement strand
TCATTTCCGAAGAAGTGTTCCAAAAAGTTCAGGAGCTGATTGCAAGCAGACGCAGGAAACGCAGAAACGGTACGACACAGATTTTCGCAGGATTGATAAAATGTGCAGACTGCGGATGGTCTTTAGCCTATGGGGAAAACAAGCAGAACAAAAACCCATACGGGTACTACCATTGCAGCAAAAACGGACAGGGATTACGCCAGTGTTCCATGCACTATATCCGCTATGATGTACTGTATGCCTATGTGCTTGCAAGACTGCAATACTGGTCTATGCTGGCACAGAAAGACGAGGACAAGCTACTGAAACGCCTGCTCAATGCCAGCGACAGGGAAAGAAACTCTGCGAAGAAAAAGCAGGCTGCGGAGCTGAAAAAGGCAGAGAAGCGTAAAGCCGAGGTTGACGGGCTGTTTGCTAAAATGTATGAGGACTGGTCTGCCGGACGCATAACCGAGTATAACTTCAATATGCTGTCCGAGAAGTACCAGAACGAGCAAAAGGAGCTTGAAACAAAAATAAGACAGCTTCACGAAACGATGGAAGCCGCCGTACAGACCGCAGCGGATGCTGAAAAGTGGATTGCCCTAATGAAACAGTATGTCAACCCTGTGGAGCTGACCGCCGAACTTCTGAACACTCTAATTGAAAAAATAACCGTCCACGAAGCTGTCAAGGGCGAGGACGGAAGCCGTGAGCAGGAAGTAGAAATCTACTACCGCTTCATCGGCAAAATCGACTGACCTTTCTTTTTTACCCAACAATATCTTTAATTAAGGGAAACGGGTGCATCGGATCCAAGTACAACGAATCTAATGGCTTTAGCTAAGCGATTTGGAGTCACTGCTGAAGAAATTTTAAAGGAAGTTAAATAAATTCATTGTATAGTCGATGATGAAAAAGAAATATTACAACAATCGTTTAACGATGAGTAAAGGAAGTATGAATATGAAGATTATTAAAGTTATAAATGATGAAGATAAAAAGAAAATCACAAGAGCTATATTAGAAGCGTTGCCTGAGTGGTTTGGAATTGTAGAAGCAAGAGAAGAATATATTATTGATAGTGTAGGAAAAGATTTCTTTTGTGCTATTGAAAAGGATAAGGTCGTTGGATTTTTGTATCTTAAACAAACGGGTAAAGATACGGTTGAACTTGCTGTAATGGGTGTATTAAAAGAATATCATCGTAAAGGTATTGGAAGAGCACTATTCGAATATGCAAAGGAAAGTATAAAAGAAAGTGGATATTCGTTTATCCAAGTAAAAACAGTGAAGATGGGAATGTATGAAGATTATGATCGTACAAATCAATTTTATATTTCACTTGGATTTAAAGAATTTGAAGTCCTGAATTCGTTATGGGATGAAAATAATCCTTGTCAAATCTATGTTATGGCAATATGAGGTGACAAAATGGCATCAACTAAAGAATATTTAGATTTTATAATGGGGCAATTATCCAATTTAGAAGAAATTACGTATCGAGCTATGATGAAAGAATATATCCTCTATTATCGAGGAAAAATTGTTGGTGGTATATATGATGATCGATTACTTGTTAAGCCTGTAGAAACCGCAATTCGTTATATGCCAAAAGTTCGATATGAATTACCATATGATGGGACTAAAGAAATGTTGTTGGTAGAAGAAGTGGATAACCGGGAATTTTTGGAAGGTTTGTTTCAAGTGATGTATGGTGAGCTTCCAAATCCAAAAAAGAAGAAATAAACTATGAATGAGTTACTATTTTCCAAGAAATATTATGTTAGAAAACTAAAAAAGAATGATATTGATCAAATATATGGTCTTTGTAGTAAAAATCACTTATATTATCAATATTGTCCTCCTTATGTGACAAGAAAGAGTATTGAATCGGATATGATGACTCTTCCAGGCAATATTGATATTAAAGATAAGTATTATGTGGGATATTTTAAGAACGAGAAGTTAATCGTAGTCCTTGATTTAATTGATGGATATCCCAAAAAGGATATTGTATTCATTGGATTCTTTATGATGGATATCAATGTACAAAAGCATGGGATTGGAAGCGCAATAGTCAATGAACTTATTGATTATTTAACAACACTTGAATATAAGGAAGTTCGCTTAGGCTGGATAAATGGAAATCTTCAAGCTGAATACTTTTGGATTCAGAATGGCTTTTGTCCAATAAAAGAAGATCGTGTAGTACTTGCGAATCGAACTATTAAATAAATTCTTTACTGATTGATAGATATTTATTGGCATAGATACTTTCTTTTTGCCAGATGATGTCAAAGTCATGTTGTAGTTTAAAATCATTTAAAGTAATTTCTTTGAGTTCTTTTGATTTTAATTCTTTTTCTACAGCTATCTTATATAGGAAAGAAATTCCACAATCTTTTTTCAATAGATTCATGATGGTATGCATATTTTCAACTTGTGTATAATGTGTGAAATTTGAAATATGTAAACCATGGGCAATTAGGCTTTGTTCAAGAATATTTCTTGTTCCAGAACCTTTTTCGCGAACTAAAAGATGTTCAGATATTAGATCATGAATCGTATGAGGTTCTTTAATAAATTGGTGGGATGTAGCACAGACGGCAATATAGTCTTCTGTGCTATATTTTATGTGGGAATAGTTTTCTTTTGGATAATTACCTTCGACAATGGCCATACTGATTTGACCTTGATCGAGTAATTCGAGTAGTTTAGATGTGTTTCCATAATGAAGGTGAATATTGATTTCAGGGTGGTTTTGAATAAAGTTTGCCAATTTATCAATAATCGCATATTCACCGATGGTCATAGTTACACCAATGGAGAGAGTTTCAATGTAGGATGTGATATTGTTGATTTCATTCATTATGGCTTGTTCATTATTTTTCATAGCTAATAGATGCTTATATAGTATTTCACCAGAAGGAGTTAGTGATAACTCTTTATTTTTGTATGCAAATAATGTGGTATTGTATTGTTTTTCTAAGAAATGGATGTGTTGCGATACGGCAGGTTGAGTGATATTTAATTGTTTGGCGGCTGTTGTAAAATTTAAAGTCTTACATACAGTAAGAAATGTTTTTGTTCGATAATCTAGCATAGGTACCTCTATTGATAAGAAATAATTATTGTTCGATAGAATTATATAATTTTACCTTATTGTTGTATAGTGATACAATTCTTCGCATGGAGGGAATTATTGAATGAATTTTATTAACAAATATGGAAAAGGCATTTTGGTTTGTCTTTTAATTGCGATTCCATCATGGATCATTGGAAAGATGTTTCCAGTCATTGGTGGGGCTGTCATTGCGATTCTTGCAGGAATGATTATCGCGATGTTTTGGAATGATAAACAAAAAGCAGAAGCTGGTATTAAATGGACTTCTAAGATAGTTTTACAGACGGCTGTTGTATTACTTGGATTTGGAATGAATTTAGGTGTAATTTTTGAAACGGGTAAGCAGTCTTTACCGATTATTCTTTGTACGATTACGACGTCGCTTGTGCTTGCGTGGGTCATGAAAAAAATTTTGAAAGTACCTACAAATACTTCGATTCTTGTTGGTGTTGGTTCTTCGATTTGTGGGGGTTCTGCCATTGCGGCAACGGCACCCGTTATTGATGCGGATGATGATGAGATTGCTCAATCCATTGCGGTCATTTTCTTCTTTAATGTATTAGCCGCTATTTTCTTTCCAATGTTAGGAAAAGCACTTGGCTTTGATACAATGCATGGCGATGCCTTTGGTATTTTTGCAGGAACAGCTATTAATGATACATCAAGTGTAACGGCTGCAGCTTCTACTTGGGATAGTATGTGGGGTCTTGGTAGTGCCACATTAAATAAGGCAGTAACAGTAAAATTAACTCGTACACTTGCGATTATTCCAATTACACTTGGATTATCTTTTATTCGTGCTAAAAAAGAAAGACAAGCATCAAACTTTAGTTTGAAACGTGCCTTTCCAATGTTTATACTTTATTTTATTTTGGCAGCTATTTTTACAACGATTTGTGTAAATGTTGGAGTAGACTCTAGTGTATTTGCACCACTTAAAGAATTATCTAAGTTTTTGATCATTATGGCTATGGCAGCTATTGGACTTAACAGCAATGTAATTCAGTTGATCAAAACGGGTGGAAAGCCAATTGCGGTTGGTGCAACATGTTGGTGTGGTATCACAATTGTAAGTTTAGTGATGCAGCATGTGATGCATATTTGGTAGCTTGAGAATAATTGTATGTGATGATACAAGAAAACAAGGCTATGTTAATATGCAAAGTGAAGCAGAAAAGATGAATATGAACGCAATGGCACATCTTATTTTAAAGGCAGTTGCACTTGCGATGGGAATTGGTGTTTCTGTTCTTTCTATATTGAATCAAATTGATGTTCACTCAGAATTTGGAATGTTAGGAATCGGACTTGCTTTTCTAGCATTAGATTCAATTATGAAGAAAGAGTGTTAATTAATATTTGTGTGGCAATATTGGTTGCTCGACTTGCATCCTGGACAAGAAGAATTTCTCGTTCAGGATTTTTTATATTTGTTTGAATTTCAAAAATATCAGAATCCTTAGAAATTAATTCTTTAGGATAGAATCCAATACCAAGATTGTGTTAGACTAAGGGAAGATGGAGTAATTGTATGAAAAATAAAACTGAAATTAGTAAATATATAGCGTTAATATTGAGGCATAAACCTGAAACAATTGGAATTAAATTGGATGAACACGGTTGGGCTAATGTTGAAGAACTTATAAAAGGAATTAACGTGCAATATAGTTTCTCTAAAGAAGATTTGGAAGAAATTGTTTCTACAGATAATAAACAAAGATATTCGTTTAATGATGATAAAACATTAATTAGGGCAAATCAGGGGCATTCGATTTCAGTAGATGTAGAACTAAAAAAAATCACTCCACCTGATATTCTTTGGCATGGAACTGCAGAAAAGTATGTGAATTCTATTGAACAGGAGGGTTTGCTTCCAATGTCTAGATTATATGTTCATTTATCAAACGATATGGATACTGCAAAAATAGTTGGTGCAAGGCATGGAAAAGTAGTGATTTTTCAGATTAACTCAAAACAAATGCATGAGGATGGGTATGAGTTTTATAGATCTGTAAATGGAGTCTGGTTAACAAAAAAAGTCCCCCTGAATTATTTGCATAAATTAAAATAATGAGTAGGGCTTTAGTAAACTTTGAATTATAAAGAAAGCGTATCAATGAATTTTTGTGTGGCAATATTGGTTGCTCGACTTGCATCCTGGACAAGAAGAATTTCTCGTTCAGGATTTTTTATATTTGTTTGAATTTCAAAAATATCAGAATCCTTAGAAATTAATTCTTTAGGATAGAATCCGATGCCAAGGTTGTGTTTGACTAAAGGAAGAATTTGATCGGCAGTCGCAACTTCTAAATCGGTATGAAAAGGGATTTTTTGATTTAAGAACAAGTTTGAATAATAGGTATATGTACTTGTGTTTTTGCCTAAAGTAATAAATGGATAATGCGAGATTTGTTGGATGTCTAGAATTTCATTGCTTAAGCTTTCATATTCTTTTCCACCAATTAATATTTCTTCAAAGCAGTAGAGTGAAGTGGTATGTAATGGCTTTTTGATGTTGATTGGACTTGTGACTACGGCAATATCGACAATTCCTTTTTCTAAGGCGTCAACAGCTTGAATAGAGGAGTGGTTGGATAATTTGATTTTAACGTGGGGATAGGCTTTGTGGAAATGTTCAAGCTTGGATAATAAAAAGATATTTAGAGCTGTTTCACTTACGCCAATTGAGATGTGTCCATGTTCTAAGGTTTTATTTGAAAGGATTTCACTTTCTCCTTGATAAAGTTGTTCAATCGCTATCGCAACATGTTCATAGAGTTGTTCACCTTCAGGTGTTAGAGTAATTCCTGAATGGGAGCGTACTAAAAGCTTACATCCAAATTCACTTTCAATGTTATTCATGGTTCTTGAAATGTTAGGTTGGTTATTGTGTAGGATTTTTGCGGCTTTTGAAAAGCTTTTATATTTAGCTACATAGTAGAAAATACGGTAATAGTCTAGTGTCATTGTATAACCTCCATATAAATTTTGTATAATATATATTTAAAATATACATTTCACATATTTTATAAGTGTTAGTATAATACTTTTAGTCTGAGTAGGCAAGCCATCAAAACAGATACAAAAGGTGTGTTAAAGGAAGACTTCTTGTATCTGTTTGCCCAAAGGATTAGAAAAGAAGTGATAAGTATGCCAACAATTTTTCCTAGGGAAGAAAAGGCAGAGGCTTTATTTGATAAGATTGCCAAGGATCCTAGAGCTTGTAAACGATTAATGGATGCCTTTTATGAAGGTGTTGCCTGCGATGAGGATTCAGGTGTAGAAGAAGAAAGGGTACTTGTAGATAAACAAGTATTTACCAATGCCCTATTTACAGCATATAAGAACAAAGATTTATCGGCATTTTTAATGGCTGTATGCGGCAATAGTATGTTTGACTTATTAAGAAACGCATTCTTAATTCCATTACGATTTAATGATAAAGGAAAAGAGAATCCGATTCTTTTAAGTGATGAAAATGGAAATATTATAGAAAGTGATATTCACATTCCAGATTTAAAGAAGCATATGTTTAAAAAGCTTGTAGAAAAGAATCGTTATTTAGCTTATGGCTTTTTAGAACAGCATAGCTTTAAAGAGGACATGTCCATTCAAACTATTCAAAATGAATCGCATTTAGGTATTCTAGTTGTTCAAGAAATGCCTGAAGAGGTTCATGAAAAGTTAAGTGATGCACAAATTTATTCAGGTCTATGGGATTCTATGATGAAGCTAGAAGATTTGTTGTATAACGCGTTTTTCTATTGTGGGGATTTTAAAGGAAAGTATTGTGTAGGTGTATTCTTACCATTTACGCATTTCGAACATAATTTAGAGAAGAATATTGAAGTTTCAAATAGTATCTTATATGAATGTATACAAAAAATGCTGAACGATTAAGTTCAGCATTTTTATGTGCAATATCGAAATGAGGGATCGGTTAAGATACGGGCAAATATAAGTCCCATTGGAAGGGCCAAAACAATCAATAAAGATTGAATGAACCAGTTAGCTCCAATTGACATGGTGGATGTAAGTTCGAGATTATAGATAGCTCGATACATGTATAAGCCTGGGACCATAATCACAATGGATGGTACGGTTATGGCAATTCTAGGATATCCTGTATTTCCTTTGATCATAGAGGCAAGTAGTCCGGCTGTTAATGCGCCAATAAAGGCCGCGGCTGCAGCAGGTAAAGATAAGTCGACAAGTGTTAGTCGTAATGTGTTTGCGATGGCTCCAATGCATCCGGCACTTGCGGCTATTTTTTTTGAGCTGTTAAACATAATGGAGAATCCGAATACGCCTCCAAAACTGGTTAATAGTCTTAATAGTAATTTGGTGGATGTTGAAATGTGTAGTTTTACAAAATCAACGGGTTGAAGATGTAAGACTAAAGCGCAGATCCATGCAGTAAGTGTAGCAGCTAAAATAATGATAATGGCATAGGCAAGTCTTTCTATACCGGATCGTAAATCTAATTTAGCTAAGTCAATACCACTTGTGATGAAGGGAAAGCCTGGAATAATGAAAAGCATAGAGCAGATGTATCCGGCTTCGTGTTGTGTTGAGATGCCAAAACAAGTTTCTAAAAAATTAAATAATAAGGCATATGCAAGGCAGGCTAAGGAAACACTGGCAGCAACATTTAAAAATAGGGTGTAGTTGTGTTTAATGAGTTTCATTCGAAGTGTATTGCCAAGTCCTGCACCTACAAAGGCACAAAGCATTTCAATGGGGCCTCCTCCAAGTAGAAAGGTAAAACAGCTACAGGCAAGAGCGGCAGCTAATCCTAGAATAATGGGGGAGTAGCTAGAGTGAATGCTTTCGATTTGGTCTAATTGATTGTGAATCTCATTGCATGTGCATGTTTTACATTCGTCTTTAAAGTGATAAACAAAGTCTTCCATACGAGCAAGTTTGGATGTATTGACACTTGTATTATGTAAAGACAAGGATTGGGCGTGAGAGTCAATTCCATCAATGCATGTGTAGGAAATATTTGTCAGTCCAATGTCGGCAATACATGTAATGTTTAGTTCACGAGCAACGGTGTTCATTGAACTTCTGACTCGCCAGGCCCCTGTACCACAGGCTAGAAGCATCAATCCTATTCTTCCTATGACGGATGATTTTTCTGTAAGACTTGCATTTTCAATCTTAACTTTTGAATCTTTGTTCGTATATTCATGCCATGGAATGTCCATGTGGTTGTTCATAAGATCATCTCCTATATCATTTATATATAATACACATAGTATAAATATATATTCGATATTTAATTCCATGAATAGTATAGTCAAGAAAAAAAAGAAGTCAATTTCTTAATCAACTTCTTTATGAATCCATGTCATTAATACTTTAACGATATAGGCCTTTTGTCTAGGGCCTAGTGGCTGATTGGGTTTGATCTTATGCCACTTATATAGGCATTGTCTACAACAACAGCCAGTAGCATGTTGGGCAATGAATACAGGATGTCCTTTGAATGGTGTTTGTTTACCATCATTGGGTATATAGGCTGGAGCTAATCGTTTTTCAACAAAATCGATGGCATGTTTTTCAATGGTATCCATTCCTTTGGCTTGAATATAATCTTTATCTTTTTGTTTCAGATGAAAACTGCTCCTAAATTTGGAGTGGGATAGACGATTAAAAAGTTGTTCAAACCATTCGGATTCTGTCATAAATGCTCCTTATATATAATAAAAAAAACCAGCTTAGCTGGTTTTATAATCAAGTGGCGCCTGAAACAAGACTCGAACTTGTGACCTGCCGGTTAACAGCCGGATGCTCTACCGACTGAGCTATTCAGGCATTTGTGTTTCACTTGATGCCTGTATATAATACCAAAAGATGTTGTATTATGCAAGTACTTTTTGTAAAATTATAATATATTATTATCTAAATGGGGGAATGGATTATGTTAGATGCGATTGTAATGGATATGGATGGAACTTTATTGGATCCAAATAATAAGATTTTGCCAGAAACAAAAGAGGCTTTAATTGCTTGTCAAAAGCAGGGGACAAAGCTTGTGCTTGCTAGCGGTAGAAGTTATACAAGATTGCTTCCTTATGCTAAAGAGTTAGAGATGGATGTATATGGTGGCTACTTATTAGAGGTTGATGGTATTGCGTATTATGATGTTCAAAAGGATGAGCGTCATGTTTTAAAACAGATGTATAAGGAAGATGTTGAGCCTGTATATGCGTATTTGATGCATAAAAATTGTGAAACGATGGCTGTATTTAGTGATGGTCTATTTGATTATATTCCTGATCATATTATGGAAAAGAAAAAAGAATTGAGAAATTCAAAGGATTATCCAGAAGATTTTCCTTGGACGGGTGGTCCTTGGTCTTGGCTAGCGGATATGCGTGATGGTTATCCTAAGATTACGTATATTAAGGATCTTAGTGAAATCAAGTATCCTGTAAATAAGATTCAAACTATTGAGGATGAAGAGGTTACTACCCAATTGGCTTTGGATATTCAAAATGAATTTAAAGATCAATATGAAGTATTTAGAACTTGTCCTAGAGAACTTGAAGTATTGCCTAAAGGATATAGTAAAGGAGCAACTTTAGTTCGTATGATGGATATGTTTGGTTGGGATAAAGATAAAGTTTTCACGTTTGGAGATGGTGAAAATGATGTGAGTATGTTTGGTGTTGTAACACATAGTTTTGCGATGGGACAGGCTATGGATTATGTAAAAGAAAAAGCAGCTCATGTGACCAAGTCCAATGTGGAACAGGGTATTGTGGCTGCTTTAAAGGATTTTAATATTTTGTGATATAGCTAACAACAAGCTTCATTGTGTTTTCTACACCATCATAGTGTGTTCTTTCCATTCCGTGGCTAGCATGAACACCAGGGCCAATCAAGGCTCCTTTGATGTCATTACCACCGCGTAATGCGGCACTGACATCAGATCCGTATTGTGGGTAGATATCAACGGCATAATTAAGCTTGTTTTCTTTTGATAGTTCGACTAGACGAGTAATCATTTCGTAGTCGTATGGTCCGCTTGAATCTTTAGCACAGATTGAAACATCTTGTTCTGTACAAGCAAGATCTGTACCAATACATCCCATATCAACGGTTAATAATTCTTCGACTTCTTCTGGTAAACAACTTGCGCCGTGTCCAACTTCTTCATATGTACTGAACATAATGACTAAGTCTCTTTGAGGTGTAATGTTGTTGTCTTTTAAGTATTTTAGTACGCCCATTAAAGCTGTAGCTGAAATCTTATCGTCTAAGAATCTAGATTTAATGAATCCACTTTCCGTGATCTGTGTTTTTGTATCAATACAAATGAAGTCTCCGTTGCAGATACCTAATTTTTCTACATCTGCTTTTGAATGCACAACTTCGTCGATACGAACTTCCATTGTATCTTCTTTTCTTTCTAATGTTGAAGCATCTGGATATACGTGAACGCTTGGTGAACAAGAAAGAATGGTTCCTGTATATACCTTTCCATCACGAGTATATATCTTACAATATTCTCCGTCTAATGTTGGTAAGCAGGGTCCTCCAACTTTAGTAATGGCAAGTTTTCCATTGTCTTTAATGGAACGAACCATAAGTCCTAATGTATCTAGGTGAGCACTCAATCCTAAAGTGTGTTCAGAATCTTTTCCGTCTACATAGATCAATAAGTTTCCTTTTTGGTTACGTCCTGTTGTATAGCCTAATCTTTTGGCTTCTTCATCCATGAAATCGATGGCTCTTTTTGTGTATCCTGTTGGTGAATCAATGTTCAAAATTTGTTTGGCAATGTCACAAACATATTCTTTATCAAATGGTTGCATATTTTAAAACTCCTCCTGTATGTATTATACGCTTTTATACAAATTCAAGACAATGTATTCATCTTTTTTTTGAATTTTGTGATATTGTACAAGAAAAGGAGGCTAATTGTATGGAATTAAATGTAAGAGAAGAAAAGTTGAAGGATTTATTTAAACAGTTTCAAGTGGAACACAATGAGAATTGTAAGACTGTATTTATCGATAATAATGATGAAGATTTAGACAACTATTTAAATGAATCGAATATGGTATATTTACATATGGTGGATAAAGAAGTAAGAGATCTTGATTTAAGTAAAGTAAATACAATATTTGCGAATAAAGAATATGCGAGTAAATTAGAAAATGGGATTCAAGATGAACAAAGAATTCTAGAACTACTATTAAATAAATATCCCAATCTTAGAGTTGTATTAATTACAGATAAAAAGGGTGCTTATTATAAAGATAAGGACATGATGATTTATCAGAAAGAATTGGTCTCTAATTTTGATAAAGACTTATTCTTAGTTAAATATATGGCTTCAGAATTAAAGGGGAATTCAGAAATGACATCTCTATATCGAGGTGTGAATCAGTAAAGACTACTAGATATGTTAGAGTGCCTAAGACAAAAACTTGAATTCGCGTACGTCTTTGGAATTAAAAGACTTTGGAGGTAGATTAATTCATGAAAACCACCCTACATATCTAGTAGTCATTTCCATTATAAAGGTCTAATGTGAAAAGAATATTAAAAGTCAAAAGTTTTTCAAAATATTTTAAAATACATGTGTAAATCGGTAAGTTGATATTTATTTTTATTCTCGCTATAATACAAATACAGAAAAGACTACCAGATATGGTGGTCACTCTGGATATTGCGAAAGCGCTAAATCCTTTGTGAGAGGTGGTTAGCGCTTTTTGTTTTCTTCATGAATAATAATGATGACTCGTATGAGTTGTAAAATAGCTATTAAGACAATAGTTATATCAATATTAAATTGAATTTGCATACGCCTATTCCTCCATCCTGGGGATCGAAAGTCTCAAGGATTTATCCAGAGGAAACCACCTGCCATATCTAGTAGCAATATCTATTCTAAAGGTCTAATGTGAAAAAGACATTAAATCTCAAAACTTTTTAAAAAAACTTAAAATTAACCTATGATGATGTCGAATAATGTCTTTTGCGATGTAAAGGTAAAATATAACTTACGCGCATAAAATTTGCTTTATATAAAGTGTATGCTGATAGCATACACTTTTGTTTTTTATATAGAAATTTATAGGAAACAGCTTACATAAGTGTTATAATGCATATAACATAATCACTTTATGGAGGGTATTGAAATGGATAATAAGTATGTATTAGGCCTGGATATTGGAATTACATCAATAGGTTGGTCAATAATTGATGAAGTTAGGGGAAAACTATTGGATATGGGAGTTCATATGTTTGAACAGGCAATCCCTGCACAAGAAGTTAGATTGAATCGTTCGGCAAGAAGAACATTGAGAAGAAGAAATTGGAGAAAGAAACAATTAAAGAATGCGTTTGTAGAATTTGGATTGATTTCAAAAGAGGAATTAAATCAAAGAGACTATTTGAGTTATACTGCAAATTCAGATACATTTTCTCGTCTTGAAGAGGATACGGTTTACCATTTAAGATTGAAAGCGTTGAAGGAACAAGTATCTTTAAGAGAGCTTTTGTTGTGCCTATATAATATTTGTGGGACTCGTGGACATTTCTTGATGGAAAATATTAACTTTGCTTCTAGTGAACCAATTACTTTTGAATTCTTTGTTGAACAGTTTTATGAGTTTACCCATGCATACGTTAATTTTACAGAAGATACAAAAGAATTTGAGCAGACAATTTTAAAACCTATTTTTGAAAAGGGAAAAGTAAAATCTAATGAATTAAAGTCTTTGTTGAAGGATGAATATACAGTGGAATCTGAGGATAATGATGCATTATTAGAAATATTGAAATTGATCTGTGGATTTAAATGTGATTTAAAGAAAATTAGTGAGTCTGTTGTACTCGTTCAAGAGGATAAAACTAAAGAATCTGTAAAATTAGATGAATTATTGAAGATGGATAGCTTAAATGAATTTTTGAACAATGCAGTAGAACTTCATGATGTAATTGCGGTTTCTCAGATTTTAAAGGATCATAATTATATTTGTGAAGTGGCTGCAGAGAAGTTAAATGAAGTTCTAAAAGTTCAAAAATTAGAACATTCAGATCCAGATAAATATAAAGAAGAAAAGAACAATATTCAGAAAAAAATGAGTAAGGCAGTTGGAGAGCGTTTGCGTGTTGTAAAAAATATGGAGAATAAGTATCCGAATGGCTTGTATGTAAAAGAAGCTAGTGATATTTTGCATAAACAACAAGAATTTTATCCTAATTTGATTACGGATAATTTCATTGAAGCATGTATTTCTACAATTAAAGCACGTATTCCTTACTATATTGGACCATTGTCTTCACAAGCTAAGAATAGTTGGATTGATCGTAAAGATGGTACATTTAAGTATGGATATGACTATTGTAAGGATGCTTTAGTAAATGAAGAAGAGAGTATTCAAAATTGGAAGTTGAATATGATTTCACATTGTACGTATTTACCCGAAGAATATGCACTTCCAAAAGGATCATTTATTGCAGAGACATTTAGTTTATTGAATGAATTGAATATTCTGACTGCAATTGATAAGGATGAAAACAGATATTATTTAACTCGTGAAGATAAATTAAAAGTATTTGATGAATTATTCTTGAAGCGTACAGATTATGTTTCGCATAAAGAAGTTACAGAATTATTAAACTTAAAGTCTTTTGGCCCTAAAGATTCTCATAAAGCGGGTAAGTTTAAAAATAGATATACTTTGTACCAAAATATAATTTCTGTTTTCCCTCAATTTGAATTGCATTCTATTCTTGATTTATTTAATGAAAATGAGAAAGAAAAAGTAGATAAGATTGAAGATATTATTTTGAATTTAAACTTATTTGATGAAGAACAATCAAAAATTAATTATTTCACTAAGAAATTGAATTTAGATGAAAAAGATGCGAAGAGGTTAGCAAGATGTAAATCAAATGGATTTTATGCTTTCTCTAAACAATTTATTATGGAAACAAAAATGAATGTTGATGGAGAAACATTACTTGAGGAAATGTTAAGGGACAATTCAGAAAATCAAAAGAATGAACAGATGACTTTGATTACTGAAGCAACGGACTTGGATGGAAATAGAATTAATTTTGAGTCTAACAAGTATATGACTTTACTAAAGAACACTAAAAAGTTGTCTATCGATTTATTGATACAAGATGGTAAACCATTTATTCCAATTGCTAGACCAGTTATTAGAGCTTTGAATGAATGTTTTAAACTATATGAAGAAGTTATCAGAACATATGGAGTTCCTGATCGTGTTGTTATTGAAACAGCAAGAGACTTAAAAGATAGTTCTCAAGATGGAGATGTACCAGCTAAACATTTTGATCAGATGAAAAAGTTGTATGATTACTTAAATAATCAAATGAAAGAGCAGAAGAAAAAGGCCAAACTTTCAAAACAATATATGGAAGATTGGGATGTTATTCAACCTTATTTAGAAAAGAATAAGCGTAAGGTTGAACTATATATACGTCAAAATGGCCGTGATATGGTAACAGGAGATTCAATTGATATTCAACATTTAGAAGATTATGAAATGGATCATATTTTGCCTCGAGGTTTTGGGGATAATTCCATGGATAACTTGATGTTAATTAAAAAGGAAATCAATGGTAAAAAAGCGGACAGACTTCCATTAGAATATATTGAATCGGAAACAGTGGAGAATGAAAACGGAAAACGTATCTTATCTAGTGATTTCAAACGTAGATGTTACGAATTGAATGAAATGAAGTTGATTTCAGATAAGAAATTAAAACGTTTATTATTAGCATTCACAGATGAAGCAATGGGATTTATTAATCGTAACTTAGTGGATACACGCTATATTATTCGAGAATTAATGGCGATTTTAAGAGCTTATAACACAGTTAATAATTATGATACTCATATTGTTTCATTGCGTTCTTCATTTACAACGGTGTATAGAAATGCATTTAATATGAAGAAAAATCGTGATATTGGTGATCAACACCATGCCCATGATGCTTCTATTGTTGCGATTGCAGATATGGTTTTATCGACATATTATCCAAATTATGATGAACGTGGTAATAATAAGTATTATCAGGAATTCTTGAAAAGAATGATGGAATCACAGGAATCAGATAGTGATAAATCAGAAAATCAAAAATTGTATGGATTCATTAAATATGCATACTTCAAACGATTTGGTAATTATCCAAATGATAATGATTCATTAATTTCTCAAATAAGAGCTACAGTACCTTTATATTCCGTAAAAGCAGAAAAAAATTATAAAGGTGCATTCTTTGATGCAACAATTTATCCACAGAAGGACAAAAAGAAGAATGTTGCTAGGGAAAAAGGCGTTTTGGGTCTTTTAGAGGTAAATAATGATAAACGTATCTATAGCTCAATAAATTGTGTTGCAGTAGATTTCTATAAATATACAGATAAGAAGGGAAAGAAGGTCCATGTTGGAATTCATATTCCAAAAGTCATCGTAAATAACAATGGTGAAATCAATAAAGAGCAATATGTTAAGTTAATTAGAGATTACTATAAAGTACCTGAATTATTAGATGAAAATGGGAATGTGAAGGAATGTTATTTCCGTATGCGTGTATTTAAAAATGATTTGATTTATGATACAAATAACTACACAATTCAAAAGTTTAATATTGGTTCTATTGTGAATAAAAAATTGGAAATGAAGCATTTGTATGTATTTAGTTATGATGAAATCTATAAACAGGTCATTTTTTACAAGAAAGAGTTAGCTACACAATTTAATTTTAAAATGGCAAAGATTAATCCAGATGGAAAGAAAAAATTTTCGGATTACAAAATCAGTGAAATTATTAGCTATTGTGTGGATAATTTAATGGATATTCGTGATATGCACCGTTATAAAGGAACTGTTGAAAAAATATTAAAAGACAAAACTAACTATCAGGAATTCTTAGAGACAATGGCATACTTAGATTTGATTGTGAATCGTAATTGCACACCACCAACAATTGTAGGACAATATTTACCTGTTGCTGGTTCAATTGATGATAAAACAGATAAAGAAAATAAAACGCAATATATTAAAATTAAATCAAGTATTCTAGGTATTCGTTATACATATAATGAAAATGGTAAATTATTAATATCAGGTCCTAGAAAAGCTCCTGGAAAGTATTCTAAGATTAAAAAGGAAAAGTTCTCTTGGAAAATTTGTAGCGACGTGCTACAATGAGTGTGTCAAATAATACAAATGAATTTAGTCTGGAAGAATAAGATTTAAATTCGAAAACTATTAGAGATAGCTAATTGTGGCTATCTCATTTTTTATTATAGTTTTATTAATATGGGCTGGAAAACAGTAGTAATTGGAACTGAGTGTACAGTGTCATTAACATTAAATCGAATGAAAATTACAATAGGAAATGAATATCAGAATATACCATTATGCGATTTGGATACAGTTATTTTTTCGCATGATCGAATTACTATGACAATTCCAATGTTGTCAAAATTGGTAGAGAATAATATTAATGTAATAATTTGTGATTCAAAGAATGATCCAATTGGTATTTTTCAACCATTCAACAATCATTCTTTGGTATTTAAGCAATTGAATAAACAAATCAATTGGAAGATAACTCGTAAAAAGAAATTGTGGAAATTTATAATAGAACAAAAAATACAATCTGAAATAGATGTTTTGGATTTGATTTATGAGGATTGTGATGAATTGGAAACTTTAATTGGCTATAAGAATTCAGTTTATAATGATGATCAAACGAATCGAGAAGCAGTGAGTGCAAAGTGTTATTTTGGAAAGATGTTTGGGACAAAGTTTTATAGAGATGATAAGAATGATGTAAGAAACTTTGCGCTGAATTATGGATATAAGATTTTAGCTAGTTATATTTCAAAATGTATAACAGCTAGAGGATTATTAACTCAACTAGGAATTCATCATATTGGTGAATCGAATGCCTTTAATTTAACATATGATTTTATAGAGCCATTACGAGTAATAGTAGATGTATGGGTTGAAGAAAATATTAAAGATAGTTTTAGCGTAGCTCAAAAACAAGAATTGATTGGATTGTTAGAAACGAAGATTTATATAGATAAAAAATGGATGCGTTTAAAAGATGCGATTGAAGATTTAATTGATTCTTATATTGGTTTTTTGAATGAAAAAACAGATGATATTTTGAAAATTGATTTTTCAAAAGGAATTCGTTATGGAGGGGAGTAGTAGATTTGTGCGATTAGTACTATTCTTTGATCTACCCCAAGAAACGAAAACAGATCAAAGACATTACAGACAATTTGTAAAATATTTAAAAACTGAAGGATTTATACGAATCCAATATTCAGTTTATGCAAAATTATGCATAAATAATGATTCAGCTAAGACGATTCAAAAAAGACTGAAAAACAATGTTCCTGATAATGGGGATATAAGATATTTAATAATAACTGAGAGGCAATATCAAAATATTGTGAATATGAATAGTAATTATACTTTACAAGAAAACATTACGACAACAGATCGTACTTTAATCATAGGAGGACTAAATAGTGAAAATAATACATGAGGAATCTGTCTACTTGATTCCGGAAGATAATAATATAGTAGTACTAGCAGGTGCTAAACAAAAAGATATAATAGATTGTTTTATAAATCAATTCGTTAAAAAGAAAAGAAATTATTGTAAAGTATTAGATTCTGAAAATCAGTCAATTAAACCAACTGAGCTTAATTTTATTTATTACCCATATGGTAGTGATATTAATTCTAATTTTGAATTTGGAACAAAATCTATATTCGATATTGAAACAACTAATCTTATTCAAGAAAATGAAAATGATTTTAAATCGTTTGAATTGATTCGAGAAGGATTTAGAAGTTTGATTACTGATCATGGTATGTATAAATTGAGAGAAATTTTAACAAGAAATATAGATTGTTATATTGGTTTAGAAATGTCAGATTTTGAAGTTTCTAAATTTTTATCAATGTTGGACATAAACATAGGAGATACTCCAGTTGATCAACAGTACATTATGGTTTATAACCTGTTGTTATTTATTAATAGAAATCAATTTAACGTCGTATATATAGATTTTCCAATCACACAAACCACATTAAAATGGTTGAAATCATTTGATCAAGATAATATCCTGTTTCTTTTAAACAATGATTATATGGCTTGCGATTCTATTGAGGAACTAGAAAAATTTGCAATGTTGATTGTTTCCAATAAAGATTACATTGAAAAATATGAATTTGATTTAAACCAATTTAATAATATTTCCTATATACAAAATCCTTATACTATGCTTCATAAGCAGCAACAAACAGAAAAAAACATTCGATTAATGGAACAATTTGAAGATAAAAATACAACTTTTTATTTAACATTTAATGATACTTATACTCAAGATATACTGTAAATAAAGCATAAATATGTTATAATAAGGCCGACAGTTCTTGAGGACTAAGTTTATTTGTATTATTTGAACTTCTTTCAGATTACCCTCTCGTGTGTCATGTTCTTGAGGACTAAGTTTATTTGTATTATTTGAACTTAATCACCTCTTTCTTTTTCTATCATAATGTTCTTGAGGACTAAGTTTATTTGTATTATTTGAACCTCCATTAAATTGTCAATTTGCATATTTAGTTCTTGAGGACTAAGTTTATTTGTATTATTTGAACCAACAATTCCAGTAATAAGATCCAAACCATGTTCTTGAGGACTAAGTTTATTTGTATTATTTGAACGTAAGTTTGCAACCAACCCAAACGTTACACGTTCTTGAGGACTAAGTTTATTTGTATTATTTGAACTAAATTCTTTTAATCTTTTATCACACTCTTGTTCTTGAGGACTAAGTTTATTTGTATTATTTGAACTCGTTGTTGTTTAATTTGTATGCCGAACAGTTCTTGAGGACTAAGTTTATTTGTATTATTTGAACAATAAAGGAGCACTGAAGATATGCCACCTAGTTCTTGAGGACTAAGTTTATTTGTATTATTTGAACAGCTCGCTTTGCCCGATTGCTTCATAATACGTTCTTGAGGACTAAGTTTATTTGTATTATTTGAACATTCCTTATGTAACACTACATCATCATCGGTTCTTGAGGACTAAGTTTATTTGTATTATTTGAACCGTA
>ERZ773227.1181-NODE-1181-length-19496-cov-3.871560_pt1 | contig 19496 bp, 20 predicted proteins | sample MGYA00580525_ERZ773227 | MGnify/ENA primary metagenome ERZ773227 (study PRJEB29015, sample SAMEA2737782) | human gut metagenome | biome: human gut; feature: human-associated habitat; material: faeces | place: China | collected 2012 ... | reverse complement strand
GGTTTCCTTTCACACTTTTCTTCCCTCCGAAACCTCCGGCTGGGCAGGTTTTTCGACAGCCTGGGGAGACTGTGCGGCTGCACAGTCTCCCCTCAATTTGTTCAGCCGGCCAGCAGCGTGACGGCGATGCCCGCCAGCACGCTGAAGCCATAGAGGATGGCGACGACGGCGGCGTTTTCCTTCCAGTTCCGGTTCGTGCGCAGCAGCACGAGCAGGCCGATGCCGGCATTGGACAGCAGGCCCGCGAACAGGCCGCCGAGGCCGAGCACGCCGCTCAGGTAGGACTCCGTCACGACGACGGAAACGGAGCAGTTCGGGATGAGGCCGAACAGGGCGAGGATGAGCTCCCCAAGGACGGGGCGGTTCAGCACCGTGCCGGACAGGCGTTCCACGCCGATATAATGGAACAGCAGATTCAGCGCGAAGTTCACCGCGATGAGCATGACGGCGATCTTCAGCGTGTGGCGCAGGGCGGCGAGGAACACGCTGCCCTCTTCTTCGTCGCAGTCGCAGTGCTCGCGTTCGCAGAAGCTGTGGATGCTCTTCTGCGCGCGGAACCAACGGCCGAACAGCAGATCCGCCAGATAGCCGAGCAGGATGCCAAGCGCGGCCTTCGAGAGCGTGATGAGAACGATGGTCTTCCACGAAATGCCGCTGCTCTCCGTCAGCGAGGAGAGAAAAATGGGCAGCATCTCGTCCGACGTGGCAAAGAACACGGCCAGCATGGTACCGACGGTGATGGAGCCGGTGGAGAACAGCGTGGCGGCCGCGCCCGAGATGCCGCACTGCGGCACAATGCCGAGCAGGCCGCCTAGCGCGGGACCGGCCCGGCGGGAATAGCGGCGCAGCAGGCCCTCGTTCAGGCGGCTGCTGCGCTCGAGCAGCTCCATGAGGAGATAGGCGAGAAATAAAATGGGGATGCTCAGCAGGCCGTCCTTCAGGCCGTCCAGCAGGGCGGAGAGAACGGCGCTCCAGCCGGTCATATCGGCGGAGGCGGCCCCATGCAGAAACAGTGGCGTCAAGTTCGTGGCTCCTTTGTGTGGAAAATCGGCTACCATTATACCGGAACAGCCGGAAAAAAGCAATCGATTTTGCAAAAAACCCCGGACGCATTTGCGCCCGGGGAAAAAGGTCTTGCTTCGCTTACAGCGCGCAGTAGGCAGCGGCGGTCTTCGCGGCCAGGCGTGCGTTGTTGTAGACAAGCTGGATGTTGGAGGCGAGGCTGTTGCCGCCGGTCAGGTCCTTGACCTTCGCGAGCAGGAACGGCGTCGTGGCCTTGCCGTGGATACCGGCGGCCTTGGCTTCTTCAATGGCCTCGTCGATGGCCTTGTTGATGACGTTCGGATCCATGGAGTACTCCTCGGGGATCGGGTTCGTCACGAGCATGCCGCCGCGCAGGCCGAGCTCGTGCTGGGTCTTGAAGGCCTTGGCCAGCTCTTCCGGCGTGTCGATCTCATAGTCGACGGAGAAGCCGGACTTGCGGGTGTAGAAGGCGGGCAGCTCCTTCGTGCCGTAGCCGATGACGGGCACGCCGTGGGTCTCGAGGTACTCAAGGGTCAGGCCGAGGTCCAGAATGGACTTTGCACCGGCGCAGACGACCATAACGGGCGTAGAGGCCAGCTCTTCAAGGTCGGCAGAGATGTCCATGGTCGTCTCGGCACCGCGATGCACGCCGCCGATGCCGCCGGTGGCGAACACCTTGATGCCGGCCATGTGGGCGATGATCATCGTGGTGGTGACGGTCGTTGCGCCGTCTTCCCCGCGGGCGCACAGAACAGCCAGATCGCGGCGGGAGGCCTTGGCGATGGCGGTGCCCTTCTTGCCGAAGTACTCAATCTCCTCTGCGGTCAGACCGGCCTTCAGACGGCCGCCGATGATGGCGATGGTAGCGGGGACGGCGCCGTTCTCGCGGATGATGCGCTCGACCTCCAGAGCGGTCTGCACATTCTGCGGATAGGGCATGCCGTGGGAGATGATGGTGGATTCCAGAGCGACGACGGGCTTACCGGCGGCAATGGCCTCGGCGACCTCGGGCTTTACGTCAAGAAACTTGTTGAGCTGCATGATAAAGATCCTCCTGTATCAAGAAATGAAAAACTTACAAATTTATTTTGCGGCCATGCGGCTGCAGACTGCGTCGGCAGACATGGCAGGGTTGATGGTTTCCTCACCCTCGATGGCGATAGCGGCGGCTGCCTCAGCGGCGCGTGCCGTTTCGGCCAGCGCCGTGCCCTCGAGATAGGCCCAGGCGAGCGCAGCCATGAAGGCATCGCCGGCACCGGTGGCGTTGCGCATCTGCGCGGGGAGGCACGGCTGCATCAGCATTTCCTTCTGGTCGGCGGCGAACACGCCCTGCGTGCCAAGGGAGATGAACACGCGGTGCAGGCCGGTCTCGAGCAGTCTGGAAGCCGCAAGGCGCAGGCTGGCTTCGTCCGTGATCTGCACGCCGGAGAGAAGCTCGGCTTCGATGCGGTTCGGCTTGAGCGTGTGGACCCTGCCGAGCACGGGCTGGACCTTGCGCGCCTTCGCCGTGGAGACGGGATCGACGAACACAGGGGGGGTACAGTGCGTGACAAGGTACTGCAGGGACTCTGCCGGAATGTTCGTATCGGCGACGATGACCTGCGCGTTGTTCAGCAGGGGCAGGTTGGATGCGAGATAGGCGGGGGTGATGCGCTCGCAGATATCCATGTCGGAAAGGCCAAGCGCCATATCGCCGTCGACGTCGTTCAGGAAAAGGTAGGTGGACGTCGTGCCGCCGGGCACCTGCAGCGCGTGGCTGATGTCGATGCCGAGCTCGCCGCAGGAGGCCGCAACGCGCTGCGCATGCAGGTCGTCGCCGAAGGCGGTCAGCAGGCGGACATCCACGCCGAGCAGGCTCATGTTGTGGGCAATATTTCGTCCGACGCCGCCGAGACTGATGCGCACGCGGCCGGGGTTGGAATCCCGCGCGACGAGCGGCGCATAGGACTGGCCGCCGATATCGACGTTCACGCCGCCGACGACGGCGGCATAGGTGCCGGAGCGGAGCACATAGCCCTTCCCGGCGATGTAGCCCTTTTTCATCAGGTTGGAGATATGGACTGCGACAGAGGAGCGGGTGATGCCCGCGCGTTCCGCAAGGGCTTCCTGCGAGATCATGGGGTCGGCCTCGATCCACTGCAGGATCTGGCGTTCACGCTGTGTCATGGGCGCGCCTCCTAAGCGAAGATTTATTTTCTAATCTATTGCTTAGTATAGCACAGATCAGCAGAAAGTCAAGCGGTCCGCAAAAAATTTTTGCCCGCCTGTACACAGGCGGGCAGGGGATCATCCGGGAATGCGGCCCTCGCGGAAGCGGTCGATCATCTCGCCGGTCAGGCTGATGCGGGAGTAGTCCGCAGGGACGTCCTCCGGCGTATGCCACTCGGCCAGCGCAAGCTCGCCGTCACGCAGGACGGGCGTCGGGTCGCCGTCGACGTCGCAGAAGAAGCCGAGCAGCAGGCTGTCCGTCAGGACCCACGGCTGCGATTTGTAGAACCGCAGATTTTTGACGCGCAGGCCGACCTCCTCCATGACCTCGCGGCGGACGGTGTCCTCGAACGATTCGCCGATCTCGCAGAAGCCTGCGATCAGGGCGTAGCGGCGGATGAGGGGGCGGTTGGCGTATTTTGTCATGAGCAGGCGGCCGTGATCCAGCACGGCGACGATGACGGCGGGGTTGATGCGCGGGTAGACGTTCTTATGGCAGACCGGGCAGGTCATGGCGCGTTCGGCCGGGTTTTCCGTCATGAGTGCGCCGCAGCGGCCGCAGAAGCGGTTTGCGGCATACCAGCGCTGCAGACTCTCACCGGTGGCGCAGGCGAAGGCCGTTTCGCGCGGCTCGGCATCGCGGTAGGTAACGGAGGGGACATAGCGCCAGCCCTCCGGCGCTTCGACCGGCTCCCGCGCCAGAAATACGGCACGGTCGTCGAGGCGAAAGGCAAAATGGACAGCGATGTCCGGAAAATCAGCGCGCACCGGCAGACGCAGGGCATCCGCGGCGCTCAGCACGCCCTGTGGGCCGTAGATGAGCAGCAGGTCCGCGGGCTGCGGCTCTGCCGGGGTGAATTCAACGTGATATGTATGGGGCGCGATATCCTGCAGCATGGTCACAGGACCTCCTTCCATGAGATCGGAAATTCGGACGGTTCGCCCGGCGGGCACAGGGACTTTTCCAGCCAGGTCACATCGTACCACCGGCCGAATTTGAAGCCGACCTGCCGGAAATGGGCGGCATCGCGGTAGCCGATGGCGCGGTGGAAAGCGAGGGACAGCTCGTTTGCGGATGTGACGACGGCGAAGACCTTCCGGCAGCCCTGCCTGCGCAGCAGCTCCTCTATGCGGGCATAGAGCTGCCGCCCGATGCCGCGGTGCTGCGCCTCGTGGGCGAGATAGCAGGAGATTTCGGCATTCCACGCGTAGGCAGCGCGCTCAAAGGCGCGCCCGGCGTAGCAGTAGCCGAGCACGCGGCCGTCCTCCTCCCAGACGAGCCAGGGATAGACGGCGGTGTGCTCCGCAAGGCGGCGGGTGAATTCCGCTTCGGACGGGACTTCATATTCAAAGCTGACGGCCGTCTGCGTAACGTATTCCGCGTAGATGGCGAGCATGGCGGGAACGTCGGCAGGGACGGCTTCTCGAATGGACATGGGATCACCTCGATATCGGGCAATACCGCATCATTCCCCTTCGGCGGACCTTTTTCGCTGAAGGCTCTTGCTGAATTGTACGGTGCTGCCCTTGTTTTCGGTTCCTATGGTAGCACGAATTTTGAAAAAGTACAGAGCTTTTTTGCAAAAAACTGCCCGCCTCTTTTCGAAGGCGGGCAAGGCGCGTTATTTCGGCAGACGGCTGACGCGGTAGAGCATGCGCGCCGCTTCGATGCGGCTGACGCTCGTGTCCGCGGCGGCCAGCGGGATCCCCGCTTCCTGCAGGGCCTGCATGGACGAGGCCGCCCAATACGGCGCGTCCGTCTGGGAGACGGCTGCGGAGACGGGGAGTTCCAGCATGTTCTGCAGCATGACGGCGGCCTGCCCGGCCGTGACCGGCTCATTCGGGCGGAAGACGAGGCCGCGCTCGGAGACCATGCCGTTGACGATGCCGCGGCGCATGGCTGAGGCGAGATAGGGCTGGAGCCACGCGGGCGCGTCGTCGGCATCCGCAAAGCCGGAGACCCGGAGCGTGTCGTCCACGGGGACATCGAGCAGCTCCATGGCCATCACGAGAAATTCTGCGCGGGAGACCGTCTCCTGCGGCAGATAGCACAGCGTGCCCCCGATGCTGCGGCCGCCGGTCAGCCCGGCCGCGGCCGTCCACATGGCTTCAAACTGATCCAGACTGCCCGTAAGATCGGCAAAGGCGCGGCATTCCGACGGCTTTTTGACCGTGATACGGACCGTTGCAGGGTGGGAGACGTTTCCGGCGGCATCCGTGACCGTAAAGGTGAAGCTGTCCTCGCCGACCTTATTCTTGGCGGGGGTGTAGACGAAGCTGCCGTTTTCCTGCAGCTCGACCTTGCCGCGCTTCGGCTCCTCGGCGAGCTGAAAGGTCAGGTTTGTGTCCTCCGGGTCGGAGCCGGTGAGCCGGCCGTCGTTCGGAATGTTTTTGTACGTCTCCAATTCCGCGTCGTCCGCTTTCGGCGCGGCATCCTTGGCCGAGCGGATGCGGATCGTGACCTGCGCCGGTTCGCCGAGCGCCGTGCCGCGGATGGGGCAGTAGCACAGAGCGGCCTCCTGCCCGCCGGTGCTGACCGGCAGAAGCTCCAGCTCGCCCAGAACGGACACGGGCAGCACGTCGCCTGCACGGATGACGCGCTCACCGAGGCAGACCGTCGCCACGTCGGCCTCTGGCACGGACGTGACGAAGATGCCGTTCAGGTCCGAGAGCGTGTCCGCGCGGAAATCTGTCTCGCGGAAGCAGTAGGCGATGGGGTAAAGCGTCTCCGCCCCGGCCGCGTGCGCGGCCGGGAGCATGCACAGAAGCGCCAGCAGAAGAAGCAGCGTTCGTTTCATGGTGTTCCCTCCTAAAAAAGTCATCGCGGGTAGGATACACCGATTTCTCCAGATTATGCAAAAAGCGGCACCGGACGATGCGGCAAATCAGGACCATTGGGTTTTTCGGCGCTCTTCCAACCGCCGTATGAGCCGCTGCCTGATCGCCTCGGTCGACTCCGCCTCAGGCAGCTGCTCTGCGCGTTCTGCTCCGCGATATTGGGAGACCGTGTTGGAAATCATTGGCTGATCGCTTTTGACGGTGGTGCTTCGGATGGCCTGAATGTCGGAATATAGCAGGGTCTTCTTTGCAACCAGCGCTTCAGCGACTGCTTTCAGGAAAATGTCGTTTTGGGTGAGAATGCTCTTTGCTTTGCAGTAACACTGCTCCAGCTCCAGCTGTACGGCCGCCTCGCTGCGCGCATTCAGACCTTCGGACATAGGGGGAGAAGATCGGCTTTCCACATCAAGCAGGGAAAAGCCCAGTGCTCCTTCTGCGGCGGCTGCCTCACGGATGCTGTTGACTGCGCGTTTGATATCGCTGGCGCAGCCATCGGCAATCTGACCGGCATACCGCATCTCCACAGCTGCTTTGCCGCCCAATGCAATGACTGCAATACACGAATCCGGAATGGCTTTGCAGATATGGACAAAGCCACCGCAGTGATTTTCTTCAGAGGGAAGCAAAGATGTAAAGCCGACACTGCCGGGGCACAGGAGCTCGCAGAGGACCAGATGCCCCGCCTCATGCAGCGCTACCTTTTCCATAACTTCTGCAGGTATGCCGGAAATATCCTCCTGCGCGCCGTATTGCTGCTTCAGAACCGTACTTACCAGGTCCTCCATCTCAATACTGGCTTTTCGGGCGAAGGCCGCGTGAACTGCTGCTTCATTCAGGATCGTTTCCAACTCAGCGCAGGAATGATAGCTGATCATCTTTGCCAAGTCATTCAGGTCGACGCTGCCAGAAACCTTTTTTCCGTTGAGGTAATAAGCAATGATCTCCTCTGCATCCGACGCCGTTGGCGCACAGAGACCGATCTTTCGGTCAAAACGCCCGGAGCGCCGCAGCGAATCCGGCAGCTTCCGAATGTCATTTGCGGTCGCGATTACAAATACGGCATCATCCTTGACCGTGTCGATCCCTGCCTGTACGGCGACATACTCCGGTGCATCACAGCGCGAGCTATCCTCGTTGGCAAACTTGTCCATATCATCCAGAAAAACAATGGCCGGCGCTTCAGCCGTCGCTTTGGCAAAGGCCTGCGTAATGCTGTCGATAAAGGCATCGCCACCCTTGTCGCGGCGTACCGTGATGGTGTTTAACCCGCTTTCTGCAAGAAAGCACTTTGCTAAAAGGGTCTTGCCCAGACCCGGCTCGCCATACAATAGCAGCCCGTGCGGCATGCGGGCGCCCATTTCCTCATAGATCGTCCGATCACGGAGCATGTCGCAAATCTGCAGCAGCTCCTGTTTCGTGGCTCGATAACCGATGACCTTGTCAAATGCACTCATGATAATTTCTCCTTTTTTGAATTTGCCGCCAGTATAGCACCTTTTTAATTAAGACCTAAGTTATATCAATAATTTACAGCAGTTAGTCAATTTGTGTTACTAATGAAAAGCAAAAGATTTTTTTGAGAAATATAAAGAAATTTAATGCGGAATTAATATTTAAATTTAGGTCTTAATTATGGACGTGCTATACTTCCTGCAGATCAAATTCTCAGGAGGAATGAATCATGAATATTGTATTTTCACCGGCTTTTTTTGTGTACGCGGAGCTGTGGGAGGTCGTCGGCCAACGGCAAAATGCAGATGCTCAGTTTTCACAGGCGCTGAAATATATCTGCAGAGGGACGCAGACTGCCATGACGAAGGCTTTTGTTCTACTCAAGCGTTCGGCTTCCCGTGGCTTCACGGAGGCACAATTTGCGGCTGGATGGTGCTGTGAGTACGGCTGCGGAACAAAGCTTAGTTACCGGCAAGCCATCCGCTGGTATAAGCGGGCCGAAAACAACGTGACGGCCGATGTGATGAACGCTTATGATCCTGTAGGTGAGGATGAAAACGCCAGACTTCAGCTGTACTTCACATGTGCTTCGTATGCTGCGGCGGCAGACTGTCTGATGGATATGCGGGAGCGGGAAGACAGCTTTGCGTCTGACTTTGACTCGGCAGCCGGGGGAGATGCCATCGGCATGCTGCGCTTAGGGCATCGGTTATACTATGGACGGGGCGTGGAATGCGACCGCGTGCAGGCCGCCATGTGGTACCAGCGTGCCGCAAACTCCGGCAGCGACGCGGCCATGCTGTGTCTGGCCAGGCTGGCTGAGGAAGAAAAGCGTGACAGAGAGGCTGCAAGGTGGTATCGCCGGTATGCCGCAGACCGTATCCACTGGCGAAATCGGCGGTTGAACTGGTGAAAAGACTTGCTTTTTGCAGTAATATGAACTATACTATAAATAACAAATAATTAGAACCATATTTTATAAGGAGTAACTATAATGAACAATTTGATTAAGCAACTGGAATGTACAAGTGTTAAAGAGACTCAGGTGAAGCTTCTGCAGGAGATTGGCAAAGAACTGCTGACGGATTATGTAATCAAAGTTGGAGATGTTATGGTCAAGCCACTGTGGGTTGAGGCGTATTATTTCAATGCTGGCACCGGATTCACAGATGCTTCTGTTCACAGAAATGAATGTCAGAGTCAGTATGGAGTTCTTTATTTTCATCATAATACGGACGATCAGCGTAGTGGCGTAGATATCTGTTTGTCGTGTGGAGAATACTATCTTTCCTACTTACTGAAATATACGTTGGTAAACGGTGCTTTCAAAACACAGGCACAGTTGAGTAGTATGATTCCGCATGATCTGAGAGATGCTAGGAATATTCTTGTAAAAGAATCAAATCCCACAGATATGGTCGTATATACGAAACGAATCGGAATCAGCTCTGGCAATTATAAAGATGAGAGACTTGCTATTGCACGGGATATCAATCAGCGCTTTGTGACCGAAACAGGAGAAAAACGATCCTTGCCACAAAAAATAGAACTTTTAAAAGCGTATATTGATGCTGTTTATTCCGACGATCAGATCGCTACAGAGGAACAGAAGGCGGAAATTAGCCGCAAACTAGTCGGTGAATACTGGAAGAGTCTGTTTGAATGACATATTTCTCTGCCCGGCTGCCTGTGCTTTACCCAACAGATGCAGAAGCACTCTTTACGGCACTGGAAGATCACAATGTCCCCTATGCTCTGCTGGACGGGACAAAGGACGTCTGGGTGCGGGATTTTATGCCTGTGCGGACACGCTCCGGGCGGATGCTCTCGTTCCGATATGAGCCATCCTATTTGGCAGGTGCTCCGGAGTTGAGGACAGATTTCCGACGCGATATGGCGTTGCAGCTGACACCGGATCTGATATATTCTGCCATCAACCTGGACGGCGGCAATGTGGTGCTTTCGCCATCCGGCGGGCGCGCCCTCGTCAGTGACCGCATTTTTGCAGAAAATCCTGATTGCGAACGGAAAGAACTGGTACAGAAATTGTCAGCACTGCTGGAGGCAGAGGTGCTCATCATCCCGTCCCTGCGGAGCGACATGACCGGCCATGCAGACGGCATGGCACGGTTTCTCGATGACCATACAGTAGTATCTAACCGGCCATTATCGCCTCGTGGCTTTGAGAAGACTGTGTACGCGGCACTGCGGTATCACGGGCTGGATGTTTTGGATTTCCCATTTTTCTCCGCTCCCGGTCATAGCGCAGCGGGATGCTATCTGAACTATCTGGAGACGAAACAGGCGGTCTTCCTGCCGGTATTCGGTTCGACACGGGACACCGAGGCTGTTGCTGCGGCGAAGCACGTCTTTTCCCGACCAGTGGTGCCGGTGATGGTGCCGAGTATTGCTGCCGATGGTGGTGGTCTGCACTGCATCAGCTGGGAATCTGACATTGGGCCGCAGACCGGGAATGAGCAATCTCTATGCAGTGGTATGCCCTTACTGGAACATCGCGGGCGGCATTAAAACAAGGGAGCGGGTACGGTCCGATAACGAAGTGCATCCGGCAACGGATGCACTTTCTGTGTCTCGTATAATTTCGGTGTTCCATATAAAGAGCGCGACGGCAAAGAAAAAAGCAGCACCGCCAAACACGGTGCTGCCTGAAAATACGCGTCAATAGGGCCGGATATAGTGCGCACTCATATCGGGGGCGGGGCGCATTTTGATGCCGGAGACGATGCCCATGGCGAGGAACGACGTCAGGATGGAGCTGCCGCCGTAGCTCAAAAACGGCAGGGCCAGACCGACGACCGGGAACAGGCCGAGGCAGACGCCGACGTTGATGAGGATCTGGAACAGCAGCATCGAGGCGATGCCGATGCAGATGAGGCGGTTCATGTAATCCGGAGACTTCATGCCGACCTGGATGCAGCGCAGCACGATGGCCAGCAGCAGGAGCAGGGCGGCAAGGCAGCCGAGCATGCCAAGCTGCTCGCCAATGGACGAGAAGATGGAGTCCGTGTGCTGGGCGGGCAGGTAGCCGATGCTCGTCAGGTCGCCGTGGAACAGACCCTGCCCCGTCAGCCCGCCGTTGCGCAGGGCCTCAAGGCTTTTGTTCGTCTGCCACAGCACGCCGAGGCCGTCCGGGTCGATGGACGGGTCGATCAGGGCAAGGATGCGCTGCTTCTGATCGTCGCGGATAAAGTATTTCCAGAGATAGGGGGAGACGGCCGCGACGGCGCCCGCACCGCCGAGGAACCACCAGCCGCTCACGCCGCCGACATAGGCCATGACAACGAACAGGAATATGAAGATCAGCGCAACGCCGGTATCGTGAGAAATGACGACGATCAGGGCGACGATCCAGAGCATGTGGAACGTGAGCGTGCCGACGGAGCGCAGCGAGGAGATGCGGTTGCGGTTCAGGCTCATGGTCTTGGCCAGAATGATGATATAGGTGATCTTGCAGACCTCGGCGGGCTGAATATTGAACGGCAGGAAGGGAAAGTGCAGCCAGCTTTTATTGCCGGACGTGCCCTCAACGCCCCAGACGAGCAGCATGGCCAGAAAGGCGGTATTGAACAGGAACAGCAGCGTCCGCTGCCCGGCGAGGATGTCGATGTCGAAGGCGGTGAGCGCCAGATACAGCAGAATGCCCGTGATCAGCGCGCCCGTCTGGATGATAACGTAGCGGCTGCTGCCGTCATAGGCCGTGGAGGCCGCGACCATCACGATGCCGAACACGGAGGTCAGCACGCACAGCGCCAGCAGGACCATATCCCCCTTGCGCAGGACCTCCAGCAGTTTTGCCCCGAATTTTCGCATGCCGTCACCTCCCGATTTCGTTCTTCTTATTCTATCATCGATCCGGCATTCTGTAAACCCAAAAGTATGTTTTGCAAAAAACGCGCGGATATGGTAAAATAAACAAAAGCAGCTGCGGAATGCAGCCGGAGAGAAAGGAATGTGAGAACGATGCGGTTTGTGACCCACAGCGCCGACGAGACCGAGGCGCTGGGCGAAAGGCTGGCCAAAACGCTGCACGGCGGCGAGATCATCGCCTTTACGGGCGATCTCGGCGCGGGAAAAACGGCGTTCACCCGCGGACTTGCGCGCGGACTCGGGATCCCGATGCGTGTGACCAGCCCGACCTATACCATCGTCAACGAATATACGGGCGGCCGTCTGCCGCTGTTCCATTTCGATATGTACCGGCTCGGCTCGAGTGACGAGCTGTTTGACATCGGCTGGGAGGACTACCTGCAGCGCGGCGGCGTGTGCGCGGTGGAGTGGAGCGAAAACGTCGCGGACGCCATGCAGGGCGCGATCTCGGTGCGCATCGGCCGCGATTCGGACGAGCAGCGCACGATCACCATCGAAGGAGGCGGGCTGGATGCGAATTCTGGCATTTGAGACCTCGGCAAAGGCGGCATCCGTCGCTCTGCTGGAGGGCGACGCGCTGCTTGGCGAGCTCTATCTGAACTGCGGCCTGACGCACAGCCGGACGCTGCTGGAATCGGCGCAGCGTCTTCTGGAGATCACGGAGCTGACGGCAAAGGACATCGATGCCGTCGCCTGCGCGGCGGGGCCGGGCAGCTTTACCGGCGTGCGCATCGGCGTGGCGGCCGCCAAGGGCTTTGCATGGGGGCGGGATATCCCGTGCTGCGGCGTTTCAACGCTTGAGGCCATGGCATGGCAGGCATCGGAATTTTCCGGCATCGTGTGCTGCGCCATGGATGCGCGGCGTTCCCAGGTGTATCACACGCGCTTCCTCGCAGAGAACGGCACACTGACACGCCTGTGCCCCGACTGCGCCGTTTCGCTCGACGAGGTGCGGCTCGCACTGGAAAATTGCGAAAAACCGAAAATAATGGTTGGCGATGGCGCACAGTTGTGCTATAATACGTTCGGTACGGAAATCTCCGGCTGCATGCTTGCGCCGGAGCATAGGAGAATGCAGCGCGCTTCAGGTGTGGCGCTCGCTGCGCGGCGGCTCCTCAGTGAAGGGGCGGATTGCAGCGGCGCGGCGCTCGCGCCGAATTATCTGCGTCTGTCTCAGGCAGAGCGGGAACGTGCGGAGCGCCTGCGCACATCGAAGGAGAGTGTCAATGGGTAAAGTACAGGTTTTGGATCATCCGCTGCTGCAGCACAAGCTCTCGATCCTCCGTGACAAGAACACGGGCGTGAAGGAATTCCGCGAGATCGTCGGCGAAATCGCAGCCCTGATGTGCTATGAAGCGACCAGAAATCTTCCGACGGAAGAAGTCGAGATCGAGACGCCGGTCGCCATGGCAAAGACGAAGGTCCTTTCCGGCAAGAAGCTGGCGATCGTTCCCATCCTGCGCGCAGGTCTGGGTATGGTCGACTCCATGATCGAGCTGATCCCCTCTGCAAAGGTCGGCCATATCGGTCTGTTCCGTGATCCGGAGACCCATGAGCCGGTCAAGTATTACTGCAAGATGCCGCCCGATATCTCGGAGCGTCAGGTCTTCGTGGTCGATCCGATGCTGGCCACCGGCGGCAGCGCCGTTGCTGCGCTGGACATCCTGAAGAAGGAATACGGCTGCAGGTATCTCACCCTAATGGATATCATCGCTGCGCCCGAGGGCGTGAAGGCCGTGACGGAGGCGCATCCCGATGTCGACCTCTATGTCGCTGCTGTCGATGACCATCTGAACGAGCATGCTTATATCGTGCCCGGCCTCGGTGATGCGGGCGACCGTATCTTCGGCACGAAGTAAAACAGAATAAAACGGCAGCCGCTGCGCAGTGCAGCGGCTGCTTTTTTCGTAAAAAAACGATGCTCTCTCCAAAGGGATTGCAGCAGCTTGCGAATTCGCCGGGGCTGCCCGATTATCCAACAGGGTACTGCGAGATTGCCACGTCGGCCTGCGGCCTCCTCGCAATGACAATTCGGGAGCGTTTGCCATTTTAACGGCGGTTTGTACGGACTGCAAGTGCGTCGCCGGGCCCGGCTGTCCGCTCCCCTACAACGGCAGATGCGGTCGACGGAGTGCCACCAAACCTGCAGCCTGCAAGGCGCTCAGGGAACGCCGCTACAGACGCAAGCTGCCTAAATGCTCCAGAGCAGGATACCGAGGACGGCGGACAGGCCGATCATGGCAATGGGGGAGGGCACTTTGCCGCGCAGCTTTTTCCACAGGAAATGGACGGCGGCAAGGACCGCCAGCACAAGAAGCGAGCGGATATCCGGCACAGGGACATCACCGAGGTGCGTAAAGCCGAGCAGGCGCGTCAGGCCCATGGTCACGGCCGTGGCAAGAATGAGCGCCACGACGCACGGCCGCACGCCGGAGAGAAAGGCCTCAACGCCGCGGTATTTCATGAGGTTCCGCAGCACGGCGGCGATGAGCAGCAGGAGCAGAAACGACGGCAGCACGACGCCGAGCGTCGCGACCAGCGCGCCCCAGAAGCCCCCCTGCGACGAACCGACGAATGTGGCCATATTCACGGCCAGCGGGCCGGGCGTCGACTCCGAGACGGCGATAAAGCTCAGAAACTCCGATTCCGTCAGCCAGCCGTTGGACAGAACGGTCTCCCGCACAAGGGAGATCATGCCGTAGCCGCCGCCGAAGGACAGCGCGCCGATCATTAGAAAATTCCAGAACAGCCGGATCACGGCTTCCCACCGCCTCTCCGCAGCTGCCGCACGCCGTAGACGCAGAGCCCGGCCGTGCCGCTGAGCAGAATGAAATAGATGGAGGAGAACGAGACGGCAAGCAGGGAGCAGGCCAGCATGGCCAGCAGGACGATGGCGAGGATCGCGTTATCCAGCGGACGGTGCGGCAGCTTCCGGACCATTTTCCATCCGGCGGATGCGATGAGATAGACAACGCAGACCTGAATGCCGCGGAAGGCATAGCCGACGGTGGTCAGTGCAAGAAAGCGGTCAAAGAATTGGGAAATCGCAAAAATGATCAGGAACGACGGCAGGCACACGGCCAGTGTGGCAAGCGCCGCGCCGGACACCCCGGCAACATGGAAGCCGACATACGTCGCTGCATTCACGGCGACGGGGCCGGGCGTCGATTCCGCAATGGCTGCCATATCGAGAAATTCGTCGTGCCCGATCCAGCCCTTTTTCTCGATGAGCTCGTGCTCCAGCAGCGCGATCATGGCATAGCCACCGCCGAACGTGAACGCGCCGATTTTCAGAAACGTCAGAAACAGGGAAAGCCGCCTGCTTTTCATGTGAACCACCTCCGGCATCAGTATAGGGCATTGCAGCAGAAAAAGCAAGAGGCCGCCCGATTGGACGGCCTCAGTGATTTTTCGGTTATGCTTCCGTGAGCTTGAGATAGCGGGACATGAGCGTGGCGACCTGGGCGCGTGTGGCGGAGCCCTGCGGGTCCAGATAGGCCGTGCCGTGCTCCAGCGTGCCGTTGACGATGCCGTTGGCTACGCACCAGCTCAGGGCGTCTGTGGCATAGGCGCTGACGCTGCCGGCATCCGGGAAGAGCTTGAGATCGGCGCGCGCGGTGACGTCCATACCGACCTTCCCGGCATAGCGGTACAGGACGGCGGCCAGCTGCTCGCGGGTGATCTTGGCGTCCGGGTCAAACTTGTTGTTGCCAACACCGTTGACGATGCCGTTCTGCGCAGCCCATGCGACGGCCTGCGTGTACCACTGATCGGCGGGAACGTCCGTGAAGCCGTTCGTGCCCTCGTTCGGAGAACCGGCGCTGCGCCACAGCACCGTGACGAGCATGGCGCGGGTCATGGTGGAGTCCGGCTCGAACGTCACGGGGCCGGTGCCGTTCATCAGGCCGCGGTCGACGATGTCGTCCACGCCGTCGGCATACCACTGCGTGCCGTCGAGGTCGAGAAAACGGCGGGAGAGAATGTGCGTCGCCTCATGACCGCAGACGGTGCAGTTGATCTGCTGCCAGCCGTCGCGGCTGGCCGTGGGGGCCTGCTCGGAGAGGACGTCGCCGGTGTGCGGCGTGACGGTCACGGCGCAGGACGCAAGACCGGTGCGGCCGTCCGGGAAGGTGAGGGAAGCGTTTACAATGGTAGAGCCTTCACGCAGTGCGGTGATGATGCCGTCCTGCGCAACGCTGACGATCTGCGGATCGTTTGAGCTCCAGACAGCCTTCGTCTGGCCGTCATCCGGCGAGATCGAAAGGGTGAGCTTCGCAGAGGAGCCCTCGTGCAGAGTCTGCTCCTTCTGGGCCATGGAGGCGGTGTAGCCGCGGACGGTCAGGCGGAAGCCGCCCATGTAGCCGCCAAGCAGGACATAGAACGTCGTGCTGCCCGGCTGCTCGGCGCGGATGGTGATGTCGTTGCCGAAATCCAGAGCGCTGAAGACGGATTCGTTGCTGATGCTCAGCTCGTAGTTGCGGCGGGCCGTCGTGTTGGCGGGGCTGAAGGCCACGCGCGTCGTGATCTCCTGACCGGGATCGAGGTACATGACGTCCTTGACGCTCTCCATGTACACGCCCTGCAGCGGGATGGGATCGTTGACGACCTGGATCTGCGTTTTGGTCTCCGTGCCGCTCACGGGGCGGGCCTCGCCGTTGACGGCGACAAGGACCGTGCTCACAACGGTGTAAGTACCGGCAGAGAGCGTGGACGTGAGCGCGCTGTCCAGCGAGAGCTCAAGCAGCTGCGGCTCTGCGGAGGTATAGCCATCGGCATAGCCGCCGACGTAATTGGCTTCCGTGATGCTGGTGCCGCGGTAGACTTCAATGGAATAACCGTAGGTACCGGAGTAGGTGCCGCGGTAGAGGCTGTAATAGAGATAACCCTCATAGCCCCTGGCGATGGACAGGCTGCGCATGCTGGCGTGCGGCACGCACATGGGCTCGATCTCGGCGCGGACGGCCGGGATCTCAACGGCCGGGGTATTCAGAAGAACGGACGGATGCTCCGAGGCGGGCTGCAGTGTCGGCTGCTTTTCCGCTTCCTGCGCGAAGGCAGGAACGGCCAGCGCGGCCAGCAGGCACAGGGTGAGCAGCAGGCTGAGACAACGTTTTTTCATGGTGATCTTCCTTTCTTTCCTGTGATGCTGAAAATGCGGGAAGCGATGATCTTCCACATTTTTATGGTATTTTAGCACAAAATATGTATCCTGTCAATGTTTGCATATAGAAATAAAGCCTAAATTTGGAGAAGGAACATTTTCGCTCCGCCGCGCATAGATATCTGGGAGAAAGGCAGGTGCTGTTGATGCAGGCAACATTTTTTCTGGGTTCGTGCACACCGCGGGGGTTTTCCACCTTTGCCTCGGAGCTGGCGGAGGAGTGCGGCGCGGTGGATTACATCAAGGGCGGCTCCGGCTGCGGCAAGTCGACGTTCCTCCGGCGCATTGCCGACGAGGCCGCGGCGCGGGGGCTGGAGGTATGGCGGTTTCTGTGCTCGTCCGATCCGCAGTCCCTCGATGCCGTCGTGCTGCCGTCGCTCGGGCGCGGCTGGGTCGACGCCACGGCGCCCCATGTGCTCGAGCCGACGCTGTGCGCCGGGCGGGAGGGCTATGTGGACTTCGGCGCGTTTTATGACCGTGCGGGCATCGCACGCGTCGAGCCGGAGCTGCGCCGCCGGAAGCGGGAGAACGCCGCGCAGTATCCGCTCGTGACGGCGTGCCTTGCCGCCGCGGACCGCCTGCTGGACCCGGCGCGGGCCATGTGGGAGGAGCCGCGCTGCCGCCGTGATCTCGAGGAGCTGGCGGGCTGCCTGGCGCTGACGGCCCTTCGGCCCTCCGGGCGGCAGGGGAGAGTCCGGCGGCGGTTCCTCAGTGCCGTAACGCCGGAGGGGCTGTCGTTCTGCACGGAGACGGCTGCGGCTGTGTGCGGGCGGGTCTATGTGCTGGAGGACAGCTACGGCCTTGCCCCGGCTCTGCTGCAGCGCGTGCTGGAACAGGCCCTGCAGCTCGGGCAGACGTGCCTTGTCTGCTACACGCCGCTGCAGCCGGACGGCGCGCCCGCGCACCTGCTTGTGCCGGGGGCAGGGGCGGCCTTTGTGGCGAGCAGTCCGGACTTCCCCTATGCGGGCGAGCGCTGCTGCACGCTGGAGCTGGACGGCACGCTGCCGCCCGCGGCGCGCGACACGCTGCACTTTGCGCGGGACACGGCGGGAACGCTCCTGCGGAAGGCAGCGGAGCATGTGCGCGAGGCAAAGCGCATCCATGATGAGCTGGAGGCCCTGTGCCGCCCCTATGTGGACTTCGCAGCGGCAGATGCGCTGACGGAGCGGACGCTGCACGAGCTGTTTCCGGCGTAAAAAAACGAAAAAATCCGTGATTTCCTGTTGTTTTTTCGGAGAGACAGTGCTAAGATAGTGTCCGGAAAATTTTCAGGAGGCGAACATGATGCAGCTATTGGTGATCGTTCTGAACAAGCTGGAATGTCTGGATAAGCTTCTCACGGCGCTGGAGGAGGAACATATCCCCGGCGCGACCATTCTGGACAGCCGCGGCATGGCGCAGCAGCTCGAGGCGCACGACGAGCTTCGGTTCCTCGGCTCCCTGCGGATGCTGATGAACCCTGCGCACAAGGAAAACAAGATGATTTTTATGGTGCTGGACGGTGAGAAGGTGCGCACGGTCAGCCGCGTCGTCAATGAGGTAACGGGAGGACTGGATCAGCCGGACAGCGGCATCCTCTTCACGGTGCCAATCTCGTATGTGGAAGGACTGGGCAAATACCAATGAATCTCAATACCCTGCTGGACCTGGCCATCATGATCTTTGCAGGCATGTTCTGCGGGCGCATGGCAAAGCATGTGCACCTGCCGAACGTGACGGGCTATCTTGTGGCGGGTCTTCTCATCGGGCCGAGCGTCTTCGGCCTGCTGTCGGAGGATTTTCTCACGACGATCAATATCATTTCCGATGTGGCGCTGGGCTTCATTGCTTTCTCCATCGGTAATGAGTTCAAAATGTCCTATTTCAAGCGTGTCGGTGTTGCGCCGATCGTCATCGCGTGCCTCGAATCGCTGTTTGCGGTCGTATTTGTGGTGCTCGGCCTGCTGATCGCGAGACAGCCGCTGCCGTTCTCGCTTGTGCTGGGCGCGATCGCGGCGGCCACAGCTCCTGCTGCGACCATCATGGTCATCAAGCAGTACCGCGCGAAGGGCCCTGTGACAGAGACCCTGCTCTCCGTTGTCGCGATTGACGACGCGACGGCGCTGATCCTGTTTTCTCTCGCCGTGGCTGTGGCGCAGGGCCTGACGGACGCCGGCGCATCGTTCGGCGCGTCTTTGCTGTCGCCGCTGCGCGAGATCGGTGGCGCACTCGTGGTGGGGGCAGCACTCGGCTTTATTTTCCTGCTGCCGCTGCGCTTCTTCAAGAAGGTTGGCAACCGCCTGTCACTTATTGTGGCGTTCGTGTTTGCGGGCATCGGCATCGCCACCCTGTTTGATTTGTCATCCCTGCTGTTGTGCATGGCTATGGGCGCGGTCGTGGCGAACTTCTCACCGGATGTCACGCAGATCATGGACATCTGTGACGGCGTGACGCCGCCGATCTTTCTGCTGTTCTTCGTCGCGTCCGGCGCGGACCTCAAGCTGTCTGTGCTGCCGACGGTCGGCCTCATCGGCGTGATCTACATCGTGCTGCGAGTGGCCGGCAAGGCCTTCGGCGCTTCGCTTGGCGGCATCGTGTGCAAGTGTGACAAGAACGTGAAAAAGTACCTTGGCCCGTGCCTGCTGCCGCAGGCCGGTGTGGCCATCGGCCTGTCGCTGGCAGCCGGTAAGATCGTGCCGCATTTTGCACCGCAGATCCGCGCGGTCATCCTCTGCGGTACGCTCATCTATGAGCTTATCGGCCCGGCCGTGACGAAGCTCTCGCTCAAAAAGGCCGGAGAGATCACGACGAACTAAAGCAATATGGTACAGCAAAAGCCCGGGGCGGAAGCCCCGGGCTCAGCTTGTCAAAAAAGTCCCTTCGGGCCTTTTTCGCCAAGCTGCTTTCAGAATTGCAAAATCAAATTTTGCAGCATGATTTTGCAATT
>ERZ773227.1168-NODE-1168-length-19654-cov-7.412929_pt1 | contig 19654 bp, 18 predicted proteins | sample MGYA00580525_ERZ773227 | MGnify/ENA primary metagenome ERZ773227 (study PRJEB29015, sample SAMEA2737782) | human gut metagenome | biome: human gut; feature: human-associated habitat; material: faeces | place: China | collected 2012 ... | reverse complement strand
GGGCTGAATGCCCGGCTCCCAAGCCGTTTGTGTCAGATCAGCCCCAGCGTGCGGAGCAGATAGAGCCAGAGGGTGAGGGTAAGGATGCTGAAAAAGGTGGTGAGCATCACCGTACTGGCGGTGAGGGTGCCCTCATGCCCCATGCTGCGGGCCATGACGAAGCTGCTGACGGTGGTGGGGCTGGCCAGCATGGCCAGGGCGGCCACCAGCTTGTCGTCCCGTACTCCCATGGCCACGGCGATGGGGAGAAAGAGGGCGGCCAGAAGCACCAGCTTCACGGCGGTGGCGGCGAAGGCGGGCTTCCAGCGGCCCAGGGCCTTCTTCAGATCGAAGGAGGCGCCCAGGGCCATGAGGCCCAGGGGGGTGGCGGTAGCGGAGAGGCTGGACACCGTTTTTTGCAGAATCTGAGGCTGGGGGATGTCCAGCAGCGTCCACACCAGACCGGCGGCGATACCCAGGATGATGGGGTTCGTGACAATACCCTTGAGGGCTTTCTTTAACGCGGCCCGGTTGAGGCCGCTCTGCTGGGGACTGGTGAGGGAGAGCACCATCACCGCCGCCACGTTGTAGAGGGGGACCGCGCCGATGATCACCAGGCTGGCCGCCCCAGCGGTGCCGTAGAGATTCTCCAGAAAGGCGGCCCCAAGCAGAGCGATGCTGCTGCGGTAGCCCACCTGGATGAATTCCCCCCGCAGGGGGCGCTCCCGGCAGAACAAGCTGAGGGCTGCGGTCAGAAGGATGGAGCCCAGGGTGGCCAGAAAGCAGAAGAGCACAAAGGGGCCGTCCCACACGGTGAAGAAGTCGGATTCCACCAGATCCTTGAAGAGCATGACCGGCAGCCCCACCTTGAAGACGAAATCGTTGAGCTTGTCCGCAAAGGCCTGGCTGAAAAAGCCCAGCCTGCGGAACACCAGGCCCAGCAGCATCAGCAGAAAGATGGGGGCGGTGGCGTTGAGGCAGTAGGCCAGATTCTCCAGCATGGAATTCTCCTCCCGGCATGGTCGTTTTCTCTATTATAGACGCATTGTTCCGGCAGTGCAAGAAAGTTACCGGCAGGTAAGCGGGTATAGGACGGGCCGGGCGGCACATAGAGTGTGCCGAAGGGGGAGTGTGCCATGGAGTGCCGGGTTTCGGAGCTGCGGTATAAGGAGATTATCAATGTGTCCGACGGCAGCCGCTACGGCTGGGTGGGGGATGTGGAGGTGGATCTGGAGAGCGGGCAGGTCCGGGCGCTGGTGGTGCCGGGGCGCCTGCGGCTGTTTGGCCTGCTGGGCCGGGAGGAGGACCGGGTCTTTCCCTGGGAGGCGGTGCGCCGCTTCGGCGCGGACACCATTCTGGTGGAGACACCTCCCCTCAGCCGCCTGGGCAAGGGGAATTGAGGTTGCCAGGAGAGGGGGGGACGTGGTATACTACTACTTTAGAGTATAGAAACAGGAGGGAAATCCCATGTGCGGTATTGTCGGATTTGTCGGACGGGAGGAGGCCGCCCCCATTCTGCTGGACGGCCTCTCCCGGTTGGAATATCGGGGCTATGACTCCGCGGGCATCGCGGTTTACGGCAGGCGGGAGGGCCTGCAGGTGGTCAAGGCCAAGGGCCGTCTCCAGGTACTCCAAGATCTGGTACAGGGGGGCAGGACGGTCCACGGGACACTGGGGCTGGGACACACACGCTGGGCCACCCACGGGGAGCCATCAGACGTCAACTCCCACCCCCAGGTCAGCGAGAGCGGCCGGTTTGCGGTGGTGCACAACGGCATCATCGAGAATTACATGGAGCTGCGGGAGTTTCTCCAGTCGGAGGGGATTACCTTCGTCTCCCAGACGGATACCGAGGTGGTGGCCCAACTGCTGGAACACTACTATGACGGGGATATCCTGGACGCGGTGGTGAAGACACTGAACCGCATCCAGGGGGCCTACGCCCTGGGCATTGTCTGCGCCGACTGCCCCGACCGGCTCATCGCCGCCCGGAAGGACAGCCCTCTCATTCTGGGCTATGGGGAGGGGGCCCACTATCTGGCCTCCGACGTGACCGCCCTCATCAAGTACACCCGGGAGGTGTGCTACCTGGATGACGGGGAGATTGCCGAGCTCACCGCCGACCACCTGTGGGTCTATGACGCCTATCTCCGGCCCGTGGAGAAGGAGCGCTGCCACGTGGACTGGGAGATCTCCGCCGCCGAAAAGGGCGGGTACGAGCACTTCATGGCCAAGGAGATCATGGAGCAGCCCGAGGCATTCCGCAAGACCGTGTTTCCACGCATCCAGGAGGGGCGGGTGGTGCTGGATGAGCTGAACCTGGAGCCGGACTACCTGCGGGAGCTGGACAAGCTCTATGTGATCGCCTGCGGCTCCTCCTACCACGTGGGCATGGCCGCCAAGTATACCCTGGAGCGGCTGCTGCGCAAGCCGGTGGAGGTGACGCTGGCCTCCGAGTTCCGCTACTGCGACCCCATCGTTACCGACAAAACCCTGGTGCTGGTCATCAGCCAGTCCGGCGAGACGGTGGACACCCTGGCCGCCCTGCGGGAGGCCAAGCGCCTGGGAGCCCGGGTGCTCTCTATCGTCAACGTGGTGGGCTCCACGATCGCCCGGGAGAGCGACGACGTGCTCTATACCTGGGCCGGGCCGGAGATCGCCGTGGCCACCACCAAGGCCTTCTCCACCCAGCTTGCGGTGGTGTACCTCATCGGCCTGTACTGCGCCGAGGCCCTGGGCACCCTGGACGAGGCGGAGTACGACCGCATTGTGTCCGAGCTGCTGCTGATCCCCACCAAGCTGGAGCAGATTCTGGACAACCGGGCGGACATCCAGTATTTCGCCTCCCTCTACTTCAACCACCCCTCTATCTTCTTCATCGGCCGCAACATCGACTACGCCATCGGCATGGAGGGCTCCCTCAAGCTCAAGGAGATCTCTTACATCCACTCGGAGGCCTACGCGGCCGGCGAGCTCAAGCACGGCACCATCTCCCTCATCGAGCCGGGCACCCTGGTGGTGGCCCTGGCCAGCTATGTCAAGCTCTTTGACAAGACCATGAGCAACGTGGTGGAGGTGAAGAGCCGGGGGGCCGACGTGCTGGGCCTCACCGTGGACGCCCGGGCGGCGGACATGGCCAAGACGGTGGACCACGTGATCCCCGTCCCCGACACCCACCCCCTGCTTCTCCCCTCCCTGGACGTGGTGCCCATGCAGCTCTTTGCCTACTACGTGGCCCTCCAGCGAGGCTGCGACATCGACAAGCCCCGCAACCTGGCCAAGTCGGTGACGGTAGAATGAGGGGGGACGGAATGAAAAGGCTCACTGCTCTGCTCCTGGCCGCGGCGCTGGCCCTGTCCCTGGCGGCCTGCGGGCCGGAGGGCAAAGCGGCGGATACCGTCCGCTACGGCCTATCCAATGCCTGGGACGCTCTGATGCCCTACAACAGCCCCTCGGGGAGCAACTACTCCCGCATCATTTACGACAAGATTTACGACCGCCTGGCCTATGTCCATGCCGACGGCACCCTGGAGCCCCGCGCGGCGTCCTCCTGGGAGAGCGCCGACGGCGGGACGGCCGCCCTGTTTCACCTGGACGAGCATGCCGCCTTCCACGACGGCACTCTGGTGACGGCGAAGCACTGGGCGGATACCATTGCCCTCCTGACCGACCCGGCCTGCCCCACCCTGGGGCGGTCGGCCTTTGCGGTGCTCTCCGGCACCGACGACACCGGCGCGGCGGTGCCGGGGGAGGCCCTGGGAGCGGAGGCGGTGGACAAGTACACCCTGAAGCTCACCTTCAAGACCCCCACCACGCCGGAGGACTTCCTGCTGGACAAGAACCGGGAGTACTACGTTCTGCCCACCCATCTGCTGGAGGGGACAGCGCCGGAGGACGTGATGGAGCTGGCGCTGTGGGACGAGCCTGTTGGCTCCGGCCCCTGCAAATTCGTCTCCGAGACGCCGGGGAGCCAGCTAGTGCTGGAGGCCAACCCGGACTACCAACTGGGCCGCCCTGGCTTTGATCGGCTGGTGATCACGGTCATTGACAAGTCCAACCTGCTCACCTCCCTGATCGCCGGGGATCTGGACTACTACGCCTTTGGAGGCAACGTGTCCGTGGAGGACGCCGAGGTGGCCCGGGCCGCCGGGCTGGAGGTGCTGGAGGGCACGGTGCCCAACTCCTTCTACGAGCTGATGCTCAACAACGAGACCATCCCCAGCGCCGCGGTGCGCCGGGCCATCGACCTGGCTCTGGACAAGGAGGCCCTGTGCCTCCATACCGCCCAGGGCCTGGGGGAGCCGGCGGCCTCCGATCTGACCCCGGGGACGGGGTATGACAGCGGCCTGACCTGGGCCAGGGATGTGGACGGGGCGAAGGCCCTGCTGGCCGAGGGAGGATACGACGGGCGCACCTACACCCTGGCCTGCACCGCCAACCGCTCCGGCCTGGCCGCCCTGATGCAGCAGGAGCTGGCGGAGGCGGGCATCACCGTCACCATCGAGACGGCGGACTCGGCCACCCTGTTCGCCGGCATGGCGGACGGCAGGTACGATATGGCCATCGCCAGCCACACCCCCGGCGCCCTGCCCCTGTGGTTTACCGAGAGCCGCTTTACCGCCGACAACAACCTGTTCCACGTGGCGGAGCTGACGCCCTACACCCAGGCCATCGCCGCCGTCAAGGGGGCGGCAGAGCACGACGAGCGGCAGGTGCGGGTGGAGGAGCTCCAGGCCCTGCTGGCCGCGGAGCGGCCCTTCATCCCCCTGTGGTTTGGGCGGACGCTCCACGTCCAGTCCCCCACGGTGGACGGCATCGACTACCCCTCCTCCGCCTTCTCCAACGAGAACGTGTGGGACTGGGTGTACCGGGGCTGACGGAACCGAACAAATGAGAAAACCTCCGTAGGGCCGTACCATCCGGCCCGTGCCGCCCACGGGCGGCCGGAAGTGCAGGAGGAAGAAGATGGGACGCTATTTCCGCCGCCGTCTGCTGACGGCGATCCCCGTGTTTTTCGGGATTACCTTTCTGGTTTTTGTACTTTTAAGCCTCTCGCCCGCCGATGTTACCGACCTGGGAGAGGGGGCCTCCGGCGGCGCCCAGCAGGCCGCGCTGGAGGAGGCGCTGGGGCTGGACAAGCCCCTGCCCGTGCGCTATCTGGCGTGGCTGGGGGGGCTGCTCCGGGGGGAGCTGGGGCAGTCCTACCTGAGCGGCCGGCCGGTGGCCGGCATGCTGGCCCAGCGGGTGGGGCCGTCCCTGCTGCTGACCGGCACCGGAGTGCTGCTGGCCATTCTGCTGGCCCTCCCTCTGGGTATTCTGGCGGCCTGGCGGCCCCGCTCGGGCTGGGATCGGGCGGCCTCCGCCCTGAGCCTGGTGAGCTTCGGCGTGCCCGGCTTTTTCCTGTGCCTGGTGGGGGTGCTCCTCTTCTCGGTGCTCTTGGGCTGGCTGCCCTCCCAGGGCATGTATGAGTACGGCGTGTTCACTGGCGTGGGGGACGTCCTGCGCCACCTGGCCCTCCCGGCCGGGGTGGTGTGCGTCAGCGGCCTGGGGGAGCTGGTCAAGCAGACCCGCTCCGCCTGCCTGGAGTCCCTGGGGGAGGACTACATCCTCACCGCCCGGGCCAAGGGCCTGGGGGAGCGGGCCGTCATGGTGCGCCACGCCTTCCGGGGGGCGCTGACCCCGGTGCTCACCACCGTGCTGGGGCACATCCCCCACATCATCGGCGGCTCGGTGGTGGTGGAGCAGGTGTTCGGCTGGCCGGGCATGGGCAGCCTCCTCTTCTGGGGCATTGAGAACCGGGACTATCCGGTGGTCATGGGGGTGACGGTGGTCATCGCCCTGGCGGTGCTCCTGACCAACCTGCTCCTGGACCTGGCCTACGGGCTGGCCGATCCCCGGGTGCGCTATGGGAGGGGGTAGGCCGGTGGAGCGTTGTATGCTGTCCCGGAGCCCCTGGGAGCGGTTCCGGAGCGACCGGCGGGCCGTGGCCTGCTTGCTGATTCTGTGCGCCGAGCTGCTGGCGGTGTTGCTCCTGCCCCCGCTGCTGGGGCTGGAGCCCAACGCCAGCGATCTGGGGGCGGGCTTCTGGGCGCCCCCCTCCGCCGCCCATCCCCTGGGCACCGACGATGTGGGCCGGGATCTCCTGGCCCGCCTGCTCTGCGGGGGGCGGGTGTCCCTGCTCATCGGCCTGTGTTCCGCCGCCCTCAGCGCCCTGGTGGGGATTCCCCTGGGCCTGCTGGCCGGCTACCGCCGGGGGGCCTGGGAGTTCTGCCTCATGCGGCTGGCCGACGTGTTTCAGAGCTTCCCCAGCATTGTGCTGGTGCTCTGCCTGGTGTCCCTGGTGGGGCCGTCCGCCCTCAATCTGGTGCTGGTGCTGGGCCTGCTGGGTTGGACGGGCATCGCCCGGCTGGTGTACGGCAATACCCTCTCGGTCCGGGAGAAGGAGTACGTGCTGGCAGCCCGCGCCCTGGGGGGGCGGACGGGGCGGATTCTGCGGCGCAATGTGCTGCCCAACGTGATCGCGCCGGTGTGGTGCGCCCTCCCCCTGCGGGCGGGGCGGGCCATCCTCTCCGAATCCAGCCTGAGCTTTCTGGGGGTGGGCATCCGCACGCCCCAGGCGTCCTGGGGCAACCTGATCCAGTACGCCGCCAGCCTGCCCGTCCTCACCGGGCGGCCATGGGTGTGGGTGCCGCCGGGGCTGTGCATCATCCTGACCGTGCTGTGCCTTCAGGGCATTGGAGACGGTCTGCGGGACGCGCTGGACCCCAGATATGGCGGACACAGGGGGAAATAGCAGGATTTTCTTTTCAACACGGCCTGTTTTGTGCTATAATCAATACAACCGGGTGAAGCGGCCCCAGTCATTCGGACTGGGGCCAAAGACTATCGACAACCCCTCCTGCCGAAAGATTCGGAGGGAAGGATAGTGTGAAAGGAAACCGTCAGGGTTTCCTTTCACGTGGGATCAAAGGACTTTTTAAAGCTTTTTAAAGCTTCAAAAAGTCCCATAGCCTGCCGAAACGTGTTCGGCAGGCTGCGGCCCCGGTCATTCGGACTGGGGCCGCCTGTTTTATTTGTGAGAGGGGGCTTTCATGGAATCAATTCTGTTACTTTGTGCGGTGGTCATTGTCATCTGCATCGTCGCCAGCCGCCTGTCTCAGCGCCTGGGTGTGCCCGCCCTGCTGCTGTTTCTGGCGTTGGGAATGTTATTCGGCTCGGATGGGCTGTTCCGCATCCCGTTTGATAACTTTGAGGCGGCGGAGCGTATCTGCTCCGTAGCGCTGATTTTCATCATGTTCTACGGTGGTTTCGGTACCCGCTGGGCGGCGGCCCGGCCGGCGGCGGCCCGGGCGGTGGTGCTGTCCACCCTGGGCGTGGCGGTCACCGCGCTGCTCACAGCGCTGTTCTGCCACTTGGCACTGGGTTTTTCTGCTCTGGAGAGCTTTCTGACCGGGGCGGTTATCAGTTCCACGGACGCCGCGTCGGTGTTTTCCATCCTCCGCTCCAAGAAGCTGGGCCTGAGGAACCACACCGCCTCCCTGCTGGAGGTGGAGAGCGGCAGCAACGACCCGGCCTCCTATATGCTGACGGTGATCGCCCTCTCCCTGATGGGGGTGGGCGGCGGCGGGGCAATCCCGTGGATGATTTTTGCGCAGGTCGTCTTTGGACTGGGCCTTGGGGCGGCGGTGGCAGGGCTGTCCATTCTGGTGCTCCGCAGGCTCACGCTCTCCGACGGGCTGGATACTATTTTCGTGGTGGCTGCGGCCCTGCTCTCCTTTGCCCTGCCCGCCGTGGTGGGGGGGAACGGCTACCTGGGGGCCTATCTGGCGGGCATCCTGATCGGAAACGCCAAAATTCCCCATAAGGCGGCCCTGGTCCACTTTTTCGACGGACTTACGGGCCTGGCGCAGATTTTGATCTTTTTCCTGCTTGGGCTGCTCTCCTTCCCACGGCAGCTCCCGGCGGTTTTTCTCCCGGCTTTGGCCATTATGGTGTTTCTCACCTTTGTGGCCCGGCCCGCTGCGGTCTTCCTGCTGCTGGCCCCCTTCCGCTGCGGGGTACGGCAGTGTCTGCTGGTGTCCTGGGCGGGGCTGCGGGGCGCGGCATCTATCGTGTTTGCCATCATGGCAGTGGCCAGCGGGGCCGCCATCGGCTACGACCTCTTTCACATCGTGTTCTGCATTGCCCTGCTCTCGGTGGCGGTGCAGGGTTCACTACTGCCTCTGGCGGCGCGGAAGCTGGACATGGTGGACAGTGCTGAGAGCGTCAGCCGTACCTTCAACGACTACCAGGACCAGCGGCAGCTCCACCTGACCCGCTTCCCTATCGGCGCGGGCCACCCATGGGTGGGGCGGACCATCGGGGAGTGTGAGCTGCCCGCCGACGCGCTGGTGGTGATGCTCCGGCGGGGCAGCGAGAATGTGATTCCAAACGGAGATACCGCAATCCAGGCAGGGGATCTTATGGTGCTCAGCACGCCGCTCTATGAAGACGATGACGGGGTCAGCCTGCGGGAGGTGCCTGTGGCGGAGCACGGGGACTGGATTGGGAGGCCGATCAAGGAGCTGGGTATCCCGGCGGAGGTACTCATCGTCCTGGTACGCCGTGCCGACGGCACCACTGTAGTGCCCAAGGGCGGGACAGTTCTTCAGCAGGGGGATATGCTGGTGGTCAACGAGTGGGAGGAAACCTGACATAAGAGAAGCAAGAGGTGTCGAGCAATGGAGACGTTGGATCTGTCGCGGCGCGGGGTGTTGCTGAATGACGAACAGTTGGGGCCCTATCCACTGGAAAAGCTCAAGCGGGTGGAGCGCCTGACCGTGGATATCGTGGAGGATTCACCCCGGGTGGATGAGAAGGAGATGGCATTCGCCAAGTGCCGCCTGGGGGGCTTCGGGGATGTACTTAAGAAGAGGATGGAGGATTTTACGGTTCGCGTGCCCATTGGGGCGTCCTATTACCACTTTCAGAAGTACCTTAACGACTACCCGGAAAACGAGGTCGCGCCGGAGAAAGCGCCCCTGCCGGAGGATACGCGTATCGTGACACGGCACATTAAAAAGATGGCCTATTTCACTGGGGCGGAGATGGTGGGAGTGTGCGAGGTGCCCCGGGATGTGTATTACGCCACCAAGGTGGACGGCACGCCGGTGGAGCGGGTTTACCGATACGCGGTGGTGTTTCTGGTACGCACCCAGCTGCCCACCATTGCGGCCTCCCACGGGGACGAGTGGCTGGATGATACCGTGGCCTATCAGGCCTATCAGCGGCTGGCCTGCATGTCCAACACCCTGGCCGACTACATCCGCCGCCTGGGCTGGCCGGCCCGCAGCGACGCTTTCAACAACTACGTGACCATCATGCCCCGGCTGGTGGCCCTGGCGGGACTGGGGGAGTTCTCCCGGCTGGGTATCGTGGTCAACCCCTTTATGGGGGCGGCTTTCAAGGCGGCCGCCGTGCTGACCGACCTGCCCCTGGTGCCCGACGGCCCCATCGACTTCGGGCTACAGAACTACTGTTCCGTATGCAAAATCTGTGCCGAGCAGTGCCCCATGCACGCCATCTCCACTGGGGAACAGGAGGAGTACCGCGGCTACATGCTCTGGCGGACCGACGAGCGCAGGTGTGTGGCCCACGGGGCGGCCAACCCCCACGGCTGTACCTGCGGCCGCTGCGCCAAGGTGTGCCCCTTCACCCGGCCGGACTGCGGGCCGGAGTGCTTCCAGGACTGGGACGGGGATCTGTCCGTGCTCTACCGCTCGGTAGAGGCCCGGCGGAAGTTCCTAGCCAGCCACGGCTATGTGGAGCCGGAGGAGGAGCATGGAAAGTGGTGGCTGCCCCATGTGGTCCGGGATGGAAAAATTCAGTACGGCGGCGATTTCGACTACGAGGTGCAGAGGCGCCACATGGAACGGACCAGATAGGCGGCATGGCCGGAACAGAGGAGGCGGACAACGGTGGCAAGAACCATTGATCTGGAGGAACGGAAACAATTTCGCGTGCTGCTCAACCCGGTACGCCAGGATATCATTCACCTGCTGCGGCGGGCGGGACGGCCCATGACGGCCAACACCGTGGCGGAGAAAATGCTGCTCTCACCCAGCGCGGCCCAGAGCCACCTGAACAAGCTGGAGGAGCTGGGCGTGGTAGAGCTGGGAGTATATACGGCGCCGGACGGCCGGCAGGCGACCTATTACCGGCTGGCCGATGTGGAGATCCGGCTCTGCCTGGGCCGGAAGGACGGCTTTCAGGGGGAGCGGGAGGCGCTGGCCGCCCAACTGGTGGACGGCACCTTCCGGGGCGTGCTGCACGCCGCCAGCCAGTGCGGCGAGCCGGAACAGCAGGAGGATCTCCAGTTCCTGTTCGGCGCGCTCCATCTCAAACCGGAGGAGCGGGCGGAGCTGCTGGGACTGATTGACGGCTACCTCCGCACCCACAGCGTGCCTGAGGGGGGCGTGGAGCACTGGGAGTATGTGCTCATGGCCTACCGGGCGGACGAGGAATAGAAAAAGGAGGCCTGCGGCTTTACCGCAGGCCTCCTTTGTATGTTTAAAAGTGTTGCGCCCCTTTGCGGTATTCGATGTGGAGCTGTCCCCGGCCCAGGGGGATGTCCAGAGCGGAGGGCCGGGGGGCCGGGGCGCTGGAGGCCCAGGCGGTGTCCCGCACCAGGGCGTCCATGCGGAAGACGGACAGGAGCACCCCGGCCAGGGCGGCGTCCACCAACAGGAAGAAGACGCCGTAGGACAGGAAGGGGAGGGAGAGCACGCCCAGCGGCCACCAGCCCAGGTTATAGAGCCAGTAGATGGCCGCCTGGAGGAACAGGGGAAGGAAGGCCGACAGGGCGAGGAGCTTGCCCGTGCGGCTGTGGAGGGCGCGGATGCGCCGGAGCAGCAGGGCGGCAAAGAGGACGATCAGCCCGGCGGCGGCCCAGAACACCCACCGGCCCAGGCCCTGGGCGGCCTCCGCCAGCAGGAGCTCCGAGGAGGAGCCTACAAAAAGGGAGGGCAATTCCCCCATGCGCAGTCGCTCGTAAAACAGGTCGGGCCCCAGGAAAGCGTCTATGCGCCAAGCAGCGTACTCCAGGTGCCGCAGGAAGAGCAGGGGAGGATAGTCAGAGCGGGCCCCAGGGCAGCCAGCAGATTCCACCGCCGCTTTCCCCGGAACCAGCCCAGCCCCACGGCCGCCAGGAGTACCAGCAGCATACTGGCCAGGGTAACCAGATAGCCGGTACTGCTGACAGCGACAAAGGCCCAGATAGGGAGTGGAAGCGCGAGTCCGCCGCAGAGGAGAACCGCCCGTGTGCCGCGCCCCCGCAGGGAGACCACCAGGGCGGCGTAGGGGACGGGGAGGAGCAGCGTGGGGTAGAGCATGAGATAGTAGGTGAAGTAGGGCCAGCTAAACGGCAGACCCCACAAGGGGGCCAGAGAGAAAAGGAGCAGCGCCGCCGCCGGCACCCATTTCCGCCGCAGAAGGAGGGTGTAGTCGGAAAACCAGAGACCGGCCAGAACTCCGGCGGCCAGCAGCAGGCCCAAAACCTGCCGCCGGAAGTAGAAGACGTCCTTGGCGTCCCCCATGAGCCCGGCGGCGAAGAGCTGGAGCAGCACGCCCGCGGCAAAGAGGGCCGCCACAGTGATCGCCAGCCCCCAGCGGTTCCGGGGGCGGTGAAGGCGGTCCAGCTCCCGGCCCACCGCCTCCGGCTCCCCCATCTCGGCCACCGCGCCGGCCAGGGCCTCTTCCGGGCTCCGGCCCTCCGACTCAAAGGCAGCGGCCTGATCGGCAATATGGTCGGACAGCTCCCGCAGGAGAAGCCGCCGGGCCCGCCGCCAGCGGATCTGGCCGCCCACCGTCTCCAGATATTCGTTCACACACTCACGCGCCACAGGGATTCCCCCCCTCCAGCACGCCGCGCACCGCGTCGGCGTAGGCGTACCAGCCCGCCTGCTGTTCAGCCAGGGCGGCCCGGCCGTCCCGGGTGATGGCGTAATAGCGCCGGGTGCGGCCATTGGCAACCCCGTCGCTGGAGGTTACCCAGCCCTGGGCCTCCAGGGAGTGGAGCAGGGGATAGAGGGTACCCGCCTTGAGGCGGAACACCTCGTTGGAGCGCGCCCGCAGGGCCTCGATCATCTCATAGCCGTACATGTCCCGGCCCTCCAGCAGGGCCAGCAGCAGCATGCCCATGCCGCCCGGAGCGGTGCGGTCATTTGCCATATTCCTCACCTCATAGATAGATTATCTATGTATAGTATAGATAGATTGTCTATCTATGTCAAGGAAATCTTCAATAGAGCTGGGATGGGCGTCCGGAGCCGCAGGCAAAAAGCAGCCCCCTCCGACCGGAGGGGGCTGTGCCGCTGCTTCAGGAGAGGAGGTTGACCACCACCATCACTGCGCCCAGGATGGTGAGCACCACGCCGGTGACCCGGTTAAGAACCTTGGCGGAAGCCCGGTTAGCAAAGACGGCGGCAATCTGGGCGCCCAGAAGCGTGACCACCACACACACCGTCAGGGCAAATACATCCAGCCCGCCGCCGATGGCCACATGGGAGACCGCGCCGGTGAAGGCGGTGAAGGTCATGATGAACACACTGGTACCCACGGCGGTCTTGAGTTCATAGCCCAGCACGGAGGTGAGCACCAGAAGCATCATCATGCCGCCGCCAGCGCCGATAAAGCCGCAGATGAAGCCCACCACGCTGCCGCAGGCCAGGGACTCCGCGATGCGGCGCCCGCGGCTCTTATGGGCGGAGCTCTCCTTGGTGGTCATCACGGGACGCACAATGAATTTGATGCCCAACAGCAGGGTCATGAACACGGAGAAGCCGCCCATGGTGGCGTTGGGCACCAGGGAGGCGGCCCAGCTCCCGATCAGGGTGAATACCAGCACCGCCGCCAGCATGACCAGCCCATTGCGGATATCCAGATTCCTGTTTTTGCCGTAGGTATAGGCCGAGGCCGCTGAGGCCAGCACGTCGGAGGACAGAGAGATGGCCACCGCCTGATAGGCAGGAAAGCCCAGGAAGGTGATGAGCATGGGGGAGATGACGGCGGCGGCGGACAGGCCAGCCAGGCCGGTTCCGATGCCGGCCCCCAGGCCGGCGACGACGCAGACGATGAACTTGACGAGCATGACTTGGCCTCCTTTGTATACCTAATTTATTATAATGCGAAATATTATGTTGTCAAGAATTCCTTTACAGGCCGGCGTCCGCTGCCGTATAATGGGAGCAGCAAGGAAGTGAGCCGACATGAAAACTGGAATCGTTCTGGAGGGCGGCGCGGTGCGCACCATTTTCTCCACCGGCGTCTGCGACGCCCTGCTGACGCGGGATCTGCTGCCGGATTATGTCATCGGCGTCTCAGCCGGGATTGCCTATGGCGTCAGCTATGTGTCCAAGCAGAGCCGCCGCAACCTGGACATTATGGTAAACTACATCAACGACAAGCGGTATATGGGCTTCGGCAACCTGCTCCGGCGGGACAACCGGGCCTATTTTGGCCTGGATTTCGTCTTTGGTACCATACCAAACGAGTTGATTCCCTTCGACTATGACACGTTTGCCGCTTATCCCGGCGAGGTGGAGGCGGTAGTCACTAACATGGACACTGGAAAGGCGGAGTATTTTCCGGTGGAGCGCCGGGATGACCGGTTTAAGCTATTGCAGGCCACCTGCGCCCTGCCGTTCCTCTTCCCTGTTTTCGATATCCAGGGTAAGCCGTGTATGGACGGCGGAGCGGCCGACGCTATCCCCTATGAGCGGGCGCTGGAGAGGGGGTGCGAGCGGGTGATCGTGGTGCTGACCCGGGAGCGGAGCTACGTCCGGCGGCCGGAAAAGCTCCAGCCCCTCATCGACGCGGCCTACCGGAAGTACCCCAGGTTCTGCGATACCATGCGCCGCCGGGCGGACGCCTACAACACCTCCCGGGAGCGGCTGTTTCAGCTTGAGAGGGAGGGGCGGGCCCTCCTGTTCGCCCCCCACAGCACGGAGGGCTTTCACCGCACCGAAAAGGACGTGGAGAAGATTCGGGCGCTGTGGAAGGACGGCTATGACGAGGGCATGGAGCGGCTGGACGAGGTGCAGGACTTCCTGAGCGGCTCCTGAGCTTACAAGAAGCGGCGGGCGGCGCATCTGCGCCGCCCGCTATGGATTTTCCAGCGCCGCCCGCTGGGCCAGGAGCAGCCCGATGGCGTCCCCCAGCATGGTGAAGAAGGCGCCGAGCACCGCTGCCTGGGCGTCGCTCTTCCCCGCGGTGAGCTGGATGGCGGCCAGTGCGGCGATGGCCAGCAGCGCCTCGCCGGACGGCCCGGAGCTCGCCTGCATCCCACCACCCCCTGAATCAGCATATGGGCAGCGGGGCCGCCCTGTGCGGGAAATGCGCAATATCATGCAAGAAACAGGCGGCGGGACGTGCTATACTGCTTCCATCTCAGACAGAGGAGTGCCCTATGGAACAGGAATTGCGACGCGTGTACTACGATCCGGAGCTGGGAGTGGAGGCATGTCTCTTTCGGGGCATCGACCAGGGCTTTCCGGAGCATTTTCACACCTATTATGTCATTGGGACCATGGATCGGGGGAGCCGGGAGGTGACCATCGCGGGGGAGACCCGCCGCCTTGCCCCCGGTGAGCTGGTATTCTTTCAGCCCGGCGAGCCCCATGCCTGCCGTCCGGTGGGGGAGGAGCGCCTGGACTGGCGGGGGCTCCACGTGCCGCAGGAGGTCATGGAGCGGGCCGCTGAAGCCGTCACCGGCCGCCGGTTTGCCCCCCATTTCACGCCCCCAGTGCTGCCCGGGAGCGAACTGACCAGTCTGTTCCGGGAGGTATGGGAGCTGGCGGCGGGGGAGCAGGGGGAGCTCCGCCGGGAGGAGGCCTTTCTCCTGCTGGTGGGCCGCCTGCTGGAGCGATGCGGCGGCTGTCCCCGGCCGCCGGAGGAGGTTCGGCCTGAGGTGCGGGCGGTGTGTGACTATCTGGAGGCCCACTGTGACCGGCGCATCACGCTGGAGCAGCTCTCCGCCCTGGCGGGGCTGAGCAAGTACCACCTTCTGCGCTGCTTCACCCGCCAGAAGGGGATCACCCCCTACCGCTATCTGGAAACGGTGCGGGTGAACCGGGCCAGGGCCCTGCTGGAGCAGGGGGCCGCCCCGCTGGACGCGGCCCTGCGGGCGGGCTTTGCCGATCAGAGCCACTTCAACCACTTTTTCAAGATCCTGACCGGACTCACCCCCAGCCAGTACCGGGCCGTGTTTGCGGCGGAACGGGGGGAGCCGTGAGCCGGGCGGGCCTGACGGGGCACGCCGCGGCCCTGCTGACCATCTTCCTCTGGGGCACCACCTTTATCTCCACGAAGGTGCTCCTGACCGGCCTGCGGCCCGTGGAGGTGCTGTTCCTCCGCTTCGCCCTGGGCTTTGTGGCCCTCTGCCTGCTGTACCCCCGGCGGCTCCGGTTGGCCGGGCGGCGGCAGGAGCTGTGGTTCGCGGCGGCGGGCCTGTGCGGCGTCACCCTCTATTTCCTGCTGGAGAACATCGCCCTGACCTGCACGCTGGCCTCCAATGTGGGGGTGCTGGTGTCCGTCAGTCCGATGCTGACCGCCCTGCTCTCCCACTTCCTCCTGCGGCGGGAGCGGCTGCGTCCCCTCTTTTTCGCGGGGCTGGCCGTGGCCCTGGCCGGGGTGGCGATGGTGTCGTATAACGGCGCCGCCGTGCTGGAGCTGAACCCCGGAGGCGATCTCCTGGCCCTGCTGGCGGCCGCCGCCTGGTCAGCCTACTCCCTGCTGACCCGTAAGCTCTCCGCCTTCGACTACCCGGTGGTGCAGACCACCCGCCGCACCTTCGCCTGGGGCCTGCTGTTCCTGCTGCCCGTCCTGCCGGTGCTGGGCTTCCGGCCCGGGCTCGGGACTCTGACGGAGCCGGTTTACCTGCTCAACCTGCTCTATCTGGGGCTGGGGGCCTCCGCCCTGTGCTTTGTCACCTGGGGCTTTGCCGTGGGGCGGCTGGGGGCGGTCAGAACCAGCGCCTACATCTACCTGGTGCCGGTGGTGACTCTGGTCACCTCCGCGCTGGTGCTGGGTGAGCCGGTGACGCCCCTCTCGCTGGGGGGCGCGGTGCTGACGGTGGCCGGACTGGCACTGTCGGAGTGGGAGCCGCGAAAGGAGGGGAGCAAGGGCGGAGTGGAGTGAGCTCAAGTGCGCCCTGGTGCCGGACGAGAGGCCGCCTGTTTGCAAGCGGATCAACCGCCCCGCTGGCAGCCTGCCCCTGTTCCAATAAGACAAAAAAGAGGATTCCGCCGGGCGGAATCCTCTTTTTCATGCGCGGCTCAGCCGGCGCTCCAGATGGGCCAGGAAGGCGGCGGGCTCCCGGTTGAGCACCAGCTCCTCGGGAAAATCCAGCTCGTCCAGCAGGGCCTGGGCATACTGGTGGCCGCCCACGGCGGAGACGAAGTGGGCGTCGCTGCCCACCACCACGGGCACGCCCTCCCGCCGGCAGTGCTTCAGCATCTCCGTCACGTTGGCGGTGGAGTTTTCCCGGGAACAGGCGGGGGAGAGGGAGGTGTTGTTGACCTCCAGAAGCACGCCGCGCTCCCCGGCGGCCCGCACCAGCGCCGGATAGTCCAGGGGGTAGCGGCCGTCGTCCGGGTGTCCCAGGATACAGATTTTGGGGCAGTTGTCCATGGCGCGGACCATGGCTGCCGTATTCTCCTCCGGTCCGCCGCCCTGGGGCATGCACCAGATATGCTGGCTGGCGATGGCCATGTCCAGATTGTTCAGCAGCTTGGGGGAGAGATCCACCGTGCCGTCAAAGTCCATCACGTTGAGCTCCGCGCCCATCATGACCCGTACGCCGTAGAGCTCCCGGTCGATGACCCGGAAGTTGAGAAAGTAGTCCTCGTGGGTGGTCAGCTCCATGCCGGGGGCGTGGTCGGTGATGCAGATGAGCTCCAGCCCCCGGTCGGCCGCCGCCCGCACCATCTCCAGCAGGGTGCAGTAGGCGTGCCCGCTGGCCAAGGTATGGGTGTGGCTGTCCAGTCGAAATTCCATACGTTCACTCCTTTTTTCCCATCTATCATACCCAAAATGATGGAAAAAGGCAAGGGGCCGGACAGAAGCCTGGCCCCTTGCGCGTCAGATACCGTTTCCACCGTTCCACTTCCAGTCCCGGATTTCGGGCATGTCCTGGCCGTGGGCGGTGATATACTCCTTGTGCTCCACCAGCTTGTCCTTCATGAGCTGAATGAGGAAGGCCCCCCGGTTGCCCAATTGGGGCAGCCGCTTTACCGTGTCGATGACCAGATTGAAGCGGTCAATGCGGTTGAGCACCCGCATGTCGAAGGGGGTGGTGATGGTGCCCTCCTCCCGGTAGCCAAGCACGTGGATGTTCTTGTTGTGCCGGCGGTAGGTCAGCTCGTGCACCAGGGAGGGGTAGCCGTGGAAGGCGAAGATGATGGGCTTGTCCCGGGTAAAGATCACGTCGTAATCCTCGTCGGTGAGCCCGTGGGGGTGGGCGGTGTGGGGCTGGAGCTTCATCAGATCCACCACATTCACCACCCGCAGCCGCACCTCGGGCAGGTGGCGGCGCAGGATGGTCACCGCTGCCAGGGTTTCCAGCGTGGGGGTGTCGCCGCAGCAGGCCAGCACCGCGTCGGGCTCCGCCCCCTGGTCATTGGAGGCCCACTGCCAGATGCCGATGCCGTGGGTACAGTGCTTGATGGCCTCGTCCATGGTGAGCCACTGGGGCCGGGGGTGCTTGGAGGCCACCATCACATTGACGTAATTCCGGCTTTTGATACAGTGGTCAAAGACGGAGAGCAGGCAGTTGGCGTCAGGGGGCAGGTAGAGCCGCACCACGTCCGCCTTCTTGTTGGCCACATGGTCCAGGAAGCCGGGGTCCTGGTGGGTGAAGCCGTTGTGATCCTGCTGCCACACGTTGGAGGACAGCACGTAGTTCAGGGAGGCGATGTCCTGCCGCCAGGGGAGCTGCCGGGCCACCTTGAGCCATTTGGCGTGCTGGCTCACCATGGAGTCCACGATGCGGATGAAAGCCTCGTAGCTGTTGAGAAAGCCGTGCCGCCCGGTGAGCAGGTATCCCTCCAGCCAGCCCTGGCACATGTGCTCGGAGAGCATGCTGTCCATAATGCGCCCGTCGGCGGACAAACCCTCGTCGGTGGAGCGCAGCTCGGCGTTCCAGCGGCGGTCGCTGGCTTCAAAGGCAGCGGTGAGCTTGTTGCTCAGGGCCTCGTCGGGGGCGAAGATGCGGAAGTTGCGGGCCTTCTGGTTGAGCTTGAGCACGTCCCGGACATACTTGCCCAGCTCCGCCATGTCCTCCGCCACCGCCTCGCCGGGGGCGGGCACCTCCACCGCGTAGCGGGTGAAGGAGGGGGTGCGCAGATCCCGCAGAAGCACGCCGCCGTTGGCGTGGGGGTTGGCGCCCATGCGGCGCTCCCCCTGGGGGGCCACGGCCCGCAGGGCAGGCACCGGCGCGCCCTCGGCGTCAAAGAGCTCCTCCGGCCGGTAGCTGCGCAGCCAGCGCTCCAATACCTCCAGGTGCTCCGGATGGGCGGCGTCCACCGCCACCGGAAGCTGGTGAGCGCGGAAGGTGCCCTCGGTGGGCGCGCCGTCCACCTCCTTCGGACAGGTCCAGCCCTTGGGAGAGCGGAACACGAGCATGGGCCAGCGGGGACGGGCGGTTTCGCCGAACTCCCGGGCCCCCTGCTGAATGCGCTGAATCTCCCGCACCGCCCAGTCCAGGGCCGCGGCCATCTTCTGGTGCATCTGGGCGGGCTCGTCCCCCTCCACAAAGCGGGGGGTCCAGCCGCAGCCCTTGAAGAAGTCCTCCACCTCCTCTGATGTGATGCGGGAGAACAGGGTGGGGGAGGAAATCTTGTAGCCGTTGAGGTGGAGGATGGGGAGCACCGCCCCGTCGGTGACGGGGTTGAGGAACTTGTTGGAGTGCCAGGCAGTGGCCAGCGGGCCGGTCTCCGCCTCCCCGTCACCCACCACGCAGGCGGCGATCAGGGTCGGGTTGTCCATCACCGCGCCAAAGGCGTGGGCCAGGGAGTAGCCCAGCTCGCCCCCCTCGTTGATGGAGCCGGGGGTCTCGGGGGCGCAGTGGCTGCCGATGCCGCCGGGGAAGGAGAACTGGCGGAACAGGCGGCGCATACCCTCCTCGTCCTGGCTCACGTTGGGGTAAAACTCGCTGTAGGTTCCCTCCAGATAGGTCTGGGCCACCACCGCGTTGCCGCCGTGGCCGGGGCCGGAGACATAGATCATGTTCAGCTCATGGCGTGTGATTACCCGGTTCAGGTGGGTGTAGATAAAGTTTTGGCCCGGCACCGTGCCCCAGTGGCCCACCAAGGTGCGCTTGAGGTGCTCGGGGCGCAGCGGCTCCCGCAGCAGAGGGTTGTCCAGCAGGTAGAGCTGTCCGGCCGCCAGGTAGTTGGCGGCGCGCCAGTAGGCGTCCAGCTTGCGGAGCATGTCGGGGGTCAAAGGGCCCTTTTTGGACATGCGGGTGGAGGTTTTAACGATCACCTTCGTCTTTTCCTTGGGGGCTTTTGCCAATCGAATGACCTCCTTGTGTCGGCTTTTGTACTGCTTATTATAACCGATGGGACTATACTGTCAATAGAGTGGGGTCAAAATCCCTCTTAAAAGAAAAAACCGGGCCGGAAGCGGTAGCTTCCGTCCC
>ERZ773227.1157-NODE-1157-length-19805-cov-3.351392_pt1 | contig 19805 bp, 16 predicted proteins | sample MGYA00580525_ERZ773227 | MGnify/ENA primary metagenome ERZ773227 (study PRJEB29015, sample SAMEA2737782) | human gut metagenome | biome: human gut; feature: human-associated habitat; material: faeces | place: China | collected 2012 ... | reverse complement strand
GGGGTGATCAGCGCTTTGGTTTCCTGGTACAGATAGGTTTTGTTCGCCGAGCCGCCGCCCTTGGCGATGCAGAGGAATTTGTACTCATCGCCATCGGTAGCATAGAGATCGATCTGCGCCGGCAGGTTGGTGCCAGTGTTAACCTCTTTATACATATCCAGCGGCGCGTTCTGCGAGTAGCGCAGGTTGTCCTGGATATAGGTGTTATACACCCCCTGCGCCAGGGCGGCTTCATCGCCGCCGCCGGTCCACACGCGCTGGCCTTTTTTACCCATGATGATCGCGGTGCCGGTGTCCTGGCAGGTGGGCAGAATACCTTTGGCGGCGATATCCGAGTTGCGCAGGAACTGCAGCGCGACGTATTTATCGTTTTCGCTGGCTTCCGGATCGTTAAGGATATCCGCCACCTGCTGCTGATGCGCAGGGCGAAGCATAAAGGAGGCGTCGTGGAAAGCATGCTGCGCCAGAAGGGTCAGCGCCTGAGGGTCAACTTTTAGCACTTCCTGGCCGGCGAATTCGGCGACGGAGACGTAATCACTGCTGAGGAGATAATACTCGGTGTCATCCTTTTTGAGCGGAAAAGGATCCTGGTAAACAAACGGTTTATTCGACATTGTACTCTCACTTACTGCTTTGGCTGATTATGTTTCAGGCAGGGACTCCATGTGCCTGTAGAAAAGCGAGTCGAACAATCTTACACAATTTTTTAACAAAAACTGAGACAAGGACGACTTTTTCTTTCAGCAGTTGCTTCTCCACCGTTTGCTGGTTTAATAGGGCGATAAAATTTACTTTGTTTGAAACAGGGATTGAGAATGCAAAAGCTGATTAACGCCGTGCAGAACTATGCATGGGGAAGCCACACCGCCTTAACTGAACTGTATGGCATCGCCAACCCGGACAATCTGCCGATGGCAGAGCTGTGGATGGGGGCGCATCCGAAGAGCAGCTCGCAGATCCTGGCGGCCGACGGCCAGCCGCGTTCGCTGCGCGAGGTGATTGACGCGGATAAAGCCGCTCTGCTCGGCGACAAGGTTGCCGCCCGCTTTGGTGAACTGCCGTTCCTGTTTAAGGTACTGTGCGCCGCTCAGCCGCTCTCAATTCAGGTGCATCCCAACAAGCAGGCCTCGGAAGAAGGTTTCGCCCGCGAGAACGCCGCCGGTATCCCGCTCTCCGCCGCCGAGCGTAACTACAAAGATCCGAACCACAAACCGGAGCTGGTTTTTGCCCTGACGCCGTTCCTGGCGATGAATGCATTTCGCGAGTTCAGCGAGATTGTCACCCTGCTGCAGCCGGTGGCTAGCGCGCATCCGGCAATCGGCGCCTTCCTGCAGCAGCCGGACGCGACTCACCTGAGCCAGCTGTTTGCCAGCCTGCTAAATATGCAGGGTGAGGAAAAGGCCAAGGCGCTGCAGGTGCTGCGCGACGTACTGGCCCGTGAACAAGGCGAACCGTGGCAGACTATCCGCCTGATCGCGGAATTCTATCCGGACGACAGCGGCCTCTTCTCCCCGCTGCTGCTGAACGTGGTGAAGCTGAACCCAGGCGAAGCGATGTTCCTGTTTGCTGAAACGCCGCACGCCTATCTGCAGGGGGTGGCGCTGGAGGTGATGGCCAACTCGGATAACGTACTGCGCGCCGGCCTGACGCCGAAATACATTGATATTCCTGAGCTGGTTGCTAACGTCAAGTTCGAGGCTAAACCGGCGGGTGAGCTGTTGACCCAGCCGCAGCGTCACGGCGCGGAACTCGACTTCCCGATCCCGGTGGAAGATTTTGCCTTCTCCCTGCATGACCTCTCCGCCGAGGCCAGCGATCTAGCCCAGGCAAGCGCGGCGATCGTGTTCTGCGTCGACGGCGAAGCCGTACTGCGCAAAGGCGACCAGAGCCTGACCCTCAAGCCGGGCGAGTCGGCCTTCGTGGCCGCCAGTGAATCGCCGGTGCAGGTCAGCGGCCGCGGCCGCGTGGCGCGCGTTTTCAATAAGCTCCAGTAAGCGACTGACCCTTCAGGTCGCGCTTACTGTTGGTGATAACTCAGCCAGGCGGTCTCTCCGCCTGGCTTCATTTATGGATAAATGCTATGAAAAAATCGCTGGTCGCAGCAGGAGTCATCGTGGCGCTGGGCGTGGTATGGACAGGCGGCGCCTGGTTCACTGGTAAACAGCTGGAAGGCCGGATCGCCGATATGGTGCAGCAGGCAAACGCCCAGCTGCGCAGCAGCGCGCCGGAGTCAGGTCTGGAGCTGAGCTATCAGGACTACCAGCGCGGGCTGTTCAGCAGCCATCTGCAGCTGGTGGTGAAGCCGATCGCCGGTCAGGCTAACGGCTGGCTGGCCGCCGGGCAGAGCGTGGTGCTTGACGAAGTGGTCGATCATGGCCCCTTCCCGCTGGCCTCGTTAAAAGCCTTTAATCTGGCGCCGGCAATGGCTTCCGTCCACACCACGCTGGTGAAAAACGACGCCAGCCAGGCGCTGTTCGAGATAGCCAAAGGCGACACCCCCTTTACCGTCGATACGCGCATTGCCTACAGCGGCGACAGCCAGTCGGCTATCGTCCTTAACGCCCTCGACTACGCTAAAGGCGATGAGAAAGTCACCTTCAGCGGCGGTCAGTTCCAGCTCGACGCCGACCGCGACGGCAAAAACATCAGCCTGAAGGGCCAGGCCGGCAGCGGGCAGATCGATGCGCTCAACGAATATAATCAGAAGGTACAGCTGCGCTTCGTCAACCTGACCACCGACGGCGCCACCGAGCTGGCCAGCTTCAACGAACGTATCGGCCAGCAAAAAATGACCCTCGATAAACTGGCCATCAGCGTCGAAGGCAAAGAGCTGGCGCTGATCGACGGCATGGCGCTGGACGGCGGCTCGACGCTGACCCAGGACGGCAAAGGCGTGAACAGCCAGGTGAACTACACCGTCAACAGCCTCAAGCTGCAGGGGCAGGATATGGGCAGCGGCAAACTCACGCTGAAAGTGGATAACGTCGACGGTCAGGCGTGGCACCAGTTCAGTCAGCAGTACAGCGCGCAGTCTCAGGCGCTGCTGGCGAAACCGGAGCTGGCGCAGAATCCGGAGCTGTATCAGCAGGCCCTCACCGAAACGCTGTTCAATGCGCTGCCGATCCTGCTCAAAGGCAACCCGTCGGTGACCATCTCTCCGCTGAGCTGGCGCAATGCCAAAGGCGAAAGCACCCTCAACTTCTCGGTTCTGCTGAAAGATCCGGCCCAGGTGACCGCTCCGCCGCAGACCCTGGCGGACAGCCTGGATCGCGTGGTGCAGTCCCTGGACGGCAAAGTGGTGATCCCGGTGGATATGGCGACGGAGTTTATGACTAAGATCGCCGGTCTGGAAGGCTATCAGCCGGCCGATGCCGCCAAACTCGCCGATCAGCAGGTCAAAGGCCTGGCGGCGATGGGCCAGATGTTCCGCATTACCACCATGGAAGATAACGCCATCAGCAGCAGTCTGCAGTACGCGAACGGCCAGGTGACGCTGAACGGACAGAAAATGCCGCTGCAAGACTTTGCCGCGATGTTTGGTCTGGAAGCGCCTTCGCTGCCGGACAGCGCGCCGCAGGAAGGCCAGCCGCAGCAGGATGACGCCGCTCCTCAGCAGGACGACGCCGCCCCGCAGCCGTAACTTATCGGTACAGGAGACGGCCAGCGCGCGCCGTCTCCCTTATTTTCGCGTCACCAGCCGCGGGGGCATAATCTGGTTTCGCGTCTCGCCAGTCCCCTCTTCCAGCCGCCGCAGCATCGAATCCGCCAGGCTTTTCCCCATCTCCCGCGCCGGGGTGGTCACCCAGGTGAGAGGCAGGTCGTCGAGGGCGGCCTCCGGCACGTCGGCAAACGCCGCCAGCGCCACCCGCTGCTCAAAGTAGCTCTCGACGCCATCTTCCCCGCTCTGTCTTCCAGCCCGTAACAGACCGAACCACGCGCCGGTGGCTACCACGTTGTTGTAGCACAGCACCGCGGTAATGGTCGGATTCTGGCGCAGCAGGCCGGTCATCGCCTCCGCCGCCTGCTTCTGGCTGGACTCGCACTCCAGCACCCATTCGCTGTGAAACGGCAGGCCGTATTTCAGCAAGGTGGCGCAATAGCCGCCGACCCGCTCGGCGCGCGTCAGCGAAGCACTCTGCCCGCCGAGCCAGGCGATCCGCTGATGGCCGCGGCGGATAAGATGCTCCGTCACCAGCTGCGCCGCCTGCATGTTGTCCGGGCGGATCAGGTCGACATCGTCAAGATAGCTGGCGCGGGAAGCAAACACCAGCGGCACCCCCGCCTCCGCCGCACGCTCGCGCAGCTCGCTCCCGCGGTCGATCGCCCCGGCGATAATCACCCCGTCCACCCCCTGCGCCGCCAGCGTATCAAACCGCTGGGCCATCTTCTCGCCGCTGCGGCCTCCCTGGGTGAGAAATACCATTTTCCCCTGCCTCTCCAGGGCATCGGTGAGGCCGGCGGTTAATTCAGCATAAAACGGTTTTGACAGGTCGCTGACGATAAGGCCAATCACGCCGCTCTGCCCACCGCGCAGCGAGGCCGCCTGACGATTGCGCACAAATCCCAGCTGTTCGATAGCCTGATTAACCCGCTCGCCGGTGGCGCTGGAGATGCGCCCTTTGCCGCTCAGTACCAGTGAAACGGTACTCACGGAGACGCCGGCAGCCAGCGCCACATCATTGATGGTGATCTTTTTTGCGATTGCCATAACCTGCTGGCTGACTCCCTTGCCTGTCGATAAATCGTTTTATCATTGTGCGATCTTTATAAACCTTATTATCGCTTGAATATGTGATTTTTATCGCACTAAAAAGTGGTAAAACGTTTTATCTTGCCGTGGCGTTAGTTCTCCCGACCACTTATGAATCAGGAACCGTGCTATGACGGCGAAAACAGCACCAAAAATCACCTTATGGGAATTTTTCCAGCAGCTGGGAAAAACCTTCATGCTGCCCGTAGCGTTGCTCTCGTTTTGCGGGATCATGCTGGGGATCGGCAGCTCGCTAAGCAGTCACGATGTTTTGACTCTGCTGCCGTGGCTGGATATGCCGCTGCTGCAGGCCATCTTTATCTGGATGAGCAAGGTCGGCTCCTTTGCCTTCAGCTTCCTGCCGGTCATGTTTTGTATCGCCATCCCGCTGGGTCTGGCGCGAGAGAACAAAGGCGTCGCCGCCTTCGCCGGCTTCGTTGGCTACGCGGTCATGAACCTGGCGGTCAACTTCTGGCTGACCGCGAAGGGTATTCTGCCCACCACCGACGCCGCGATCCTGAAGGCCAACAATATCCAGAACATTATCGGCATTCCGTCAATCGATACCGGGATCCTCGGGGCGGTGATCGCCGGGATTATCGTCTGGCTGCTGCATGAACGCTTCCATAACATTCGCCTGCCGGACGCCCTGGCCTTCTTCGGCGGCACCCGCTTCGTGCCGATCGTCACCACCGTGGTGCTGGGGCTGGTTGGGCTGGCGATCCCGCTGGTGTGGCCAGTCTTCGCTATGGGGATCAACGCCCTCGGGAAGATGATCAACAGCGCCGGGGATTTTGGGCCGATGATCTTCGGCACCGGCGAGCGACTGCTGCTGCCGTTTGGCCTGCACCATATTCTGGTGGCGCTGATCCGCTTTACCGAAGCCGGCGGCACCCTCGACGTCTGCGGCCACAGCGTCAGCGGCGCGCTGACCATCTTCCAGGCGCAGCTGAGCTGCCCGACGACCCACGGCTTCGCCGAAAGCGCCACCCGTTTCCTGTCGCAGGGTAAAATGCCGGCATTCCTCGGCGGCCTGCCGGGAGCCGCGCTGGCGATGTACCACTGCGCCCGTCCGGAAAACCGACATAAAATTAAAGGCCTGCTGATCTCCGGGGTCATCGCCTGCGTGGTCGGCGGCACCACCGAGCCGCTGGAGTTCTTGTTCTTGTTTGTCGCGCCGGTCCTGTATGTCATCCACGCGCTGCTGACCGGTCTCGGCTTTACCATCATGGCGGTGCTCGGGGTAACCATCGGCAACACCGACGGCAATATCATCGACTTCGTGGTGTTTAGCATTCTGCATGGCCTGGCCACCAAGTGGTATCTGGTGCCGGTGGTGGCGGCTATCTGGTTCGCGGTCTACTATGCCATCTTCCGCTTCGCCATCACCCGCTTCAATCTGAAAACGCCGGGCCGCGACATCGACACTGCCGCCAGCGTGGAGAAAGCCGTCGCCGGTACCATCGGCAAATCCGGGTATAACGTACCGGCGATTCTAGCGGCGCTCGGCGGCGCAGAGAACATTGTTTCGCTGGATAACTGCATTACCCGTCTGCGCCTGTCGGTGCACGATATGAGCAAAGTGGACGCCGCCGCGCTGAAAGCCCATCGCGCCATCGGGGTGGTACAGCTCAACCAGCATAATCTGCAGGTGGTTATTGGCCCGCAGGTACAGTCGGTAAAAGATGAGATGGCCACGCTGATGAATACCGTGCAGGCCTGATCCCACTAGTCCCCCTCCGCTACGGAGGGGGCGCTCGCTAAGGAAGCTCCAATGTTTGATTTTGCCACCCCTATCGATCGCCACGGCACCTGGTGCACGCAATGGGACTATGTCGCCGACCGGTTTGGCGCCGCCGATCTGCTGCCGTTCACTATTTCCGATATGGATTTCGCCACCGCGCCCTGTATTCTCGACGCCGTTAGCCAGCGGCTGGCCCACGGGGTGTTCGGCTACAGCCGCTGGCGCAACGAGGCGTTTCTCGGGGCGATTGCCCACTGGTACGCCAGCCGCTTTAACAGCGACATCGATCCGCAATCTGTGGTCTACGGACCGTCGGTTATCTACATGGTGGCGGAAACCATCCGCCAGTGGTCGAAAGAAGGCGACGGCGTCGTGGTCCACACCCCTGCCTACGATGCGTTCTATAACACCATCACCGCTAACCGGCGGCGGATTGCCCCGGTGCCATTGATCCTGAAGGATAATCGGTGGCGCTGCGATATGGACCGCCTGGAGGCGGCGCTGGCGGAGCCAAAGAATACCCTGCTGCTGCTGTGCAGCCCGCACAACCCAACGGGGAAAGTCTGGCGTCGCGAGGAGCTGGAGACCATGGCGGCCCTGTGTCAAAAACATGGCGTCAGGGTGATTAGCGACGAAATTCATATGGACATGACCTGGGGCGAACACCGCCATATCCCGTGGAGCGAGGTCGCTCAGGGACCATGGGCGTTGTTCACCTCCGGTTCGAAGAGCTTCAATATTCCGGCCTTTACCGGGGCCTACGGCTTTATCCCCGAAGAGAACGAGCGCGACAGCTACCTGCAGGCGCTAAAGGGTCGCGACGGGCTCTCTTCCCCTTCCGTGCCGGCGCTGGTCGCCCATATCGCCGCCTACCGCGACGGGGCTCCCTGGCTCGATGCCCTGCGCGACTACCTGCAGGCGAATATGCGCTATGTCGCCGACACGCTCAACAACGCCTTCCCCGCGCTCTGCTGGCAGCCGCCGGAGGCCACCTACCTGGCATGGATCGACCTGCGCCCGCTCAACGTTGACGATCGCGCGCTACAGCAGGCGCTGATCGCCGAACAGAAGGTGGCGATTATGCCGGGTTATACCTATGGTCCTGAGGGCAACGGCTTTCTGCGTCTCAACGTCGGCTGCCCGCGCGAGAAGCTGGAACGCGGTGTCGAAGGACTGATTGCCGCCCTGCGCAGCCTCAGCTGATTCGACGCGCAATCTACAGGTCATCGCGCCGGCGAAACGCCAGATAACCGGCGCCGAGGGTAAAGACAGCGACAATCACCACCAGCAGGATAAACCCGTGGTGGTTGCTTGCCAGCGGGATCCCACCGACGTTCATGCCGAAGAAACCGGCGACGATGTTAATCGGCAGCGCGAGGACGGTGATCACCGTCAGGGTATAGAGGGTGCGATTGCTCTGCTCCAGCTGGCGGGCGCCGATCTCCTCCTGCAGCAGACTGATGCGCTCGATCAGGCCCGACAGATCGTTAAGCACCACGCTAAACTCTTCGGTGAACTGACGAAACGCCTGCACCACCGCGCGATCCATCCACGCCGGCGGCCGGTTAAGCAGCCGGAACATCGCCGCCGGCTCCGGCGCCAGCAGCCGCTGGAAGCGTAAAAGCATCCGCCGTAGCCGCGCCAGATCGGCCCGGTTGCGCTGCACGTGATTGCTCAGAAGACGCTCTTCAATAAGGTCAACATGGCGGCTGGCCTGGCGGACGACCTGCTCCAGCACCTCCTCCTGCTCCTCCAGCAGAAAGGCCAGCAGCTCAGTAGACGTGTTCACCCTGAGCGTCTGCAAGCGCGGCAGCATCCATTCGATAAACCGCAACGGTTTGAAGCGCGCCGTCACCACCAGCCTGGGGCTACAGTAGAGCCACAGCGTGGCGGTTTCCGCGCTGGTATCCTGCGGACGAAACAGCACATCGTTAAGCACAGCGAACAGATTTTCCCCCTGTCGCTCAATGCGGGTGGTGTGCGAGCCGCTGCGGATCTCCTCGAAGAAAAAATCGGCCACCGGAAAGTGGCTGGTTAACCATTTCTCGGCGGTGGCATGATTAAGATTCAGGTGTAACCAGATAAACGCCTTGTCATCGGCGAGCGCCTGATAGCGGGCGCATACCTCGCCAGAGGCGATCGGCTGCGGGGGGCGCTGTTCATGAAACAAATAGCCATGCACCAGGCCGGAAACTTCACTATCAAAATCGGGCTTTAACATCTTCGCGGTGACGTCTTGACTCATGGCTCCCTCAGGACAGGCACTGGCACCGTTGATGCCCGAATAGTGCCATCTTTCGCTATTTTCCGCGGGCTGGCAAGGTTAATAATCTGGTCATAAAACAGTAACCTGGCTGACATATGACGGCCAGTATCACGCTTCATCCCCTCGCCGCGCAGGCGATGCGATGGAGGCGAACAGAAGGTCTTCTTGCCTTTATGCTCAGGTGGTTATTAAAATAAATTTGATTATCCTCAAAACTTTTTTAGGCAGAAAGCGGTATTAATTTGCGCGCTTAATCATTGCTTTCACCCAGGTTTATTGAGGAGGAGACCATGAAAACCTATGACCGTAATCGTAACGCTATTGCTACCGGCAGCATGGTAATGATCGCCGGTAACGGGACGACGGGCGTGATTAAAGCTATCCATGGCGAGGGGAAAACCGCTGAGCAGTTGCGCCGGGCGGACTGCGTTGAAATCGACGGCTGCGAGGGCCGCTTCTGCCCGTTGGATCTGATCCGTCTCGGCTTCCATTAATTCCTGCCGCCAGGTCGTTAGTATCAGGCCACCTGTGGTGGCCTGCTCTTTTCCCGGGAAATAAAGCGTCTAGCGAAAGCTCCACTGAACACTCATCACAAAGATCGCCGGCACAATAATGCCGCCTTCCACACCGAAATAATCGGTGAAATTATATTGCAGGCCATGATAGAGGTAGGGCGAAAAACCGATGCCGGTGATTTTTTTGGCGGTGCGGTAGGTGCCGGAATCCCCACAGTGGCTGAAGGCATCAAAGAAAAATTCCCCGGTATAGGCATACACCCCTTTCAGTACCCAGCCGGTATCGTTTTTCAGCCAGTCGCGGCGCACGCCGAGGGTCAGGCAACGATCGTCAAAGCTGTTTTTCATCGTTCCGACCAGCACGCTGTATTTTGAATCCTGAGAAAACTTGCGCTCCACCGAGAAAAAGTTGTTATTGAAATGTTCGTTATATTGTCCGTGGTTACCCGTCATATGATAGACATAGGAACCGGTATTCATCGAATAGAGGTTTAATTCCCCGGCCTGCACCGACGGCATGGCAACCATTAGTAGCGCTGATAACAAAATCCATAATTTATTTACCATTCAGTAACCTATGCCATACCCGTAAAAAGAACCCGGCATGCTAGCACCGCTTAGCTAAACCAAAGGGCAATCAGATAAACCGACGCTCTTCGCGGCGGGAAAATATGACGCTATCTGCACTATAGCAGTCGCCCTCTCGCCTGGTGAGCGCCTGCGGTTATACTGGAGAAACATTCCCCTAATCGTTAAGGACCGCTGTGTTAGCCACTCTCCTCGTTGCGCTGGTCGCTATTATTCATCTCGCCATCCTGGTGCTGGAGATGTTTCTCTGGGAAGCCCCCGCCGGGCGCCGGGCCTTTAACCTCAGCGCCGATTTCGCCCGGCAGACCCGGGTGCTGGCGGCCAACCAGGGCTTGTATAACGGCTTTCTGGCCGCCGGCCTGGCATGGGGGCTGTGGCTGGGGGCGCCGGGGGTGCAGGTGGTTATCTTTTTCCTGGCCTGCGTGCTGGCCGCCGGGATTTTCGGCGCGCTGACCGCCAGCCGCAAAATTCTCTATATTCAGGCGCTGCCCGCGCTGCTGGCGCTGGTTGCCGTGCTGACGCAAGCGTAGGGCCTTGATCCAAAACAGAGAAAGCAGGCGCTAAGGCGGGTACTATTTGCCCCCTTTGGTCGGTCATCGACCGTTAATACCTTCTGAGTTCAGAGGCATTTTTATGACATGGCAATCCTTCAAACAGGCCTGGCTTATCCGGTTCTGGTCTCCTGTCCCGGCGGTCATTGCCGCGGGCATTCTCTCTACCTACTATTTTGGCATCACCGGCACCTTCTGGGCGGTGACCGGCGAATTCACCCGCTGGGGTGGTCAGCTGCTGCAGCTGCTGGGCGTCCACAGCGAACAGTGGGGCTATTACCAGCTGATACATCTCGAAGGGTCGCCGCTGACCCGCATCGATGGCAGGATGATCATCGGCATGTTCGGCGGCTGCCTGGCCGCCGCGCTGTGGGCGAATAACGTCAAACTGCGCTTGCCACGCAGCCGGATCCGCATTGCGCAGGCCGTGGCGGGCGGCATCATCGCCGGGTTCGGCGCACGGCTGGCGATGGGCTGCAACCTGGCGGCCTTCTTCACCGGCATTCCGCAGTTCTCCCTGCACGCCTGGCTGTTTGCCATCGCCACCGCCATCGGCTCCTGGTTTGGCGCCCGCTTCACGCTGCTGCCCCTTTTTCGCATCCCGGTAAAAATGCAAAAAGTGTCCGCCGCCTCGCCCTTAACCCAAAAACCGCAGCAGGCGCGCCGCCGCTTCCGCCTGGGGATGGTGGTCTTTTTCGCCATGATCGGCTGGGGCCTGCTCACCGCCGCAGACCACCCGGCGCTGGGCCTGGCGATGCTGTTCGGTATTGGCTTTGGTCTGCTTATCGAGCGCGCGCAGATCTGCTTTACCTCCGCCTTTCGCGATATGTGGATCACCGGCCGGACGGTGATGGCGAAGGCGATTATCTTCGGCATGGCGGCGAGCGCCATCGGTATCTTCAGCTATGTGCAGCTGGGGATGGCGCCGAAAATTATGTGGGCCGGTCCTAATGCGGCGATTGGCGGGCTACTATTTGGCTTTGGCATCGTGCTGGCCGGCGGCTGTGAGACCGGCTGGATGTACCGGGCGGTGGAGGGCCAGGTTCACTACTGGTGGGTTGGGCTGGGCAACGTCATCGGCTCAACGCTGCTCGCCTGGTGCTGGGACGATATCGCCGCCCCCCTCGCCACCCACTGGCAGAAAGTCAACCTGCTGAACGCCTTCGGTCCCTTTGGCGGACTACTGGCCACCTATCTGCTGCTGCTGATCGCCCTGCTGCTGGTGATCGCCTGGGAGAGACATTTTTTCCGCCGCCAGGCGGCGGTCCGGACCGTGAAGGAGAGCGCATGAAAAACATCATCCCTGATTATCGCCTGGATATGGTCGGCGAACCCTGCCCGTATCCGGCGGTCGCTACCCTGGAGGCAATGCCTTCCCTGCAAAAAGGCGAGATCCTCGAAGTGGTCAGCGACTGTCCGCAGTCGATCAATAACATTCCGCTTGATGCAAGGAACCACGGCTACACGGTGCTGGATATTCAACAGGATGGCCCAACCATTCGCTATTTGATTCAGAAGTAGCGCCGTTTTCCCGCCGGCGGCCTTCCCCGCCGGCGCTTGTCTCCTCGTTCCCGCCTCGCCGTTCGCTTACGCATCGCTGACCAGGTAGCCAAACGATTGCAATAGATTGTAACACTTGAAACCGTGTTCCAGTTACGCAATAACCATTAATATAACGCGCCTATATTATTAAAATGCGAATAAGTTATTTAGTGAATGGTTTCTGCCGCTATCGGCCAAAGCCGCACACAGCGACACGATAAGGATCGAAATGGAACTGCTGGTCAGGCTGGGTCATTTTTTTGAGCAAGCGCGTTCTGACGCCGACTATGCCACCTTCGCCAATGAACTGCGTCGGCATCAGGTCTCCTACTACATCTATTTTGTTTCCACCGGCAATATGAATTTCGTAATGGCAAACGACGAGGTGGTCTCGGTAAAAAGCGCCCGCGGGCTGCTGCGCGTTCGCGCTGAGGGCAGCCATTGTCTGACCAGGGCCGCCGTTATCCGCCACTTTGCCCGGGCCATTAACTTTGAACAGTACTGCCGGGATCTCGCCAGCGCCGGGGTGTTTAAGTGGATCGTCGATCTGGAAGAGGAGACCCGGCACTACTGGTCGAAGGATAATACGCTGTTATATAAAGAGTGCCTGATGCCCCCCTGAACAGGTCTCAGGGGGAGGCGGCGAGGGTCAGCCTTTAATCGCGGGTCTGCACCCAAAAGGCGTGGATCAGGCCAGGAATATAGCCCAGCAGGGTCAAAATGATATTGAGAATAAACGCCCAGCCGAAGCCTTTTCCCAGCAGCACACCCAGCGGCGGCAGAATGATAGTGAAAACGATTCTCCAGAATCCCATAACCTCTCCCTTCGTCTAACGTCAATTTTTTACTAAGCTATTCAATAGTTAAGCATAGACGCTTTTCGTCGTTTCGCCAGCAGGCAGCCCCCTCATCTCTGGTAACAAAAATCATTCCCTGCCGTCACGGGCAAAAAAGACCGGGAAAACATTCACTTTTCCCCTCTCCGGCCCGCAGGCCCTGGCATAGCGCACAGATTGTCAGTTGACCAATCAGGGGGACAGGGCTAAGCCTGGAGGAGTTTCATCACATCGAGTCGTTTTACCAACCGGAGAATATCCATGAGTAAACTTGGGATTAATGGATTTGGTCGTATCGGACGTCTGGTGTTACGTCGTTTATTAGAAGTCGACAGCAGCCTGGAAGTGGTGGCTATCAACGACCTCACTTCGCCAAAGGTGCTGGCCTACCTGTTGAAGCATGATTCAAACTACGGCCCCTTCCCGTGGAGCGTCGACTTTACCGAAGATGCGCTGATCGTCAACGGCAAAACCATTACGGTGTATGCCGAAAAAGAGGCGCAGCATATTCCATGGCAGGCGGCAGGCGCCGAGGTGATTGTGGAGTGTACCGGGTTCTACACCTCGGCCGAGAAATCGCAAGCCCATCTCCAGGCCGGCGCGCGCAAAGTGCTGATTTCCGCCCCCGCCGGCGAGATGAAAACCATCGTCTACAACGTCAACGATGACACCCTGACCCCGGATGACACCATCATCTCCGTGGCCTCCTGCACCACCAACTGCCTGGCGCCGATGGCCAAAGTTCTGCAGGATGCCTTCGGCATCACCGTAGGCACCATGACCACCATCCACGCCTATACCGGCACCCAGTCGCTGGTGGACGGGCCGCGCGGAAAAGATCTGCGCGCCTCCAGGGCGGCGGCGGAAAACGTTATCCCCCACACTACCGGCGCGGCAAAAGCCATTGGCCTGGTGATCCCTGCCCTGAGCGGTAAGCTGAAAGGCCATGCCCAGCGCGTACCGACCAAAACCGGCTCAGTGACGGAGCTGGTATCGGTGCTGGAGAAAAAGGTGACTGCGGATGAGGTCAATCAGGCGATGAGGCAGGCGGCCGAGGGTAACGAATCCTTTGGTTACACCGAAGAGGAGATCGTCTCTTCCGATATCATCGGCAGCCATTTCGGTTCGATCTACGATGCTACCCAGCTGGAGATTGTGGAGGCCGGCGGCGTACAGCTGGTGAAAACCGTCGCCTGGTACGATAACGAATACGGCTTTGTCACCCAACTGATCCGCGTGCTGGAGAAATTTGCCCGCTAAGTGAACGGCGGACAGCCTGCGCTGTCCGCCGGTTCTGTGTGGAGTGCCTCAGGCCTGCAGATAGACCACCTGGGTCTGCAGGTACTCATTCAGGCCGTGGCGGCCATCTGCCCCGCCGATCCCCGACTTACGCCAGCCGGCGTGGAACCCCTGCATCGCCTCAAAGTTCTCACGGTTGATATAGGTTTCGCCAAACTTCAGTCCCTTAATCGCTTTCATCGCCACGTTCAGATCGCGGGTATAGATTGAGGAGGTCAGGCCATAATCGCTGTCATTGGCCATCGCCAGCGCCTCATCGAGGGTCGAAAAGGCCACCACCGGCAGCACCGGACCGAAGGTTTCCTCATGGATAATGTCCATCTCCTGACGTACATCCAGCAGCAGGGTCGGCGGATAAAAATAGCCTTTGCCCTCCAGCGGCTGACCGCCCAGCGCCACCCGCGCCCCCTGCGCCACCGCCTTCGCCACTTTGCCCGCCACCTGGTCCCGCGCCGCCGCGTTGATCAGCGGCCCCATCGCGATGTCATCTCGCGTCGCCGGGTCGCCAAACTGGACGGCCTTCATCGCCTCACCGAGGCGGTTGACGAAGCGGTCGTATATTCCCTGCTGAACATAGACCCGCTCGACGCAGTTACACACCTGCCCGGTGTTAATCACCCGCGAGTCCACTACCGCTTTCACCGCCAGCTCCAGATCCGCATCATCCATTACAATGGCAGGCGCTTTGCCGCCGAGCTCGAGGCACACTTTGGTGATATTTTTCGCCGCAGCGGCCATAATTTTTTCTCCCGCCGCCACGCTGCCGGTCATGCTGACCATCGCCACCTTCGGATTGCCGGCCAGCTCCTGGCCAACGGTTTCTCCGCGGCCAAGCACAAGGTTAAAGACCCCTTTCGGCAACCCAACCTGATGGACAATCTCGGCAAAGGCGATGGCATTATTGGGCGTAAATTCGCTGGGCTTAATGACGATGGTATTTCCAGTGATCAGGGCCGGCGCCAGCTTGCGGGCGATAAGAAAGAACGGGAAGTTCAACGGCAGGATCCCGGTGGTCACCCCCAGCGCGCGTTTAAAGACAAGGATATTCTCCCCCGGGCGATCGCTCTGCACGATCTCACCTTCGTAACGGCGCGCCCATTCTGCCATATAGTCGAGATAGTCCGCGGTGAACGCAACCTCCACCGCCGCCAGCTGCTGGATCTTGCCGCCTTCAGCGACAATCAGCCCGGCGATCTCGTCGGCACGCTGGCGGATACCGGCGGCAATTTTGCGCAGCCAGCCCGCACGCTCAATGGCCGGCAGCGCTTCCCAGCCGGGCTGGGCGCGCTCGGCGGCGTCAATCGCCAGCCGCGCCTCTTCGGCAGTCCCGTCCGGGATCCGCGACAGCAGCGCTTCGGTCGCCGGGTTAAGCACGTCGATCCAGCCGTCGCCGCGACCGGAAACGAACTGGCCATCAATATACATCGGGTGTTGAACGGGTGCTGTCATGGCTGCTCCTGTGGTGCATTTGTATTTAACAGGTGATTTTTTTGTTAAATATCGGGCGGATAAGCCGCTGTTCGGCAGCACATTGACGCAGTTCTGTGAGCTGATTCATAAAAACGGGCCAAAAATGCCCGCTTGAGGTTACATTTTAATAACACAAATTGCCCGTTTGCGACGAATCTGCCGTAAACGGGCATTTTTCAGCCGAGGGTGCGGGCCTGCAGCGCCCCGGCAAGCTGGGCGTCCTCCCGCAGCTGTCGCCAGGCGTCGAGAATCTCCGGCGGGAAGGTGACATGGCTGATGAAGTCTTTTCCCCGCGGACCGTACCCTTCAGGGGTATCCTGCAGGCGCGGCAGCTCGCCCAGCAGCAGCCCCAGGTAGCGGGTGACCGGCCAGAGCCCCGCTCCGCCGCCCGCGAACCCCAGTTGGCCATCGGTCTGCTCCAGCACCGGCGAGCAGCCGGGAAAGCTCAACCACTGCGGCGGCGTCGTCGCCCCCTGCCAGACGCGGGCGAAGGTAGCCATGGTTCGCCGCTGCATAGTCGGGTCCTGAATGACGATCCCGCGACGATGGGCGAGCCCCCGGCTCTCCAGCGTGGTCCGGGTAAAACGGGCGTTCTCACCGCAGTTGGTTGACTGGTCCTCCACCACCAGCCGCGAATGGGGGATGTGCCAGTAGTCATGAGCAATGTCGGCCAGAACATGCGCTTCCGGGCGGCCATCCACCGGCAACGTACGGTAACGGGGATCCTGGCGCACCGCCTCGTAGAGATAGCCCGTAGAATGCCCCACGCCGCCGCTGATCAGCAGCGGGACCGCCTGCGCCGCCGCCAGACGGCAGGCGGCGTCGATGGTTGGGATCACGGCGTTGCCGGCCAGCACTACCACGTCCACCTGCGGCAGCGCGGGCAGCGTCGCCAGATCGTCCTGCGCCAGCCAGGCGCCGACCTGGTTAGCCGCCGCCAGCGTCGCTGCTGACAGCGGAGGAAATTGTTCTGCCATTCTGTCTCCTTAATCCCCTCTCAGCCGAGCGGAGAGGATGCTTTCGCTATCATAAACGCCGCCTGCCGGAAGGCATAGCGGCGTCGATTTGTAACCATTTTGAAATAACAAGAAACATCTAAAAACAGGCGGGTTGCACCTTAACAACTCACTATGAAAATAACAAAAAACAGCAAAATCAGGTGGAAAATAAAAAATAGCGTCGCGGTTATACCAGTTCAAAGCGCGCCATAACGCCCAGTTTGCCAGCCATAAACTTGCCAATTGTAACCTTCAACCCTAAGTTGCTTAACAATTACACAACCTTTTCACATCAGGTTGCACCCTGCTCGTACAGAGTGACACCTGACCTATCTACCGTGGCGGGAGAACGTTTCGTAATGAGCAATCCACAAGACAACACTGCATCCATTCTGCAGAAAAACAAGAAGGTACTGATCGCGAGCCTGACAGGCAGCGCCATCGAATGGTTCGATTATTTTCTCTATGGCACCGCCGCCGCGCTGGTGTTCAACAAAATCTTCTTTCCGATGGTCGACCCGGTTATCGGCCTGATCCTCTCCTGGCTCTCCTTCTCGCTGACTTTTTTTATCCGCCCCATCGGCGGCGTGATTTTCGCCCATATCGGCGATCGCATCGGCCGCAAGAAGACGCTGGTGCTGACCCTGTCGCTGATGGGCAGCGCCACGGTGGCGATCGGCCTGCTGCCCACCTACGAGATGGTGGGCCTCTGGGCGCCGGCCCTGCTGATTACTCTGCGCATTATTCAGGGCATGGGTATCGGCGGCGAATGGGGCGGCGCGCTGCTGCTGGCCTATGAATACGCGCCGGAAAAGCGGAAAGGCTTTTTCGGCAGCATTCCCCAGGCCGGGGTGACCATCGGCATGTTGATGGCGACATTTATCGTCTCGCTGATGACGCTGTTCGATGAGGCGCAGTTTCTCGCCTGGGGCTGGCGCATACCGTTCCTGCTCAGCTCCGTCCTCGTTTTTCTCGGCCTGTGGATCCGTAAAGATATCGACGAAACGCCCGCCTTTAAGCAGGTGAAAAAATCCGGCCAGGTGGCGAAGGCCCCGCTGCGCGATACGCTCAAGCACCACTGGCGGGAAGTGCTGATCGCCGCCGGCCTGAAAGTGGTGGAGACCGCCCCCTTCTATATCTTCTCCACCTTTGTAGTCAGCTACGCCACCACCACCCTGAGCTATCAGAAGTCGCAGGCGCTGGAATCCGTGACCCTGGGCGCGCTGGTGGCCACCGTGATGATCCCGCTGATGGGGCTGCTGTCAGACAAGGTGGGTCGGCAAAAGATGTACACCCTGAGCGTGGTGCTGCTGGGGCTGTTTATCGTCCCGTGGTTCCTGCTGCTCGACACCGGCACCGGCTGGGGCATCATGCTGGCGACGATCGTTGCCTTCGGCATCCTGTGGGCGCCGGTAACCGCGGTGCTCGGCACCCTGTGCTCTGAGATTTTCAGCGCCAATGTGCGCTATACCGGGATCACCCTCGGCTACCAGCTGGGCGCCGCGCTGGCCGGGGGAACCGCGCCGCTTATCGCCACCGGTCTGCTGGCAAAATATGACGGTGACTGGCGGCCGGTGGCCATTTATCTGGGCGTTACGGTGGCGATTTCGCTCCTGGCGATATTCTGCGCCAGCCGGATGAAGTCCGCGCTGGGCACGGCCCCCTCCCGGGCGGAAAGCGCCTGACCGCAGCCCGCCAGGGCTACTACGGAGTCGACTATCCCGCCCTGCGGCGCTGCGCGTGCGCGGGCCTGGGGGGATCGCGCCGCGGGGGAAACCGCTTATCCCAGGTCCGGTAAGCATGTAGGCCCGGTAAGGCGCCAGCCGCCACCGGGCACAAACAGGCGTCAAGTCTTCCCCCCTGCTTAGCCGGCCGCCAGGGCCGGCGGGTGTCAGGCGCTCTGGTTGTCCAGCTGAAGCTGCCCCTCGCGCCGCTGCTTCAGCTTCCAGAAGCCCCACAGCGCGATAAACCACAGCGGAGAAGCCAACAGCGCCAGCAGCGTGTCCGGGTCAAAGATCATGATGAAGATAGCGAACGCGAAGAACAGCAGGCTCACCCAGCTCATCACTACCCCGGCGGGCATCTTAAAGATCGACCCGGCGTGCAGGTCCGGACGCTGACGGCGGTAAACCAGATAGGCCACGAGGATCATCCCCCAGCTGAACACCACCATAATCGCCGCCAGGGTCGAGACGATGGTGAACAGGGTCATCACGTTCGGCACCAGAAACAGCAACAGCGTGCCGATCAGCATGCAGAAGCAGGAGAACAGCAGGCTGCGCACCGGAATGCGGGTACTGCGCGACAGGATACGAAACTGCCAGTGCGCATGCTTCTCCACCGACAGGCCGTACAGCATGCGGGTGCTGGAGAAGACCCCGCTGTTGGCCGAGGACATCGCCGAGGTCAGCGCCACAAAGTTAATCACCGCCGCGGCGGCAGGCAGCCCGGCCTTGGCGAACAGCGTCACGAAGGGGCTGGTCTCCGCCGACACCCCCGGCCACGAGGCGACAGCGATGATCACCACCATCGACAGCAGATAGAAGATGATAATCCGCAGCGGCAGAGCATTGATCGCCTTGGGCAAAATGCGCTGCGGATCGCGGGTCTCCGCCGTCATGGTGCCCAGCAGCTCAATGCCGGTAAAGGAGAAGATCGCTATCTGGAAGCCGGCGAAAAAGCCGGTGATGCCGTGGGGCATAAAGGCCGTCGGGTCGGTGAGATGGCTGAGGGAGGCCGTCACGCCGTCCGGGGAGGTCCAGCCGGTGGCAATCATCCAGCCGCCGGTGCCGATCAGGGCGATAATGGTGATCACCTTGATCAGGGCGAACCAGAACTCCGCCTCGCCAAACATTTTCACCGACAGCAGGTTAAGCAGGAACAGGATCGCCAGCATGCTGAGGGCCGGCATCCACGCCGAGAGTTCCGGGAACCAGTACTGCATATAGCTCCCGCAGACCACCACGTCGGCGATACAGGTCACCACCCAGCTTAGCCAGTAGGTCCAGCCGAGGTAAAAGCTGGCCTGCGGCCCGAGATACTCGCCGACAAAGTCGGCAAACGAGCGGTAGTCATGGCGGGGGAGCAGCAGCTCGCCCATCGCCCGCATCACCATATAGGTAAAGAACCCGACCAGCACATAGATAACCAGGATCGAGGTGCCGGCGACGGCGATGTTGCGCCCCGCCCCCATAAACAGCCCGGTGCCGATGGCGCCGCCGAGGGCAATCATCTGGATATGGCGGG